>JAEAME010000908.1_pt1 | contig 24636 bp, 16 predicted proteins | sample 8958731 | NCBI WGS metagenome assembly JAEAME01 (sample SAMN16933194, study PRJNA681113) | bioreactor sludge metagenome | isolation source: anerobic bioreactor sludge (Control) | place: India:Bengaluru | collected 2018-10-24 | reverse complement strand
CCACCCCAAGACCGTCGGGCGCGCCTTGGCGCGCGACGGGGCGCCGAGCGGCGCGGCGAAACGCGGGAGCCTGCTCGACCCGTACAAGGCCCGGATTGATGCGCTGTTGCAGGAGAACGTCTGGAACGCCGTGGTGATCTGGCGCGAGTTGCAGGCGGCCGGCTACCCGGGCGAGGTCTCGATCATTCGGGACTACATCCGGCCGAAGCGCCCGTTGCGGGCCGGCCGGCCGACGGTGCGTTTTGAGACGGAGCCGGGCGAGCAGCTGCAAAGCGACTGGGGCCAGCTGTGGGTGCCACTGGCCGGTGTCGAGACGCCGGTCCACTTCTCGGTCAACACGCTGGGGTACTCGCGGTGCTTTCACTTCTGGTGCACCGACAGCGAGGACGCCGAGCACACCTACGAAGGACTCGTCCGGAGTCTGGAGTGGTTTGGCGGGGTCCCGCGCGAGGTCGTGGTCGACAACCAGAAGGCGGCGGTGCTGCGGCACCGGCCGCAGCAGGTGCACTTTCATCCGCGGTTTCTCGACCTGGCGCTGCACTATGGGTTTCGGCCGGTGGCGTGTCGGCCGGGCCGGGCGCGGACGAAGGGGAAGGACGAGCGGAACGTCGGGTACATCAAGCACCACTTCTTCGTCCGCTATCGGGCGTTTGACAGCTGGGCGCACGTCAATCAACTCGCGGAACAGTGGCTCCGCGAGGAAGCCGACCTCCGCGTCCATGGGACCGTGCACGAAGTCGTCGCCGACCGCTTCGCGCGGGAGGCGCGCGCGCTGCAACCGCTCAATGCCCAGCGGTTCGACACGTCCTATCGGGAGACGCGCCACGTGAGCTGGGACGCGTTTGTGGATGTCCGCGGCAACCGGTACAGCGTGCCGGGGAACCTCGCGGGCCAGGTGGTCGACGTGTATCTCACGCTCGACGGTCACCTGACGGTGTGGGCGGGCGGCGCGTGCGTGGCGGCCCACAGCCTGCGTCCGACCAGTGAGGGCTGGGTGGTGGTGCCGGGGCATCACGCGCAGCTGTGGTCGGAGACGCTGCAGGTCGAGCGGCGCCCCTTGGGCGTCTATGAGGAGGTGGCCCGATGGAATTGACCACTCTCCTCGAGCGCATGAAGCTGGAACACTTGGCCACCCAGCTCGACGCCGTCTGCGAGCACGCGGCGACCGGCGATGTCGACTACAAGGGCTTCCTCGCGCAGGCCCTGGAAATCGAATGGCGCGGGCGCTACCAGCGCAGTGTCGAAAGCCGGCTGAAGCAGGCGCGTTTCCCCTGGCTCAAGACGCTCGGGCAATTCGACTTCGACTTCCAGCCGTCGATCGATCGCAAGGTCCTGCGCGAACTCGCCGGCTTGAGCTTCGTGGAACGGGCCCACAACGCGGTCTTGCTGGGTCCGCCAGGCGTCGGGAAGACCCATCTCGCGATCGCCCTCGGCGTCAAGGCGGTCGAGGCCGGCTACTCGGTGCTCTTCCTGACGTTCGAATCGCTGGTCACGCGCCTGGTCCGGGCCCGCCACGAGAACCGGCTCGAACGGACGCTGCAGCAGCTGACGTATCCGAAGCTGGTCGTCCTCGACGAACTGGGGTATCTGCCACTCTCCCGGGAAGAGGCGAGTCTCTTCTTCCGGCTGCTGGTCCGGCGGTATGAGCGGGGCAGCCTGATCGTGACAAGCAACAAGGGCTTCACCGACTGGGGCGAGGTCTTCAATGACCAGGTGCTCGCGACGGCGATTCTCGATCGGCTGCTGCACCACGCGACGACGGTGAACATGGTAGAAACGCAAACGCGTGCTTCCACTGGATCTTGTCCGTTGGCGTCGATCCGTTGACGTCCGGTCTGTTTCTCTTTCCCAAGCATCGACGTGGACTTCGACGGTGGAAGGCGGTGCTGCCGTAGGAGGGTGATCTGTCAGGAGATTAAAGTCGAGTGTCAGTGGATTCATGCCGCACGTGAGATTACTGGACGAGCCATGCCTTTGACGGAGCTGTCGCCTGCACGGGGACGATGGTCTCGAGCGATTGAGCGAGGCGAGCTGTTTACCCCGACATTATGGCACATCAGACGACCTTCCGAGCCTGCACTGGCCGTTCCCGACCAAGACCTGTCGGCTGGTTCACAGTACACGAATGAAGGAGAACGACAGAGGTGCGGTATTATTAAATTGACATCGTGGAAGAGGTTGTGGCACCCTGCGCGCGAGGAGGACGAGGGCGATGCCACAGGGGCGCACGACCAAACCGCAAGAACTCCGCCGCAGCGGGACCTTGAATCCGGCGCACGCGAGCGTGCGGGCGGCGCTGTTCGTGGAGCACCCCACGTTCTTTGACGCGCGGGACGAGCTCCAAGTGAAGTACGAGATGCTCCGGGCGCAGGTCGTCGATGGGCAGGGGGTCACGGAGGTGAGCCGCGCGTTTGGGTACAGCCGGCAGACCGTCTATCTGGTACGGGACCGATTCCGGGCGCGGGGGCTCATGGGGCTGCGTGATCACCGACCGGGGCCCGTGGGACCGTCCAAGTGCACGCCCGAGGTCCTCGCGTACCTCGACCAGGAGCGCGCAAAAGAACCGACCGTGTCGGCGGCGGCGTTGGTGGAGCGCCTCGCACGCGCCCGTGGCGTGCGGCTCCACCGGCGCACTGTTGAGCGAGTGCTGGGGCGGGCGCGGCGAAAAAAAAACGCTGCCCGCCGATGACGAGCGAGCTGTGGCGCTCGTCCTGACCGCGACGTCATTCCTGAGCCTCGGCGGTGACGGACAGGCTGCCTACGAACGCCAACGGACCGCCTTCTTGACCTGGGCGGCGCAGCCCGAAGGCGGCGCGGGCCCCTGTCCGGCTCGCCTTGGGCCAGGAGGGCTGGGCGGGCTGTGTGACCCGCGGGCGGCCGGCCGCCACTGGGCCGTGTCGTGTCAACAAGCCCGACTGCCGCGGTGGACAGGGCGGACCGACCCGGGGCAGGCCGCCCTCCGTGACGCGTACGCCTGGGTGATGAGGCGATCCCGCGCCAGGGGGAGGGGGTCCCGGCGCGAACCGGAACGAAGGGAGGCCGGCGATGCATGTCGCCCTCTATGCCCGCGTCTCGACCGAGCGCCAGGAACGCCAGGGGACGATCGGCTCGCAGCTGGAGGCGTTGCGGCGCTTTGCGCAGGAGCACGGTGAGGAGATCGTCGAACCGTACGTATGCATCGACGAGGGGTACAGTGGCACCCGCCTCGACCGGCCGGGTCTCGATCGTCTTCGCGACGGAGCGGAGGCCGGGGCGTTCGAGGCGGTCCTCGTGCTCTGCCCGGACCGCTTGGCGCGCAAGTATGCCTATCAGGTCTTGATCCTGGAGGAGCTCGAACGCCTCGGGGTACAGGTACGCTTCCTGGAAGAGCCCCCGAGCGACGACCCGCATGCCCGCCTCCTCGTGCAGATTCAGGGCGCCATCGCCGAATACGAACGGATGAAGATCACGGAGCGCTACCGTCGCGGAAAGCTCTTTCGATCGCGACAAGGGGAGATCATCTTCTGGCGGGTGCCGTACGGCTACCGGCGGATCCCTCGTCGCGATGGGGTCCCGGCCCATCTGGAGATCTCGGATCCCGAAGCCGCTGTCGTGCGCCAAGTCTTCCGGTGGCACGTGCACGATCGGCTCACCGTGCGACAGATCGCGTTGGGCCTGACGGAAGCGGGCCACCTCACCGCCACGGGACGACCACGCTGGGGCCCGAGTACGGTCGCGCGGATGCTTCGGAACGAAGCCTACATCGGCGTGATGTACTTCAACCGGCACGAGTCGATCAACGGTGACGGGGCCCCGCCCGGAGGTCGGCGACGTCCGTCGGCCCGGAACCGCCGCCGGCCCGAAACGGACTGGATTCGGTTGGACGTGCCCACCATCGTCGACCCCGAGGTGTTTCGGCAGTCGCAGACCCTCCATGTCGACAATAGCCGGTTCAGCCCTCGTCACCTGAAGTCCCCTCACTATCTGCTCCGCGGATTGGTCCGGTGCCGCGTGTGTGACCTTGGCATGTCGTGCCATCGCATGCGCGGGCGGAACGGCACCTATCATCATTATTACTACTGCGCCGGGCACGATGTCCTCCGCGCGCGGGTGCACCTCGGTCGCTGCCCGCAACGGAATCTCCGCTCGGAGGAACTCGACCGCCTCGTGTGGAACGAAGTGCGGCGCCACCTGGTCGATCCCGCCCTGCTCCTGGAAGGCTTCGCGCAGCTGCAGGGCCGGCCGTGGCCACCGACCGACGTGCCGGTCGCCCAGGAGCTTCAGGCGCTCGGCAGGCGACTTGCGGAGCTGGACCGGGAGGAGCACCGGCTGCTGGACGCCTACCAAGCGGGCCTCATTGCACTGGATCAGCTCGAGCGGCGCCGACGGCACCTGGACGATCGCCGCGCCCAGCTCGAGCGCCACCGCACCGCCTTGCACAGCGAACAGCTGTCCGCGCAAGCGTGCGCCGAACGCCAGGCCTCACTTGAGGCGTTCGTCACTGATATTCGGGCGTCGATCGACACGCTGTCGTTCGGCGACCGTCAGCGCCTCGTGCGCACGGTCGTTGACCGCGTCATGATTGAGGATGGGCGCGTCGACATCCACTTTGCCATCCCGCTTCCCCCGGCGCCAACGAGCCGCGCGCCCGTCGCCGACCAGCCACTGTCAACCGCATTTCGCTTGCGTTCCAATCATGACCATCAAGGGCGACAGCTACCGGCTCCGCGAGAAGCGGAAGGCCGGTCTCCTCGGCCGCCGGCCGGTCACAGCGCCGGAGGAAGAACCCGCCGAGGCGACGTAGCACGAAGCCGACGGGCCCACGCGCCCTCGCACCCAGCGGCGCGTGGTCACGCCGGCGATCAGGGGCGTCGTGATCGGCGTGCTCCCTGATCAAGGGACATCGGCGTCGGTGTTTGTCGGACAGTCTGGCCGGTGATCAGAGGACAGGGTCGTCGGTGATCGAGGGACAACCCCGTCGGCGATCAGAGGACAGCCACTTCGGTGATCCGGGGACAAATCGACTCGGCCTTGACAGATGCTGCGCATGAAGCCCTCCGGGATCTCGTACGGGCTCGAGAAGCGGCCAAGAAGGACCAGCTGCGGGCGCGCCACCGGTTGGGGAAGTTCCTCCTCCGCCACGGCCGGCGCCCACCGGCGGGCGTGCGCCCCTGGACGGACCGGTTCTTCCTGTGGGTGCGCCGGGACGTCCGGTTCGAGTACCCGGCCCAGGACGCCACCTTCTTGGACTACCTCCATGAGGTGGAGCACCTGGGCGACCGGATCGCGCGGCTCGAGCACGCGATCGCGGAAGCCACGCGCACGGCGCCGCCGCCGATGCGGGCAGTGATCGACGCCCTCCAGGCGCTGCGCGGCGTGGCGCTGCTGTCCGCCGTGACGGTGGTCGCCGAAGTCGGGCACCTCGGCCGGTTCGCGACGCCTCGGCAGCTGATGGGGTACAGCGGGTCGGTGCCCAGTGAGGATTCCAGTGGCCAGCGGACGCGACGGGGCGGCATCACCAAGACCGGCAACGCCCATCTCCGGCGCGTCGTGGTGGAAGCCGCGTGGGCCTATCGTCGTCGGCCCTCGGTGGGGCCCGCCCTGCGGAAGCGCCAGGCCACGCTGAGCGAGGACGTCAAAGCCATCGCCTGGAAAGCCCAGCACCGATTGTATGGCCGGTACCGGCGGCTCTGCGCGCGCGGCAAATGTTCCCAGCAAGTCGTCACGGCCCTCGCGCGCGAGTTGCTCGGGTTCATGTGGGCGATCGGGGTCACTGTTGAACGAGGCGCGGCCGACGGACGCGCGGCATAGAGCCGCCCTCGGCGTAGCACCCACGCCATCAGCGGGCGTTGGGGACGACGGTCGAAGGGCACACGGACAGGAGCATCCTCGTGGACTCTATGCGGCAGGTCCCTGGACCTGACCCGCGTCGCTAGTCCGAAGGCGCTCCCGACGGATCACGACCATGCGGCTCGACCCGCGAATATCAGAGTGATCAACCGTCGCGACACCCCTTCGACCGCCGCGCTCTGAAAGGCTCGCGCACGACGACGAACAGGTCTGTACTTGACGGGTCGCTGCTGGACGTTGGCCAGGCATGGCGACACAGGCTTGATCCTCCAGTGTGACGCATTTTGTGTCACAGCAGGCGGGGATCAGCGGGCACTGGTGGGGAAGTGCGGGGAAGTCCACCGGGCGTGTGGTCCAGACACGCGCGCCGATTTCCTAATGATTCTGTTGGGTTTGCGAGGTGTGTTGGGGTGAGTGACGGGGGTCGAACCCGCGACATCCGGAGCCACAGTCGAAAGAAGTAGCGTCCGCGTGTTCGGGTCGTGCCGGTCTTCCTAGGGTTTTCTGAGAACACCGTCCAGGTGGTTGGGCTTCAGAGCGGCTGTTTCGGGTGCAGAGTTTCAAGATTCTTTCAAGATCCAAAGCCTCGGAGATCCCGCCATCCTGCGAGTCTTCAGCGAACAGCCAGAAATGGCAGCGGAGCCTCGGGACTGTATGCGCTGTAAGCATAGCCGTCCTTCCGGGCCGGTTCACATATCGGACAGTATGGGCAGCAGGTGGTGTCAGTTTCGGCGCGATAGTAGACCAGTCGTTTTCGGGATCGGGGGCCAAGCGATGACGCCCGATTGGGGACCAGCCGTTTTCAACCGATCGGGGGCCAGGTGTTTGCGCCCGATCGGGGGCCAGCCCGCGATGGGTGATTGGGGGGGGCCGTTCAGCTTGCCAGCCTCTGGGAGGGCCCGGTACGTCTGCTCTGATGGACAGAGGAGGCGGGCGTGGCAGGGGAAAGGTTCTGAGAAACCCTGCCCGTCCAGGGGGGAAAGGTTCTGAGAAGAAAGTCAGGAAAGGGTGCCTACGTTTTGAGAACCGACATTTGTGGGATCCCCGGGCTCTCTCCGATACCAACGGAGCCGTCCCCGCTGATTGAAGAGCCTCCCGAGGGTTCCGCCGTGACGACGGCTCGAACCTCGTTAACGCTGCCATGGACTTGAGGTAGAATTGGCTCCATCGGCACGCACACCCTTCAAAGAGGGAAGGGCCTCAATGCTCGAACTGAGGTACTCGCTCAACCGCCTTCGGGGGGATGTCCCGATAGCTGTTGAAAATTGAAGCGGCGGCTCCGTCACTGCTCGTGGTACACGAGTGGTGGCCAAACCGAGGCAAGACGCCTCTCAGTAAAGGAGCCGCCATGAAGGAGTCTCGCACAGTCATCCGTCGTCCTGGTGTGGAATCTGCCCGCCATCTGCCGCTAGTCGACCTCCTGGTCGATGCCCGGACCGAGTTGTTCGAGCTCGCCGTGCGGTCGGGCCTGAAGGTGCTGGACACGATGCTCGAAGACGATCGGACCGCCCTCTGCGGCCCGCGGTACGCCCACCTGGCGGACCGCCGGGCGACGCGGGCGGGGACGGTGCCGAGTGAGGTGGTCCTCGGCGGCCGCAAAGTGGCGGTGCGACGGCCACGGGTCCGCGCCGGTGGCGAGGAGGTCACGCTGCCGACGTTTCGGGCCATGGCCGATGTCGACCCGTTGAATCGGCGCGTGGTGGAGCAGATGCTGATCGGCGTGGCGACGCGACGCTATGCGCGGAGTCTGGAGCCCGTGCCGGCCACGATGCGGAGCCGGGGCACCGGCAAGAGCAGCGTGAGCCGCCGGTTCGTGGCCAAGACGGCGGCGCAGTTGGCCGCGTGGCAGACCGCCTCGCTCGAGGGGCTGGACGTAGTCGGGCTGCTGATCGACGGGGTCCACGTCGCCGAGCACTGCCTCATCGTGGCGCTCGGGATCGCGGCCGATGGCCAGAAACACGCCTTGGGGCTGTGGGATGGCTCGACCGAGAATGCGCGCGTGTGCCAGGATCTCCTCGCGAATCTCCAGGGCCGCGGCCTGCGGACGGACCGCAGTCTGCTGGTGATCCTCGACGGCTCGAAGGCCCTGCGCAAGGCGGTGAACGCCGTGTTTGGCCCGGCCGCGCTGGTGCAGCGGTGCCAAGTGCATAAGGCCCGCAACGTCCTCGAGTACCTCGGCGATCGGGATCGGCCCTGGGCCCAAGCCATCCTCCGCCGCGCGTATCAGGCCGCCGAGGTGTCGACCGCCCAGCGGCTCCTGCTCGGCCTTGCTCGCCGGCTGGAGGCCGAGTATCCCAGCGCCGCCGAGAGCGTGCGCGAAGGGCTCGACGAGACGCTCACGGTGCTCTCACTGAAGCTCTCGCCGCGCCTGCGCCGCTCGCTGGCGACGACCAACGCCGCCGAGAGCCTCATCAGCCGGACCCGACACGTGAAGCGCAACGTGAAGCACTGGCAGGGCGGACAGATGATGCTGCGCTGGGTCGCCGCGGGTATTCTCGAAGCCGTGAAGGGCTTTCGACGGCTGAAGGGGTATGCTGACATGCCGACGCTGGTCAACGCACTACGGGCTCGCGATCGTCAGCTGAGTCTCATGACTGGAGAAGGTGATCGTCAGGTCGCGTAGTCATCACTCGAGCCGCCGCTGAATTTCAACAGCGGACGGGACAACGCCGCCTTCGGCAAGCGTGGGGGTTTACCGCGTTCGCCGTGTTGACGTTGGCGATTGGGATTGGCGCCACGACCGCCGTCTATTCGCTGGCGTATGCCGTGCTGTTTCGAGCCCCGAACATCAGGGATGTCGATCGCGTCGTCAACATCTATCACTCGAACTCCACCAACTCGCAGAGCGCCATGGCGCTCTCGTGGCCAGACGTGCGCGATTTCCGGGCGAGTCAGACGGTGTTCGAGGATGTGATGGAATGGTCGTCCTTCATTGATGCGATTTCGACCCCTACTCAGTTCCAAGTGGTTAGAGGCGAACTCGTGTCAGGGAACTATTTCGCCTTTGTCGGCGCCCAACCGCTCATCGGCCGTGCCTTGCAGGAAGCCGACGATACCCATGCCACAGCGAACGTCGCCGTCATCAGCGAATCCTATTGGCGGCGGCATTTCGGTGCCGACCCAAGCGTGGTCGGACACGTACTCACTTTGAAGGGCCAGCCGTTCGAGATTGTCGGCGTGATGCCCGAGTCCTTTCGTGGCGTGGATGTTCCGAACATCATGCCCACGAATGTCTGGGTTCCTCTTCGCTCCGCGTCGATTCTGATCGGTGACCAGGCAAGCGAGGTCTGGTCCGATCGTGAGCGTCGCTGGATCTTCCTGAAGGGACGTCTCCGGCCAGGTGAGAAGTTGGCGTCGGCACAAGCGCAACTGACTGTGATCTCGGAATCGCTCAATCGGACTGCGCCGATAGGTCACGACTCGACCGCGTCAGCCATGAGCCCATCGCGACATCGTCAGTTCCGGGCTGTCATGGCAGCCGACGTACATGTGCACGAGACCGCCGACGCTTTTGCCGTACCGATGAGCCAGGGAATACTCATCTTCGTCGCGCTGGCCCTTCTTGTCGCGTGCACGAACCTGGCGAATCTCATGTTTGCCCGAGGCGCACGAACGCGACGCGAGATGGCGCTGCGCGTCGCCTTGGGTGCCTCGCGATGGCGTCTCCTGACGCCGTTAGCGCTGGACAGCACCATCCTCGGGGTGATGGGAGGAGCGGGAGGACTCGCGCTCGCCTGGTGGTTGACGCGTGTTCTGTCGCAAAGCATCGCGGTCGGCAGAGGTCTCAACATCGCGATTCAGCCCCGGCTGGAGCCAAGCGTGATGGTCGTCGCCCTCCTTTCGACGTTGGGCTCTGTCATCGTGTTTGGCATTGTCCCTGCCTGGCACGGTACGAATGTCGACGTTCGCCAGATTATCGACGCAGGTGCCTCTGGCGTCGCTCCCAGATGGCGGGGACGGCGCGTCCTGATCGTGGCGCAGGTGGCGATATCCGCGACATTGTTGACGCTGGGCGCGGTCTTTGCCCGAGCCGCCGTTGCAGACATCTGGCACGATCCTGGATTTGCTCTCGACCGGCTCGTTGTCGCCCAAATCGACTTCAGACTGGCTCCCCGCGCGTTCCCCGACGGGGGGGCCGGAGTGGTGAATCGAGTCCTCTCTCGGCTTCGCGAACACTCACACATCGAATCTGCCTCAGCTGTGAGCCGACTGCCTATCTACTTTGGGTCTCCAGACGGGTACCTGCTCGTTGGAACCGAGCCTCAATCGGCCGACGCCATGAAGCAAGGAGATGGGTCGAAACTAACCAACGGTCTCAGGGGAACACCAGACCTCTTCCGTACGTTGGGTATCCAGTTGCTCGATGGTCGTTCCTTCAGTTACGCCGACATGGCCGCCGAGGCGCCACTCGCGATTGTGAGTCGTTCTGTCGCATTGCGCGCCTACGGCACCACCTCGGTGGTGGGCCGTGCGTTGTATGTCGGCAATCAGCCCCACACGATTATCGGGATCGCTGGCGATACCGACTCTGATGTCATTGGCAAACGCGATCGAGGATTTGTCTATCTGCCGCTCCAACGTGACAGCCTTCGCGATTCGGCGATCATCGCGGCAAGAACACGAGAATCGCAGCCAAGGGCGGAGGTGTCATTCCAATCGCTGCTCCGCGGTGTGCATGCTGGAATGCCGATCGTGGAAGTAACGACCGGTCGCGACATCTTGAGCCGGCAGACCCTGCTCAACCGAGTGGCCGCGGACATTACGTTGTTGCTCGGCGCGTTTACCCTCGTTCTGGCTCTGGTCGGCTTGTCTGGCCTGCTCGCATATGTCGTGTCGCTCCGCCGTAAGGAAATCGGTGTACGGATCGCCCTTGGTGCATCGCCTGCACGCGTGTTGCGCATGATCATCGCCGATGGATTCGTGCCGGTAATCATAGGGTCCGCGACAGGCTTCGTCGTTGGAGGCCTCCTGTCCGTGGCTGTGGGAATTGTGTTGTTCCGCGAGTCGCGCCCAGATATCGCCGCCCTCGCATGTGTTCCGTTGGTCCTGTGGCCTGCGGCCACTTTTGCATGCTATCTTCCAGCTCGTACTGCCGTCGTGGTCGACCCATCCATTAGTCTGCGTGATACGTAGGAGGCGTCGATCGATGCACGGGCCGGTTGGCGGCGGCACGACGATACGCAGAGAATTGGCCGCCGAGAGCGCCATCGTCATTGCGTCGATCGTAGGGTTCGCCGCATTCCTGCTGTATTGGCGAACGTTGTTTCCGTCCGTCCTTGCGGGGGACAGTGCCGAATTCCAGGTCCTTGCGACTCAACTTGGCCTTTCTCACGCGCCGGGACATGTGGTTTACATCTCGCTCGCCCACCTCTTCAGCCGGCTTGGTGTCGGTCCTCCTGCCCATCTCGTTAATCTGTTCTCGGGCGTGATGGGGGCCGCTACGGTGGGGCAGGTCTACCTCGCTGCCCACGTTCTCACAAGGAATCGGTTCGCGTCGCTGACGGGAGCGCTAGGGCGGCGCGTGCCACACCGCGTGACACGCGCCCGGAATCTGGGGCCATGTTCGTCAACGGCGAGCCAAGGCGGGAAACACGAGGCAGAGGCCCAACTCGTTGCCGAAGCGAGCTCGCGGCCTAAGCGATTGCTGATCAGGCGTTTGCGGGATCGGCTTCTCGCGACTCCCTCTCTCTCCGCCACATAACTCGTTCTACCGTAACGACTTACGCGGTTCACCTGTTCCCGTCTCCAAAATGTCTCCACGTTTTCCGGTGGACTTCAGGTGAATCCAGCAGACGGATCGCACTCTCCAGAGCCGCCGGGCTGAGGTGAATGTAGCGCTGCGTCGTCGTCAGCTCCTGGTGTCCCGCGAGCTCCTGGACGGCGCGCGTCGGCGCGCCGAGCACGCGAGATGCGAGCAGAACGTGTGACGCAGCATGTGCGGCCCGTTGTTGAACAGGCCCGCTTTGCTCGCCGCCCGCCGGACGAACCCCTGAACCAACCCTTCGGTCAGAGGCGCGCCGTCGTCGTCGTAGAGGACCAACGGCCCGCGAAGATGCCGGTGATCCCGTAGCGCCGCGGCGAGCCGTGCGGCGAGCGGCACGTACCGCAGCCGGCCGCTCTTCGGTGACGCCACCTGCCCCTTCCACGCCGACCGCTGCATGCACACCTGAACCCTGACGAAGTCGATGTCGCTCCATTCGAGCGCCACCATCTCCCCCAGTTGCAACCCCGCCTCGCCCGACATCAGCACGAGCAGGTACGCGCGCGTGTCGAGCGCCTTCGCGGCGGCGACCAGCCGTTCGAACTCATCGAAGTCGTAGAAACGGGTCGCGCGTTTGGGCACCGGCAGCAGCTTGATGGTGCACGGCATCCGCTCGATCACGTCCCACTCCACGGCCTTCTTGAGCATCACGTTCAGCACGGTCAGGATGTTGTTGACGGTCTTCGGGGCCTTCTTCAGCAGCCGGCGCTTCAGCCGCTGCACGTCCTCGTTGACGATCGTGTCGAGCCGCCTCGCGCCGAGCGCGGGCGTCAGGTGGACGCGGACGATCATCTCCTTGGCCGCGACGCCGCTGGGTTTCTGCTGGTTCGCGCGCGCGTACCCGTCGAGGAACCGCGGCGCGAACTCTTGAAGTGTCGGAACCTCCTTCCTGCGCTGGGGCACGCCGTGCTGTACCAGGTGCCGTTCGCGCTCTTCGCCCCATCTCACGGCCGCGGACATCGACCAGACCGGCGCCTTGCTCCGCTCCCGCTTCCGCGACCCGTTCGGCAACCGGACGGTGATGTCCACCTCCCAGCCGCCACCTCGATACGGTCGGACCTTCACGCTCATCGCCCTCTACTCCTTGGGCGATGGCGTGCGCTTCTGGTTCCGCCAGTGTAGCAGGTCGGTGCTTCGGAACAGGACGCGCCGGCCCATGCGCGTCAAGCCGGGCAGTCTGGTCGCGCTCGGGCGTGATGTAGACCGCGCGGCAGATGGTGCAGCAGGCAGCTCAGCTCGGCGGCCGAGTTCACAAGCGTGGGCACTCGGTGTCAGGACCGGCGGCCGCTTCATGTCATCTTGGAAAACGCGGCCGCGTCCTCCACAAGCTCCCACCGGCCGTCGTCTCTGAGTGAGGTCAGAAGGAGAGAATTGTGACGTCGATGACTTGCACGTCCGTCACAGTCTGAAGTACATCTCTACCGGTCTCGGCCGCCACCCTCGTGGTGGCCGGTTTTCAGGCGTCCACTGATGGCCGGTTCTGAGGTGTCCACCGAGGCCATCGCTTCCTTCTCACGCTGCTGGCTTGCGATCCCTTCTCTTGCAGTCCGAAGGAGATCGGCGAACAGTTCATATGCTGGATCGAAGCGGCTGATCAAGCTCAACACGCTCGAAGCATGTCTCTCCAATTTCACGTCCTCCGGAAACGGCTCACCGGGAATTGTGCTCCGGATGCCGGTCCGAGTTGCTGCAAACAGCGCGGAGGAGACCACCCTGACGGCGGATACCCCGATGACCTGTGCTGCGGTTAGGACGTCATGCACGAAGTCGGGGTAGTCGAAGATGATGTCCGATTGAGCCTCGCGAAGAACCGACGCGACGACTTTGGCGTGTTGATCCGTCCCGCCCGACATCCAGCCCGTGAGGAGGTCGAGGAGCACCTTCTCGTACTTCCCGCACAGACCGGCAACCAGCTCTCCGAAGGCGTACATGCTCCGAGACGAGTCCGCGTCCTTCAGAGCCCAGTCGAGTAGCGACTTCATGTGGGTAACGCTGCTCGGCACGTTGAGAAAGTCGAGGCCTTCCTCTCGACCGTGCGAAGGCTGCAAGGGGTGGAACCCCCAGTCTCCCGTACTTCGAGCCCTATTGAGCCTGTGTGTCAGCATCTCGACAACGAGCCCAGGCACGACACGCGAGGCGTCCTTCAGGAAATGGCGGATCCAGTAGTCGTCCAATTCCTGCAGGGCCTCGATGTTGGTGAGCAGTCGTCGCCATTGTTCCTCGCGAATGACGTCGGTTGGAATGCCGTTCTTGTGACATAGACACATGAAGACATCGTGACCGGCGTGACCGGCTGCGACGAGGTCGACAGAGCAGATCAGGTCCAGGGCAAGCGCCCTATCACACCTCGTGACTTGGAGAGCCGCCTGGCCAACATGTTGGAGCACGAGCCGGTTTCTGCAATTGAACACGACTTGGAGCAGGGCGACGTCACTTTCCAAATAGCCATTCGCAGGCTGGAAGCGCGCGTATGCTTCCGCAACCAGACGGAGCCCGTCGGGTCCCGCCTCCGCAAGCGCCCGCATTTGCTCCCTTGATTCCGAAGAAGCGCTCTGCAACAGCACGCTGAGCGCCAGACCCGCATACACCGCCAGGCTCGTCCCGTCGCGCTGGTGGCGTTGAAGGATCTCTCTCGCTACTCCGGGGGCAGCGGTGAGGAGGCGATTCATGAACACCTGGGATGCCTGGTAATCGCTGCCCGCCGCCGACTCGACCTCGCGGATCCACTTCTCGACGAAGTCGCACAATCGAGTTGGGTCATTGAAGTTGCTGCGAAGGTCCGATATCAGCTTCGCAACATCGTCCTCAAACAGTTCGGCCTCCGAGTCTTCTCCTCTAAGCTGCCACGTCTTGGTCCCCCAATCGTCCATGACGGCACGCACGAATCTCGTCTCCAGGTCACGATGGAGAAGGGACATGAGCGTCTTCGCCCGCATCTGGCCTTCGTCAGCCTCGTGAAACGCGTGCCACGCAATAGACTCCGCAAGGCGAACGAGGACGGCCGGATGTACGGACCGTCCCTCCACGGCCCGTTCCAGCCGTTCGAGGGTGTGTATATGTTCTTGCTCCCAGGCAAGGCTCTCTTCAGGCGAAACTCGGAGGCCCAAGACACCGATCGGGCTGCGAAGCGCCCATGCCAGTGTTCGAGCAGCGAGGAATGCCCTTCGCGGTGCTGCTGTCGCGATGTGGCCCAGTAGGCTACTGATCACGCGTTCGCGAACGTCCGCAACTACTGCGCGGTCGGACGTGTATGCGGCCATAGTAAATATCCGTGCATTGGCCGCTGTAACAGAATGGCCTTCCGCTGCAAGTGCCCCCTCGAGCACGTCAAAAGGAGTATTGACTCCCGTCAGCGCGTTCGGCGTGTCGAGCAGCGCAAGCGCGAACGCGACTACCTTCTCAATGTACTCTCTCGGCTTCTCCGGCTCGAATTGCGCAAGCTCCTTGAGTACCCGGATTGGATGGTACGGATGCTGGTGGAGCGGGCGGCTGTCGTCCCTGCCGGCCTGCCACAACAGAGCGCAGGCCTCATCGAGGAAGTTGATGTGGTATGCAGCGTTCTTGACCATCCGGCAGACGTCGGCCTCGCCGCCATGTCCGTCTCGAACAAGACGCGCGGCGAAGTCGAGCGCGAGCCGTGGCTCGTAGTACGCGGCAGCGGTTGCGGCGACCACGTGGGACTCAGGCCAACTGTCTTGCCAGCGAAGTCTCCGCCATACAGCGTCCAGCAGGTGGCTGTCCGCAGTGTCCCCTCGCGTGACGCGCCAGTCGAGGCGCGCGAGATTGACCAGCAGGTTATTGAGGTGATCGCCTTGCGCATGGTCGAACACTCGCTCCACGTATCCGTTGGACGAGCCATCTGCTTTGATGCAATAGCGGGTGATGATCGAATCGGCCAGGAGATCGGGGGATAGGCGGTGGCGAAGACCCCTGCGGAAGAGGACTCCTGCCGCCGCGAGAATCCGCAAGAGCCTCGTCGCGTCGGCTTCCTCGATGTGCTCGACCTGGTGAAGTAGTGACAGCAGCCGAGGGTCGTCGGGAAACACCGGTTGTACCAGCGACAAGATGCGGAGGGCGCCTCGAAGTCGGTCCACGTCTTGCCCGGTGACGATATGCCCTGCGATGACGTCCTCGAACCTCGCTAGAATTTGGGTTCGGAAGTCTTGGACGTTGCCAAGGAGCGCGGGATGAATATTCTCCCGAACGGCCAGTTGGGCGCCGACGACAGTAGTGAGCGGATTGTCGAACGTGACGTCAGCGATGACGCGAGCGGCGGCGACGGGTCCGCCGCGAGCTTTGAGCACGAGGGATGCGAGTTGCTCTGCGTCCTGTTTGGTTGGACGCTGGATTTCGACTTCAAAGATCGTGGGTCCGCAGAGGCTGAGCGATGCCGCCTGGTGCCTAACGCGTTCCAACCCATGCGGTCGAAGCGCTAGCAGGAGCCGGGCGTGATTCTCGGCGACCGCGCAGTACCTGAAGAGAGGCAGGAGATCCTCGCGGTCGTGAGCGTCGTCGACGACGAGCAACTTATTGCCCCCGCCCAGTTCTTCCAAGAATCTGTTCGTGACTTCTTCTGTCGGTGACAGAAACCAGATCTGCGGTGTGGCCGGTCGGGTCTCGAGCGATTCAACCGCGTGGCGCAAAAGGCGAGTCTTCCCGATCCCCGGAGCGCCGACGAGGAGTGTGGCGACGATCGACTCGTCGCGCAGCGCTCCGTCAAGGGTGGTCATCTCCGAGGCGCGGCCGACCAGGGACCATGTGTGATTGAACAAGCGGTCCCCGTCGAGGTAGGGGCCAAAGAATTGAGCGGGGGTCATCCATGGCCCCGCCTCCAACTCTCCGAGGAGCTCCAAGCGCTGGCCTCGGAAGAACATGTCGACCAGCTCACGCCGGTCCACTGCTGGAAGCGATCGCACCCTTGCCGAAATGTCCTCTCGGTCCCACAGTTCCCAGTCCGATCGGTCCGCGAGCGCGGCGCGAGCCTGAGGGCTGGCGACGTTCGACAGCAACAGGAACTTGCGATTCGCCTGTGCCGTGTGCGCTGCGACCGCCGCACGCACCTTTTGGGGTCCGAACTCATTGACGCGCTTGCATTGGAACGTGTGCCGCCCGAACGTACCGCTGACCGCGATATCGATTCCGTCCTGCCGATGTCCACTGGTGCCGGCTCGATGCACCTCGCCGTGCCGATCACGATAGAGCCGCTCCAGCAGAGACGCGCAGAAGCGTTCGAAGCTTTCGGGAGACAGTGCATTGACCGGAAACGGCCGGTCAAACGCCACGCCTGCGCCACTCGGCAAGTACCCAGCTGCGCGGCTCAACGCCTGCTCGTCGGCAGCGAGCAGGGCGGCGATCAGCGCGAGCTGCTTCGGGCGCGGTCGAGAGAAGCCGCGCTCCCACCGACTCAGTGTCTGCTGGGCCACGCCCAGCTGTTTCGCCAGTTCGGCTTGTTTGCCGATGCCCGATTTCCGCCGAAGAGCGGTCAGCAGCTGTCCAAAGACGAAGTAGATCGGCTGCTCCAAGGTGACACACTCCAATAATGCGTGCGTTTATTGACGAACGCATTATTAGTGTGCCAGAATTTACGGGCGAGCTCAAGAGGCATACTCCTGACCGGCCACGCCTTTCCGCGCTCGCGGTTCACGAACCTCGGCGGTAATCTCGCCACCCGCGAGGAAGGAGAGCGAACATGACCGAAACGATCCCACCAGCCACGAACGTCGATCGGCTGAAGAAGAACCTGAAGAGTGGATCCTTGGCTGCGCGCCTTGTTGAAGCACACCAAAACAGCAAGCCGGCGGACCGGGTCGAAGGAATCAAGGCGGTCCTCAAGACCAGGCTGGAACAGGTGAGGGCGACCCTTGACAAGGCTTAAATCGCTGAGCGTCCGTGGCTTCCGGGCCTTTGGCGCGGCCGAGCAAACGCTGAAGGTGCCAACCGACATCGCCACGGTCTGGGGACCGAACAGCAAGGGCAAGACGAGCCTTGGTGAAGCCTTTGAGTTCTTGCTCACCGGTTCCCTCTCTCGTCGAGAGTTGCTGGCGAGCAGCCAAGATGAATTCGCTGACGCCATCCGCAACGTACACCTGGCAGACGGAACCGAGGTCTACGTCAAGGCCAAGATCATTGACGCGAACAACAACGAGCACACGATCAAGCGGGTGCTGCTCGCTGACTACGGCAAGAAACAGAACTGCCAGTCCCGCCTTGAAATCGACGGCGTTGTGTCGGATCAGGCTGCTCTCTCGTCACTCGGCATCATCCTCTCTCAGCCGCCGCTCGCAGCGCCCGTCCTCGCACAACACACGCTCAGCTACATCTTCTCCGTCGGCCCGCAGAACCGTTCGACGTACTTCAAGGCACTCCTAGAGGTGGCGGATCTCGACGATCTCCGGAACGAAATTGCCGGTGCTGCCGGTCAGGTGCACGCTCCGGACTCACCGCTGCTGGCGAAGTTCGATAAGTGCGCGGCCCTCGTCCCTCTCGCCCCGTCGATCGGCACGCTGCGGACGACCATTCCCGACCAAGCAACCACCAACTCCAAGATCCACGCTGCGGCAGCGGCATTGATTGCAGGCGCGGGCGAGCCAGTACCCCAGACCACTGCTGACCGTATCGCGACAGTCGAGAGACTTCTCGCCGATCGCAGGGCGAAGACGTTTCCTGTCGCAGGCTTCGAGAGATCGGATCTGCCCTCTTGGACCGCCCCACCTGCCACGTCATGGAAGTCCCTCGAGACGTACTTGGTCGAACGAGGCGAGGTAGATGCCGAAACGAGACACCTCGTTGCGCTCTTTGACGAGGCCCTCAAACTGCCGTCGATCGCGCTGGCGGCACAGCCGATCGCCTGTCCACTTTGCGCGACTGAGGGCGCGCTCACTCCCGAACGTGTGCAACTGATCCGCGGCTACGTCGAGGACACGAAGGACTTCAAGAAGGCTGAGACCGCTGCGAAGACGACACTGTCCGACATCACCACCTCCGCCGCTGCGCTGATGAACGCGGCGGACGCGGTGTTGCCGCAGTACCTACGGCAAAAGCCGAAGGCCCGTCGTCGGACCGGGTTTACCGTCGCTCGATTGCACGCTCTGCTCGATGCTGCCGCCGCAGACGTTGTGCCGCCGTGGCTCGAGCAGGTGAGGTCTTTGTTTCGAGCCTCGAGGCGCCTGAGGACCGCCGCACATCACTTGAAGATGCTCGCAGAAGCCCAGAATGCTGATATCGAGACGGCCCTTGTTCCGGGAGACCTGCAAGCCGCCGTCGCCGTAGCAGAGGGCCTCCGACAAGCTCTTGTCGCGGCGATCGAAGCGTACAAGGCGCCTGCGCAGCGGCTAGAAGAAGTCCTCAACCACGTTCTCGACGCCCAATCGGACACCGCTGGGTGGCAGGAGTTCGTCGACGTCGCGCGGCAGCCAGAGACGCTACGTGAGGCGCTCATCGAGCGAAAGGCCTACGGCATGCTCGCGCAGGAGGTAGATGCGGCACTGAAGAAGATCGATCAGGCGAAGGAGCAGGTGCTTGAAGATAAGTTCGCCGAGTACAGCGGGACGATTCAGGCATGGTGGGAACGGCTGAGGCCAGACGAGCCGACCTTCTTCTCCGCGGTGAAGCCGAGGAAGGGCGCGAAACGGACGATCGACTTCAAGGCCGGTTTGTCCCCCAATGCGGATCGGTCCGCACCAAAAATGCGAGATGTGATCGCGGTCTTCAGCCAGTCGCAGCTACACTGCCTCGGCTTGGCGCTGTTCCTTGCGAGGGCCGAACAAGACGGCGGTGGGTTCATCATCCTTGATGACCCGGTGCTGTCGAGCGACGAGGACTACCGCGCCCACTTCAACACCTCCGTCGTCGAAGCGCTGGTGGCGATTCCGATCCAGGTGGTTGTCATCACTCAAGATCACAAGACGTGGACGGAACTCGAAACGCGATACAGACACGTCGGCATCTCCACAGCTCAGCTCCTCCTCGACGATCCACGCGACGGGACCGTGATCGAGAACACGAGCGAGGAACTGCTGACGATGCTCACGCGAGCCAAATCACTTGCCCGCGGCGGTCATCCCGGCCTGCGAAAGGACTGCGGCCTGCAGCTTCGAGACGCCGGAGAGCGTTTCTGCAAGGAAATGCTCGTCCGGGACCGTAGGTCCAAGGGCGTTGCAGCAGCGGCCCTCGCGGACTACGACGGCAAGTGCCTTGAGTGGCTCTGCCCGCGTGTCGAACCGTTGCTCGATCACGATCCGTCGCATCCCGGAAAACTGGAAGCGTTCCGAAACACGGTCAATGACGCCTGCCACGACAACGAGCCGCCGAGCACAGGCTCGATGAAGCAGGCGTGTGGCGAGATCACTTTTCTCGTGAAGGAATACCTGGGTCTCGGCCAGTGACCTGACGACCTCAGGCTAGACGGGTGAAACCCACTATCCCCCCGTCCTTTCCCGGCACCTTCTTTTCTAGCCGGTCGAACAGACGGCGGTAGCCCAGGACGTCGCTCTCGGAAAACACCGGCGGGCCCGTTCTTCCCGGTGCGTTCGCGCACGGATAGCGCCCGGCCCACGTCACCGACTCGGTTCCAACCCAAAGGAAAAAGGCGTCGATCGGGTCGAACGTGATCGCTGCCCGCCTCGCCAGTGCTGTCAGATTATGGGTTCTCAGGCTTCGCGGCACCGCTCCGTTTACAACGGACTCAGGTTCCTGACGGATGATGATCCCCTTCAACAGGTTCTCGAGCGCAAGGCCCGCGTTCAACCAGAAGACTCCTCCGAGGTTCACGAGAGGAGCGTCGCAGAGCGAGACGGTCGAGCCGACATCCTTGCCGGACAGCGCTTCAAAATCCTGGCGAATAGCCGCCCATATCAGCATCGCTGCAAAATCCAGATCCTTCGCCTGCTTCCGCCAGAAGAACGGATCGTGGGCGCGTCCTGTGGGTTCCCTCCTCACGTTCACAGCCTCCTTTCGGTTCCTTCAGATCCTCAGTAGACCAGTCAAGACTGAACAGTAGTGGACGCCTGAAGACCGCCCAGCGAGGGTGATGGCACCGAGACCGCCGAGTTCTACTCCAGACGGCTGCTTGCCCACAAGTCAGTCGCAATGGCTGCTTCCTTCGTTGCGCTGCTCGGCCGCGGTTCGACGCACCGCACCCCACATCACCGAACTGCGATCGCGAATGGCGCGTGCGTGAGGAGGCGCGCATGGGTTAACATTTCCCCTGGAGCCGAGCCGTATGAACGCAGAATCGGGCAAATTCCAGCGATCGATCACCGCCTGCGTCGAGAACGCCAAGCGCCTCCTGGAGGAAGCGGAGTGGTCGTACCACCAGGCCTCTACCGGTCTCGCGCTGGCGCTGCTCGCGCAGGAAGAAGCCGCCAAGTCGTTCGTGCTGACGCTGGTCCGTGATGGAATCCTCCCGTGGACGGCCGATGTTCATCGCACCCTTTCCGTTCACGAGGGCAAGCATCTCGTGGCCGTGATCATGGAATGGCTGTTCGCGGTGAACGAGCAGAGGCTCAACGAAGGTCTCAAAGCGCTGACCGCGACGGATTCGCCGACATATCTGCCACCAGACGTGGCGACAGCGATGAATATTCTCCGGCACGAGATGATCGAGCGGATCGGCCAGCGCCATCCGCAGCGCTACGACGACTGGCGCGGCCCCGCGCGCAAGCTTGCGGAAGGGAAGCTCGATCGCAAGAAGCAGTCCGCCTTGTACGTCCGCATCGGACGGGATGGCAGTGTCGCTTCCGAGCCGCCAACGTCGCTCGAAGCGTTCAACGCCGAGATGACTCGCGCGAAGATGCTGATCGAGTTCGCCGGCGATGCCGACCGATATTGCATTTTCGCTCTTCGCGAATACGAACTGTTCACCGAACTCTTCAAGGCCATGTTCGCTGATCTCCGGCCAGGCGCGATCGTCGAAGAGGAGAGGTTTGAGAGTCCCATTCCCGGCGTTCAGTTCGTCAAGCGAACCATCACGGTGGCGAATGTCGTTCGGGATGGCGCAGACGTTTCGACGCCCGAGTGATCATCGCCGAAGAGGAAAGCCCGAGCAGTGGCATTACTCCTGTGTCGGCGTCTGCAGGACCGCGAGTTGGTGTGGTGCCGGGGCGAGAATCTCGCCGTCGAGTTCGTACGAGCGTAGAGACATCGACGGGGCGGCGATTAGGCCTGTGAGGCTCCATCGCCGAGCCACGGCGCCGGAGGGCACATTCCCCTCCGTCTCCAAAATGTCTCCACGACGACGGTCGATTCGAGGTGATCCGCGATGGCGCCGGTGTACGAATCGGCGGCTCAGAAGGCTCGACCTGTCAAGCACCTACGGCCAGAAGCGCCACGCCATCAACCAGTTACGCGGATGGGCCTTCTAGGGTTCGAATCCCTCTCTCTCCGCCAGCCCGCTCCTTTCATCTGCAATCCACTGATTCTAAAGGACCGGTCTGTCGACTTCGGGTCCACGTGCCACATTCACGTGCCACACTCCACTGTCGTGGACCCAATCGCCGCCAAACAGCGCGAAGCCGAAGCCCCTTGCCGCTACCCCTGTTGCACACGTGTAGGAGGGGTCCCCTTCTTCCAACGGCTGTTTGGCTCGCAGCGACTGTCGCCCGCACCGAGGCAACACCCGACACTGCCGGGCTGTTAACCGGAGGGTTGTAGGTTCGAGTCCTACCTGAGGAGCCATCGTTTCACACAAATGTGAAATCCCAAGACATCGGAAGAAAATCTCGTTCTCTTCTCTGGGCAGTAGCTCTAGCAGGCTGCTGAAAAAGTCGGTTGAGGGGATCGACAGATCGATCCCCATGTCTTACGATGCACGCACCCCCACTTCGAGGAGGGCGCGTGCGCGGAGACGACCAGCAGAACGGGCATTTGTTCAGTTACCTCTCGCCGGAGCAGCGGGTCCCGGCGGACCATCCGCTGCGCGCGGTCCGGCGGATGACGGATGCGGCCCTGTCGCGCTTGTCGGAACGATTTGCCGCGCTCTACTCGGACATCGGGCGACCTTCCGTGGCGCCGGAGAAGCTGCTGCGGGCGTTGTTGTTGCAGATTCTGTATTCGATTCGTAGCGAACGCCTGCTGATGGAGCAGCTGGAATACAACCTGTTGTTCCGGTGGTTCGTGGGCTTGGACATGGATGACCCGGTCTGGACGCCGACGACGTTCACGAAGAACCGGGACCGCTTGCTGGCCGGGGAGATTGCCCGCGCGTTCTTTGAGGACGTGACCGGGCAAGCCCGGGCGTGGCAGTTGTTGTCCGATGAACACTTCACGGTCGATGGCACGCTGCTGGAAGCGTGTGCGGGGCTGAAGAGCTTTCGCAAGAAGGGCACCCCGGCGGCGCCGCCCGATGACCCGGGCAATCCGACCGTGAATTTCCACGGGGAGCGGCGCTCGAACCAAACGCACCAATCGACGACTGACCCGGACAGTCGGCTCTTCCGCAAGGCGCAGGGGCACGAAGCGAAGCTGGCGTATCTGGGTGAGGTGCTGATGGAGAATCGCCACGGGCTGGTCGTCGACGCCCTGGCGGTGCCGGCGACGGGGACGGCGGAGCGCGAGACGGCAATCGCCTTGGTGGCGGCACGGCCGCCGGGCCACAAGACCATCGGCGGCGACAAAGGGTACGACCAGGCGCCCGTGGTCGCGCCCTTGCGGGCGCTGGGCGCCACGCCCCACGTGGCGCAGAAGGTCACCCAGAGTGCGATTGACGGCCGCACGACGCGGCACGTGGGCTACGCGATCAGTCAACAGGTGCGGAAGCGGATCGAAGAGGTCTTCGGGTGGATGAAAACCGTGGGGTTGCTCCGCAAGTTGCGGCACCGCGGCACGGCACGGGTCAACTGGGTGTTCCTCTTCACGGCGGCGGCGTACAACTTGATCCGGATGCGGACGCTCATGGCGCGACCCGCCTGACGGTCGGCCGGCCGCGCACCCCACGGTGCGCGCGCCAAGCCCCGACGGAGCAGCGGTCGCGCTCGGCGAACTGCACATCAAGAGAAGAGGCATCGTGAACAACGGTTTTTCAGCAGCCTGCTAGAGTGGGGACACGATGACAAAGGCAGACGCTGGTCTTGGAGATACCTGGAGACCGCCGCCTGGCCGCCACAGTCACTCCGGAGCTCACTTGTGGGTCAACGATCTCCGCTTCAGCTGAGGCGTGGCTGAACCACGATCGGCACTGCCGGGGGATGCCATATGATAATGGCCCGATTGGCCCGAACGAACGATCTTTGTCGTCCGGCACCCGCGTTTTGAGGGCAGCTCTCCATGGCGAAAGGCAACCGCAAGACCGAGAGGCACAGGGGCGGCGATCTCCCGCCCACAGGAATCCGGGGAGAATGAAGCGTACCGGGAATCTGAGAGAGCGAATTGGGTGAGTCAGGTTACTGCCCGCCCGCCGGCGATGTTGGGCCCGTCGCGTGATTCGCTTCGCCGAAGTAGGTGTGACCATACACAAACAAGAAGGCGATCTCGTTTCAATAGGCAACAGTCGCATTAGGCCTCGAGGGACTCGTCCACAATCCGGCCGTCGAACAGGTGGACCGTGCGATCGGCGTGCCTGGCGAACCGCGGATCGTGGGTGACCATACAGATGGTGGCGCCGCTCTTGTGCAGGTCGTGGAGCAGTTCCATGACCGCCTCGCCGTTGCGGGAGTCCAGGTTACCGGTCGGCTCGTCGGCGAGCAGAATCAGCGGGCTGCCCACGAGGGCGCGGGCCACAGCCACGCGCTGCTGCTGTCCGCCTGAGAGCTGGCTGGGCAGGTGGCGGGCTCGGTGGGCCATGCCGACGCGTTCGAGCGCCTCGGCCACACGCGTCTTGCGCTCGCCCGATCGCATGCCGCGATAGGTGAGCGGGAGCTCGACGTTCTCGAACACCGACAGATCACCGATCAGGTTGAAGCTCTGGAAGATGAAGCCGATCTCCCGGTTTCGAATCCGCGCGCGCTCGGTCAGGTTCAGCTTCGCAACCGGTTTCCCGTCGAGCGTGTAGCTCCCGTCGGTCGGCGTGTCGAGCAGCCCCAGGATGGAGAGGAGCGTCGACTTGCCGCAGC
>JAEAME010000907.1_pt1 | contig 24652 bp, 21 predicted proteins | sample 8958731 | NCBI WGS metagenome assembly JAEAME01 (sample SAMN16933194, study PRJNA681113) | bioreactor sludge metagenome | isolation source: anerobic bioreactor sludge (Control) | place: India:Bengaluru | collected 2018-10-24 | reverse complement strand
AATGCCGGAGCCTTATCGCTCGGATGCACGGCGTAGCATCCCCCTTCGACGCTTCCACCCATAATGGAGTGGTAGCGGTTGTCCCCATCAATCGCATAGCACCTGCCTCCGCCCTTCCTGAGACAGGGAAACCGGTTGTTTGGATTGCGATAGTACCAGCAGCGTATATCCTGGCAGAGGTTGCCGCCGAGCGTGCCCATTTCCCGGAGATGCGGAGACGCGGTCCGCCCCGCGGCCTGCGCCAGCGCCGTGTACCTTTCCCGAATCAATGGTTCTTTCCCGATGTCTTCCAGGCGGGCGAGTGCGCCAATCCGCAAAACACCCTTCTCCTCCTTAAGAAAATCCAGGCCAGGTATGTTTTTGATATCTATGAGCGCCTCGGGATACCGGGGAAGTATCGCATCCTTCATCTTTCCCAGTATATCCGTCCCTCCCGCAATGACATTCGCCCGGTCTCCATACTTCCTAAGAGCGAGGACGGCATCATCGATTGTCCGGGCATTGATATGCTTAAACGTTCTCATGTGTGCCTCATGTATTCCAGATTCGAAATTCGAAATTCGAAATTACGCCGATCCTCCTCTACTGGGCGCCGCGCAGGATCCTGGCCGCTTCGACTATGGCCTTGGGATGCTGGGGATAGGTGCCGCAGCGGCAAAGGTTCCCGCCGAGCGCTTCTCGAATCTCCTGCTCCGTCGGATTGAGGTTTCTGTCCAGGAGAGCTTTTGCAGTGACAACGAATCCCGGTGTGCAGTACCCGCATTGCATGCAGTGGTGCTTCACATATTCCTCTATTAAAGGATGTCCCGCGGTTGCTATGCCTTCGATTGTTTCAACATTCTTTTCGTTGCACTCGATTGCCAGAGTCATACAGGAGAGAATCGGGCGGCCGTTTACTATAACGGTGCATGAACCGCAGGCTCCCCGGTCGCACATCAGCTTCGTTCCGGTCAATCCAAGCACGTCGTGGATCAGGTAATACAGCGTCCAATCCGGTTCCACCTGGAATTTGTGCTTCTGTCCATTAATCGTGACATGAATCGTTCCCTGCGGCTCGGGCAATGACTCTGACGCGTGATTCTCGAGAACGTGTCGTTTGATCGCTTCGAACGAATCAAAGGCATTCAGGCAATAAGGGCATGAATACCTGTTCAGTGCCGCAGCGGATTCTTCAACCTTTTTCTTAGCCATTCAATCCACTCCTGACTTTTGGAGCGCAGCAGCTTGCTGCCGCCTTTACGCAATCTGCAAAGAAGGTTCCGGGGAGATTGCCTCAAAACCGGAAATGGCCGGGTAAAAATCCGGCCCCACATGACGCATTTATCAGGTAGGTGCGGGCTATAGCCCGCACAAAGACCGTTTCCGGAGCCGTTCTCACAAATAATATTGTCAGTTCAAACTAACTCATGCATGAAAACTGAGAGCCCTTAAATACGCCGATTGCTCCAAGCGGTTTTCGTAGTCCTTTCGGAAATATTTCAACGTATCCATAAGAGGAAGAGAAGCCGTCTGGCCGAGACCGCACATCGCGGACAGGGACATCACGCCGGAGAGGTCTTCCAAGGCACTTATATCTTCGCTTTGACCTTCACCCCTGGCCAGCCGCCCCAGGATATCGAGCATGGCTTCGCATCCATCCCGGCACGGGGTGCATCGCCCGCAGGATTCATCCGCGAGAAATTCTATGTTCCTGTACATCGCGTCAATAACGTCGCGCGTTTTGTTGAATACCATGACCGCTCCGGCGCCCAGGACGCTTTCATACGCGAGCGGTATATCCATCTGTTCTGCGGGGAGGACTCTTCCGCAAGCGCCGCCGATTTGCACCATTTTGACGTCCCTGGCGGAAGCAAGACGCACCACAAGTTCCGAGAGGCTGCTTCCCAGCTCCAGTTCATACACTCCGGGCGATTCCACGTCGCCGCTGACCGAAAATACCTTGGTTCCTTTGCTTCTTGCGGTCCCCATAGCGCGGAACCACTCGCTGCCTTTAAATATGATCTGCGGGATGTTCATCAGGGTTTCAACATTGTTTATAACGGTTGGTTTCCCCCAGAGTCCTTTTTGCGGCGGGAACGGAGGTTTGTAGCGCGCTTCTCCTCTAAATCCCTCGATGGAATTCATTAAACCCGACTCCTCGCCGCACATGTAGGCGCCGGCGCCTTCGCGCAGCTCGATTTCCATGTGATCGAGGAATCCCATTTTTTTAGCCTGGCTGATAGCGTTGAGGACCAGATCGGATACGAAATGGTATTCGCCGCGCAGGTAAATAAACGCTTTGTCGGCGCCTATGGTCCAGCCGGCGATTGCGATCGCCTCGATGAGGGAAAAAGGATCGTTTTGCAGTATATACCTGTCCTTGAACGTGCCGACTTCGCCTTCGTCCGCGTTACAGACGATATACTTCTGATTTGCGGACTGTTCCCGCGCGAGTTTCCATTTCAGTCCGCAGGAGAAGCCCGCGCCGCCGCGGCCCAGCAGGCCGGATGCGATCACCTCCTCGACAACCTTTTCGGGCGTCATCTTCTTCCGGGCTTTTTCCAATGCCGCGAAGCCACCTCTTTTTTTAAAGGACCGAATGCTCTCCGGATCAACAATTCCGCAATTTTTTAATACGACCCGTTTTTGCACGGTTATTCTCCTCAATACCGTTTCAAAATCCCGGAGATCTTGTTGGGCGTCAGGCTCCCGTGCATGTCGCCGTTCACGAGCATGGCAGGAGCCTGGTCGCACGCTCCGATGCAGTTGGTCCACATGAGGGAAAATTTCCCGTCGCGGGTCGTCTCGCCCGGCTTGATGCCGATTGCATCCTCAATGCTCTTTAGAATCATTTCGGATCCACGCAGGAAGCATGGAACGCTTTTGCAGAGCCGGATGACGTTTTTCCCTAACGGCTTCGTCGATGTAAAAGAATAGAAAGTCGAAACACCAAACACTTCGCTGATGGAAAGATTCAAGGCATCGGCGGTATCGGCCATGAATTTGGGCGATATATGGCGGGATTTGTCCTGCGCCTTCTTGATCATCGAAAGCAGGTTTCCGCTGGTCATCTCCCGAGGCACCGGCTGCGGCATCCGGGATTCCATCTTTTTGCCTCTCTTTTTATCCCCGGGCTGTTTTGCCTTGCTGAGCGCGGTTGTGGGGCAATATTCCACGCAGACATAGCAGTCTCTGCAGACATCATTGTCGAGAGGGATGTCGTTGTCGACGACAACCTTGGAATGAAAGGATCTATATCCCGTATTAAATAGATATTGTCCGGCGATATCGCTGCATGCGCTGATGCATCTGGAGCACAGGATGCATCTGGACAAATCCCTGTGCACGTAAGGACTGATGTTTTCAATCGGATAGAAGCGGGGCCTGGTAATGTGGAACCTGGGAGGTGCAACCTCCAGATCCGATGCGATTTTGTGCAGTTCACACTGAGCGGCCCTGAAATCCATGACACAGGGTCCGGTGTGACCCGCGAGCAGCAGTTCTACGGTCGCCTTTCGCGCCGAGAGGACTTTGGGAGACCTCGTGTGAATAGCCATGCCGTCTGCCACCGGAGTGTGACAGGATCCCATCAGGCGGCTGGACCCTTCGAGTTCGACAACGCAGATACGGCAGGACCCGCTTGGTATGAAATCCCTGTGATGACATAGCGTAGGGATCTTGATCCCGGCGTTTTCCGCCGCCTGCAGAATCGACATCCCTGCAGACGCCTCGACTTCTTTGTTGTCAATCCTGATTTTCAGGGCTTCCATCTGTCTCACTACTCCTTTTTCGTGCTAAAGCTCCTCGATACCACAGAAGACGAATCCGGTCGAACTCCTCCGATTGGGCGCCGAAGGATGCGTATCCCGCGGGGAAAGAAATTCCACAGATCGGGCGCTGGCCCGATCATAGTCCAAAGCCGGTATTTTGCGGAAGCAAAATCCTGGAATCCAGGAGGAATCCAAGACATCCTGTTCTTTCGGCGAATATGCCGCGATATGCTCGTCGATGTTTCGGAGTAGGCTTAGAGTTTCCGGTTATACTGTTAGAATTACAATTTGCATGCTCCATCAAAGCGAACAAGTGTTGAAAACAGGAGTCTGATTATGGAGAAGGTGAAGCCCGGTTTGGTGATCTGTTCTATGTTGCTGGGGGCCGTTATAGTCCTGGCCCAAAATCCTCTCATTAGGGATCAGTTTACGGCTGATCCGACGGCAAGGGTGTTTCAAGGCAGGATCTATGTGTATCCATCGCATGACGTCAACTGTGGCACGGAATGGTTTTGCATGAAGGACTACCATGTGTTTTCATCGGAAAACCTGGTCGACTGGATTGATCACGGAATGATTATCGATCAGGAAAAAGTGGCATGGGTGGATGCAAAGCAGAACAGCATGTGGGCACCCGACTGTTACGAAAAAAACGGGAAATACTATTTTTATTTCCCTGCCATTGCCAAAGCGACCAGCGGGGCAAAGGGGATGACGGTCGGAGTAGCCATTTCGGATACTCCATACGGACCTTTTATCCCCCTGGAAAAACCGATTGAAGGAGTTTCGGGCATCGATCCAAATGTCTTTATCGACAAGGACGGGCAGGCCTATCTCTATTGGGCCGGCGTCGGCCAGGGATTGCTCGGGGCCAAACTGAAAGCCAACATGCTGGAACTTGACGGCAAACCGCAGACGATCCAGAAGCTGCCCGAAGGGATGAAGGAAGGCCCTTTTCTTTTCGAGCGCAACGGCACATACTATTTCACTTTTCCCCATGTAATTAAAAATACCGAAGCTCTGGTTTATGCCATGGGGAACAATCCGCTGGGCCCCTTTGAATTCAAAGGGATTATCATGGATGAGCATCCGTCCAAGTGCTGGACCAATCACCACTCCATTCTTGAATACAAAGGGCAATGGTACCTGTTCTATCACCACAATGATCTGTCTCCCTCCTTTGATAAAAACCGTTCTATTCGCGCAGACCTCCTGTTCTTCAACGGTGACGGCACGATTCAGAAGGTAATTCCTACCCTGCGAGGCGTCGGCAACACACGCGCAACCGGAGAGATACAGCTTGACCGCTATAGCGCTATAAGCACAAGAGGAGCTGCCATCGAGTTTCTGGATAGCAAGAAACCGTTTGACGGGTGGAAAACCGTCCTGATGGAAAAAGATGCCTGGGTCAGGTTTGACAATGTTGATTTCGGGAAACTGAAGCTAAAATCGATCAGGATAAAAGCCATGTCCGAATCGGGAGGTGCTGTCGCGCTGCGCATCCGCAAAGGGAAAGGCCTGGTTGAAAGCAAGGTGGCTATTCCAAAGGGAAGCGAGTGGCAGGTGGTGAAGGCTAATGTGCAACGACTGCCTTCCGGCCTTCAGGATATTGAGTTTTCACTTGATGATTCCGGACGGGTGGAAATCGACTGGATCCAGTTTGAATAAAATGTTTTTCATCCTGGTGATTCTCCGATCGCGCCTCAGCATGCGATCAAAGCCTGGGCGCGATTGACGCGCCCAGGTTTCGTTTTTTGTTTCCCCGGCATTTTCATGCCGCCGTCGGCGTGGACCATTGGTCTTGAGAACGCCCGGGCGAACCAAACTTCCTGCTTGTGCACAACGGTCACATAATTTTTCATTGATTGTGAAATAGTTGGGAGAATATTGCGGGAAAGCTATTCTTTCACATACACCCTGGGAACGCGGGTGTTGATGTTGGTCAGGATTTCGTAGGGGATCGTTCCCGCCCATTCGGCCAGATCCTCAACGGTGATGCGCTCGCCGTCGGTCTCTCCCAAAAGAATTGCCTCGTCGCCGTTGTAGGCGGAATTCCACTCGATATTGGCCATCAGCTGATCCATGCAGATGTTGCCGACCTGCGGGTATTTTTTCCCCCGGATAATCACTTTCGCCCGGTTGGACATGCTGCGGAAATATCCATCCCCGTATCCGACGGGGATAGTAACTATACGCGTCTCATGATCCGATTGCCACGTGGATCCGTAGCTGACCGGGTGGCTGGGCTTGACCACTTTGAAATAAACGACACGCGACTTCCACGCCAGCGACGGTTTGACCTCCACGGTGTGCGGCACTTCGGGCGAAGGATAGACGCCGTAGAGCATGATGCCGGGGCGCACCATATCGAGGTAGCTTTCCGGAAGCCGCAGGACAGCCGCCGAATTTGCAATATGCCGCACCGGCATGGGAAGACTGCGCCGCTCATAGAAGCGAAGGACGTCGCTGAAGCGTTCCAGTTGCAGGCGGGCGTGGGATAGATCGCGGGAATCGGCATTTGCGAGATGTGAGAAGATTCCTTCCACTATCACGTGCCTGCATTTCAGCGCCGCTTCCTGGAGCAGGTGAGCGCTGTAATAATGGATGCCGACACGTTCCATTCCTGTATCAATCTTCAGATGGACTTTTGCATTGACGCCCAGATTCGCAGCAACCGCGTCGATCTGTTGAAGGCGTTCCACGGACGAAGCGGTCAGAGTCAGATCGTGCTGCAGATACCGCGGAATCTGGTCTCCCCAGATGCCTCCCAGGACAATTATCGGAGAGGCGATACCGAGTTCGCGCAAAAGGATTCCTTCTTCAAGGACCGCTACTCCGACGTAATCCGTTTTCCCGGCCAGTGCCTTCGACACTTCAGCCAGCCCATGACCGTACGCATTGGCTTTTACGACCAACATCACTTTGGCAGGCGCGACTCTCCGCCTGATGGCGTCCAGGTTATATTCCAGCCGAGCCAGATTAACCTCCGCCCACGTCGCACGCACGCTGTCATCGGCAGCTATCACATCCTGATTGATCCGCATGAGGGGTATTCTAACTGAATCGAGCTGCGTTTGATTCCAAATTTTCGATTCCAGATTCTGGATTCTCCAACCGTAAGATTGATCCTAATTCCTCGGCTTTTTCGCATTTGGGTATAGGAGGGGCTTCATGAATTTTCAAAAGTGTGTTTCTACTGCTCTTATGATCCTGCTGGCGGTTACGGTCATGCAAGCGGAGGTGGTTGCCGGCCGTTGGGAGAAGGCGGAGGCACTGCCTTCAGACCCCTTTATATGAAACCTGAAAACAAAAATGCCCGGGAAGGTATTCCCTTCCCGGGCTGATTTTTACGCGAATATATTCGAATTTACAGTTTGTAGGCCTTGGTAGTATCGACGAAAGCGTGCAGATTTTCCGCTTTCGCTTCATCCAGCACCGCTCCGTTGACCATGTAGTAACCTCCGTCGCCTGCCAGGTCATCCAGCAGCTGCCTGGTATGATCCTTGACTTGATCTACAGTGCCCGTCTTCAACAGCGAGGAAGGAAAGTTGCCTGAGAAGCATGCCCAACCCTGGAGATGCTTCTTGACTTCCTTCATGTCGGTCTTGTCGAAATACCAGATGGTGCTTCCGGCCGGTATATCGGGATCAGTGATGAGGTCCAGCCGCTGGTTGAAGCTTCCTTCGACAAAAAGGAAGGGGATCATGCCGTCGTTGATCAGGTTGAGCATGACGGCCTTGAACGACGGCCAGTACAAAGCCTTGAAGTCCTTCGGAGACATGAAGCTGTCGGCACCCTTGTGCAGCGGGAAGAACACCGTCGGAGCGCTGCCCCAGGCATAAGCGCCATAGGGCATCTTCGTCATGAAGGGAATGATCCGCTCGCAGGATTCCAGGATCTCCTTCCGCTTGCGGAAGATGTCGAGCATTATTGCCCGGGTGCCGCGCATGGTGTCCGCGATGACGTCATAGGGCGCCTTTGAGAAACCGCCTTGATATTTCACCAATCCCAATCCGGTGATGTTGGCATTATCGATCTCTGCCACTTTCCAGGCCCATTCAATGGCGATCTCTCCCGCCTGCATCAGCTTTTTAAATGTTTCCTGAACGTGCGGCAGGCCGAAGGGGATCATGCCCCAGGGTATAAACGGCAGCTCCAGAATGTTGGTAAAGGGTGAAAGCTCTTTCCAGGGTTCCAAAGCGCCCATTACCCTGGGCAGATAGGTGCGGATGAAATAATCGCTGGGATCGCTTAGGTAAGCCGAATACTCGTCCCCTTTCATATATTCCGCTTCCGCGCACTGGTAAGAAGTGTTTTCCGGTACGCCATGACCGGGCCAGTGGTAGAGCCTGTATTCCAGGAGTTCCAAAATCCTGCCCGGAACATAGAGCCCTGCGGAAGCGGCGGCATCGGGCATGAAGTCGGCATGGAATTTCTTAATCGCTTTGCCGAGCTTTTCGTAGTCGTACATGGCGTCTTTGCAGCTGTATCCGGCATACAGGAACGGGAAGAATCCAGTTGCTATCGCGATGGGTACCCGTTTGGGCTTCTTCATCATAAAGACATCAACGAACATCTGCGCGCGTTCCCGGTACCCTTTTTCCGCCTCCGGGTTGGTAAACGTAAGGCCTTCATGATTTATCCAGGCCTCCAGACGCGCCTGACGCTTCTGATCAGGCGTCAATTTGTCGAAATTCTCAGGTTTTGGCATCGCTATTTGGCTCCAACCCATCCCTTGGCAAGGGTAACAGCCGCCATGGCGTCTTTGCCGTAGGCGTCGGCCTTGGCATATGCGGCGACCTGGTCATCCATCTGTCCGCCGCCGATCATCACTTTCACGCTGTCCCGCAGGCCGGCATCCGCAAGGGCCTGAACAGTGTTCTTCATCGGGTCGTAGGCGAGTGTGAGGAATCCGCTGAGTCCGACGACCTGGGGCTTGAAGCTCTTCACGGCCTCGACAAACTTAGCCACGGGAACATCTACGCCAAGATCCATTACGTCAAAGCCGTTGACATCCAGCATGAACACCACGATGTCTTTCGCGATGTCGTGGATATCGCCTTCGACTGTGCCGAAAACGATTCTGCCGATCTTTTTCTGGGCTGAACCACCCGTCGTGGCGATCCTCGGCTTTACCATTGCACCGATCTGTCTCAGCATTTCTCCAGCCAGGATCAACTCGGGAACAAAACATTCGCCCGCGGCAAACCGGTTTCCGATAATGCCGAGCGCTTCCCGGCAATCATCCAGAAGGCTAAGGGGTTCCGCACCGGATTCCAGCAATTTTTCGGCAATCTTAACCGCATCTTCCTCGCGCATATCAACAACGGCATCGATTAATTCTTTCGACATATGCTCTCCTTTTTACTTCCTTTAGGTAAATGTTATTCAGTAATACAAATGCTTTCTTAATTGGACTTGTTAAAAGCGCCCGCGCGGAAAGCGCGAGTAAACCTAAGGCAATGCTTGTCCTGCCCCAACAAAAGCTCGGCGGCCAACATGGTGGTTTTGATATCCTGGTTATTCGGATCGCAGATGGCGCAATCCAGCCCCGCTTGCATGGAAAAGGCAAGAAATACGCGGTTGATGAAGGAGCGAGCCGGCATTCCGAATGAAATGTTGCTCAATCCGCAGGTAACGTGGACATCGGGAAACTGCTTGCGAATTTCGCGGATGGTATCGAAGAAAATCAATCCGTTTTCCATGCCCGTTGCGATGGTCATGGCCAGCGGATCGAAATACAGATTGCCATCCGGGATTCCCATGGTCCGGGTTTTTTCCAGCATGCGTCCGATGATAGCGATCCTTTCGTCTTTTGTCTTAGGAATGCCTTTTTCGTCCATCGCAAGAGCGACGGCAGGGCACTTATTGGCGGCCACGATCGGCAGCACGCCTTCCAAGCGGTTCGGCTCCATGCTGATGGAGTTAATCATCGGGGCCTTCTTGACGGCCTTTATCGCCGCTTCCAGCGCCTTCGGATTGGCGCTGTCAAGGCAGATTGGTGTGTCGACTGCTGCCTGGATGTTCTCAACAAGCCAAATCAAGTCATCAGGTTCACGTTGTGGGGCTGTGCCCGCGTTCGCGTCGAGCCAATCGGCTCCGGCAGACGCTTGTTCCTTGGCTAAATTCTGTATGAATGCCGCATCGCGTTCCTCAATAGCCTGTTTTACACGTTTCCGCGTGCCATTTATCTTTTCACCAATTATCTTCAAATGAACTGCTCCTTTCCGCATAATCTCCCGCTCTTCGCCGGTGAACGGCTGCAGAACAAATAAGCGAGAGCGTCTCCCCCGACAAACAAATCCAAGGCGAGACTGCAAATCTGCCGATCTTCAAAAACCCAGACCATTGAGAGCTTTCTGGGAGGATTCAGTAAAAATATCGAAAGAATGCTTGAAAGCTATATCAGATGCTCCTGAGCCAGAATATACGTATCCCGTAATTCCCACAGAGGCTTGATATATAAGCCATTTCGATCCTCCACACAAGCGATTTTATTATGAATCCTCAACATGCGGGCAATCGGTTGACTTGACCGCATCCGCTGGGATATGCTCCTCCGGTACGTATGCAACAAATGTGAGGTAACCTATGATTCCGCGTCTTGGAACGGCTGAGCTTGTCGTTATTCTGATTATCGTTGTCCTGATCTTTGGCGTGAACAAAATCCCGCAGTTGGGCAAGGGATTGGGGGAAGGCATTCGCAATTTCAAGTCTTCGCTGAAAGGCGCACAGGAAGGCACCGCAGACAAAAACGACAAGGCTTAATCCGGCGCTGTTCCTCAAACCTGAAATGCTGAATCCCCTTCCGGCTGCAAGGACTGCTTGAAGTCCGCAGCAGCCAAAGTGCCGCTAATGTCAATTCTTCCGGACCAAAGGGCCGGGGGTGCGTTTCCCGATATGGCTAATCCCGGCGGCGTTTCAATGCTGCTCCAGTCGATTGATGACGATGTTGCCCTTTTTGATTGTGACAACGCAGTGATTGACGCCGAAGTGATATGGCAGTTCACGGTAGTCGGAGACATCCATTAAGACGATATCCGCTTGTTTGTTCTCCTCAATCGATCCCAATTTCTCAGACATGCCCAGGGAATAAGCAGCGTTGAGTGTTGCGGCGGTGATAGCCTCCGCCGGCGTCATCCTCATCTGGGTGCAAGCAATTGTAAGAATGACCTGCATGTTCATAGTGAAGCAGGAGATCGGATTAAAATTGCTGGCGAGGGCTACGGGTACATCGGAGGCGATAAGCTTGCGGGCCGGCGCATAGTGCATGGCACCTTGATTGAACGACGTGCCGGGGAGAAGAGTCGCCACGGTTCCCGAGCGCTTCAGCGCGCCGATATCTGAATCGTCGATGCACTGCAGATGGTCTGCGCTGCGCGCTCCAAGCTCCGCAGCCAGCTTGGCACCGCCGCTGTGTGCCAGCTTTTCCGCATGAATTCTCAGACCGAGACCCGCTTTTCTGCCCGCAAGAAGTATGGATCGTGCTTCTTCCACAGTGAAATGGGATTCTTCGCAGAACACGTCGCAGAACTGTGCCAATCCCTCCTGGGCGGACCTGGGGATCATTACTTCGATGATTTCCTGGATATATTCGGCCGGGGTGTTGGTTCGCTCCTGGGATACGGCCCGTGCTCCAAGAAATGTCGGGATAACCTCCAGGCGGCTGCGGCTGCGCAGGGCTGCCAGCACCTGAAGATTTTTTATTTCCTCTTCCCACCCCAATCCGTGGCCGCTCTTGGCTTCAATAGTTGTTGTCCCGTGAGATAGAAACTGCCGGAAACGTCCTTCCACTCTCTCCAGAAGCTGGTTTACCGTTGCGGAGCGCAATCGTGAGATGGTCGCCGCAATCCCTCCCCCGGCGGCGGTTATTTCCTCACAGTTTTTGCCTTGGATCCGCAGATCAAAATCTTCGGCTTGTCCGCCGGCGAAGATGGGATGTGTGTGGCAATCGACAAATCCCGGCAGGGCGACGAGGTCTAATCCGATGCCATCGAAGGTCTGATACCTTGTGCCCGGATCGCGCACAGGTATGTCTTTGGTATGTCCAACCCAGACAATACGGTCTCCATGGATTAGTACGGCACCATTTTCGATGATCCCGAGGTTGGACATGGAGGCGCCCACCCTGGGGATGGGGCTGCCGCCAAGAGTGATAACTTGAGCAATGTTTCTGAGTAGCAGCATAGGCCTCCTGCTTTAACAGCCCCGATGTTTGCGGTTCCCCATGCGAGGACACCAGGTGCCGGGATTGGGCGGGATTTCCGAACGGAAGATCCGCCAACCGCCGTCATCTTAGCATGGAGTCTTCGAACCGCGGCGCAGCTCGCCCGCAATTTCCTGTGCTATCCTGCGAGCTTTGGGGAGCTCTTCAGGAGCGAAAGAAATGGCTCCAACAACCGGATGCCCCCCCCCACCATAGCGTTCGCACAATATTGCCAGATTATGAGTGCGCGGCTGAGAATTCCAGGGATTGGAGCCCACTGAAATTTTTGCCCTGAAGCTGGATAGACTCACGCCGACGCAGTACATGGCTTCGGGGAAAAGGTAGTAGGGAATAAATTTGTTGTACCCTTCCAGATCGTGGCCGCTGACATCGAAAAAGATTGTTCCATCCGAGCAAAATGCGCTGCGCCGGATGATGTCGATGGATACCAGATGTCTGTCATAAAGCGGGCGGAAGACATCCTGAACCCAGGGGATCTCCATGATTTCATTCAGCTGCCTTTTCTGGAATTCAGTGATCAGGCTGCAAATTTTTCCGCTGTCGCGCACGCCTTCAACCACCATCATGAGCTTCATCGCCGATTCGCGTAGCTCCACGGCTGTTTGAGCGTCTTTAAATTGAGCCCCGTCTATAACATCGGCCCATTGTATCAAGTCATCCAGGCGGCTCGAGTCAAAGCCGAAATGCCTGCGAAGCATTTCGTCGATGAATTTGGTGCAGGACCGGTACGTGGGATCGTGGAACTTCCTGCCGCTCTTGTCGGCCCTGAAATGAGCCTCGTCTTCTCGGCTGAGGAAAGCACTCTGGTGGTGGTCAAACCACCAGTTCAGGCGCGGATCGCTTGAATACTTGAAATCGACGATCGCATTCTCGTCTCCGTCAAATTCCACATCCAGGAAAAGCTGCCCGGCACGGTGCGCCAGTCCCTCGTATTGAAATTCACAGCTTTTATTGATTGCGTTCAGATAGAAATTGCTGAAGACGGCTGCGGATGCCAGTCCATCAAAACAGTTATTGTGAAAAAAAAGCTTCATCATCCCCATATGGTTTTGGATCTTGCGTTCCTGCCTATATAAAAGGTGATCACGACGCAGCCGGGGAGCCAGAGAACGAAACACACTACCACACTGTTCCCCATATTGCAATTTTCGATCCGAAAGGGGGTGTCCCGAATTTCAACCGCCATGGCATTGCTTGCAGATATGGCTATAAATTCAGGATCGGTTTGCCGCAATGCCACGCCGGTATGAATGATATAGCCCTGCCGCCGCCAAAAAGCTGCTGCATCAAATCCGGAAATGCCTCTCCGGAAGTCGCGGAGCAGGGGGAAGCGAGAACCATATGCAAGGCTTTACTGTAACCGATGGATGATTCCGCGTGATGTTTCCGCCCGCCCTTCCCGATATCCATGCCAAAACCCTGCTCATTTTTGGAGGGTGCCTGCTATTATTATTCAGTCGGATGGGAACGGCAGATCTTCTTCGTTATTAAAATAGCCATGCCAGAAGAAGATCATGAAAATCCGCCTTTCCCAAAAACAGTCAGCGACATCGTTGCCGAATCCCCTGATTCCGCGCAGCCTTGTTGCTATCTTCAGCAATTCCTTACTCGAGGTTGAGCGCAAAATGAAGCTTGTTCCTTGGATGGCGTGGAACTCCAAATGATCTGGATCTGGATGGCATTTATCCTTTTGGTTCTGCTGATGCTGGCGCTTGACTTGGGAGTCTTTCACCGCAAAGCCCACGTGGTCAGCGTCCGGGAAGCGCTCATCTGGTCGGCAGTCTGGCTGACTCTCGGAATGTCGTTTGCCGTTTTTGTGTACTTTTCTTACGACGCCCAATGGTTCGGCCTGGGCTCAGTGGTCGATGCCGTCGATGGAATGCGCAATGACGGTGCGAGTGCAGCGGAAAAGTATCTAACCGGCTATATCGTCGAGAAGTCGTTGAGTGTGGACAACATATTCGTGATCGCCATGATCTTCGGCTTTTTTGCGGTGCCGGCGCTGTATCAGCACCGCGTTTTATTCTGGGGCATCCTTGGCGCTCTGATTCTGCGCGGAGCGATGATTGCTCTCGGAGCGAAGCTGATCGCCGAATTTCATTGGATTCTATACCTGTTCGCGATATTTCTGATCCTGACGGCGATCAAGATGCTTCTCTTCAAAACAGAACACACAGATCCGAATAGGAATGCCGTCGTCCGCCTGACGCGGCGGTTGTTTCGGATCACCTCCAGGTTTCATGGAGAGCACTTCTTCGTTCGCGCGGGAAAACCGGCGTCGTATGAGAGCGAAACGCCCGGCGCAGCCGCTATGCCCGATGCAGTTGTAGAGACTGCCCGTCCGGGGAAAATTCTCTTGACGCCTTTGGCGCTTGCCCTGGTGATGGTCGAGACTACGGATGTAATCTTTGCCGTAGACTCGATCCCGGCGATCTTTGCCATTACAGGCGATCCCTTTCTTGTTTTCACAAGCAATGTTTTTGCGATCCTGGGCCTCCGATCGCTTTACTTCGCGCTGGCCGGAATGGTGAGAAAATTCCGATATCTGAAGGTCTCTCTTGCGCTGGTCCTGCTGGTTGTGGGTATCAAGATGCTGCTCGCCGAATGGCTGAGGGTTTCCCTGGGGAAACACTTTATGCTTTACCTTCTGACATTGGTTCTATTGATTTTGGTCACCGGTATTACCGCCTCGATACTTGCGGAGCGTCGCGAGACGGTCCTCCGGACAGAGAAAAAACCACCTTCAAGTGAATAAGGAGCTATGTGTCCCACGACCGACAGGCTCCAGGGGACGGGAAGGAGCAAGCGATGACCAACCGAATTCTGGGCTTATTGGAACTATTCGAAAAAGCAGTCGTCGTTTTTCTTGTTGGATTGATGGTCTTGACCGTCGCTCTGGCGACGATTGAGCTGGGAATCCTGCTTGTAAGAGATATCGCGGCTCATCCGCGGTATCTACTTGGAATTGATGAGCTGCTGGATGTCTTCGGGATGTTCCTTCTGGTCCTGCTGGGGCTGGAACTCCTCGAAACCATCAAGGCTTATCTGATCGAGCATGCCATTCACGTTGAAGTGGTCATGGTGGTGGCCCTCATCGCGGTTGCGCGCAAGGTCATCATTCTGGATGTAAAAGAGATGGAATCCATGACACTTTTTGCAATTGGATTGATCATCCTGACTTTGTCCGTGGGATACTATCTTATTTCCCGCATATTTCAGGGCCGCCAGCGACCGGCAGGCAGTGATAAAAGCCTGCCTGAAAAACCATAATTCTTATTTTGCCAATTTCAAGGAACCTGATAAAAGCAGGAAAGATCTCGGCAGCTCATGGGATGCAACACCTTCGCTCTGCAAGGTGACGGCGACAGGCGGGCTTTTTTCATAGAGTGGAAATCCGATCCGGCTTGTTCAGCAGTGGCGATTAAACCAGCCGGTTCAGTCGAGAAAGGCAGGTGTGCGGCATGGAGAAGCTAATTGGAAAACACTGGCATCATTTGAGCGCCGCGGATGCGCTTGATCTGTTGGGATCGCACGTCGAGAAAGGGCTTTCGCTTTTTGAAGTCAAACACCGCCAGGAACGGTTCGGCGCGAACGAACTGACGGCCAAGAAATCCCGCAGCCCCCTGCGCGCATTTCTGAAACAGTTTGCTCAACCGCTGGTCTACCTGTTGGTGCTTGCAGCCGGCGTTACCGCCGTGCTGGCACACTATATCGACGCCGCGGTGATTTTTGCCGTGGTGCTTGTGAACGCCATTGTGGGTTTCCTTCAGGAATCCAAGGCGGAAAGGGCGATCGAATCTCTGAGGCAAATGGTTCAGACTGAGAGTACCGTGATCAGAGACGCCGTGAAACGCCGCATTTCGTCGCGGGAGCTTATTCCCGGAGATCTGGTTCTTTTGCAGTCGGGCGACAAAGTGCCCGCCGATCTCCGTCTTGTTGAGAGCCGGGATCTGCAAATTGACGAGTCCGCTCTCACGGGAGAGTCGGTGCCGGTTCAAAAGAGTGTTGAGACCCTTCGTCCCGAAACGGTTCTTGCCGACCGCAGGAACATGGCTTATGCGGGAACCCTTGTAACTTACGGGCAGGGACGGGGGGTCGTTACGGCTATCGGGAACCAAACCGCCAGCGGTCAGATCGCTGTAATGATTGCCGAAGCGGTGGATCTTGCCACCCCCTTGACACGCAAAATTGCCTATTTCAGCCATGTCCTGCTTTTTGCTATCGGCGGTCTTGCACTACTGACCTTCGCGATTGGCATCCTGCGTCGACAACCCGTGCTGGAAATGTTTATGGCTTCCGTAGCTCTGGCTGTCGGCATGATTCCTGAAGGGCTTCCGGCCGCGGTGACGATAACGCTGGCCATCGGCGTCAAACGCCTCGCGCACCGCCGGGCGATTATCCGCAAGCTTCCCGCAGTGGAAACGCTCGGAAGCACGACGATTATCTGCTCGGATAAAACCGGCACGATGACCCAGAATCAAATGACTGTCCAGCATATCATTGCCGCGGAAGGCCATTTTGAAGTTGCGGGATCAGGGTACGCTCCCGAAGGCCGCATACAAAGTGCGGATGGAGTTCTCTCCGATCCCGTGCCTGCAGGAGTCCGGAAAGTTTTGATAGCAGGCGCTTTATGCAACGATTCCCATATCGCGCAGGAAGACGGCCGCTGGAAGATTCAGGGGGATCCCACAGAAGCCGCGCTCCTCGTGTCCGCTCAAAAGGGAGGATTTACAGTTGAAGATCTCTCAAAAAAATTCGCCAGGCTGGATGTGATCCCATTTGAGTCCGATCGGCAATATATGGCAACGCTGCATGCCGATCCGTCGGCGGGGAAGAACCGCATTCTCGTCAAAGGCGCCGTTGAGAAAGTGATTGAGCTTTGCGGGCTCCAGTTGAATGCAGACGGTTCAGAGGCGGCTCTGAACCGCGAGGCGGTCCTGCACGATGCGGAATCTCTGGCAGCGAAGGGATACCGTGTGCTCGCCTTTGCAGAGGGATGGTGCGAATCGGGGAAAAAAGCGCTTGCTCAGGATCTTCGGCAGGATCGCCTGGTATTTGCGGGCCTTCAGGCTCTTATGGACCCTCCGCGCCCGGAATCCTTGCAAGCCGTCGCGGCCTGCCAGGCCGCGGGTATAGGAGTGAAAATGATCACTGGCGATCATGCGCTCACCGCCGCTGCCATTGCCGCTCAGCTCGGGCTTCAATCCCGGGTAAATGAAGCAGACGGGAGGCCAAAAGCCCTGACCGGCAGACAACTGGCGGATTTAACCGATGAACAATTGATCTCCATTGCAGAAGACACTTCAGTCTTTGCGCGCGTGGATCCTTCGCAAAAGCTTCGACTGGTGGAGGCTTTGCAGTCCAACGGACATGTTGTTGCGATGACGGGCGATGGAGTCAATGACGCTCCGGCACTGAAGCAGGCGGACATCGGAATCGCGATGGGACTTGCCGGCACCGATGTGGCACGCGAGGCTGCAGATATGATATTGACGGATGACAATTTTGCCACGATTGAGGCCGCTGTCGAGGAAGGGCGCGGGGTTTTTGACAATCTCACTAAATTCATTGTCTGGACGCTGCCCACAAACCTTGGGGAAGGCCTCCTCATCATGCTGGCCATATTCATCGGAATCGCGCTCCCCATCACCCCTGTACAGATTCTATGGATCAATATGACGACGGCCATACTCCTTGGTCTGATGCTTGCCTTCGAACCGACCGAACACGGCATTATGCAACGCCCGCCACGTGATCCGCGGAAGCCCATTATCACTCGGCCTCTAATACTGCGCCTTGTCCTGGTGAGCTTGATCATGGCGGCCGGCGGTTTTTGGATCTACGATCACATCATCGCGGGTGGAGGGAGCGTGGCGCAAGCGCGCACCGTTGTTGTAAATGTGGTCGTGTTCACGGAGGTTTTCTATCTCTTCAACTGCCGGTCGCTGACACGGTCTCCGTGGGCCATAGGATTTCTTTCAAACCGCTGGGCGATTTTCGGAACGCTGATCATGGCGGCGCTACAGATGGTTTTAACCTACGTTCCGCTCATGAACCTCTGGTTTGATACGGCTCCTATTGCGAGCCTGGAGTGGGCGAAAGTCCTGGGCGTAAGCATTCTCGCTTACGGAGCTGTGGAGATTGAAAAGCGGCTGCAATCGTTGCACGACAGATGATCCGGTGATTCAGCTTTAACAGCTTCACCGTTATCCCGATTCCACAAGACGTAACTGACAGTTTGACAGCAATATTTATGAAGGTTTGTATGGAGGATTCCAAACGTGTCAAATTTCAGATACTTGCTGCCCGCGTCTTTAACTATTCTGATATTGGTTTTCGGATCGGACGTCGGCGCGGCGGAAATCATTTTCGACCTCTATCATAAACCGGAAGAACGTGCCGCTTCTCTTCGGGAAATGGCCGTTGCCAATCCCGGAATCACGCGGATTCACAATCTGGTCAAAACTCCGGGTGACCGCGATCTTGTCCTTATCGAGATCGGGCCCGAAACGGACAAATCCCGGAAGACGTTTCCCGCAGTGTTTGTGGCCGCCGACATGGATGGGACGGTGCCGATTTCGGGCGAAGCTGCACTATACCTGGCCGGACTCATCCTCAAATCTCCCGACCTTCGCACGGACCGGACTTGGTACATCCTTCCCTGCGGAAACCCTGATGCTGCGGCTCGATTTTTCATGAAGCCGCTCTTCCGGAATTCGCGCAACGGCTCGAGGATTAATGATGACCGTGATGACGCAACCGATGAGGACGGCCCCGACGACCTCAACGGAGACGGGTTCATAACCCTGATGAGAGTCAAGAATCCCACCGGTGAATGGATGTCCGTACCCGAGGAGCCTCGGCTCCTGAAAAAGGCCGACTCATCGAAAGGCGAGAAGGGTATTTACAAACTCTATTCTGAGGGAATCGACAATGACGGCGACGGCCTATACAACGAGGACGGTCCCGGCGGAGTCAACATCGGCATTGCCTTTCCTCACCTGTTCAAATATTTTGAGCCTGAACGAGGTCTTTGGCCCGGAAGTGAAAGGGAAACTTATGCGCTCCTCAGGTTTTTTGACGAGCACCGCGAGATAGGGCTGACCTCTGTTTTCGGGGAGACAAATTTCTGCCTTATGCCTCCTCGGGGAGGACGGAAGGGGGAGTCGGATCTCAGGAGGATCAGGGTTCCCGAAAGTATCGCCGCCTCCATAAACGCCGATCCTGAAAAAACCTACACGATGGCGGAAATCATGGATATGGTGCGCCCCCTGGCACCCGCCGAAGTCGAGATTTCCGAAGCCGAGGTCGCCGGCTATCTGGGCCTCGGGGAAGTCGTCAATCCGCTGGATGAAGACCTCAAGTTTTACAAGGAACTCTCGGAGCAATACAAAGAATTTCTCAAAAGAAACAAACTCGACGGCAAGCGGCTCGATCCGTCATCAGACAAAGACGGATCGTTCGAGCTCTGGTCCTATTATCAGCTTGGCCTGCCGTCCTTTTCGTTGGATTTCTGGACTGCGCCTGAGGTGAAAAAAGAAAAGGCAAGCGAGGATTTAACACCCGAAAAGCTGGAAAAAATGAGCAACGAGGATTTCATCGCGCTCGGAGAAGAGAAAGTGGACGCCTTCCTCAAGTCCATCGGGAGCCCTGTGCAGTCGAATGCCAGACAGCTTTTCGAAGCCTTTCGAAGCGGGATGATGGACACCCAAAAGATGGCCGAGATGATGAAACAGATGCCAAAGCCGGCAGCTGAAGGCGGAGCGGATCCTAAGGAAAAAGCCCTGCTCGCCTGGAGTGACCGGTACCTCGAAGGTAAGGGCTTCATCCAGTGGCAGCCGTACCATCATCCTGTTCTCGGGCAAGTGGAGATCGGCGGCTTCGTCCCGTACACCGAAAACTCACCACCGCCCCGCATGATCGATGGGCTTCTTAAGGGCCAGGTGCCCTGGGTTTTTGAAATCTCCAAAAAAATGGCCCGGATCAGAATTTCACAGACAAAAGTAAAACCACTGGGAGCCGGCATCTACGAAGTCAAGGTCTGGGTGGAGAATGCGGGCGTTCTGCCTTACCCCACAGCCATGGGGAAGAGAAACCGGCGGATCCTTCCCGTTATTGTCACTCTCAACGGCGACGGATTCAAAATCATCGAGGGGAAACCAAGAAGCACGGTGGATTCCATTCCCGGTCTGAGTTCCAGAGAGGTAGTCTGGATGATCCAGGCAGACACGCCGATCAGGATTGCCGTAAAAGCCGAAACGGAATGCGCCTGGAGCGATTCGCGGGAAATCGATCTGGGAGGTGAAAAATGAAACAGCTGACAGGCATCGCTCTTCTCGTCCTGATCACCGTACTAGTCCCGGCGGCAGCCCAGAATGAAATCACAGTCCCACTCCGGTTCGACCGCTATTACCGGCTCGATGAAATCGCGGCGGCGCTGAAAGCGCTCCACGCGGCTTATCCGGAGCTTACAGCCCTCGACGAAATCGGCAAAAGTGATGAGGATCGCACCATTTATGCCATGACCGTTAATAATCCCAAAACGGGCGCTCCTCTGGATAAACCGGGGATATACATCGACGGAAATATGCACGGCAACGAAATCCAGGGAGGGGACATCTCCCTTTATCTTCTCGATTATCTGCTTGGCAATTACGGCAGGAACAAAGAGATCAAAGAACTGGTGGACAGAATATGTTTTTATGTTGTTCCTGTGGTCAACGTGGACGGGCGCCATCATTTCATGGCCGAAGCAAACACGCCGTCTTCCAACCGGGGTTTGAGAATACCAACAGACGACGACCGGGATGGTCTGATTGACGAAGATTTTCCCGATGACATTGACGGCGACGGAAATATCTGTCAGATGCGTATCAAGGATCCTTTCGGCAGATTGAAGTCCGATCCTGAGGACTCCAGACTCATGATTGCGGTCAAGCCCGATGAAAAAGGCGAATGGACTCTAATCGGCGACGAAGGCATCGACAATGACAGGGATGGGCAGGTTAACGAAGATGCAGAGGGTTACGTCGACGGGAACCGGAACTGGGGTTTTGACTGGGCTCCTCCATACGCCCAAAACGGATCGGGGGAATACCCCTTCTCCGGAAAAGGGTTGAAGGCTCTGGCAGAATGGATCCTGACAAAGACAAATATCTGTATCGGTTGGTCTTTTCATAATCACGGCGGAATGTACCTTCGCGGTCCGAGCAGAAAGGATTTGGGAGAATTTCCGGCTGGAGACATCGCTGTCTACGACTATCTGGGCAAGGAAGCCGAGCGGATCACGCCCGGATACCGCTATCTCGTCTCATGGAAAGACCTCTACGCGACGCGCGGGGACTCGATCGAATGGTTGTCACGGATCATGGGCGCTTATGGTTATGTGGCCGAAGTCTTCCAGATCAGGTTGGAAAGCTTTATGGGAACATCCGAAAAGCCTTCGGAAGCCGATCTCATCGGAGGAAGAAGGGCTCCGCTATCCGGCACGGTTTCAGAACGGGAGCGGATCAAGTTCAATGATCAGCTGGCTCAAGGCGAGCTTTTTAAATCCTGGACGCCTTTCAAGCATCCCACATATGGCGAGATTGAGATCGGGGGCTGGGTCAAGATGAGTTCCCGGTTGTCAGCTCCGTTTATGATCAAAGACCTGGTTCACCGGAATGCCATGGTAGTCATCTTTTCGGCGAAGCACCTGCCCGAAATCAGCCTCGAGGTGATTGAGGTTAAAGCGGTGGGGAAAAACCTCTATCGGGTTCGGACAAGGCTGGTCAACCGGAGGGCCGTCCCGACAATGAGCTATTTTGCTCAGAAGGTTAATCTGTATACAAAAGACATGCTCAAAATTTCCGGAGAAAAGGCCAAAGCTGTTGCCGGCGGGATTCTGACCGACCGTTACCAGGATAAAGTGGCATATAAGAAAGACAAGCCGGAGATCCAGTTCCTGGTTGTTCCCGGTTTCGGCAAGATCGAGCACCAGTTCCTTGTGCAAGGAGAAGGGGAGATCAAAATCAGTTACGAATCGAGGCATGGGGCAAAACTGGTTAAGAATGTGGCGCTCAAATAATTTCGTCGCAAAGGGAACGAGAGAGGGCTTAAAAATATGCGGGGTGGTGTAGCCAAAAGGAGAAGCTCAGTTCTGCTCCGCGGGGGAAATTGATGTAGCGCAAAATGCCGATAAATGCTATATTAAAGGTTTTGTTTGGTGCGACTCCGTTTGGAGTGCGCCTGAAATATGAGGCTTAAATGAAAGAGAAGATTCATCCCAAGTATCACAAAGTGCTGGTAACCTGCGCCTGCGGCAATAAGTTTGAAACGCGCTCCACCAAAGCCGAAATCAGGTTGGAAATGTGCTCCTCCTGCCATCCGTTCTTTACAGGAAAACAGAAACTGATTGATACCGCCGGACGCATCGAGCGCTTCCAGCGGAGATACGGCAAAAACAAGGCCGGGAATCCAGCCAAGAACTGAGACATTTAATGGCGGATACAAAATCCAAAATGTCCCCCGAAGACATACTCGTCGGGGGTCAGGCTGTGATCGAAGGCGTCATGATGCGCACCCCGCGCGCCTATGCCGTCGCGGTCCGGCGCGCAAACGGCTCCATCGAGGTCAAGAAGGAGCCCGTCAAACGGCTATCGGATTATTGTAAACCATTGTCCTGGATAGTGATCCGCGGCTTTGCCGTGCTCATTCAGTCGATGGTGCTCGGTCTCCGCACCCTCAACTACTCCGTCAATATTTCCCTGAAGGACCTGGAGGAGAAAGAAAAGCCGAAAAAGGCCAGAAAGGAAAGCGCCAACTTCCCGGTTGCCCTCTCGATGATTCTTGGCGTGGCGGCTGTAATCTTGTTGTTTGTTCTGGTCCCGCTCTGGCTTACGAGTTGGCTGAAGGGCTATTTCCCCGCTATTCACAACTGGGTGGTTTTCAATCTGGTCGACGGACTGATTCGCGTCGTCATATTTCTGAGCTATATCATCCTGATAAGCTTCATGAAGGATATCCGGCGCGTGTTCCAATACCACGGCGCAGAGCATAAAGTGGTGCACACATGGGAAGCCGGTGAGGAATTAACGGTGGAAAACGCGCGCAGGAAGTCAACCCAACACCCGCGCTGCGGCACCAGTTTCCTGATGTTTGTCATGGTGGTCAGCATAGTGGTTTTTTCAATATTTAAATTCCATTCGTTCTGGGCGATTTTCCTCTCGCGCCTGGTTCTAATTCCGGTTGTTTCCGGTCTTTCCTACGAGCTGATCCGGTTCTCGGCTCCGCGCTGCCAAAAAGGATTCTTCCGGTCGATCGTGATGCCGGGACTCGCTCTGCAGCGTATTACAACGAAGGAACCGTCCGACGATCAACTGGAAGTCGCAGTCCAAGCGCTGAGGGAAGCGCTCGACCTCGAAGGCATCAAATCTCGCGAAGCACAGACAGCCGCTTAGCGCGCCGGCTTACATCCCCATTCTGTTTCATCCCAACCATAATTTATCGGATGCCGTATGATTGACAAACTCAATGCACTGGAAAAGAAATTTGAAGAACTGAATGCGCAACTGGCCGATCCCGGGGTATTTTCCGACCAGACGAACTACCAGAAACTCGCCAAGGCGCACCGGGACTTGCGCGACGTAGTGGAGAAGTTCCGCGAATACAAGGGCATCCTGCAGGGGATCGAGGACAGCAGGGCTATGAGCGCATCGGAAACAGATCCGGAAATGCGAAAGCTCGCTGAAGAAGAGACGCTACTCCTTCAGGAACGCGAAAAGGAATGTCAGAAGGAACTCCAGGTGCTGCTGATGCCGAAAGATCCGAACGACGAGAAGAACGTGCTGCTGGAAATCCGGGCAGGAACCGGAGGCAACGAGGCGACGCTGTTTGCGGCGGAACTTTTCAGGATGTATTCCCGGTTCACGGAGCGCGTCGGATGGCGCGTGGAAATAATGGAGGAGCACGAGTCGGAAGTGGGTGGATTCAAAGAGATCATCGCCATGGTGGAGGGCGACCGCGTCTACAGCAAACTCAAATATGAAAGCGGCGTGCACCGGGTTCAGCGCGTACCCGCCACGGAAGCCAACGGACGCATTCATACCTCGGCCGTCACCGTTGCCGTCCTGCCGGAGGCAGATGAAGTGGAAATCGTCGTCGATCCTAAGGATATCAGGATCGACACGTTCTGTTCTTCAGGGCCAGGCGGACAGTCTGTGAACACCACCTATTCCGCCGTGCGCATCACCCACATTCCGACCGGACTCGTGGTTTCCTGCCAGGACGAGAAATCCCAGATTAAAAACCGCGCAAAAGCGATGCGTGTGCTGCGTTCCAGACTCTACGACATCGCGCTTCAGGAGCAGCAGAGCTCTATAGCAAAAGACCGCCGCAGTCAAGTCGGTTCGGGAGACCGGAGCGAGAAGATTCGCACCTACAATTTCCCGCAAAACCGCGTCACGGACCACCGCATCAGCCTGACCCTTCATAATCTGACGGATTTCATGGATGGGAATATCAGCCCGGTCCTCGATGCGCTGTTTACCCACTACCAGGCGGAAAGACTGAAAGAAGCGGTTTGACCTCAGGCAGCGGGCACTGCAATCGCAAAGGTCGGTATCGAGAATCGCGATCGGATTTTGGCAATCAGGAAAAAGCCGATGCCTTATGGCGATTGCGATACCGATAGCAATAC
>JAEAME010000906.1_pt1 | contig 24675 bp, 19 predicted proteins | sample 8958731 | NCBI WGS metagenome assembly JAEAME01 (sample SAMN16933194, study PRJNA681113) | bioreactor sludge metagenome | isolation source: anerobic bioreactor sludge (Control) | place: India:Bengaluru | collected 2018-10-24 | reverse complement strand
AGAATCGGGTATGGTTGGACCAAGTCGAAAAAGGTGCCCGTATACACTCCTCCGGCATCCACGGGAATACCGACCAGCGCATTGCCCGCCGCTACCCCGAATAAAAACGTTGCCAGCAGACTTGCTCCAAAAAACGAGCAGTCCCAGAAGCTCCTCCACACCTGTGAATCCCGCTTGCCTCGGAATTCCATGGACACGGCCCGGAATATCAGCGCAAAAAGCAGCAGCATGAACGCCACGTAGAAGCCCGAGAAAACGGTCGCATAGGCATTTGGAAACGCCGCAAACATCGCGCCCCCGAAAGTCACCAGCCAGACTTCGTTGCCGTCCCAGAGAGGACCGATGGAATTGATCGCGAGCCGGCGGTTCTTATCGTTCCGAAACGCCATGTGAAGAATGCCGACGCCCAGGTCAAATCCGTCCAGAATCGCGTATCCGGCAAGAAGCACACCGAGGAGAACAAACCACAAGAGGTTGAGATCCACAGATCAACTCCTTTCCAATGTCGGTTCGGGACCCTTCTGGATCTTGTCGTTCAGCAGGTAAATCCAGAGCACGAACAGCAGAGTGTAAATGACGGCGAACATGATGATTGAGCCTAGCACCTGAGGCGCAGCCAGGTTCTGAGAGACGGCCTCGCTGGTGCGAAGCTGATTGTAGACAATCCACGGCTGCCGGCCGACCTCGGCGGCAACCCATCCAAGCTGGTTGGCGATAAAAGGGCCGATGACGGAAAAAACAAATACCCAGAGGAGCCATTTCTTCTGAAATAGGGTGCCTCTGTAGCGGCACCACAGCGCGTACAGCGAGAGAACTATGAAATATGTGCCGAGGGCCACCATTATATGGAAAGAGATAAACGGAATTGAGACGGGAGGCACGTCGGGCTCGAACTGGTCCAGTCCTCGAACGGGAGTCTTGAGGTCGCGGTGTACCAGGAAGCTGAGAAAACCGGGAATCCCGATGCTGAAGCGTACGGTCCGCGATTCGTCGTCCGGTATTCCGAAGACGTGAATCGGTGTGGCTCCTTCGGATGTGCTGTAAATGCCCTCCATAGCGGCGAGTTTGGCGGGTTGATGCTGTGCAACAACCCTGGCGCTCGAGTCCCCGGAGGCCAGCATGGCAAGCGATGCGACAGCCGCCACCACGAGCGCCGTCGTAAATGATTTGCGCGCAAAATCGACGTGCCGCTCTTTCAGCAGATAATAGGCCGAAATGCTCAGCACGAAAAACGAGCCGAGAATCAATGCCCCGATTATGACGTGAGCAAGACGGTCCATCGCCGACGGATTGAAGACCACGCTCCAGAAATCGGTTATTTCAGCTCTCTTGACGATGCCAGCCGGAGTTGCGAATTCACGGATAACAAATCCGGCTGGAGTCTGCTGCCATGAAATCGCAACAATAATCCAGATCGCGGAAAAAACCGATCCCAGCGCAACCATCAGCGTCGCGAAAAAGTGCATCCGAGCGGAAACCTTGTCCCATGCAAAGACCAGAACGGCTAGAAATCCCGATTCCAGAAAGAAGGCGAAAATACCCTCCGCGGCCAGCGCGGATCCGAAAACATCGCCCACATACCGCGAGTATGCCGCCCAGTTCGTCCCGAACTGAAATTCCATGACAATTCCGGAGGCCACTCCCAGGGAAAAGTTCAGGGCAAATATCTTCGTCCAGAACTTGGCGGCCGCTTCATACTGAGAATCCTTGGTTTTGAGATACCTGGCCTCCAGAAATACCAGCAAAACACCCACACCGATGGCGAGCGGAGGGAACAGGTAGTGGAACATGATTGTGAGAGCGAACTGAATTCGAGAAAGCGTTACGACGTCCATAAGGTATATCCGCTGTCCATTCTAGTGGACGGAAATTCCGAAAAGCATGGCACCCGAATTGCTCCAATGGAGCGATATTCTTCAATGCCCATTTTATATGCCTATTCGCCTGGCAGGAGCAAGCACCATTCCTTAGTGCCGGCTAAACCCACGGCCTTTGGCCGTGCGACCCTGACAGGTCAAGCCGTTCCGGCGTGCCGTTATACGCTTTGAATCGAGTTGCGAAATCTTATCGGGGTCGGGGTCGGAATCGGAATCGGTATCGGCTTTGGGAATAGGTTAGGCCGTGTTTCACGAAACAAAAAAACCGATCCCGATTCCGATAGCGACCCCGACCCCGATATTCGCCCCGGCGCTCCGCTCTGCAGGGCAGGCTAAAGCCACGGCTTCCAGCCGTGGTCGATTACAAACAGGAAATTGCCATCGGAATCTGTTTCGCAACAGGCAATCGGCTTTTATGGCAATGGCTAATATTTGCGCTACAGTACAGGGTCGCCCGGACCGGTCAAACCAAGTCCGGATCCCTCTTTTATATTCACTCGATAAAAAAACTTTTTCATATGAAGTCTGACAATTCCCGGCCGATGAATAGTACAGGTGCGTTGATGGTATTTGACTGTAATTAATATGAAGAAAGGCCTTTCGGGATATTAGACGCCCGAATGGCTTAGCGGAGTGGAATTATGATTGCCAAAGATGGACAGCCGGCGGAGGCGGAAGGCCAAAGCAATTATGAAGCCGCGGTCCTGGATTTCCTGGACAAGGAAATGGCCAACGTCGAACCAAAGAGGGCGGAAAAGAAGCAGTCGGAAGAGCTGGATGCGCTGGTTACTGATTTGCTGAACCAGGTCATTGCAGAATCCGATCAGCCGCAGGCATCCGCCGATGCGACGGGCACCCCGGAAGACATAAATGCTTTGCTGGCTGAATTTATCCCTCAGAGCGAGACCGTTGCGGCCGCCGAAGGCCGAAGTGAGCCGGCGAAACCGCAGCCCGATGTCAGCGCCATTCAGACAGGCGGCATTTCTGCAGGCGATGACATTTCTGTCCGGGACGCAAGTCAATCCATCATTTCCGAATTGCCGGCAGAACCAATGCCTGAAGCGAAGACCTCGCCGGCTTCCTTTGCGGCCATGTTCGCCTCCCGGGACATACGCAAAATCAAGACGCCGATCATCGGGGCTGCTGCAGTGTGCGCCCTGGCCGTCATAGGCATTGTTGTTTACTACTTTTCAGGGTCTTCGGGCAAGACACAGGCGCCCATTGCTGTTCAGACGGCCGCACCGGCTGCGGTTGCACCGGCGGCCGCGAGTCAACCCGCCCAGGTTTCCAGTCAGCCTGTTGCGAAAACAAGTGCCTCCGGGACTGTGCTTCCCATTGCCGGGAAAAAGGTGGAACCGGCAGGCACAAAAAATCCGGTCCCGGAAGCCGAATCGCAGAAGCTTCCCACTTCCCAGGCGATGACTCGCGCTGCGGCGCCGGTCGGCAATGCGGCCAATCCGGCACCGCCCAAAGAAGAAATACCGCATGAAGCGCAGGTAGTGCAATCCCAGCCTGCAGTCATGCCGCAGGCTGTTCCCGAAAATGCCGAGCCGCCTGCCGTGAATGAAAATCCGGTTTTGGCCAGCCCGGTTCTCGACAGCAAGCCGGTGCCCCAATCCCCGGTGATTATCGCCGGGGCACTAAACACTTCTCCTGCGCCTCAGCCTCCTGCGCCTACTCCGGTCCCGGCCCCGGTGGTTGCCAGAAATCTGGTTCCCGCCATCGTCATCTCGCAGGTCAGCCCGAAATATCCCGACATTGCTATGAGAACACGCAGTTCGGGCACGGTGGTTCTTCAGCTGGATGTTGACAAACAGGGAAAGGTTGTCAAGGCAACGCCCATAAGCGGCTCAGAAGTATTTTATGGAGAAGCCATCAAGGCAGCGATGCAATGGCGTTACAGACCCGCATCCATCAACGGCAACGACATTTCCAGTCAGGTCAAAGTCACTTTTAATTTCAATCTTAAAAAGTAGTGTGGAGGAGCAATGCTGACTGAACAGCAGAAACACAAATTTGAAGTCACCCGCCAGATGGCCAAGGAAGAGCTGGAGGAGCTCGATAAAGAGATCAGCACGGAACTGGCCAAAGTCAAAGACAGACTCCTTGAGCTTCAACAGGCCAAGAAGGCCGTAAAACAGATCTATGACGGAGCCTGTGCCCGGATGGGCATCAAGTCTGTTCTGGAAGTGACGGATTTAAACCTTAGCGATCTGGTCAAACAAGCGTAGAAGGATCCCGCTTTCCCCGGCTGGTCCTGAGGGTTTCCTCAATGGCCAGCCTTCTCTGGCCGGGAGTCCATTCCCTTATTTCCGCGTAAGATCTGCAAAGAAGGTTGCAGCAAAAAACCGAATCCTGCTCGATCAGTTCCACGAGCCCGGCAGAAGTGCACAAGGCCGGCTCTGCGTGTATCTGATCTGCAACCGCGGCGAAGAGATCCTCCCACGCGCCGTGGCTGATATAGGAAATGCGAATCACAAATTTGATCAGCGGAATGCATAAGTCAGGATCATGCAGAGCGCGCCGGATCAAATCTCCGCGCAACGAAAATCCTGCGGCAGGCAGGTTCACCACCTGCTTGATCATCGTTTGCGACGTCAGAAGCCGTTCGTAGGTGAACGCCTGCAGGAATTCTCCCTTCGAAAGATAGGATATTGCACTCTCTTCCAGCAGGGCGCCGTCGTCGGCCGTGAAATCGACCGCCATTATGGTCATTCCGGCTCTCTGCAGAGACTGCCGGAATTTCTGCATGAAATCCTCGAAAGCCTTGTCGAAAAGCGTCACGGCATTCCCTGCGTACACGGCAAAGGTCCGAGCCAGCTGATTGACCAGGTCCAGGATTGGATCCAGGTCGATTTCGGGCCCGTCCCAGAAAGGCTGCTCGAATATCTCGATGGAATGCAGTTTGCCGAGCTCCGCCGCGGCATCCAGTTTGACCGTCAAGCCCGATTTGGAATGCTCGGATCTATCTGCCTGCTCGTCCTGCACCAGCTTTTCAAACTGGGTGGGATCGTCCATCAGCATGCTGATGACTTCGTCCCGGTTTAGGACGTACGGAATCATTCGCGCGTCGCTGAGGCAGCGGCAGATAAGATCTCCAATCAGCGTTGCCAGCTTCTTCCTGATTTCAGCAGAGACTTGCATGCTCTCATTGACCTATGAATACTCAAGATTAATGGATTGTGCCGCATATCGCCACAAGAAAGTGTTGGAGAAGAGCCGGCTATCAGCACCCAGCGGTCAGACCCCGATAATCCCGCCTTTATCAAATCAATCCGCGATGTCGGCTACCGGTTCGAATCTTAGGGTCCATTTGCTAAAATATCCTGGTTACTGAGACACAATTCTGAGCCTTAAGGTCGCGCCTGAAACGGCGACCTAAATGCCTGGTTGTTACGAGGGAACCTCATGAAAAAGACTCTTATCTGCGGTGCATTCTTTGTTCTCACCATAACAGGATGCAGCGGATCTCGAGTCGCCGGCCCGGTCAAACTTGATAGGGCTGCCGCGGAAGCTGTTGCCAAAGATATCGAAAAAGACCGTGCCGAGACGCGCGAATGGCTGCGCAGCAGTCCTACATCCTATCTTGCCGCAGTAGATAGAATCGATTTTGGCACAAAATCCACTCTGACGGTCGGCGGCGCCGACGATAACGATGTGCGTCTTCCTGCCGCAGATGTCGAGCCGCACCATCTCAAGATAAAGGTTAACGGAGACAATTTTCATGTGCAGGCGATCGATCCGATGGCGGTTTTCAAGGTCAAGGACGAAGCAATGCGCGACGAGACGCTCGATCCGTCGTATATACAGGTCGGGCGTTTTCGCCTGCGTCTTTCGCATCAGCGCCATCCGGCGATCATCGTCTTCGATCCCCAAAATCCGCGCATGAAGGAATACAAGGGGATCGAGTATTTCCCCGTCGACCTTTCGTATCGATATGAGCTTCCGCTGGCACGCGCGCCGCGCCCGGAAAAGATGATTCTCATGTCGACTCGCGGCAACCAAAGGGACGCGGAGCGCGTGGGCCGGCTCGATTTTCTTGTCGATCAAACGCCATGCGGGCTGGAGGTCAGCCGTCTGCTTGAACCGGGCTCCGGCGAAGAAAATCTGTCCGTATTCTTCACCGACGCCACGAGCGGAAAGGAAACGTACAAACTTGGACGCTACGTGGATGTGAGAAAACTCCCCAATGGCAAGTACCTGCTCGATTTCAACACGGCCTATAATCCTGCCTGCGCTTTTTCAGACTATTACAGCTGCCCGGTGCCTCCAAAGACGAATGCGTTGGCTGTGTCAATCCGCGCAGGCGAAAGGGATTCGCATTATCACTAGAAGCCGGAATTCATTGCCGTTTCCGGAAGTGCATCGAATCACCCCATTCCCCGTAGGCGACGGTGTCGCCGGCCAGTTGTATGCGGGTTTCCAGGCAGTTCTTGCAGTGTTCCGCTTCCTCGTCGAGGCAGGGCTTGTTCTCGTACAGCAGATAGTCCTGGCGGTATTTAACAGGCGTCAGGTTCGGCATGATCACGTTGGCGCCGGCCTGTAGAGCTTTTTCTCTTCCCAAGGGATCGATGGCCTGCAAAGCCGTAGTGGCGGCGATGTTGATGTCCTTCATCATGATGCGCAGAACGCCAACCATCTTCAGCGACAACTGCAGCCGTTCGGTCAAAGGCAGCAGGCGGTCTCTGTATCGGTACAGCGGTGTGTCCTTGTGCTCGATGTATGGTCCCATGCCGATCATGTCTATGTCCATGTCCCGGAAGAAAATCAGATCGTCGGCGAGATCGTGCACAGTCTGAAAAGGCAGGCCGATCATGACTCCCGTTCCCACCTGGTACCCCGTTGCGCGAAGAGCCCTCAGCGCTTCGAGCCGGTTCCGATACTCATGCCGCCTGTCGTTCGGATGCAGTTCCCGGTACAGCTCGGGATTGGCATCTTCTATACGCAGCAGATAACGGTGCGCGCCTGCTTCAAGCCAGCGGCGATACGTTTCCGGCTTTTGCTCGCCGAGGGAAAGGGTGATGTGGAGTTCGTTCCGGGCCATTTCCTGGATGCTGCGAATGAGCTGCTCTATTTTGGCAACGAAAGCATCGTCGTAGCGTTCGCCGGATTGCAGGACGATGGATGCGAAACGGTTTTCCCAAGCATAGCGGGCAGCTTCCAGTACCTCGTCGTCCGTCATCTCATATCGCGCATAACGCGAGTTTCCGGAACGGATGCCGCAGTAAAAGCAATTTTTAGCGCAGTAGTTGGAATACTCGATGAGACCCCGGAAGAAGACCTTATTTCCCACGAATTCACTTTTAATTTCACGGGCTTTGCGGAAGATAGCGCCACAGTCCGCTTCGCCCGCCGAGAGAAGATCGACGATGCTTTCTTTATCAAAGCTGCCCTTCTCGAGAATTTCGTCCACTTTTGCCATATCCGGCGCCCCGCAAACAATAGTAGCATCCGGCCGTTCATGCGGCCACCGGCATGCGGTAATTGTGTCTTCGGATTTAATCGACCTGCCCCCTGTTCGCCTTCGCTGCTATTATTGTTCATGAAGGATCTACTGCGGCGGCACACAGGTTCTCGAACCGACAGGCGGGGAAATTGATTCACGTAGCATTGTATAAACCAGAAATCCACCCAAACGCCGGCAACATCGCGCGGCTGTGCGCGGCCAACGGCCTGCCGCTGCACTTTGTGGGGAATCTCGGATTCAGGATGGATGAACGTTCCGTGCGCCGCGCCGGGCTGGACTACTGGCCCTTCGTAGATCATCGCAGGGAAGCGGATCTTGATGAACTGAAAGCTTCGCTTCAGGCATCCCGCATCTTTTATTTCAGCGCACGAGCCGAGCGGCTGTACACCGATGTGGAATACCGCCATGGCGATTGCCTCGTATTTGGTCCGGAATCCAGCGGCCTTCCCGAAGAGTTGTTGCGCGAGAACCGCGAGCACGCTTTGAGAATTCCCATGCGGACATCCAATGTCCGCAGCCTGAACCTCGCCACGGCCGTCGGCATCGCTGTTTATGAGGCGCTGCGCCAGCTATTGCCCGGACGGCTTCGTTGAGGCTGGCGCTTCAAAGACTGTTTGAAAACCGTTTTGTGGGAGCTGAAGCCCGCACCCGCATGGGTTTCGTAATCAATTCCGGAATTTGAGTTTTTTGCAGCGCGCCATTGGATCCTGTGTTTGCCTGTTCGGCAGCTGCGCGGCTACTCCGTTTCGCCGTTTTCTCTGCCCGAGTAGGGGATGCCAAGCTGGCGGATTTTGCGGTATAGGTTGCTGCGTTCTATCTGGAGGGCTTGGGCGGCGCGGCTCACGCTTCCCTTGTATTCCATCAGCCTCCGCATAATGTAATCTCTCTCGAACCGCTCCCGGGCGCCCTGAAGAGAGAATTCCTCCTGCTGTTCCCCCTGCACAAACAAAGTTCGGTTCAGGATGGCTTCCGGCAGGTCGTAGATGTCAATGCGCTGCTGGTGCGTCATAATCACGATGCGCTCCATGATGTTCCGCAGCTCTCTCACATTGCCCGGCCAGGGGTAGCATTCGAGAATCTCCATCGCTTTGGTCGTCAGCGCCGGCGCCCGGCGCCCGTTTTTCCGGGCGAAATCATCCAGGAAGTATGCTGTCAGAGCGGCTATATCCTCTCTGCGCTCCCGCAGCGGGGGAATCTGGAATGGGAGGACATTGAGCCGGTAATACAGATCCTCGCGGAAATGTCCCAGCTCGATTTCGCGTTCCAGGTTCTTGTTCGTGGACGCGATGACGCGCACATCGACTTTGATTGAGCTGCTCCCTCCGACCGGAGTAAAGCGCTGCTCTTCCAGGACGCGCAGCACCTTGGCCTGGGTCTTGGGGCTCATGTCCCCGACTTCATCCAAGAACAGAGTGCCGGCGTTCGCCTGGGCAAACTTTCCCTCTTTGTCGTCCGAAGCGCCGGTGAATGATCCCTTCACGTGGCCGAACAGCTCGCTTTCTATAAGTTCTTCCGGGATGGCCGCGCAGTTCATTTCCACAAATGGACCGTCGCGGCGCTGGCTTTTTATATGAAGCAGGTGCGCCACCAGTTCTTTGCCGGTCCCATTCTCCCCGCAAATCAGCACCCGTCCGTTGGTGGGCGCGGCGAACGCGATTTGTTGACGCAATGCCTGCATGGGAACCGATTCCCCGATCATGACGTACTTCTGTTCGACCTGCTCACGGAGCAAACGGTTTTCTTCCTGCAGTTGACGCTGATGCAGGGCGTTCTTTACGACCAGAAGAATTTTTTCCAGGGATAGCGGCTTCTCGACGAAATCGAAAGCACCAAGTTTTGTGGCCTGCACCGCTGTTTCAATGGAACCGTGCCCGCTGATCATTACGACAGCTGTTTCGGGCGTGAGCTGTCTCAACTTGGCGAGAGTCTGCAGTCCATCCAAGCCGGGAAGCCAGACGTCCAGCAATATGACGGAGAATTCCTTTTTCACGAGGAGTTCCAGCGCTTCTTCGCCCGTGGACACCCCATCGGAGCGGAATCCGGCGTCTTCAAGAATCCCCCGTATTGAGGTCTGAACCCCCTTCTCATCATCGACAACCAGGATCGCGGGCTGAGCCATAGGCCCTTATTGTGATCCGAAAGCGGACGCCAAGGCAAAATAATTCGAGATCGGCTTTTTTATCCCGGTTGAAGCCCAGCCCCGCATGAACGGGAACCATGTGGTGCGGGCTTCAGCCGACACAAAACCGTCCTGACGCAGTCTCTCCGGTCCGAACACCGAAGCATCTCCTTCCTGGGAATCAGGCTTTAGACAGAGGCAGCTCGATGATGATTCTGGAGCCCACAGGAAGATTGGTCTCTACGCGCACGGTTCCGCGGTGATCCGATACGATCTGGCGAACGATCGCCAGTCCAAGCCCCGTGCCGCCTTTCCGGGTTGAGAAATAAGGAAGAAACATATTATCCCGGTATTCCTCAGGGAAGCCTTGCCCCGTGTCGCCGATCACCACGCGAACAATGTTGCGTTGTGGGTCGCAGTCGGTTTGCAGGCGCAGGACCTTGCTTTCGGGATTTTTGGCCATCGCCTCCAGGGCGTTGTCGAATAGATTGATGAAAACGCGCTTCATCTGTTCCGGATCGAGGCTGAGGTCCGGAATGCCTGGATCCAGGTCTTTTTGTATACGGACGTCCTGGATTCGTCCGTCATACAGGCTCAGCGTGTTTTCCAGGAGGAGGTTCAGGTTTGTGTCCTCGAGGCGCATTTCAGGAAGGCGGGCGAACCGGGAAAACTCGTCCACAAGGCGTTTAAGTGAATCCGCTTCCTGGATGATTACCTGAACGCATTCGGCGAGGAGGGCATGGAATCTTGCCATCTCCGCCTGTCCGGATTCCGGAGCGTTCGCCTCGAGCGTCGGCGCGATCTGCCTGTAGCGGTTCAGGACTCGTTCGGCTGAAAGCCGGATGGGTGTCAAAGGATTTTTGATTTCATGGGCCATCCGCCGCGCCACTTCCTGCCACGCGGACATTTTCTCCATCCGGAGAAGCTCCGTCATGTCGTCGAGCACGATCACATGCCCCGTGCGCCGGCCCGAGGCGTCCGCGAGCGGCGTAACCGTTGCGGCAATCTGCAGGCTTTTGCCGGGGAACGCGAGCTCGATGTTGCGCACGACGGTTCCCAGCACGGCCGATTTTTCCATGAGCGCGCGCAAAGGCTCCCAGGCGGCAGGAACCGCGTCCGCGAGCGGCGCGTCGGCCGAAAAGTCCCCTGCCTGCAGCATCCGGATTGCCGACCGGTTCATGGTCCGTATGCGATAGTCGCTATCCAGGGAAATGACTCCCGTGTCGATGGTCTGAAGAATCGTCTCGATGTAGCGGCGCCGGTCGGCATGCTCCACGCTGGTACGGCGCAAAGCCTGCTGGGCGAGCTCTATCCGCGCCTCGTTTTCTTTGAGGTCGCTCGTCATGCGGTTGAAGGACGCAACAAGGTCCGCGAGTTCGTCGAAAGCCTGGCATTCCACGCGGTGTTCGAGATTTCCGGCAGCCACTGCGGCCGCGCCTTGCGCAAGCGCCTGGATCGGGACGGTGATCCGTTTGGCCAGATACAGGCCGAACCAGGAGAATGCGAAGATAATCAGCAGCGTGGAAAGGAAGAGTATCAGGAGCGCATTGAACCGGAGAGCTGTCTTCTCGCTCTCAAGTTGCCGGTATTTTTCAAAGGCTTCCATAACCGAATCGGCCCGGAACCTGGCGCTCTGCGGATAAACGGATTCCGTAAGAATCGCTCCGGCGACGGTGCCACTCGGATTCCGGATGGGAGCCGTTGCCCAGCTGATCTCGTTCAGAGGGTCTCCGGGGACGATACGTTCAATCCGGAATGTCTGGCGGCCGAGGATGCTCTCCGCCACAAGTTCTTTCAGGATGCCGAGGTGGATCGTAGATGCCTTGACAGAACCCGATTGCAGGATGAGACGGCCCAGATTGTCGTACACGCGCACGCTGTTCAAATTGAAGTGGCGGCAATACTCCTGCAGCTTCCGGAGGATATCCGCCCGGGAATCTCCGACCGTGATCTCCGAAGCATCAAAGGATCCCGCGATGTCCCGCGCGTAATATTTCGCCCGCGCTTCCGCTTCCGCGTAATACTGGTCCGCGAGCAGGCGGCTGCTCTCCATTATCTGTGCCGGAGGGGCCCAGAACCATTTTTCGATCGAGGAACTGATAAGGGTGTACGCCAGGATAAAGAGCAGCAACGCCGGCAAAAGAGACAGCGCAATGAAGGTGCGGACCATCTTGGTTTTGAATCCGCTCCCGAGCTGACCGCTTCTTCTTTCGAAATAAAGCTTGATGAGGTTGCGTCCAAGAATCGTCGCCAGGATCAGAAGAGCCAGCACCGTCAGCGCCGTGAGAGTGTAGATCGTAAAGGTCATCCGGACGAAGTTCTTGCCTCCCACAGAGGTACGGTGCAAAAACGTATGGGTGGCGATCAGTGCAAGGGTAAGGAAAATGATGATAGCGAGGATGTAATGGCGGACGCTCGTCCCGCTCGGTTTTTGTGGATTGGAGGAGCCGGATTTCTCTGTCATAAGATTCAAAATTCAGAAACCAATTATAGACCATGGAAAGGGCTGCTGCTTGAAAACATTGCTGCGCCGGGGGTAGCATTAGGTCGATGAGCATGGAGATTTGTTTCGCAGATGCCGCATCTTTAAAGCGTGAAACATGGCATATGCGGCTCAGGCAAAAGATTTTTGTTACATAAAAAGAGGAACCATGGTTCGAGTGTTGTTGACCGTCCTATGTCTGATAGCGGCTGTACCCGTGGCGGCGCAGCAATCAGCCGATCCTATGGCCGGACGATCGCCCGGGCTTTATATGACATTCGAAACTTCAATGGGAGACATCCACTGCAGGCTGTTTGAGAATGAAGCTCCTCTCACCGTCAAAACCGTCGTCGGGCTGGCAACCGGCAAACTACCCTATATCGATCCAAAGACCCGGCTGCAAGTGACCGGAAAACCTTTCTATGACGGCCTGACGTTTCATCGCGTCATTCCGCGGTTCATGATCCAAGGGGGTGATCCGCTTGGGACCGGCTACGGGGAACCGGGAGGGCCCGGTTTCCCGTTTAAGGACGAGTTCTCTCCTTCGCTCCGGTTCAACATCCCCGGCCGGCTCGCCATGGCGAACAGCGGTCCCAACACGAACGGAAGCCAGTTTTTTATTACGGAAGTAGCTGTCCCCGAACTGAACGACAAGCACACCATCTTCGGTCAGTGCGAGGAGCTTTCAGTGATCAAAGCGATCGCGCGGACCCCCACGGAAGACGAACGTCCGGTCACCCCGGTGATTATCAAACACGTATCTGTGGATAGAGTGAATCCCAAAACCTCCGGAGCGCCGAAAACAACCGCTCCGGAAGCGCAAAATCCATAGCCCGCATTTCTCACGGGATTTCGTAGCGAGGCGGCGCAGACGCGCATGGATACAAGGCGCGCGACCGAGGGCCCCGCAGGCGTACTCAACAGTACGTCGAGGAGCCCGACGGAGCGCAACGAAGTAGACATGCCCGGATCCGCCGCCGCAGTAGAAAGCCCGTGAGAAATGCGGGATAGCGCCATGAACCGAAAAGGCGGCTTTAAAAACATCAAGCTGGGCAAGAACGTCTATCGCCAGATGAAGCGCAAAGGACCGCCCGACCGCGCGCGGACGCAGCCTCAGCACAATCCCCCCAAATCCGGCAGAAACTGAGAAAAACACTCCTACCTTGTTTTCAAGTAGGAAGCTTTTGGCGCCTTTTTATTGACCAGTTTCCATCCCAGATCAAAAAGCCTGGCCTCGATGGACTGATCGTGCGGGTATTTTTGAATGTCGTCGAACACCCACATTCCGCCCACAGGCGTCCTGGGCTGAAAGAATTCGATCTCCGTCATCAGCGACCGGACATCGTGGGGGCCGTCGAAGAATACAAGGGCGTATTCGTTGATAAGCCGCTTGTCGGTATCATAAGTCGGGTAACCGTCGGGAAAGCGCTTAAAGTATTCGGTGTCTTCGAGGATCAACAGGTATACATGGACAGGTTTTCCGTGAACATATTTGTACAGGTTGCGCAGAGTGTCGCCGCGCATTTCGTTGGTATAGTCGATGCGCACCTTTTGTCCCTCTTCGGTGGCATATGGAATATTTCCATAGGGATCTAGGCACACCACGGATCGCCACAAGTCGCCATTGGACAGCAGGGAATCAATGATCTTTTTCGTGCTGCCGGCCCGTCTCGTGCCGATCTCGAGGCATAAACCGGGGACGCCCTTAATTGATTTGGCGGCATCGCACAAAATGTCGTATTCACTGCCGTCGGTTTTCAACCCATCTGAGAAAATCTTCAGGCGCATAGTGTTTTAGCTACAGGAGAATAGCCTGCCTCCGCCTCCATTCTATCCGAATGACGGTGCACGCACCAACGGAAGCTTCTCCGGAAGGGAGAGCGAAGGCTGGTTCCGGCCGGGAGCACTTTAAGCACTTGCGGATCGGCTTTGAGCGACATACAATCAGCAAGCTCGAAATGCGGAGAGGTGTCCGAGCGGTTGAAGGAGCACGCTTGGAAAGCGTGTGTAGGGGTAACCTTACCGCGGGTTCGAATCCCGCCCTCTCCGCCACTGCCTGCATTCACAAGCACTTAGCGGAAAGCTGATCCCCCAAAATCGCCCGTTTGATACCATATTCCTCGCACTGCTGAAGAAAGCTCCCTTCTCGACCACCGTTTCGATTCAATGCGAGGTAAAAAGCGCTGGATCACCGGCTCAAAAGAGACTGGGCAGGCCTCAAGCCCCGAGTGTTTCCATGAATGCGCCTGCATTGCCGGATCGCGATTCTCCCAGGCTGGTGCAGTAAATTGCCGGATCGTCGGAGACCGGGCATAGAGTCTCACAAATCCCGCAGCCGATACACGCGTCCAGGTCTACGACCGGAAACGCCTGGTATTCTATGGCGCCATCCGGCATGGGCACTTCCGATTCCATCAACTGGATTGCTTTTGGGGACGTCGGGCATTTTTCCTCACAAACCGTGCAGGGCCGGCCCAGCGCGTACGGGATGCAGCGGTCCTTGTTGATCCACGCGGAGCCGATTTTTATCTTTGTTTTTTCCCTGATCGTGAGTTCCCGGATGGCGCCGGTCGGGCATACCTGGGTGCATAGGGAGCAGTAATACTCGCAATAGCCGATTCTGGGCACCAGCACCGGCGTCCAGAAGCCTTCCGGACCGGCCTGAGTCGATGCGGGCTGCAGCGCATTGGTTGGACAGACCTTCATGCATGCGCCGCACTTCACGCAGGAGGATAGGAATTGCGGTTCGGGCAAAGCGCCTGGAGGCCGTATCCGCTTTGCAGAGGGTCTTTCGGTCAACGGCGAAAGGCGGAACAGGGGCACGATCGAAAGTCCCAGCACGGCGGAAAAGAGCCATTTGCGGCGCGGGATGTCGACGGCTTTCGTGCCTGCCGCGGAGGCGGAGATAGGGAATGCGATCGCCTGCGTGGGACACCGCGAAGCGCAGGAATAGCAATACACGCATTCGCTCGGCTGCCAGTCCCGGTTGGGGAAGGGAGTCGCCTGGGTCTGGCAATTGCGGGTGCAGATTCCGCATTGCGTGCAATTCGCCGCATCTACCCTGACTTTGACCAGGTTCCAGCGCGCCAGCAGCGCCAGCAGCGCTCCGGTCGGGCACAGGTAGCGGCACCAGAAACGTTCGCGATACAGGTTCAGCAGGACTATGGTCAGGAATGTCAATCCGATGAGCATTCCCTGATAGAAGGTTTTATTGATCCTTACGGTTTGCAGGGTATCGGTGAAACTGTCTCCGACGGTCGCCGCCCCGGCAGTACTAAGGGTGCTGACCGTCGTTTCGCCTGCAGCGGCAATCACGGGCAGCACCGCTGCGGTGAAGGAGCGATAGAGAAAGGAGAGGGGATCCAGGTAGCCTGCCAGGTTCAGCGTGAATATGCTTGCGGCAAGGACTGCGGCCAGAATGGCGTATTTCAGGAATAAAAGCCGGCTGTCGGGAGGCTTTGGCGCGCGCCACTTCATCTTCTTGAATAGAAACGAAAAGAACTGAAGCACCGCGCCGAAGGGACAGGCCCAGCCGCAGACATAGCGGCCGAAGAGAATCGTTATAAGAACGGGGGCCAGGGCCCATAGGAAAACGCTCAGGAATTGCCTGGAGGCAAGAAAAGTCGCCAGGCCCAGCAGGGGATCGAAATGGAAGAATCGTTCGACAGGGCCGATGGAATCCTTGCCGGAAAAACGCGTCACCAGCAGCAGATACATAAACAGGCAGAAGAAAGAGGCCTGGCTGATAATCCGGAGCGCCTGCAGGACGCGGTGGATGGAGTTGCGTTCCTTGCGCAAAATGGCTTTTCCCCCGAGGGTTGAAAGGAATGGGCCCTCCGCCAAAAACGGAGAAGATCAGGTCCGGATCAGCACGCTAAGGTTACGCTTCAGAATCGGGAACTGCTCCCGGGACGCTGTGGGCCGGAATTGCCGGAGCTTTCGCTGCAGCGATTTCAGGAGCGCGTCGTCGGGGGCACCCTGCAATATCTTGCGGGTTTCCTCCTCTGATACGTCCTCCAGGTTGCCGGAGAGTTCGGCGATCCCTTCGTTGGCCGGGCAGGGAGCCTTGCATTGCATGCAGCCCATCAGGGCGTGATGCATGCTGCCGAGGAAGTAGTTCGGAAATTCTCCTGGATTTTCGTTATACAGCGTCAGGCACTTGTCAATGTTTGTGCTGTAGTTCCAGCGGTTAATGCACCGCGTTGGACAGGTGCGCACGCAGGCGTGGCAGTGATTGCATTCCTCCAGGATTTCCAGATTCGTCCAATGGTCTTCGGTGAACGGATGGTCGGTCAGAAAGGCGTACAGCACATTATAGCTGCCCATGCCGTCGACAAATACCAAGCTGTTGCGGGCATAGCGTCCGAGCCCGCTGCGCGCGGCCAGCAGTTTCAGGGGGATTTGGGAGGATATGTCCATAACGCGGCGGCCCGGGGTTTTGATAATTTCCTTCTGAACAATGGCTTTCAGCCTGTCCGAATTATAGTCGTCGGTGTAGTACTGAAACGGGATCAGGATCCGGTGGGCAGTTCCCTCCAGTTTGAAATTCGAATACATGTTTTTGGAATACGCCGCAACCACGACCACCGATTTCGCACTGGGGAAATCAGCCGGCACTTTAAAATTCAAAGAGGCGATCTGATCGAGATACATTTTTTGGCGGCCGAGCTGCGCGTTGTTCTTCGCCGCATCGTATTCCTTTTGCAGCTCAGCGAATCGGCCTACCGGGAGGATACGGTATTTATAGGCAGGAATCTTGGAAGGATCCACGGTGCGGCGGGGCCGCATAGGGCCCCGACCGCGCCCGCCCCATCCGCCCGGGCCTCCGGGGAAAACCTGGGGCAGAAATGCCGCTGCGGCCATGGTGCGCTGCAGCCATTCGCGGCGGGTCGATCGGGAACCTGTTGCGACCGAGTCAAGGTCATTCGGCTTGAAGTCTTTCGGATTCAATGAAGGCTCTCCTTTCTTCTCAGAAAACCGGGCGCCGCTTCTCACTCGTGTCTCGTTTAACAGCGGGACCGGATGGCCGGCGCCTCGCATCTTCGTGAATCTACATGTTTCTTATACGCATCTGACCTTCCATGTTTCAAAACAAAATCCGTATGAGTCCGATTCTTTGAAGCGGAAGGTATAGCGCCGCTTTCGGTATCGCAAAAAAGCGCTGACAAATTTTGACTGCAGATTTTCACGGATCCTCCCGAATCTGTTACATTTATCTATCCATGCCGATCTGCGAAAATCCTCGCTTCAATCCGCTAGTCGGATGCCGGGCTTTTCTCGCCTCGCGCTGACGAAAAAAATCTTCGATAGGTAAGCGCAAATCCGGTCCATACCAGGATCACGCCGGCCGCAGAGGCGATTCCCGCAATCGTTTGCCCTGTAAGACCATAATATTCGCCAGTGTGGACAAAGCGCATCCAAAGGCGGGCTCGCAATCCCGGATCCATGTTCTTAAATCCTTCCGAACGGACGGCTTTCCCTGAAGCTGCATCCACAACGACGGTCGATCGATGCTGCGGTTGACCGGCAAATCCATTCTCCACGGTGAATGCGATCGTTTGATCTGCAATCGTCGGAATCTGGAAGCTTATCGATTGCCATCCTGCGAATTGTTTTTGGATGTCGCCTACAATCCCGTCAATCCCATCCAGCTGCAGAGCCGGCCGTTCACGACCGGGGCTGCCGGCAGGCATCGCACCCCGCGGACCGGAAGCGGAGGGAGGTCCGCCTCGTTGTCCCGGCGGGCCGGGCTGAAAGGAAATCTCGCTGCCCGCCAGCCGGAAAACCAGTCTGCTGGCCCATGGATACGAAATGACCACGCCGCTGACGATGATCAGAATCAGCGGCAGCAGGCACCAGAAGCCGAATACGTGATGCCAGTTGAAGTCCCGTGCTTTCGCCCCTAAGCCGCTTTTGAACCATGCGATCATACGAAATGCCCCGCGCGTCCATTTGCGCGGCCACCAGAGATACAATCCGCTGACGGCAAGGAACAGGAATATAAAATTGCATGCGCCTGTAATCGCCTTGCCTTTGCTTCGGCTGCTTCCGGAAAGCGCCAGCCATCGATGCCAATCGGTCATTGCCCGGAAGAATTTGCGGATCCCTTGCGATCCCTCGCCTAGCACTTTACCTGTGTACGGATTGAGGAATACCGCCGTATTGGGTGCGACCATGATGCTGGCCGGCATGGCGGGATCGGAAGAAAGCGCCAGGCTCATGGGATTGGCATCGGGCCGCGCGCGCCGAAAGCCGTTAATGAGCTCACTCGCTTGGAGCGGTGCGGCGCTGGTTGATGCCTGAATCCGATATTCCCTTTTATCTGCCCAGGCGGTCATTTGTTTTTGATAAGTAAGAGCGACGCCCGTAAACGACATGATAAATACGATAATGCCGGTGACAACACCGCTGATCAGATGAAGCCAAAAGACGAATCTTCTGAATGTCATAGTTTTCCCCGATAAAATTTTCGAGTATTACCAAGGTATGGCTAATCGCAATTCCCATTAATCTCAATACGCAGCGAGGATTATCTGTTACAATTTTGCATCTCAGACTACCGGTCAATGATTCTCCACCATATCGGGAGGTGATCCATGAAACTCTTGGATCTTTCATTCAGCCATCTGCCTGCGCCGTTCCAAGCACCGTCCCAGGCGTCTGTGATATATAATATTTCAAGATGAATGCCCTGCATTTCCTCGCAGGCGCATTTTGCAGCAGAGTTTCTTTGGCGAGATATCACTTCTTGAGGCCCGTTAACTTGATTGCAGAGGAGAGGGAAATGAAACGATCTATCGTCGCGATTCTTTTTGTCTTGGCGGCATTGGCTACCTTCGCTCTGGCAGCGGACCCTTGGACCGGGACCTGGAAGCTGAACCCGGCCAAGTCCAAAGCCCCGGGAGGTCGCCTACCCCACCCAAGCTCCACAAATATAATTGAAATCGAGGGTGATACGTTGCGCATTGCCGTGCACCAGACTGATACGGCCGGGAATCTGCAGCATATGGAGTACACTGCGGCATTCGATGGCAAAGAATACCCCGTCAAGGTATCGCCACCCGCTCCCAAACCATATACGATCTCGTTTAAGCGAATCAACCCGCGCACCAGGGAATATGTCCTGAATATGGGGGGGATGATAATCAAGGGCCAGGATGTTTTATCTGAGGACGGCAAGACCTTCAGCCGGATTATAGGTGCAAAGGATGCCGAGGGCAACGACGCCAGCGTGATTCAGGTTTTCGAGAAGCAATAGAGTCGATAAGGAAGCGGAACCCGGTCTTTGCTTCTGGAAAGCATCCCGTCTGCCGTGTCCATACCATATTGCGTTTCATGGGATGCTCCTTTCATTCATATCGAAAATTCCTTTTTTGGGCAACACCTGTATAGGCGAAAACTGCGGGAAAATGCCGGGACGAAATTCATACACGGCGTCATAGGTAATTGCGCATGGTGCCCGAGTCAAACAGAAAGAATTTGCCATTTATGATTGGTGATTTGTCATTTGCTAAATAACAAATCACCATGAACCAATGAACAATGCTTTTACCTTCGATCCCGAGAGACAATCAGTGCGCATGAATATATGTCGCTGTGTATAGCCTGGTATTGAGCTATACTTGGATACAAAAGCAGGCACGAATCCAAAACTGAAGCAGTCCTGCAGCGAGGCCGCTCTAATGCCGCATGAATGGAAACATATTTCCGATCTCTGTCATGCCGCCCTGAAGCTGCATGAGAATGAGTGCGCGGCTTTCCTGCCAAGATGCATTGCCGGTGACATCGTACGCCACGAAGTTGCATCGCTTCCGGCGAATAAACACACCGGAGATAATCTGCGGAATTCTCCGCGCCGGAGGTCGCGGCAAGAATGATGCCTGACAGTACTCCCGTCCTGACGACTGGCCGGAATTTGGGCCACTATACAATCACAAGCCAGCTTGGCAAGGGTGGCATGGGAGAAGTTTATCGCGCACACGACAGCAGGCTTGGCCGCGACGTCGCCATCAAGACATTGCCTCCCCAGTTCGCGCACGATCCGGAGCGCGTCGCGCGGTTTCAGCGCGAAGCCAAGCTGCTCGCGGCCCTCAATCACCCGAATATTGCCTCGATTTACGGGCTGGAAGAATCCGGGGGAACCAGCTTTCTCGTCATGGAGCTGGTGGAAGGACAAACCCTGGCAGAGCTCATTGCCGGGCAAACGCCCGACTTCGCTAAAGCTTCGTCGGACAAGCTGGCGGATCGGATAAAAGCGGGCATAATCCCCGTTGAAGAAGCGCTGCAATTCGCCCTGCAGATTGCCGAAGCCCTTGAAGCCGCGCATGAAAAGGGCGTGATTCACAGAGATCTCAAGCCTGCGAACATCAAAGTGACGCCTGAAGGCAAGGCGAAGGTATTGGATTTCGGGCTCGCCAAGGCATTTGCCGGGGAACAGGCGGAACTGAATCTGTCGAACTCCCCCACGCTGAGCGACGTAGCCACGCAGCAAGGCGTGATTCTGGGCACGGCGGCATATATGTCTCCGGAGCAGGCTCGTGGAAAGCCGGTAGACAAGCGGACCGACATCTGGGCATTCGGTTGTGTGTTGTATGAAATGCTGACGGGGCAAGCCGCCTTCCAGGGCGAGGATGTGACCGAGATTCTCGCCGCGGTCGTGAAAGGCGGAGTGAATCTGGATCGGCTCCCGGCAAATCTTCATCCGAGAGTGCGGGAAGTACTCACCCGCTGTCTGCAAAAGGATCTGAGGAGACGATACTCGGGCATTACGGATGCAAGATACGAGATTGAGCAAGCATTGACTGATCCCGGCGGATTGTTGGTGCAACCGTCCCTCAAGACCGCGCCTGATAAGAAGCTGCGACTGGGGCTTCCGTGGATTGCCGCCATCGCAATTCTCGGCGCTATTATCGGTGGAGTGGCCATATGGAAGTTCAAGCGAGCGGAACCGCAGCAGGTCATGCGCTTTGATTACGAGCTGCCGCAGGGCCAGGAATTCGGCGCTCTCGATTACCTGAATCTTGCTGTTTCACCTGATGGCAAACAATTCGTCTATACAACGCCTAAGGGGCTTTACCTGCGCTCCCTGAACGATCTGACAGCCAGGCTCATTTCCGGAACTGAGGGATACACATCACACCCGTTCTTTTCGCCCGACGGCAAATGGGTTGGTTATGTTACCAATCGCAAGATGAAGAAGATCACTGTCAACGGAGGCGCAGCGTGGGATTTGTATGATTATTCAAATGTTGCTCGCGGGGCGTGGTGGGATGAAGATAACTTCATTACATTTGGCCAATACGGCCAGGATATCATGCGAATTTCCGCGGACGGGGGAACTCCGAAATCCATCGTTAAACTAAAATCCGGGACACTTTACTATCCCCAAGTCCTTCCGGATGGGAAGTCGATACTGTACACGTCCATCTCCCCCGACAACGCGCAGCAGAAGATTACAGTGCAATCTCTGAAAACGGGAGAGGCCAGAGAATTATTCCCGGGTTTTAACGCCCGGTATGTTCCGAGCGGCCACATCCTGTATATGCTGCCGAACAAAAATACTCTTTTCGCCGTTCCATTCGACCTTGCCGGGCTTCGTGTCAAAGGCGAATCTGTTTCCGTACTCGAGCGTGTGCTGCAGTATGCCGTTTCCGCATCAGGAACGCTGGTTTATATGCCAGGCACATCGAGCTCAGCCTCAGCCAATCGAACCCTCGTCTGGGTAAATCGCGAGGGAAAGGAAGAACCTCTTTCAGCCCCGCCGAATGCATATTTCGACATAAGAATATCTCCTGATGGAAAACGAGCGGCTTTGCAGGTGCAAACTGCGAAGAACAACATCTGGATCTGGGATATGGTTCAAAAAACCATGATGCCTCTGACATTTGATGAAGGCGCCGGAAGCGCAAGTCCTCTTTGGACCCCCGACGGCAAACGGATCCTTTATATTTGGGATCGCGAGAATGCGTTGTTGGGTGGTGTTTACTGGAAGGCATCCGATGGCACGGGAGAGGCGGAAAAGCTTGCTTCGTCGCCTGGTCGAGGACTTTTACCATATTCCTTTTCTAAAGATGGAAAGAGCGTAGTGCTATGGGAAGTTACTTTAAGCCCTTTAAAGTGGGACATTGGACTGCTCTCTATGGAAGACGGCCATGCGAGACGCACGCTGCTTCAGGAAAAGTATTTTGTAAAGGAGCCGCGGCTTTCGCCCAATGGAAGATGGATGGCCTATGCATCCAACGAATCGGGCATGTATGAGGTTTACGTGTGCCCCTTTCCCGATGTGAAGAAAGGAAAGTGGAAGGTTTCGACAGGCGGCGGAAACTACCCGCTGTGGTCGCCGGATGGCCGGGAGCTGTTTTACAGCAATGGTGAAGCGACAATGGCGGTTCCGGTGGAAACAGACCCGCAATTCAAAACAAATGGAACGCCATCAGTCCTTTTCCGGGGAACATCGGGAAAAATTGCCGGCTCGGCTATCCATACGTATTGGGACATCCACCCGGACGGCAAGCGTTTCCTCATGGTGAAGGACGCCCCTCCCACCGAAGCCCCGCGCAAAATCAACATCGTGGTGAACTGGACGGAAGAACTGAAGCAGCTGGTTCCGGCAAAATAGCGCTCTGAATTATATTCCGGAACCAATGCGGGTTAAGGCTCAATGATTTCCTTGACGCGTCCAACGATTCCGGTGTCGAGCATTACCTTGATGCCGTGAGGATGGTGAGGGGACTTGGTTAGTATTCTTTGAACAGTTCCTTCTGTAAGTTTCCCGCTGCGCTGGTTCTGCTTTTCAACCACACGCACTTTCATTCCAGGCTGGATCCGGGATCGAGTTTGGCCATTCATGATCTCATTATGGCTTAACCAGCATCATTCATGAAGCTTTTACTGCGGAGGCGGATCCGGGTATGCCTGCTGCGGTCCCAAATTTTGCTATGCAAAATTTGGGCGCGCTTCGTCGGGCTCCTCAACGTACCGGTCGACGCCCGCAGCTTTGCTGAAGGTTGCGCCTGCGGGGCCCTCGGCCACGCGCCGGTTAGCGAAGCGCCGTATCCATGCCCGTCTGCGCCTCCTCGCTGCGAACCTTCATGAATAATGCGGGTCAATGCTCCGCGACATGCATCGATTAATCACTTTGTGCGAACTTGAGAAAAGATTCGGAAGGTGCATTGGCGATATCGGTGATACTATTTGGCCTGGAATCATCAGACTTTGCCGCAAAAAAAGGAGAAGCTTATGGGAATGAAAACATCTGCCGTCGCGGTGTTTGCGCTTTTGCTGATTGTTGCCGTAGCCTGCCAGAGCCCTGCACCGGAAAAAACCGCTTCAGAGAAAGTCGTGTCTCAGAACGGTTGCGACCGGGCATGCCTGGAGGGATACATCGATAAATATATGGACGCAATGCTTGCGCATGACGCGAGCAAGGCCCTGTTTGCCGACAACTGCAGATTCACCGAGAACGGAGTGCAGCTGCCGCTTGGCAACGAGGGGCTTTGGGCCACCATGGTCGGAAAAGGAACGTATAAATTCTATGTTCCCGACGTTGAGACGCAACAGGTGGCGTATATCGGAACAGCCCGGGAGGAGACCGCCAAACCCGGAGTCGGTAATCCCGTCGTTATCGCGCTCCGCCTGAAGATACAAAACGGGCTGATCACCGAAGCGGAGCAACTCGTCATACGTCCGGAAAGCAATCTGTTCGATCCGAGCCGCAAACCTGTGCCGTCGGCTGCCGAAAATATCGAAAAAATGGGCGGGCCGCATCCCGTATTCCTGGAAGCGATTCCTCCTGAAGAACGGCCTTCCCGAGACGAAATGATCCGGGTCGCCAATATGTATTTTTCCGGATTGCAGCGTAATGACGGGAAAGGAGACTATCCCTTTACCGACGACTGCGACCGCTATGAGAACGGTGGCCGCGCCACCAACGTTCCTTTGAGGCCGGGACAGAAAAGACCGGATCCCGCCAAGGAGATGGTGTATTCAAGCGCATGGGGATGCAAAGAACAATTTCAGTCGGGATTGATGCATTTTGTTTCGCGAATTCGCGATCGCCGCTTTGTGGCCGTGGATCAGGAGCGCGGGATCGTATTCACTTTCAATTTCTTTGATCACGGTGCGGGCAAGACGCGATATTTTAAGACACCTGACGGCCGAGACGTTGTAGTAGGGCCCACCGAGCCATGGACCTGGCAACAGGCGGAATTGTTCAAGATTGAGAAGGGCAATATCCGCCGCATTGAAGCCGTACTGCAGCGCTGCCCCTACGGCATGAACTCCGGTTGGAGCACCTACGAGAAAGGATTATCGGAGGAGATTCAAAACATTAAGTAGTTACTGTCGCGAAACTCATTCCCAGCCCCGAAGGGGCGGGGCAGCAAAGCCCAGGGCGTAAGCCCTGGGTTCGGAGAAGAGATTCCATGAGCCCTGAAGGGGCGGGGCAGAAAATCAATAGGTTGAACAACTTGCGCCGCCCTTACAGGGCTTGCCCAATTTCCTATCCCTGGCCCCAGGGTTTCACCCTGGGCTTTGAGACGATGTCCTTTCAGGACATAAAAAGTAGAAACTCCAGCCCCCGGCTTTGCCGTGGCGATACTTGCTTCGAGTTAAATCTGCGGCCTCGGGCCGCGCGACCATCACAGGCTAAGGGCCCGCGCAACAATAAGTTTACATTTTGACGCGAGCGCCGGGCGGGCAGATGCAAGGCGCCGCGACGCAGGCAATGCGG
>JAEAME010000905.1_pt1 | contig 24726 bp, 22 predicted proteins | sample 8958731 | NCBI WGS metagenome assembly JAEAME01 (sample SAMN16933194, study PRJNA681113) | bioreactor sludge metagenome | isolation source: anerobic bioreactor sludge (Control) | place: India:Bengaluru | collected 2018-10-24 | reverse complement strand
TCCTGCCAGTTACCTTTTGACTGCCGGCATATCTTTATACCTCTGATCTGGTCTTTCGGAACAGCCGGAATATTAACATTCAGGCATATACCTTCCGGGAGAGGTTCCCTGATCAGGTTTTCTATTATTCTTTTTATAGGATCACTACAGACACTAAAATCAGATACAGGAGAAAAACTATTCAGTGAAAAGCCGACTGAGCAAATCCCATAGAGACAACCCTCGAGGGCTGCTGCCATTGTTCCGGAATACAGGATGCTGACTGAAGAATTTGAACCATGATTGATCCCGGAAATTACAAAATCAGGTGTCCGTTCAAGTAATTGATTGACAGCTAATTTTATGCTGTCTGTCGGCGTTCCGTTGCATGCATATATCCTGTGCCTGTCATTTTCTTCAAGCAGCTTTACCCTCAGGGGAGTTTTCACAGTAAGTGCCTGTGACATGCCAGAGCGGCTCTCCATTGTGGAAATAATAACTACTTTCCCAAACTCCTCCATTACCTCAAAGAGAGCTCTTAATCCTGCAGCATATAAACCATCATCGTTGGTTACGAGTATAAGCCTGTCTTCTTTGCCGATAGTCATAAAAAAATATTTACATCAGCAAAGATATGGAAATAGAGTACCCTTCTGTTCTGATAAAAATAATTTCTTCCTTTTAGCAGAAAAATACTTTAATCTTTTATACAGCGGACAGAAAACCCATTTTCCTTAGCATTTCCTTTCTTCAGTATCAGATCTGTCAGATATGAAATTTCCCTGTTATAAGAACCAGTTGTAAAAGTTTCCGTTTCAGTCCACCAGAAACCGCTGCTGTTTATGAAATTAAATATCCCATACGGTGATCGGAGTCCTCCAGGGAGAGCTGAAAAGCCACTTGTATTTAATGCAGAGGAGTTTGGACTTTTCCAGTGTGATGTTCCTGTTTCTTTTAATTTTCCGCCGGCAATACTTTCTCCTCCAAGATAATTAACCAGGACTATCCACTCATCGTCAGAAGGTTCATGCCACCCTGAAGGACATATTTTATTGGTCGCCACTGCATACCAGTTATATATTCCACCATAGATTTCTTTGTTATCGACCTGATTATCATACCAGCAAAAACCCGCCGAAGATAAAGCGTCCCAGGCTGCGTTCTCAGTAACATAAGGGATGTCATTCCCATCTTCATATCTGGTTACTTTAAGGTTTTCTGCCATCCATACCTGTGTTCCTATCTGCACAATGGGGTAATTATTCCCATCAATATCAGTACAGGCCATAAAATCAAATACTATTGTCTTACTATTTAAAGGTACATCCGTAACGACTGTACAATAATCTGCTGTAGTTCCTGTGAATTTCAAACATTCTCCTTGTGAATATTCCATTATTTTCTCTGTCTTCCAGCCTTTTGAATCATTTAAATAATTAGGTAATACTGATGTATTTTCAAACTTAATTTCCGGACGTCTGTCATCTGAGCCCAATGCCATCAGCCTGCCAACGGATGAAAACTGCCCGGAAATGATTCTGACAAAATAAATCCCTTTACTAACTCCCCGTATAACGCATAGATGTTCACCAGCCTGCAAAAAAACAGCTATTCCAGATATTTTTCTTCCTGAAACATCATAAAGGTTGATTGTAGTTTCGCCTGTTGAAGGCAGAACGAATCTCACTCTGCAATAATCTGTCATCGGATTAGGAAAAAAGTTTATATTCTTGCTGTTTAATAGTTTAGGATTTTCAATATGGGTTATTACATTTAGTTTTAATATCTCATCTCCGTTCATATTTAAGATGGTGCCCCTAGTAAGATTTTCAACCAGAACGGAATTCACTTCAGTACTTTCACCTGTAGCGGCAAAATCTATCAAATAATCCTGCGACTGAAGATCCGTTGATATACTCAGAAGCGTGAAGAATAATGTACAATAGATAAAAAGCATTTTATTATCCTTAGTTTTCATCATAGCATTATTTTTTATTAGATGAATATATATCAGAGCATAATATGATATCTACTAATTTATGAAAATCAGTAATACGAGTTAAATTTTATTTAGTAAATCATTCTAATAAAGGAATTTTATTGTCTTTCATTTATCAGTTGTAAAGATTACAAGGGCAACGGAGTATATTTTAAAGGTTTAAAAGTCGCAGGATATCAGAATAATTCGAAAAATCAGAAAGCGAAGTGATATCCGAGGCTGAAAGCAACGGGGATCGAAGGAACTTTAAATTCCACGCCCATGTCCTTGAGTTCATCATAATCAGTCTTATATTCAGATGGTCTCAGGGGAAGGATAAGTTCAATGTTGAAGTAATCGTATTTCAGGAAAGACCATATTTCAGTTCCGAAAGAAAATGATGGTCCGTAATACACTTCCCTGAAATCAATACTTCCGGTGACTTTTAAAGCTCCGTTATATCCATACATAGCTCCGATGAACGGGCATATCTTTTTTTGCGGTGAGATCCTGAAATTCACACCGCCATTAAAGCCCAATCCTATTACATTCCATCCGACTGCTCCAAAAAGAGCAATCCTGTCAGTCGGAAGAAATGTAAATCTTCCGCCAAATCCGCCGTAATCCATTCCGAAACCCAGTCCAATGTTCATATTGGCCGGGGGTTTTTCAGTCAAAGACTGTTCCTGACAATCAGCATTTATAAGGAAGCAGAAAACTGCAACAAAAGTTACAAAAGATTTCATAGGCCCCTCCTGTTTTAATTTCAGAATACCTTACAAATCTCAGAATCTAAGCCTTACTGTTGCTCCGTTTCCGGTAAGGCCGACATACAGGTCCGGTTTAGCAATACTCCCGGTTTTACGGTTTGAGTTATAGACATTAATTGACTTGCCAAGCTGCGAATTTGCAAGGACCATGAATGGAAGGCTCACAACAAAGCATCCGGCTGTTAAGAGCAGACTTGCCGTACTCTTATTCGAATAATCTGTTGATGCAGCGAGGTCGCCGTCATTGGTTGCCTGGGCAGCCTTAATTGAATTATACAGGCCTATACCGGCAAAAACAGCTCCGGCACCAATAGCCCCATAAGCTACAATTCCATCAATTCGGGCAGCTTTGAAATGCTTTGCAGCCTCCTCATCCGTCAAAAGGATTGGCCCCAGTTGCTTTGGATCAATTATTTTACCATCCTGAATATAGGTTTTTCTCATGCCTTTCTTTTCGATGGTGATAGGACCGCCGGCCTGGGCCGAAGCATAAAGGGATAAAGATATCCCCATAAGCACTAAAAGGATAATCTTATTCATACAAGCAGGTTTTAGTTTATCTTATTAAAGGTAATAAATATTCTGTAGATTATTTAGTTTTTTAATGATCTCTTTAAAATATCTTATAAATGTTTCAATTTAATATTTTACAAATACTGGTAATATTTCAAGATGCTTGGTTTTACAGAATAAAATGAAGCATTTATCCTTTTTATGAATTTTTTATCTTACAATCACCATTTTCCATTATTTCATAATGCATCTTACAGAGTAACCCTGATACCATTGGGAGGGGCTAAGGATTTGAGTCTCGTCGGTAAAAGAATATAGCACAAAATATTGGGCCTTTCCGTTATAAAAATTTGCAGTCCAGAATTGAGCCTGAGTTCCCATTGCGCTGTAGGTATTATATGTACGTTGACCTCCCGGTCTGCCTGAAAAACCAGTTGAATTTGAAGTGCCACCTGATGTACTGGACCAGTAAAGAGAACCTGTTTCCTTTAAAGGGCCTCCTGCACGATCCTTCCCGTCCAGAAAATCAGTTAGAGCATCATAAGCTTCTTCTGGTGGAATTATCCATCCGACAGGACAGAGTTTTGTACTTTGTATTGTATAAATGTTATACAAAAGGCCATAACTCTTTACATTTCTTTCTTCATCATTATATGAGCAGCAGGCAGGTTTCTCCATCCATTTTTCATTATCCCCGTATGATAAATCCACACCGGTATTAAGTTTTGTGGTCTTTAGGTTTTCGCCCATCCAAATCTGTGCTCCCGCTTTGTTTTCCGGGTCAGGTTCACCGTATTCTCCTTTTCCCCCACCTATGATCACAATCGGATAGTTGTTGCCGCTACCATCCGTACAGGCGTAAAAATTGAACGTTACTGTTCTGTCTTCTGTCGGTACAAGTGTAAGAACCGTGCTGTAAATCCCTGAAACGCCTTTTATCTTGAGTCTGTCCCCGGTAATATATTCCATCTCCTTTTCAACATAGATCCCTTTCTCACCGACTTCTTTTTTATTTTTTGTAAAGGTGTCTTCATACTCCAGTCTGACATTTGTATCACCCGAACCGTTTCCAATTAATTTATTACTGATTACATAGGTTCCGGAACTGATCCTGATGAAATAAATTCCCTTCCCTGTACCATAAATCCCGTAGGTCTGTTTGCCTGCTGAAAGGAAATCTTTCCTTTCTGCAATTTTTCTTCCGGTAATATCATACAAAGACAGCAGAGTCTCTCCTGTGAAAGGAAGAAAAAACTGCATTTTTGCATTATCTGATACCGGATTAGGATACAGGAGAATATCACTTTCACCGTTATCTGAAACATTCTCAACATCTGTGACCACATTAAGATGTAATATCTCAGATCCTTTCATTTTTAGAGTAGTGCCCTGCATCAGGTTCTCTATAAAAACCGAGTCGACATCAGGACTTGCTCCGGCACCCGCGAAATCTATAAGGTAATCCTGTGATTTAAGACCTGATGAGAACAAAATAAATATAAAAAAAAGGACACCTCTTATCAATCCTGATTTAATTGATTTAGTTTTCATAACTGGAAAATTTGCTGATTTTCTAAGTCCCTATCAATAAATTGACAATGTTTTGTCTAAATTATGAAAAACAGAAACACAAGTCAAATTTATTTTTCTCCAGTAAAATAACCTCTTGATATATTATTCAAGATTTTTCAAGTGCAAAAGGACTATCAGTATGATCAAAATTTTTTAATTCAAAATGACCTTCATTGTTGTTAAATTTGTCATAATATTTTCTTTTCAGAAAGCCCTTACAGGCCTCACACGATAAGTATTGTTTTTTGTACTCTGGGATTGCAGACCGGAGGAGAAATCCTGGCTCCAGGCCTGTGCATTGTTCGACTCGGTTGAACTCCAGTAATTACCGGCAGCCAAGTTCCCGATAACTCCCTGCCGCAGAAACATTAAATTCAATTCATATTTTGAAGGCAGGTACCAGTCGCCGTATGCTAAACCCATTAGTGCAGAGGTTTCATTACATATTCTTGCAGCATAAGTTTCACCATCGCCATATCCCTGAACAGCAATTATGATTGCCGTGTTCGGTCTGCCTGATATAATTCCGTCGTTTTTTGCCATTGTAGGCGTATAGATCCCCGGATCTCCGCCTGCATACCATCTTATGCCTGTCGCCAGATCCTGAGGAGCGGCAATTAACCCGTGCTGACCGTTCTCCCAGACATGAAAAACAATTCCGCCGCCATATATCTCACCTATAAAGTGAGGCTTTAAAATTTCAGCAGTCTTAGCATGCAACGCATAGGGCACACTCAAGATCCGGCTTACACCTGAAACATTATAATTTGAACCACCCTCAGCATCAGCTTCCATTTTTATAAAATATACCCCGTCTGACCAGTCTATTCCGGCAAAAACTCCTGATCCAGCATTGCCATTGCCTATCTCAAGAGTAACAAGTCCGTTAGCGTTTGATACAGGCGTGTGTTCTTCAGTATACACAGCCTGACCATCTTCAGACCCGCTAAGTATTTGTATCCTGATACCAACCTGGTTATTACTGACGAGATTGCCGTTTGCATCCCTGATTACAGCCTGATAACTGAAAAGCTGAGGTGATTGACCAAATAAAGCTGCATTTACAGCTGCCAGAAGAACAAAAGTGTAAATTTTTTTCATCACGTTTAATTTTTTATGATTTTAAAAATCTTTAGATTATTTATGTTATCGGAAATCCTCAGAAAATAGGTTCCTGGTTTCAGATTGCCCAGATCGATCCTGGAGTCTTCTCCGCTTAGTTTGGTGTCAATCAGGAGATTGCCGGTCAGATCATAAAACCGGCAGAAAAACTTCTCAGAATCAGAAGCGCCTGTTTTCAATATAATAAAATCAGCAGCAGGATTTGGGTAAACAGCCCAGATGAGATCGATATCCGGATTTTCAATCCCTGTTACTACTGATATCTCAAATGGCAGCTGGATGCCCTGAAATATTGTTCCTGCCGAACCAGAAACAGCAAGGTGATTAATCTGGCCGACAGTAAAACTGACTGAGCCTCCCTCACCCCCGGCATTTCCTGCCGAAGCTGAAAAACCATTCTGAGACTTTGCTGGCTGTGCAACTCCCAGAAATAATAAAGCTATTATCAAAATTCTGATGTTTTTCATAGGAAAAATATTAAGAGATAAAGATATTTATATCCATTTCTATTTCTATTTTAAACAACAAGTACATGAAAATGTTTATGCCGGTAATGAAATATCAACTTTTAAGAAGGATTTGAATAAGCTTGTATTGACTAAGCTCTTTAAGGATGGCCAAAGATTCTCATCGCTATTCAGGAATGAAAAAGGCTGAAATAATCGAAACAATTACCAAAATTCTTACTTTTGCGTTCTGTTAGGAAGGCGGAAGGCGGAAGGCGGAAGGCGGAAGGCGGTCTCCGGTCTCCGGTCTCCGGTCTTCAGACTTTCCTGACAATACAACATAATAACAGAACAATGAAGATCTCATACAACTGGCTTAAAGACTACCTTGATTTTGAAATTGCCCCTGACAAGCTTTCAGTTATTCTCACCCAGCTTGGGCTGGAGGTGGAAGCCATGGAAGAATGGGAATCCGTTAAGGGCGGATTGAAAGGAGTTGTGATTGGGGAAGTCCTGACATGCCAGAAACACCCGGATGCCGATAAATTATCTGTAACTACCGTCAATATAGGAAAAGGAGATCCGCTCCAGGTTGTTTGCGGAGCTCCAAATGTTGCTGCAGGGCAAAAGGTGCCTGTCGCTACAGTCGGAACAATAGTATTTAAAGGTAATGAGAGCTTCGAGATCAAAAAAGCCAAGATCAGAGGAATAGCGTCGGAAGGGATGATCTGCGCCGAAGATGAACTCGGCCTGGGAACATTGCATGAAGGCATAATGGTTCTTGACCCGGATGCCAGACCAGGTACTCCCGCATCTGAATACTTTAATGTTACAAATGATTACGTGTTCCAGATAGGTCTTACACCCAACAGGATCGACAGCGGGTCCCACTTTGGCGTTGCAAGGGATCTGGCAGCTTACCTTAACATAAACGAAGGAAAAGCTGTGAAGGCAGTCCGCCCTTCGGTTGATTCATTCAAACCGGATAATAATTCAAATCCTTACGAAGTTGTCATCGAGAATAAAAAGGATTGTCCGAGATATTCAGGCATCACAATAAGCGGCGTGAAAATTGCAGAATCTCCCGAATGGTTAAAGAAAAAACTGTCTGCAATCGGATTAAATCCGATAAATAATGTTGTTGACATTACAAACTATGTGCAGCATGAAATTGGCCAGCCTCTCCATGCATTCGATGCCGATAAGATAGAGGGCCGTAAAGTGATAATCAGGAATCTTCCTGATAACTCAAAGTTCATTACCCTCGACGGTGTCGAAAGAAAGCTTTCCTCTAAAGACCTGATGATCTGCAATATTAAAGAAGGAATGTGCATTGCGGGCGTTTTCGGCGGGATCGAATCAGGTGTCACTGATGCAACAACGAACATCTTTCTCGAAAGTGCATATTTCAATCCTGTGTCAATAAGAAAAACAGCCAGGAGACATAATTTAAACACTGATGCTTCATTCCGTTTTGAAAGAGGCTCTGATCCTGAAATAACAACATGGGCTCTTAAAAGGGCAATTTTACTAATCAAAGAGGTTGCGGGGGGAAAGATATCCTCTGACCCGGTCGATGTTTACCCTGAGAAATTAAACAGGGAGAATATTGAAGTATCTTTTAAGAATATAGACAGGTTGATTGGAAAACAAATTGACCGGAATATAATAAAGAGAATACTCAGCCTGCTTGATATGATAATCCTCAGGGAGAATGAAGAAAAGCTTACTGTTGAGATCCCTCTCTACAGGGTTGATGTCCATCGTGAAGCCGATGTTATTGAAGAGATACTAAGGATATACGGATACAATAATGTCGAGATAGACGAACATGTTAATTCGACTCTTTACTACTCTGATAAGCCTGACAGGGAGAAGGTGGCAAATATTATTTCAGACATGCTTGCGGCAAACGGATTCTGTGAGATAATGTGTAACTCACTGAATCCTGCAGATTTCTACAATAACGGGGACTTTTCCGCTGATAAGCTTGTTATGCTGGCAAATCCCCTGAGCTCTGATCTGAATGCTATGAGGCAATCGCTATTATTCGGGGGACTGACATCCGTAGCATGGAACATAAACAGACAGAATCTAAACCTGAAATTGTTTGAACTTGGTAATTGCTATTTTAAAACAAAAACAGGAAAAGAAACTCCTGATGTCAATGACTTCAGCGAAAGGCGCTCACTAGACATCTTTATTTCCGGCAATAACGGACCCTCCAGGTGGAATTACAAGGCAGCTCCTACTGATTTTTTCAATATTAAATCTGCTGTTGAAATGATACTGTCAAGGCTTGGCATAAATGCTGAGAATCTTGATAAAGGAGAAAGTGACAGGAGATACTTCGCGGAATCAATTACATATCTGTCGGGGAACAAGCTTATAGCTGAAGCCGGAAGGATCTCTGATGAATATCTGCGTAAATTCGATATTCCGCAGGATGTGCATTATGCTCATTTAGACTGGGATCTGCTTCTTAAGATTATCAGGGACCACTCAGTAGCTTACAGCGAAATATCAAAATACCCATGGGTTAGAAGAGATCTGGCCCTTCTTCTTGATAAGGGAATCAAATTCTCAAGAATAAGGGAAATAGCAATTAAAACTGAAAAGCATCTTATAAGGAATATTGATCTTTTTGATGTTTATGAGAGTGAAAGCCTGGGGCAAAACAAGAAATCATATGCAGTCAGCTTTATTCTGAGAGATGATATAAAAACACTGACTGACAGCAATATAGAAAAAGTAATGAATAACCTGATAAGAGCTTTTGAAAAAGAGCTTGGAGCTGTTATAAGATGAAAAACAAGTGTCGTTTTGAGGTCATAGAAGGTGATATAACATCACTCGAAGTTGATGCAATAGTCAACGCAGCAAACAATACCCTGCTTGGAGGCGGAGGTGTTGATCGTGCTATTCATAAGGCAGCCGGACCGGAGCTTTATGAAGAATGCCTTAAGCTTGACGGATGCGCCACAGGCGAGTCGAAGATAACAAAAGGATACAATCTTAAGGCGAAATATGTAATACATACTGTCGGTCCTGTATGGCATGGAGGAACGAAAGATGAAACGGATCTGCTGGCATCGTGTTACCAGACAAGCCTTAAACTTGCGGCCCGGCATAAAATAAAAACAATTGCAATTCCCGGCATTTCGACTGGTGCATACAGGTTCCCGAAAGATCTTGCTGCGCTGATAGCATTAAATGAGACAAAACGGTTCCTGTCTAAAAATGATTACCCTGAAAAGGTCATATTTGTAGCTTTCGACAAGGAAAATTATGAAATCTACAGAAAGCTCCTTGAAAAATGAGCTCAGTGATCAGATCTGTTAAAAATTATCTATCTCTTGTTAGATTCAGCCATACTGTCTTTGCAATGCCATTTGCACTTGTTGGTTATTTTCTGGCTGTATCAGGGGAAGAATATGGGTTCAGTTTGAAACTTCTGCTGCTGGTGATTCTGTGCATGGTATTTGCGCGCAACTCTGCGATGGGCTTTAACAGGCTTGCTGATAAAAAATTTGATGCACTTAACCCGAGAACAAAAAACAGGGAGATACCTTCAGGTAAAATCAGTCCGCGATCAGCAGCGTTTTTTGTAATCGCCAATTCCATTCTTTTCGTAATTACTGCGGGTTTTATCAACAGGCTCACACTTTTTCTTTCACCTGTAGCTCTTCTTATAATACTCGGCTACAGTCTTTCAAAAAAGATAACCTGGTTATGCCATTTTATTCTTGGTCTTGGACTTAGTCTTGCACCTATCGGAGCTTATATTTCAGTAACGGGCTCATTTAAGCTGCTTCCGGTTATTTACTCTTTTATAGTACTTACATGGGTTAGCGGTTTTGACATTATCTATGCCCTTCAGGATGATGAGTTTGACAAGGACCATGGGATCTATTCACTACCTTCGGTTACAGGAAGAAAAAAGGCGCTTATAATTTCAGCATTAATTCATTTTTTAACCGCAATTCTTGTAACAACTGCAGGAATCCTTGACAGCGCAGGTTTTTTCTTCTGGGCAGGGGCTATTGTTTTTATAGCTCTCCTGCTCTATCAGCACATTATAGTGAAACCCGGAGACCTCAGAAGGGTAAATGTTGCTTTCGGAACAACAAATGGAATAGCAAGTATCCTTTTTGCAGCCTTTGTTATTACTGACTTGTTCATAAGACACAGCTGACTTATAAATATTGTACCCTATTTGACAATCATTACTGATTTTTTTGTTACTTGCTTTCATTATTACCCCAAATCCTATGGCTGATATAGTAATTAAAGAAGTTATCACACCCCGTGAACTTCAAGAATTCATCTACCTACCAGAGAAGATACATAGGGATGATACAAACTGGCTCCCTCCTATTTACATGGATGAGAAGTTGCTCTTCAATAAGGAAAAGAATAAATCTTACAAATATGCTGATGCGATATTGCTTCTTGCCTGGAAGGACAATAAGCCGGCAGGCCGGATAATGGGAATTATCAACAGGAGGTATAATGAGATCAACAAAGAGAATCATGGACGCTTCTGTTTCATGGAATGCTATAATGATAAAGAAGTCTTTCATGCCCTGATTGAGAAAGTTGAAGATTGGGCAAGGAATAGCGGAATGACGATGCTTGTAGGGCCGCTGGGATTTTCTGACAAGGATCCTCAGGGATTCCAGATAGAGGGTTTCGAGTATCCTCAGTTCATAACGGCTGCCACGAACCTGCCTTACATGCCAGTAATGATTGAAGAAGAGGGTTATACAAAGAAAATTGATCTTGTTAACTACCTTGGGAATATACCCGAAAAATTACCTGAAGTTTACATCAAAGTGCTTAACAGGCTTGAAAAGACTGAAGGTTATAAAATAATTGAATTCAATAAGAAGAAAGAGCTTAAACCATTTATAATACCGGCTCTGGAACTTATGAATGAGACTTTTTCGGAGATATATGGTTTCGTCCCGCTGACAGATAATGAGAAACAGGAGTTTGCGAACAGGTATCTACCCATCCTTGATCCGAAATTCATAAAGATGGTGAGCAATGAAGAAGGACTGATAGGATTCGCTATCGGGATGCCTGATGTAAGTCCCGGTATTAAAGCATGCCGCGGAAGGCTCCTCCCCTTTGGCATTTTAAAAGTACTGAGAGAATCAAGGCGATCCAAAAAACTCCTGATGATGCTTGGCGGTGTTAAGAAAGCTTACCGTGGCAAAGGCATCGATGTTCTGATGGGTGTTAAGATACTTCAGTCAGCAATCAATCAAAAAATGGAGGTTCTTGACAGCCATCTCGTTCTTGAAGACAACACAAGGATGAGAGGTGAGTACGAAAGGGTCGGAGCTAAGGTCGTCAAGAAATACCGGATCTATCAGAAAGCCCTTTAATTAACCCCGGGTTAAAACCTGAAAATAAAGGAAAATCCCAGCAGCTCCTTGAACTGGATCCTTGAAGTTTTCTTTGGTTTCCCGTCAGGACCAAGTACCTGGTTATTCTCTTTATCATATTCTATTGTCTTTGTATCATCATCAAAGATGAGGTGGGTATTAATCCTTACGTCGGTGAACCAGTTAAGGCTTGCTGTCAGGATCATCTCCCAGTCAACATCTATGTTCTGCGGATTGTGAGTATAATTTGTAAAGAGCTGCAGCCGGTTTGTCATTGTTACAGTCCTGAAAGGCTGAAATTCATGGCTTAGAAGGAAGCTCATCCCTGGTTCATGTTTAGCTCTCTTGTCAGCCAGGATACCATAAATTGTCTGGTCTATTCTGCCGGTATCCGGAACAAATGTTGCCTTATATGAGAGAGGTGAAAAATTGATTGAGGTCTTTTTGTTTGGCTTGTAATCCAAACCGAAGCCAAGGGTCAGGATGCCGGGATTAAGAAATTTCGATACTGTGATCTTAGAGGAATCGGTATATTTAAAGCCTCTTGATATCTGGGTTTTAAACAACATTACTGCACTGAAATCAAATTTTCCAAAAGCTTTATGATTGATCTTGGAATTTGTCTCAAGCAGGTCCAGGTTCGTTCTCAGGCCATTTGCACTAGTCGCTATAAGCCCGTATTTGAGTCTTGCGAAATTGTTCGATGTTATCTTATATGCTTTATTATTATAATCGGCATAACCTGTCAAGTCAAGTGTAGTCGAGATACTGCTTTCACCTCCTTTAACCCAGTTTGTGAGAGAAGCCTGATTAAGGGCAAAAGATGCTTCTGTCTTGAATTTCCACAATTCAGGCTTTACAACAATACGCTTTGCTTTCAACAATGAAGATCTGTCTATCTGCTCCATTTCAATCTTCACATCCGAACTGAATACCTGGCCTGCAGGGCGACTGAACCTTACTCCATGTTCAAGATAAAGGCCGATAGTATCTCTTGATTGTGCCCCTATCCATACTGTTACTGAATCGTTCATCTCATTCCTGAGCCAGTATCTGTGCATCTTGCCAGAACTTGAATTGAGCCATACAGGTATTACCCTGTTGCCAAGACCTGTAAAATTCACTATGCCGGAATCCCTCCTTGTCAGATATGTCAGAAGAGAGATCACTGCCGCTCTTGCAGAATCACCTTCAAATTTTGTATCTGTTACTAAGGGTAAGAGTGATACGGCCTGATCAGTCTCCGTTTGGGGCAGAGAATCCGTTACTGCAAATGAAACAGTATCAATTTCACCTGCAAGAGAGTCTCCCTGAACCATGATGCTGTCTGGTGCAATATATTCAGGATAAGCCTGTATTACCTTATTCAATGAATCATAAGGATATGACCTAAGATAAAACTCAACCGAATCGAATGGTTCAGCAGAGGCCTCATTTACTAACCTCTCAATTGATCTGCGCAAAGGATCCTCAGTGTTCCTCCATATCTGAGGCTGCAGCTTTTTCTGAAGATATTCCAGGGCCTCGGTAACAGAAAACTCTATTTCGGGCCTCTTATCCTGATCCCTTATTTCCGGTGCTGCAATTCTGACTGAATCGTTGCTATTAAGCAATATTCCCACAACTATTGAGTCCTGCGAGAACCCGGAAGTGCCTGATAAAAAATACAATAGAATAATTATAAGCGAGCGTACATTCATATGTTTTTTCTTTTTCTCCGGTATGACAGATAATATTTAATTTCCGGTAAAATACATTTTATTTTAGATTACTACCAGTTAATCGGGAAATATATCCCCTGTTTATTAACGGGCAATAAGTTGTTTGGTATATACAGATCAGCTTAAAATTCAAGATAAACTCAATTTCAATTTATAGAAAGCTTCTAATTAAATCTGTTCAAACAATAATACTGCTTACAAAAGAAGACTTAGAAAGCTCCTTTACTGATGAAATAATATCTTTGATCATATTGAGGAAATCATTTCCTTTGCACCGCAAAATTGTAACAATGCAGGATCTGACTAACGGAAATGAAGGGAAGCTGATATTTAAATTTGCGGCGCCAATGCTTCTTGGAAATGTATTCCAGCAGTTATTCAGTGTTGTTGACAGTGTTGTTGTCGGTAATTTTGTAGGCAAGGAGGCTCTTGCTACTATCGGGGCTTCTTTCCCCATCATTTTCATGCTTGTATCTCTCATCATGGGTCTTGTAATGGGAATAACCGTTATAATTTCCCAGTATTTCGGCGCAAAGAATTACGACAGGGTATCAAGCGCTATTGATACAATGTATATATCAAGTGCAATCGGGGGACTGCTGGTTACAGTAACAGGTCTTTTGTCAGCTGTGCCTCTGCTAAGGCTTCTTGGAACGCCTGAAGAGATAATGCCTCAGGCGACTCAATACCTCAATATCTTCTTTTCAGGGATAATTATCTTTTTCGGATTTAATGGTACGAGTGCAGTTTTGAGAGGTCTTGGCGATTCAAAAACTCCTCTCTATTTTCTGATAATTGCCACAGTTGTGAATATTATCCTCGATCTGCTTTTTGTTGCTGTTTTCCGCTGGGGTATTGCAGGTGCAGCATATGCAACCCTGATATCCAATGGAATTGCATTCGGGCTGGCAATATACTGGCTGAACAAGACACACAAACTGATAAGGATATCATTCAGGGGGCTGCGTTTCGATAAGGAGATTTTTGCGCAAAGCATAAAAATTGGATTACCTACCGGCATCCAGCAAACCCTTATATCGATAGGAAATCTCGCTATTCTCAGTATAGTGAATAAATTCGGCACCAATGTGCTGGCAGGCTTCTCTGTAGCAAACCGCATCGATATGCTTGCAACGATACCGGCAATGTCATTTTCACAGGCTTTATCAACTTTTGTTGGTCAGAATATAGGAGCAAATAAGATGGAAAGGATAAAAAGCGGACTCATCTCTACGATGAAAATGGCCGGAGGTGTAACAATTGTAACAACAATTCTGATCGTTATATGGGGCAATCTGCTGATGAGAATGTTCACCACCGATAATGAAGTTATCAGAATAGGTGACCAGTATCTTACGATTGTAAGCACTTTTTACTTCATGTTCACCCTTATGTTCATATACAGCGGAATAATGAGAGGTGCAGGAGATACTTTTTTCCCGATGATATTTTCCCTCATATCACTATGGATAATAAGGATACCCCTGGCTTATATGCTCTCAGGGAAAATGGGCGCCGCAGGAATATGGTGGGCTATTCCTGCAGGATGGCTGATTGGACTTATGCTGTCGTTTTTCTACTACAGGACGGGCCGCTGGAAAACAAAAGCGGTTGTTAAATATTACGATAATTTGTAACTTTCAAATTTAATTACAGCTGATCCCCTATGTTAAAATCAATGACCGGCTATGGGAAATCCGTAGCTGAAATTCCCGGGAAAAAAATCACTATTGAGATAAAATCCCTTAATTCCAAGTCATTCGACCTTAATACCCGCTTACCCTGGCTCTATAAAGAAAAAGAATCTGAGGTAAGAAATATATTAAGCCAGCTTCTCGACAGGGGAAAAATTGATCTGATCATAACCTTTGATGTCCTCGAAAGCGAAATAATCCCAGTAATAAACAGGACAATTGTCAGGAATTATTTTACCCAGTTAAAAGAGATTGCATCAGAACTTGGTATCAATAATGATGAGCAACTCTTACCGGCAATAATAAGACTGCCTGATGCACTAAAAACTGATAAGGCAGAATTGCCTGAAGACGAATGGCTCCTTGTCAGGGAGAAGATAACCGAGTCAGCCAGGGAGCTTGACAAATACCGGACCGAAGAGGGCAGGTCACTTGAAAAAGACATATTAAAATCCCTGAACAGCATACTGATGCTGCTTGCAGATGTTGAGAAGTCGGAATCAGACAGGATACCCAAGATCCGGGAAAAACTGAATAAACTGCTGGTGGAATATGTCGGCTCCGAGAACATCGATAAAAACAGGTATGAACAGGAGCTTATTTATTATCTTGAGAAAATTGATATAAATGAGGAGAAAGTCAGGCTCAGAAAACACTGCGAATATCTGCAGGAAAAAATCTCCTCGCCTCCGCCTAATGGAAAGATACTTGGATTTATTGCACAGGAAATCGGCAGGGAAATAAACACGATCGGTTCCAAAGCGAACGATGCTGCAATACAGAAGTTTGTCGTTATGATGAAGGACGAACTTGAAAAGATAAAAGAGCTTTCACTGAATGTACTGTAAAATCACTGGATCATGGACGGCAAAATGGTGATAATCTCAGCTCCATCGGGAGCCGGTAAGTCAACTATGATCAGGTACCTTCTTGAAAGAGGTGTCAGACTTGAGTTTTCTGTCTCTGCAACAACAAGGAAACCGAGAGGAAATGAAAAGAACGGAATAGAATACTATTTCCTTACAGTTGCTGAATTTAAAAAGAGAATAGCGAAGGGAGATTTCATAGAATGGGAAGAAGTTTATGAAAACCTGTTTTACGGTACATTAAAGAGTGAAATTGAACGCATTTGGACTAACGGGAATCATGTCCTTTTCGATGTCGACGTAAAAGGCGGTATCAATCTGAAAAATATCTTCGGACATAAGGCTATCTCGATTTTCATTATGCCTCCTTCAATAAAAGACCTTAAAAAGAGACTTCTGAAAAGAGGTACAGACGATCCTTCAGGGATCAGTACCAGGGTTAAAAAGGCTGCTGAAGAAATGAAGCTTGCTGATCAGTTTGACAATATTGTGATAAATGACAACCTCGATATGGCAGAAAAAGATGTATTTAACCTTGTCACAGGTTTCCTTGAAAATAATAATAACAAACCTGTATAATTCAGTTATATGGCAAAAGCAGGTCTGTTTTTTGGTTCATTCAATCCCATCCATATTGGTCATATGGCTATTGCCGGTTATATGATCGAATTTACTGATCTTAAGGAAGTCTGGTTTGTAGTGAGCCCGCATAATCCCCTTAAAAAGAAAAGCACTTTGTTGCCTGATTATGAAAGGCTTCTGATGACTGAACTGGCTATCGGTGATAATTACAGGCTCAGGGCATCTGACATTGAATTCCGCCTGCCGGTTCCTTCCTATACAATCGATACCCTGGCTTATCTGAATGAGAAATTCCCTTCAAACGAGTTCATACCGATAATGGGAGAAGACAATTTATACACTCTTCATAAATGGAAAAACGGCGAGGAACTTGTTAAAAGATACAAGATAATTGTCTACCCCAGGCCATACACATCAAAGCCATCTTCAACCCGGCTCGATAAGATACTTGCTTCGGCTGATATAGAATTTGTCAAGGCCCCCCTGATGGATATATCAGGAACCTTCATAAGGAATGGTATAAAAAAAGGAAAAAACATGTCCTATTTTCTGTCTCCCCCAGTGTGGAAGTACATCGAGGAAAAACATTTCTATGAGAAATAAGACTCCAAGACTCCAAGACTCTGAGACTATGAGACTATGAGACTATGAGACTTTCCTGATAACCTCCATCCCTTTCTCGAGTGCCTGCCTGTTAAGAGGGATAAGATGATGATACCTTTCAGGCAGTGATTCTTCCAATCCCTTTACAACATTCTCAAGTTTAATAATTGGCTTGATTTTCAGATAACCGCCAAGAACAACCATATTGAATATTTTGGGATTATTCATTTTGCCTGCTTCCTCAACAGCATCAATGCTATAAACTGAGATATCCTTTCTTTCAGGTTTCCTTGTAATACCATTTGTGTCGTAGATCAGGATACCGCCCTGTTTAACTGAATTCTCGAATTTATCAAGCGATTGCTGATTCAGTATAATTGCTGTATCAAACTGTCTCAGTATAGGAGAACTGATCCTGTCGGTACTGACAATAACAGTTACATTTGCTGTTCCACCCCTCATCTCAGGTCCATAGGACGGCATCCAGCTTACTTCCATATCCTGCATCACAGCAGAATGTATCATTATCTTACCCATTGACAGTACTCCCTGTCCGCCGAATCCGGCGATAATTATTTCTTCAGTCATCTGGCAATATTTTTCATTTTTATTCTGCAGCCTGTTTTTCCGGATCTTTCAGATCTCCGAGGGGATAAAAAGGAAACATGTTCTCCTCCATCCATTTATTTGACTGTACCGGTGTCATTTTCCAGTTTGAAGGACAATTAGAGACAACCTCCACAAAGCATGTTCCCTTATTCAGTTTCTGATACTGCACCGCTTTTCTGATAGCCTTCTTTGTTTTTCTGACATTGGCAGGAGTATGAACGCTTTGCCGTGTGACATAATACGTTCCCGGGAGAGTTGCAACTATCTCCGTCATTTTCAGTGGATTTCCCATCGATTTAATGTCTCTGCCAAATGGTGAGGTTGATGATTTCATACCCGGCAATGTAGTGGGCGCCATCTGGCCTCCCGTCATCCCGTAGATACCATTATTAATAAATACAATAAGAAAGTTTTCGCCTCTGTTACAGGCATGAATTGTCTCTGCGGTTCCTATAGCAGCAAGATCTCCGTCACCCTGGTATGTGAAAACAAACTTGTCAGGCATGAGTCTTTTAATTGCAGTAGCCAGAGCAGGTGCTCTCCCATGAGCTGCCTCCTGGCTGTCAATATCAATATAATTATATAGAAATACTGAACACCCGACAGGTGTTATCCCTATTGTTTCCGACTGCAAACCCTCCTCATCTATTATTTCAGCAATTATGCGGTGGACAGTTCCATGTCCGCAGCCCGGGCAGTAATGAAGGATTTCATCAGTCATTGCCTTTGTCCTTTTATAAACAAGGTTTTCAGGCTTTATTATCTCTTTTATTCCTGTAGCTTCTGCCATGATTTACCCTCCAATGATTTTTGATTTCAGAAATGTTACAACTTCATCGGGAGTGGGGACTATACCTCCCATCCGCCCATAGTGCCAGACCGGAACTTTCCCGTTAACTGAAAGCAGTACGTCTTCTACCATCTGCCCGGCACTCATCTCAACAGACAATATCAGTTTTACTTTATCTGCAATTTCGCTTATCCGTTTTGAGGGGTAGGGAAAAAGAGTTATCGGCCTTAGCAATCCCACCTTTAATCCCTCTCCTCGGGCTATCTGCACCGATTTCTGGCATATTCTTGCACTTGTACCGTAAGCAACAAGGAGATAATCAGCATCCTCACACTGGAATTCCTCAAATCTGACTTCATTTTCCCTTATTCTGTTATATTTTTCAATCAGCTTATTATTGAATTTTTCCTCCTCTTCCGGATTAAGTTGGAGGGATGTAATTATGTTTCTTTCTCTTGTCGCAGGCTTACCCGTTGTTGCCCATTCAGGGACTGTTTGTGATCTCTCTTTCTGAGGACTGAGCCAGACTTTTTCCATCATCTGCCCAATTGCTCCATCTGAGAGCATCATAACGGGGTTGCGGTATTTAAAGGCAAGCTCGAAACCCAGATCTACAAAATCAGCCATTTCCTGGACAGAAGCAGGAGCAAGAACTATGAGGTGATAATCACCATGCCCCCCACCTTTTACAGCCTGAAAATAATCCGACTGAGCAGGCTGGATAGTTCCGAGACCCGGACCCCCTCTGACAACATTCACTATAAGGCATGGAAGTTCGGCCCCGGCTATATATGTTATGCCCTCCTGCTTCAGGCTTATGCCCGGAGAAGAAGAGGTAGTCATAACTTTCTTGCCGCAACCGGCACCTCCGTAAACCATGTTTATTGCAGCTACTTCACTTTCAGCCTGGAGCACGACCATCCCGGTCGTTTCAACAGGATTTGCATCCATCAGGTATTCAAGTATCTCGCTCTGAGGGGTTATCGGATACCCGAAATAGCCATCAGCTCCGGCACGTATTGCTGCTTCTGCAACAGCTTCGTTGCCTTTCATCAGTCTTAATTCCCTTTCCATTATTAACCTATAATTTTGTCTTATAAACAGTTATAACGCCATCAGGGCATACAACAGCACAGTTAGCACAACCAATACAAAGATCCGGATGAGCAGGATATGCATAATAGTAACCCTTGTGATTAACCTCCTTTGCCATTTCGATTGTTCCTGTAGGACATGAAACCATACATACTTCGCAGCCCTTGCATCTTTCGATATTGACGACAATACTACCTCTTATTTTTGCCATTATCTGATTATTTAATTTTTTATTGGATGAGCCTCCCTGAACATTTTCAGCCTTACAGACAGATCAATGAAAAGATCACGCGGGACAAGAGAGACACAGGCTCTCAGTCCTTCATTCCTTTCACTACCTGTTATATCAAGAGAAATGGCACTCACCCCGTATTGTATAAGTTCACGCAGGAGCTGTTTCCCATCCATTCCCGGATATGATATAGTGAAATAGAATCCGTCTGCAACAGGCACATCTATATCAGTATCGTATACTATATTAAACCCGCTTGAAACGAAAATGTTCTTCATTATCGCAGCTTTTTCACCATATTCCTTTACATCTTCCCTGTAATTATAGGTACCGTCATTCTGGGCTTTCATAATAGCGGCAAGACCGTATTGTGCTGAATGCGATACTCCTGCCGACAATGCGTACAGTGCCCCGAACACAACTGAATGTCCAAATTTATCTGACGAATAATATCTCAGAAGGTCAGGATAAGACCGCTCAAACAGACTATCTGATATTACAAGCATCCCGATTCTCTGTCCGGCATAACTGAATATTTTCGAGCTTGATATAAGTATCACATAATTATCTGTATAATGGGCTATTGTAGGCTGATAAGGAGGTTCTCCCGGTCGTGAATAATCCTTTCTGAAATCCATTCCAAAGTAGGCCAGGTCCTCGATAACAATAACATCATATTCAGATGCAAGCTCCCCTATTATTGAAAGTTCTTCTTCGGTAAGGCATATCCATGCAGGATTATTTGGATTTGAATAGAGAAGTGAGGAAATTTTTCCGCTCTGCAGATATGATTCAAGCTTAGGTCTCAGTTTTTTGCCCCTGTAATTGTAAACATCAAAGGAATAATAGTTATGACCGAGCATTTTAACCTGTTGCTTCTGCACCGGGAAACCGGGATCGAGGAACAGTGTACCTTCTTTTGTCTGGTCGTTACGGTTGGCAACAAGGAAGATCATCATCCCTCCCATCATTGATCCTACAGTGGGGATACATCCTCGCGGGCTTACATCAACATTGAGAAATAATTTAACAAATCTGGATGTTTCGTTCTTAAGCAGAGGCAAACCTGTTATCTCAGGATATACTGCCGAAACGCCTGTTTTGAGTGCGGCTATTTCAGCTTCAACACCAATTGAAGGTGGTGGTAATCCGGGGACGCCCATTTCCATTCTTACATACCTAAGCCCGGTTTCCCGCTCAATAATATTAACAAGGTGAACTATTTCGCGGATTGATGCTGACCCGGCATCAGGTAATCCATGCTTCCGGGATAATTGTTCAATTAATTCTGCAGAGAGAGGTATTTTATACATAACTGTGATCAGAATTTACGGTTATCGATAACCCGTTTTGCCTTGCCTTCGCTTCTTTCAATAGTCTTAGGTTCAACAAGGGTAACTTTTATTCCAAGGCCTATCGCACTTTCCAGATTATCCTGAAGCCTGCTTCGCAGATTCTGCAGCTGGCTTATTTTATCCTGGAAGAATTTCTCATCAACCTCAACCTGCAACTCAAGTGTATCAAGGTTATTTACCCTGTCGACTATTATACGGTAATGGGGCTTTATCTCGCTCATCTCAAGCAGAACTGTTTCAATCTGAGACGGGAAGAGGTTAACGCCTCTTATTATAAGCATATCATCACTCCTTCCAAGGCATTTTTCCATTCGGACAAGCGTTCTTCCGCATTTGCATTTTGAATAGTGCAGCCTTGTAAGATCGCGCGTTCTGTACCGGATAAGGGGTAATCCCTCTTTTGTTATTGTTGTGAATACCAGTTCTCCAAGTGATCCTTCGGGCAGCACCTGCAATGTATCCGGATCTATTATTTCTGGATAGAAATGATCTTCGCTAATATGCAAGCCATCCTGCTCATCGCACTCAAACGCCACACCCGGCCCTATTACTTCGCTTAATCCGTAAATATCAATTGCCTTTACCTTCAGCTTTGTTTCTATTTCTCTTCTCATGTTCTCTGTCCATGGCTCTGCTCCGAACACACCAGCTTTCAGCTTCAGTTCATCGCGGTTGATGCCATTTTCCTGGATTGCTTCGGCCAGATAAAGAGCATACGAAGGGGTACATGCCAGTATTGTGCTCCCGAAATCACGCATAATCTGAAGCTGCCTGTTTGTATTGCCGCCAGAGACCGGGATCACAGAAGCTCCGATCTTCTCGCCACCGTAATGGAGACCCAGACCTCCTGTAAACAGGCCATATCCGTAGGCTATCTGGATGAAGTCATTTCTCCCTGCACCAGCAGAGGTGAGTGTTCTTGCCATAACTTCAGACCATGTTGAGACATCACTTCGTGTATATCCTACAACAGTCGATTTGCCTGTTGTCCCCGAAGAAGCATGAAGACGGACTATCTCACTCATTGGAACAGCAAACATGCCGAAGGGATATGTATCCCTGAGATCGCTTTTTGTAGTGAACGGCAATTTTGAAATATCATCGATGCTCTTAATGCTATCAGGTCCCAGACCCCTTTCCTGTAATTTATTCCTGTAATAGGGAACGTTAAAATAAACCCGTTCGACCGTTTCCCTCAATCGTTCACTCTGGATCTCCTTTAGCTCATTGCGATCCATGCATTCAAAATGTCTGTTCCAGATTTCCATTTTCAATAAATAACTCAATATGTTCTTTTATATTTTCAGATCCGGTAAAGATCACCGGCCCTCAGCAGCTCCATTTCATGATCTTTTAAGGCTTTGATAGCTCTCTCATTGTCGCTGCATTTCAATATTATTATAGATTTTTTAGCTGTGGGAAATGCGTATGTATATTCAACACTTATGTCAAGATCGGAAAGTATTCTGAGAATGTTTGCATAATGTTTAGCCTGGTCGGGTACCATCACTGAAATTACCTCGGTCACATTCACTGTAAAGTTATGTTCCTTCAGCACTGCCCTTGCTTTATCGGTGTCTGAGATTATAAGGCGAAGAATACCGAATTCGTTTGTGTCAGCCACACTGAGGGCTGTTATTCTGAGGTTTTCACTGCCCAGTACTTCCAGTACTTCAGCAAGCCTACCCGACTTATTTTCAAGAAATACTGATAACTGACTTATAATCATAATTTTATGTTTTATCTGGGATTAATTTCAATCCGAATATAATAATTTAAACAATTATAACTGCTGATAGATTGTCATGAAGATCTTTCAATTCTGATCCTTGCATCCACAACATTTATTGCTTCCATACTGCCAATCAGGGGATTAAGGTCAATTTCCTTTATCTCCGTAGCGAATCTCAGAAGGCTCGAGAGTCTAACGATTATTTCCGCGAATTTCTGTTGATTTATACCCGGCTTCCCCCTTGTGCCGCGAATGATGCGGTAACTTTTCAGGCTTCTTATCATTGATTCTGCTTCACGGAAAGTAAGTGGCGCCAGCCCTGAGGAAACATCACCAAGTACCTCAACGAAGATCCCTCCGAGTCCGCATAGTATTATATGTCCGAATTTTGGTTCGTACTTGGCCCCTATGAAGAGCTCTGTTCCTGTTAACATTTTCTGAACAAGCACAGCTTTAACTTCAGGTATCTCTTTCATCCTGCTGAATTCAGCTTCGAGATGGGTCCGGTTCTTAATATTCAGGGTGACGCCTCCTATATCAGATTTATGGACAGGGCCGACAACTTTAAGAGCCAGTGGAAAACCATACTTTTCGGCAACAGGCAAGAGTTCCTTTCTGGAGTGGACAACCTCTTCATCGGTTGTCGGGATGGCAGCAGCTTTCAGCAATTGCTGTATTACACCGGGTTCCTGGTAACCATCGGGAGCTTTCTCTATAATGCTCCTTACAAGAGGCACATCAATCTTTTCAAGAAAAATCCTGTCATCTGCCGGATAAGGTGTATTTGATATTTTTGTCAATGCCCTTCCAAGAACTACTTCATCAGGAAAATTGACATGGCCTTTGGCCAGGAAATAATCGAGCTCTGTATGCGAGCTTGAGACAGAAGGCAGTATTGGAAACAGCGGTTTATTGCAGTCTTCTATCTTGCGGTGCAGGAGATCATATATAACCGACATATCATTCAATCCGTTACTGCCGAAAATAACTGTCATTCCGTCGATCTCCGGTATTTCCTTATCAACATAAGCGATAATCCTGTCAAGCTGTTCACTTGTTGCCGTGGCTATCATATCAACAGGATTCGTTGCAGAAGCACCGGGGTTCATCATAGCAAGCAGCTTATCGTGATGAACACCTGTTATCCTGGGTATGTTCATTCCACCTGCAGAGAGAGCATCCGTAAGCATTACAGCCGGTCCTCCGGCATGTGTTATAATTGCAATGTTCCTTCCCTTGAGGGGCTTGTGAAAGAATACAGAAGCCACTGTAGTCAACTCCTCCCGGCCAGAACATCTTACTATCCCGGCTTTCCGGAAAAGAGCCTCCACGGCTGAGTCTGAAGAGGCCAGAGCACCTGTATGGGACGAGGCTGCCCTGCTTCCGGCTTCACTTGTCCCGGCTTTAATTGCTGCTATCCTGCACCCCTTTCGGATAAGGGAGGAGGCATGGACAAGAAGCTTGTCAGGATCGCGGATACTCTCAACATAAATCAGCTTAACAGATGAGCTTGATGCCGGGTCATAAGTGTTGTCCCAATATTCGAGAACATCTTCGACACCTGTTTCAGCGCTGTTGCCAACAGAGAAAACACTCGAGAAATTAACACCTTTAGGGATTGCCGATTCAAAAATAAATACTGCTGTTGCTCCTGAACCGGAAACCAGATCACAC
>JAEAME010000904.1_pt1 | contig 24726 bp, 30 predicted proteins | sample 8958731 | NCBI WGS metagenome assembly JAEAME01 (sample SAMN16933194, study PRJNA681113) | bioreactor sludge metagenome | isolation source: anerobic bioreactor sludge (Control) | place: India:Bengaluru | collected 2018-10-24 | reverse complement strand
GCAGGAAGAACTCGGCCGCGACCAGGCCGACGACGGAATCGCCCAGGAACTCGAGTTGCTCGTTGTCCTGGGGGGCATCGGGCCGGGCCTCGAAAGCGTAGGAGCTGTGGGTCAGGGCCTTTTCGAGAAGGGCCCGGTCGCCGAAAGAGTGGCCCGCGGCCTGTTCCAGCCGCTCCAGCCGTTTGTCCTCGCGGCTCACCGACGGGCCTCCGGGCCGGCGCCGTTGAAGGGGAACACGATCCGCCCGGCGACCATGGTCAGGACCGGCGCCCCGGTGAGCGTCCATCCGTCGAACGGGGTATTGCGGCCCTTGGACTCGAAACGGGCCTTGTCGATCGTGACCGGCCGGTCGAGGTCGAGAACGGTCAGATCCGCGTCGGCGCCGGCCGCGAGGCGGCCTTTCCCGGCCAGGCCCAGGATCCGGGCCGGGCCCGCCGACAGGAGCTCGACCAGCCGGGCCAAGGAGATAAGGCCCGGCCGGACCAGGCGGTCGATGAGCAGCGGCACGGCGGTCTCCAGCCCGACGATCCCGAAGGGCGCGCCGGCGAAGCCCCGGGCCTTCTCGGCCTCGGTGTGCGGGGCATGATCGGTGGCGATGGCGTCCACGGCGCCCGTCCTCAGGGCTTCGAGCAGGGCGGCCCGGTCGGCGGCCGAGCGCAGGGGCGGGTTCATCTTGAAATTGGCGTCCGGGGCGGGGATGTCCTCGTCGGTCAAGAGCAAATGGTGGGGGGTGGCTTCGGCCGTGACCGGGACGCCCCGGGCCTTAGCCTCGCCGACGATGCGGACGCCCCCGGCCGTCGAGAGATGGGCGATGTGGACCCGGGCCCCGGTCGTCTCGGCCAGGATGACGTCGCGGGCGGTGACGATGTCCTCGGCCGCGGCCGGGATGCCCGGCAGGCCCAGCCGGACCGCAGCCGAGCCCTCGTGCATGACGCCGCCTTCGGCCAGGGCCCGGTCCTCGCAGTGATCGTCGATGAAGCGCCCGGCCGCCGCCGCGGCCTCGAGGGCCCGGCGCATGACCCGGCTGTCGGCCACGGGCCGGCCGTCGTCCGAGAAGGCGACGGCGCCGGCCGCCGCCAGATCGGCCATATCGACGAGCTCCTGGCCGCCCGAGCCCCGGGTCACGGCGGCGATGGGCAGGACCCGGGCCAGGCCGGCCCGGCCGGCGTCGGCCAGGAGGCGCTCGGTCGTTTCCCGGCGGTCGTTGACGGGCCGGGTGTTGGGCATGGCGCAGACGGCCGTGAAGCCGCCGCGGACGGCCGCCCGTACGCCCGTCAGGACGGTCTCCTTGGCCTCGTCGCCGGGCTCCCGGAGATGGACGTGGAGGTCGATGAGGCCGGGCACGACGACCAGTCCGGTCAGGTCGACCGTCCGGGCATCGGGGGCGGACAGGCCTGGGCCGACGGCCGCGATATGCGAGCCGTCGACGAGGACATCGACCGGGGCGTCGAGCCCGGTCGTGGGATCGACCGCCCGGCCGCCGCGGAGGAGGATCACCGCGCCCTCGCCCCGGGGATCTTGACCGGTTCGGCGATGACGATCTCCTCGCTGCCGTCGGTCTCGCGGAGCCGGACCCGGACCCGCTCGCGGCGCGAGGTCGGCAGGACCTTGCCCACGTAATCGGGGCTGATGGGCAGCTCCCGGTGGCCGCGGTCGACCAGGACGGCCAGCTGCACGGACTGGGGCCGGCCCTTGTCGATGATCGCTTCCATGGCCGCCCGGATGGTCCGGCCGGTCATCAAGACGTCGTCGACGAGGATGACGTCCTTCTTGGCCACCGGGAAGGCCAGCTTGGCCGGGGCGAGGGAGGCCTCGGCGGCCCGCTCCGGGACGTCGTCCCGGTAGGGCGTGATGTCGAGCAGGCCGACGGGGACCTCGACCTTCTCGAGGTCCCGGATCTGGCGGGCCAGCCGCTTGGCGATGGCCTGGCCGCGCGGCTTGACCGCGACGATGACCAGGTTCTTGAGGTTCCGGTTGCGTTCGATGATCTCCGTCGAGACCCGGGCCAGGACGCGACGGATGCGGGTGGCGTCCATGATGCGGGCCTTGGTCTTTTCGTCCATGTGGCGACTCCTGCAGCGATTGTCGAGGGCCTCGGCCATGAACATGCCTAAACGCCGGCGAAAAGTCAACCCCGACGGGCGAACCAAGCCCGGGCCGTTTCGACGTCCCGGGCGATGGCCGCAGCCAGGGGCCCGGCGCCGGAGAACTTGCGGACGGCGCGAAGGCGGGCCAGGAAGCGGACCGTCAGGGCGGCTCCGTAGAGCCGGCCGCGGAAGTCCAACAGCATGGTCTCGACGGTCAGCGGGTGGGGCCCGAAGGTCGGATTGGTCCCGACGCTGGTCACCGAGGGGACGGGGCGGCCGCCGTGGACCGTCTCGGTGATGAAGACCCCGCCGGGCAGGATCTCGTTGGCCGTCTCCAGGTTGGCCGTCGGGAAGCCGAGGCCGCGGCCGCGGCGGCGTCCCCGGACCACCCGGCCGGCGATCTCGTAGGGCCGGCCGAGCAGGCGGGCGGCCTCTTCGACCCGGCCGCGGGCGAGCAGGCCCCGGACGGCCGTCGAGCTGACCGTCCGTCCGTCGAGGACGACCGGCGCGACCACGTGGGTCCCCAAGCCCGCGCCGCGGCCGAGGCGTCCCAGGAGCGCGGCGTCGCCACGGCGGTCCCGGCCGAAGCGGAAGCCGCGGCCGACGACGACTTCGCGGGCCCCGAGCCGGCCGGCCAGGACGTCCCGGACGAACACCGCCCCGTCGAGACGGGCGAAGCGGGCGTCGAAGGGCACGACGACCACGGCGTCCACGCAGGTGCCGGCCAGACGGGCCAGGCGCTGATCGGGGGTCTCGATCATCCGGACCGCCCGCCGGCCGAGGGCCCTCTCGGGGTGGGGATCGAAGGTCAGGACGAGCGAGCGCAGTCCGCGCCGGGCCGCCAGCCGGCAGAGCCGGTCCAGGATGCGGCGATGGCCGAGGTGGAGCCCGTCGAAGTTGCCCACCGCCACGGCGGCCGGGCGGGGTCGGAGGCGCGGGTCGTCCAGGCCGCGGTAGACGATCATGCCTAGATCTTCACGATCTCGGCTTTTTTCAGGTAGGCCAGCTTGAGCTGGTCGAGGACGCCGTCGAGGAACTTCTGTTCCTCGTCCTCCAGCCGGCCCTGGGTGCGGTCCTTGAGCAGGTCGAGCAGGTCGATGTTGCGCTTGGCCAGGGCCAGGTTCTCCCGCCGCTCGCCGGTCCCCGGGTCCTCGACCAGGCCGAGCTGGACGAGGGCCGGAACGTAGAGCAGCAGGACGATGGAGCCGAACTCGAGGGGCGGCAGGAAATCGGGGCTGTCGCCCGGGTCGGCGGCCTTGTCGTCCGGATCGGGGGTCATGGGGCGTTCCTTTTCTCGGCCGCCGCGGCCGTCTTCTTGCGCAGGACCAGGGCGGCCTTGATGAACTCGTCGAGATCGCCGTCGAGGACGCGGTCGGTGTCGCCGGTCTCGACCCGGGTGCGCATGTCCTTGATCATCCGGTAGGGGTGGAGGACATAGGAGCGGATCTGGTTGCCCCAGGCGATGTCGGACTTGGCGTCCTCGAGCTTCTCCAGCTTCTCGTTCTGCTTGGTCTTTTCCAGCTCGTAGAGGCGGGCCTTGAGGATCTTCATGGCCATGGCCTTGTTCTTGTGCTGGGAGCGCTCGTTCTGGCAGGCCACCACGATGCCGGTCGGCAGGTGGGTGAGGCGCACGGCCGAGTCCGTGCGGTTGACGTGCTGGCCGCCCGCGCCGGAGGCCCGGTAGGTGTCGATGCGCAGGTCCTCGGGGCTGATCTCGACCTGGATGTCCTCGTCGATGTCGGGGTAGACGAAGACCGCGGCGAACGAGGTGTGGCGGCGCTTGGCCGCGTCGAAAGGGGAGATGCGGACCAGCCTGTGGACGCCGGTCTCCTGGCTCAGGTTGCCGAAGGCGAAATCGCCCTCGAAGCGGATGGTGGCGCTCTTGAGGCCGGCCTCTTCCCCCGGCTGCTGGTCCAGGACCTCGACCTTGAAGCCGCGGCGCTCGCCGTAGCGCAGGTACATCCGCAGCAGCATCTGGGCCCAGTCCTGGGATTCGGTGCCGCCGGCGCCCGGGTGCACGGTCAGGATGGCGTCGCGCGGGTCGTCGGGGTCGTAGAAGAGGGCCCGCAACTCGGCCTCCTGCAGGTCGGCCTCGAGACGGCCGATGGCCGCCTCGGTGTCGGCCTCGACGCTCTCGCCCTCGGCCGCCAGTTCGGTCAGGACCTCGAGGTCCTCCTTCTGTCCGAGGATGCGCTTGAAGAACTGGAGGTCCTTCTCCAGGAGCTTCTTCTTCTGCTGGAGCGACTGGGAGGCCCGCTGGTCCTGCCAGACCTCGGGGGAGGACAGGCGGGCGTTGATCGAGTCGAGCTCGGCGGTCTTGTGATCGAGGTCAAAGAAAACCTCGGACCTCTTCGATCTTGGCGAAGAGGCCGCCCAGGCGGGCCTTGAGGTCGAGGGTCTTGGTGTCGACGGGTGTCATGACGGGTCCTTCCTTCGAAAGTGGGACGGATCAGTCCTGGACGATCCGGAAGTCGGTTTTCTTGCCGGCCGCCGCATTCAGCTTGGCCAGGAGGTCGACGGCCCGGTCCCGGGAGGCGTAGCCGCCCAGGCGGACCCGGTACCAGGTCTTGGTGTCCGCGGGCCGGGGGCTGGCCACGACCGCGGCGTAGCCCTGCTTCTTGTAGCGGTCGGCGGCCGCCTGGGCCTGGGCCCGGTCGGTGAAGGCCGCGACCTGGACGTAATAGAGCCCGGCGGCCGGCTTCTTGACCTCGGCCGCGGGCTTGGACGCCGCGGGCTTCGGGGCGGCGGTCGTCTCCATGGCCGCCGGCTTGGGCGCGGGCGCCTCGACCGCCGGCGTCGAGACCGGGGCGGCCGCCATGGCGCCGGGGTCGGCCGCCGCGGTCGAACCCGTCTCCTCCTGGGTCGGCTTGACGGGCGGCTCCTTGACGGGCTCGGGGATCTGCTGGGTGACGATCTGGGTGGGCGCCGCCCCGGACTGCTTCTTGCCGACCGAGACGCCGAGCAGGAAGATGAACACTCCCAGGGCGAGCACGCCCAGGAAGATGACGACGAGCAGGCTGCTCGAGACCTGGATCTCCCGGAAGTTATTGTTCTTCATCAGCTGGTCTTCTTCTCCTGGCTTTTATCATAGGTGAAGGCCTTCAAAAGCTCAAGGGGCAGGGGGAAGACGATGGTCGAGTTCTTTTCGGTGGCGATCTCGGTCAGGGTGCCCAGAAAGCGCAGCTGGAGGGCCTGGGGGTTCTGGGAGATGATGTCGGCGGCCTGGGTCAGCTTCTCAGCCGCCTGGAACTCGCCATCGGCATGGATGACCTTGGCCCGCCGTTCGCGCTCGGCCTCGGCCTGCTTGGCGATGGCCCGGACCATGTTTTCGGGCAAGTCGACCTGCTTGGTCTCGACGAGGGCGACCTTGATGCCCCAGGGGTCCGTGTGCTGGTCGATGATCTCCTGGAGCCGGGCGTTGAGCTTTTCCCGTTCGGACAGGAGATCGTCCAGGGCGACCGTGCCCAGGACGCTGCGCAGGGTCGTCTGGGCCAGCTGGGAGGTGGCGTAGAGATAGTCCTGGACCTCGACCACGGACTTGAGGGGGTCGGTGACCCGGAAATAGAGGACCGCGTTGACCTTGACCGTGACGTTGTCCTTGGTGATGACATCCTGCGGCGGGATGTCCATGGTGATGAGCCGCAGGCTGATCCGGACGATGCGGTCGATGGGGGCGAAGACGAAAATGAGGCCGGGGCCCTTGGGCCGGGGCAGCAGCCGGCCGAGCCGGAAGATGACGCCGCGCTCGTATTCGCGCAGGATCTTGATCGAATTGAGGATGTAGAGGACGAGAAGACCGACGATGATGACGGGATAGGTGATCATGGGGACCTCCTGAACGGATCTTAGGGCTTGGCCACCCGGAGCTTCAGGCCGTCGAGAACCTCGACGACCTTGACCGTTTCGCCGGCCCGGACGGGCGCCTCGGCCTCGGCCCGCCAGAGCTCTCCGTGGACGAAGACCGTGCCGGCGGGGGAGAGGTCGGTCCGGGCCGTGCCGATCTCGCCGACCATCCCCTCGCGCCCGGTCGCCGGGCGGCGGGCGTGGGCCCGGACGGCGAGCGTCAGGAGGAAGACGACGATGGCGGCGAAGCCGAGGGCGAACGGCAGCACGAACCGCAGGCTGGGCCTGAGCTCGGCGATGGGCGCTTTGACCAGCATGAGCGAACCGATGATCATGGCGGCGATCCCTCCGATGGCCAGCATGCCGAAGCTCTGGACCTTGACCTCCAGGACGAAGAGGATGACGGCCAGCAGGATGAGGCCCAGGCCGACGTAGTTGATGGGCAGGACCTGGAAGGCGAAGACGGCCAGGAGGAGCGAGAGGCCCCCCAGCACGCCGGGCAGGATGGCCCCGGGGTGGGAGAACTCGAAATACAGGCCGAGGAGACCGATCAAGAGGAGGATGTAGGCCAGGTTGGGATTGGCGATGGTCAGGAGGAACTTCTGCCGGAAGGTCATGGGCCGCTCGACAAGGGGCCGTCCGGCCAGGGCCAGGACGACCGTGGCGCCGTCGAAACGCCGGATGGTCCGGCCGTCGAGCCGGGCCGCGATCTCGGCTTCGGAGCCGGCGACGAGATCGATCAGGCCTCCGTCGAGGGCCTCTTTCTCGGTGTAGGACAGGCTCTGGCGGACGGCGTCCTCGGCCATGCGGACGTTCCGGCCCCGCTTCTCGGCGATCGTCCGGGCGTAGGCCGCGGCGTCGTGGGTGGCCTTCTCCTCCATGGTCTTGTCCATGGCCCGGCCGGTGAGGGAGATGCCGACGGGATGGGCCGAGCCGGTGCTCGTCCCCGGAGCCATGACGAAGACGTCGCAGGCCAGGGCGATGAGGAAGCCGGCCGAAGCGGCCCGCGAGCCGCTCGGCCCGACGAAGGCCGCCACGGGGGTCTTGGCGTTGACGATGCGCTCGATGATCTCGCGCATCGAGGCGTCCAGCCCGCCGGGGGTGTCCAGGGTCAGGATGAGCAGGTCGGCGCCGTCGCGGTCGGCCGCGTCCAGGGCCCGGACGACGTACTCGGACGTGACCGGGTGGATGGGCGCAGCGACCTTGATGGCCACGACTTGGGCCGAGGCCAGAGCGGGCCAGAGAAGGAAGAAAAGGACCGGGATCTTGGCTCTCAACGCGACCTCATTATAGGAACACGGCCGCGGCAAGTCAACGCGGCCGGGCCGGGCGAGTTTGTGCTTGACTTTTTATTATCAATTAATTAAATATAGACGTTGCGTTTTGCCCAAGGAGTGACCCCGATGATCAAGAACGATATCGCCCTGGCGATCGAGAAGAAGACCGAGTTCAACAGGGCCAAGTCCCTGTCGATCGTCGAGGCCGTTCTGGAGTCGCTCAAGACTGCGCTGGCCCAGAAGGACAAGGTCGAGATCAGGGGCTTCGGCAGCTTTAAGGTCGTGGCCAAGAAGACCGGTTTCGGCCGCGACATCCGGCGGCAGAAGCAGATCCGCATCGAGAAGGGCCAGCGCATCAAGTTCCGCCCCGGCCAAGAGCTCAAGACGCTCCTGTCCAAGTCCAAACCCGTCTAAAACGGGACCCCCTCTCGCTCCGCAAAACTCCGGTCTGTGGACTAGAGGGCACTTCTCCGATTTCCGGGACTCCTTCTCGAGGCGATGAGCGGATTATCCTCGCAGATCCCCTGGAGGGGGGGGGAATAAGAGAAGGACCTCCCGGAATCGGGAGAAGGCCCTCTATTTTTCGGCGGTGCGGGCCGGCCGCGGCCGTCGCGGGCCGGCTGCCATCCCCAGGTCGGCCATCAGGATGGCGTAGACCCGTTCCGTCCGCTCGACCGTTTCGGCCAGCGACCCCGAGGTGTCGATGGCATAATCGGCGTGACGGAGCTTCTCCCGCGCGGGCAGCTGCGCCCCGATCCGGCGCAGGGCTTCGGCCCGGCCGATCCCGTCGCGCCGGCGCAGGCGGTCGACCTGTTCGGCCCGGCGGCAATGGACGACGAGGACGCGGTCGAAATGGCGGGCGTAACCGGCTTCGATGGTCAAGGCGGCTTCGACCACGAAAAGGACCGGCCCGCCGTCCCGGCGGCCGCGCTCCAGCCGGCGGACGGCCTTCTGCTGGTCGGCCAGGACGAGGGGATGGACGATACGGTCGAGGGCCCGCCGGGCGGCCGGATCGGCGAAGATGATGGCGCCCAAGGCGGCCCGGTCGATGGTCCGGTCGGGGCGAAGGACCGACGGGCCGAAGCGGGCCGCCACCCCGGCCCAGGCCGGCCGGCCCGGGGCCATCAGGTCCCGGGCGGCTTGATCGGCGGAATAAACGACGGCGCCTTTTTCGGCCAGAAGACGGGCGACGACGGACTTGCCGCAGGCGATCCCGCCGGTCAGGGCGACCCGGAGGACCCTATTTCTTTTTCTTGGCGGCCGGCTTCTTGGCCGGGACGACCTTGAACATGTCATCGCTGAAACGGACGGCGACGCCCTGGCGCTTGGCCTTGGCGTCGGGCTTCTCCAGGCGGACGGTGATGCCGCCGATGCGCATGCGCAGCCTTTTCCCGTCGGCCAGCCTCTCGGGCAGCTCGATGTACAGGTTGAGCTTGGAGCCGACGACGACGCCCGAGTCGAGCGTGAAATAGGCGCCGCCCGACGAGATGTTCTCCAGGTGGGTCGCCTCCCGGAACTTGGCGCCGTCGGCGAGGCTGCCTTCGATGAGCGTGTCCAGGGGGAAGTCGAACCGCCATTCGCGCCGGCGGTTGATCTCCAGATCGTCGGGCACCGGCAGGGCCTTGGCCCGGGGGGCGGCCTTCTTCTTGGCGGCGGCTTTTTTGGGAGCGGCGTGCTTGGTCATGGCGTCCTCGTTTTCCCGGCTCTAGAACAGGGCCGAATTGATGGCGTAGAGCGCCAGCTGGAGCCGGCTGTGGGTGTCGAGCTTGGCGTAGATGCTCTTGATGTGCGAACGGACGGTGTTCTTGCTGATGAACATGAGCTCGGCGATCTCGTCGTTGCTCTTGCCCTGGCCGATCAGGCGCAGGACCTGGAACTCGGTCGGGGTCAGCTGGTCCAGCGTCTTCTCCTTGAGCTCGCGGCCGACGACCGAGATGATGCGGTCCATGATGCTGGACATCTTGTCCCGGGGCAGCCAGATCTCGCCCTTGTGGACGGCCCGGACCGCTTCCGGCAGCTGGGAGGAGGAGTCGTTGAGGTCGAAATAGCCCCGGGCCCCGGCGTTGATGAGGTTGACGATCTCCTCGTGGGCGGGGATGCTGCCCATCAGCAGCAGCTCGGCCCGGCCCTGGCTCTTGGCGATCTCGCGGATGGCCTTGCAGATCTCGCGGAGGTTCGGCAGGGCCTCCATGTGGGCGAACAGGATGACCTGGGGTTTGAGCTTCTTGATCGAGTCCATGAACGACTCGATGGTGTTCTTCTCGATGTTCAGGATGTCCAGGTCGGCATCGGCCTCGAGGGCCCGTAAAATGCCGCTCAAGATGATGTCCGACGGGCAGAAGACGAGAAGCGTGATCTTCGGGGCGGACGTTTCGGGGATCTTCTTTTTCTCCATGCTGGCCTCGGCGCCTTTGGGCGGCTTGGGGGATTTCGTTGGCGTATCCATCGAGTTGCCGTGATGATAGTCAATCGCCCGGGGCTTGTCAAGGCGGGGGGGTGAGGGGGGGTGAGACGCCCCTCCGAGGGAGGGCCCGGCGGCCGCGGCCTAGGCCGGCGGGGCGCTGTTCGGGTGCAGGCGGAAGCCGCGGTCGAGCCGGACGACGATGGCCTGGGGCTTTTCGGACCGCTCTTCGAGCCGGACGTAGACGACGCTTCCGGACAGGACCAGCCGCAGGGGGCTCTCCAGGATCAGGGTCCGCGGCACGTCGAGGAACAAGGTCAGCCGCGAGTCGATCATCAGGCGGGCCTTGAGCCGGAACGAGACCTCCTGGGCGCTGATGCCGCTGACCGCGGTATGCTCCTCGAAGCGGCGGCCGGCGGCGTCGAGACCTTTGACCAAGGCCGGCAGAGAGAGCTCGAACGAGCGCTCCCTCTTGCCGGCCTTGGCCGCGCCTGTGGTGGAGGAGGGATCATGAAGAGACTTGACCATGTCCATGTCGGGCCCATTGTCCCCGTTCCGGAGCGGCCCGGGAATCGCCGCTCCTGGGGAATCGCGGGGTCATATTCGGGCCGGCGGTCTCACCGGCAGCGGCTAGGCGTCCCGGCCGGCCATTCAGGCGGCCTCCGCCTGGATGATGTAGCGGGATTCCAGGCGCAGGGCCACCTGGGGCGGGCCGCCGCTCCCGTCGCCCGCGTCGATGTCGACGATGGTGCCTTTAACGACGAGGGTCAGGCCGCGCCCCTCGCCGAGCTTGGGCGGCAGGGCGACGGCCAGCTTCAGCCGGGTCCCCAGGGCCACCGGGTTGGCCAAGGGGAAGAGGGCCCCCTGGTGGCTCATGAAGGCCAGGGTGGTCTCCTCGCGGAACAGGGCGCCGCCGGGGTCCGGCCCCTCGACGGTCATGGGCAGGGAAAGCTTGAAGCCCCGCTCGGCGGGGCGGTGCCGGAAGGGTCGGGACTCCCACGAGGTCCTGCTCAACATTCTGTCATTTCCTTTTCCTTCGAAATTGGCGGGATCAGCATCGCATGGCCCGTCCGGGCCGGTCAATCACCCCTAACGGTGAAGCCCCGGGGGATATTCCGGGGCCCGTTCCTTGACAATTTCGCGGACCGCCGCTAGAATCGTAAAACGCTCAAACTCAAGGAGATGCTGTGAAAGAGTCAGAACGCCAGGTGCGCCAGATCACGCCCAAGAGCGAGGATTTCTCCCGCTGGTACGTCGAGATCGTCCAGAAGGCGGAGCTGGCCGACTACACGCCCATGAAGGGCATGATGGTCATCCGGCCCCACGGCTACGCCGTCTGGGAGAACATCCAGAGGGGCCTGGACCAGCGCATCAAGGCCGCCGGCCACGTCAACGCCTATTTCCCGCTCTTCATCCCGGAGAGCTTCCTTCAGAAAGAGGCCGAGCACGTCGAGGGCTTCTCGCCGGAGGTCGCCTGGGTGACCGTCGGCGGCAAGGAGGACCTCGAGGAGCGGCTGGCCGTCCGGCCGACCTCCGAGGCCATCATCGGCCACATGTACGCCAAGTGGATCAAATCCTGGCGCGACCTGCCCGTCCTGGTCAACCAGTGGGCCAACATCGTCCGCTGGGAGAAGGTCACCCGGCCCTTCCTGCGGACGACGGAGTTCCTGTGGCAGGAGGGCCACACCTGCCACGAGACGGCCGAGGAAGGCGAGGCCGAGACCCTCAAGATCCTGGGCCTGTACCGGGACTTCTGCGAGACGGAGCTGGCCATCCCGGTCCTCACCGGCCGCAAGTCCTGGAGCGAGAAGTTCGCCGGGGCCTCCATGACCTACGCCATCGAGGCCCTGATGTCGGACGGCAAGGCCCTGCAGATGGGTACGTCCCACAACCTCGGGCAGCACTTCTCCAAGGCCTTCGACATCAAGTTCGAGGACCGTTCCCAGACCCTGCAGTACGTCTGGCAGACCTCCTGGGGCATGACCACCCGGACGATCGGGGCCCTGATCATGGTCCACGGCGACGATTCCGGCCTGCGCTTCCCGCCCCGCATCGCTCCCGTCCAGGTCGTGGCCGTGCCCATCTCCATCGGCAACTGGAAAGAGAGCGTCCTGCCGGCCGCCGCGGCCGCCGTGGAGACGCTCCGGCGGGCCGGCTTCCGCGTCGAGCTCGACGCCCGCGAGGAGGCCACGCCGGGCTGGAAGTTCTCCGAGCACGAGATGCGGGGCGTGCCCCTGCGGCTCGAGATCGGCCCGCGCGACGTCAAGGCCGGCCAGGCCGTGCTGGCCCGCCGCGACACCGGGGCCAAGGAGACCGTGCCGCTGGCCTCGCTGGCCGTCCGCGTCCCCGCCCTGCTCGACGAGATCCAGGCCGGCTTGATGGCGCAGGCCCGGGCCTTCCTGGACGCCAACATCCGCGACGCGGCCGATTACGCGTCCTTCAAGGAGATCCTGGAGACCCGGCGCGGCTTCGTCCGGGCGCCCTGGTGCGGCGACGCCAAGTGCGAGGCCCGGATCAAGGCCGAGACTATGGCCACCATCCGCGTCATCCCGCTCGAGGACAAGGACGCCCTGACGGACCGGCCCTGCGTGGCCTGCGGCGCCAAGGGCCAGGCCCTGGCCTATTTCGCCCGCGCTTACTGACGAAAGGGGGGAGCCCCGGGTGGAGAGCGATTTCGCGCGCCGGCGACGCGAGATGACGGACCTCCAGATCCGGGCCCGGGGGGTCCGCGACCCGCTCGTCCTGGCCGCCATGGCCAAGGTGCCCCGCCATCTTTTCGTCCCCGAGCGGCTCCGCGACCTCGCCTACGCCGACGAGCCCCTGCCGATCGGCGAGGGCCAGACCATCTCCCAGCCCTACATCGTCGCCTACATGACCGAGACCCTCGGCCTGAAAGGCGGGGAAAGGGTCCTGGAGGTGGGCACGGGCTCGGGCTACCAGACCGCCGTCCTGGCCGAGATCGCCGCCGAGGTCTGGACGATCGAGCTCGTCGAGCCGCTGGCCCGGCGGGCCCGGGCCGTCCTCGAAGGGCTGGGTTACGCCAACATCCGTTTCCGGATCGGCGACGGCTCGGCCGGCTGGCCCGAAGAAGCCCCCTTCGACGCCATCATGGTCACCGCGGCCGCGCCCGTGATGCCGGCCGCCCTCGAGCAGCAGCTCGGGCCCGGCGGCCGGATGATCGTCCCGGTCGGTGCCGGCCTACAGGAGCTGGTCCTGGTCCGGCGCCTTAAGAAGGGAGTGGACCGGCAGACGCTCTTCGGCGTCCGGTTCGTGCCTCTGGTCAAAGGGCCCGGCCGCGGCCCCGGCCCGGCCTAGCGCTTCTCGCCGTAGTAGACCACCCGCGGCGGCTTCTTGGGATCGGCCCCGAAAAAGAAAAGCCATTTGTCGTGGCTCTCCTGGTCGTTGTAGATCTTGACGGATCTGTTGGTCGAGGTGCTGACGACGCCGAGGATGCGGACGTCCTTCAGGCCGGCCAGGGCCCGCTCGGGCGCGACCAGGACCTCCTGAACGCTCGTCGCGGCCTGCCCTCCGGCCGCCGGGGCGCCGGAGAGGCCCCCGCCGGGCGGGGCGGACGGCCGGGTCGGGACCAGGATGACGTTCCATTGGCCGTCCCGGGCGAAGGGGTCCGTGTAGAGCCGGCGGATGAACTTCTTCTCCAGCAGCTCTTTGAGCTCGGAGGGATAGCGGCCGGGGTTCTTCTGGACGTAGAGCCGGACGGCTTCGACGTACTGGCGGCCGCGGAAGATGAGCTCCTCCTCCTTCTCCCGCTGCAGCTCGGTCTGCCAGACGGGGACGGCCAGGAGGAGGCTCAGGCCGATGACGAAGACGGCCATCATCAGGATGATGAGGACGTAACCCGGCCGGCCTCCCCGGTCACCAGGTGTTGTAGGGCGAGCCATCGAGGGGCGACTTGTTTTCGGAGCCGGACTTGACGTCGATGACCCCGGGGATCTCGGTCAGCATGGGATCCTCGGGCGAGGGCAGCTCGCGGACCTCGACCCAGGTCGTGGCCTGGCTGGTCATGGGGTCGACCGGGATGGCCCGGATGTAGCTGTCCTGGACCAGGGCCTGCAGGGAGGCCGGGTACTTCCCCTTGTCCTGGGCGTACTGGTCGATCAGCTTGCGCAGGATGAAGAGGTTCTCCTTGAGCACGGCCTCTTTGGCCTTGACCGTGGCCGACTTGTAGTTCGGCAGGCCGAGCCCGACGAGGAGCCCGATGATGCCCAGGACGATGATGATCTCGATGAGCGTGAAGCCGCGCTCACCAGTCCTTGTAGAACGTCCCGTCGAGGGCCTTGGCCGGGCTCTTCGTGTAGACATCGTAGACATTTTCCTCTCCCCAGACGTCGGCGTCGAAATCGTCCTGATAGGACCGCAGCCCCCAGCCAAAGGAGTCGGTCATGGGGTCCTTGGGGATGCGGCGGAGGAATCTGACCGTCTTCTTGGCCCCCGCCTGGCCCTGCTCGTCCTTGTCCCGGACCTCGACGCCCTTGACCAGGTCCTCGAGGGTGAGGGGATAGCCCTCCGAATCCTCTTCGACCTCGATCTTCTTGGCGTCGGCCAGCTTCTTGTAGGCGTCGATGGCCTCGCGCATGAGGCGCAGGGCCCGCTGGAGCTCGACCTCGTTCTGGCGTTTAACGGCCATCTTGCCGAGGGGCAGGGCGGCCAGGGCCAGGACGGCCACGAGCGACAGGGTGATGATCATCTCGATCAGCGTGAAGCCGCGGTCGTTTCGGCGCATCATGATCGTTCCGGTCGGCCCCGCGGGGCGGGGCCCACCCGGATTATAGGCGAAGGCCGGGCAAAATCAAAACCGGCCGCGGCCGCCGCGGTCGCGCCCGCCCCGCCGGTCGGGGCCGTGCTCGCGGGGATAGCGCCGGGGCGGGGCCTCGGGCCGCGGCGTCGAATCGGGGTTCTCGCCGCCGCCTTCCTCGCAGGCCTTCTTGCTCAGACGGATCTTGTTGTCGGCCGGATCGATGTTGACGACCTTGACCGTGACCGTGTCGCCGAGATGGAGGACGTCGTGGATGCTGGCGATCCGGTACGGCGCGACCTCGGAGATGTGCAGCAGGCCGACCAGGTTGGGCATGATCTCGACGAAGGCGCCGTACTCCTCGAGGCGGACGACCTTGCCGGTGTAGATCTTGCCCAGCTCGGCCTCGGCCGTGAGGTCGAGGATCATCTGCTTGGCCGCCTCGGCGGCGGACATGTCCGGGGAGGCGATGAGGATCTTGCCGTCCTCCTCGATGTCGATCTTGGCCCCGGTCTGGCTGACGATCTTCTTGATGATCTTGCCGGCGGGGCCGATGACCTCGCCGACCTTCTCCGGGTTGATGTTCAGGATGAGGATGCGCGGCGCGTAGACCGAGATGTCCTGGCGGGGCTCGGCGATGGTCTCCTTCATCCGGGCCAGGACCTTGAGCCGGGCGGCCTTGGACTTGGCCATGATCTCGCGGAGCATGGGCAGGCTGACGCAGGCGATCTTGAGGTCGAGCTGGATGGCCGTGACGCCCTTCTCGGTGCCGGCCATCTTGAAGTCCATGTCGCCGAAATGGTCTTCCAGGCCGGCGATGTCGGTCAGGATGGCGTAATCGCCGCCATCGGAGGTGACCAGGCCCATGGCGATGCCGGCCACGACCATCTTCAGGGGCACGCCGGCGTCCATGAGGGCCAGCACGCCGCCGCAGACCGTGGCCTGCGAGGAGGAGCCGTTGCTCTCGAGGATGTCGGAGACGATGCGGATGGTGTAGGGGAAGGTCTCGCTGTCGGGGATGGCCGGCAGGATGGATTTCTCGGCCAGCGCCCCGTGCCCGATCTCGCGGCGCCCGGGGGCCCGCAGGAACCCGACCTCGCCGACCGAGAAGGACGGGAAGTTGTAGTGGAGCATGAACCGCTTCTTGGATTCCTCGCCCAGGCTGTCGAGCCGCTGGGCGTCCTCGAAGGTGCCCAGGGTGACCGTGGCCAGGGCCTGGGTCTCGCCGCGGGTGAAGAGGGCCGAGCCGTGGGTCCGGGTCAGCAGGCCGACCTCGGCCGTGATGGGCCGGATGTCGTCGAAACCGCGGCCGTCGGTCCGCAGCTTCTTCTTCAGGACGAGCTCGCGGAAGAGCTTCTCTTCGAGCTTGCCGAAGAGGGCCTTGGTCTCCAGCTTCTCTTCGGGCTTGTCTTCGGGGACCTGGGCCAGGGCGGCGTCGCGGACCGCCAGCAGGGCGGCCTCGCTGGCCTTCTTGCCCTTGACCTGCATGGCCTCCAGCATGGCCGGGCCCTGCTCGCTTTCGAGCTTGGCCAGCTTGCCGGCGTCCACGGCCTTGGGCGTGAACTCGCGCTTCTTGAGGCCCAGGCGGGCGAAGAGGTCCTTCTGGGCCTGGATGATGCGCTGGTTCTCGCGGTGGGCCAGGTCCAGGCCTTCGAGGACCCGCTCCTCCTCGATCTCCTGGGCCCCGGCCTCGATCATGATGATGCCGTTCTCGTTGCTGACGACCGTCATGTTGAGGGGGCTGCGGTCGAGCTCCTTGTCGGTCGGGTTGACGACCAGGACGCCGTCGACCAGGCCGACCTTGACGGCGCCGAGGGGCGTCGTGAAGGGGATGTCGGAGAAGTAGAGGGCGACCGAGGCGCCGATGACGCCGAGGGTGTCGGGCTCGCTCTCGAGGTCGGCCGACAGCAGCAGGCCGACGATCTGGGTGTCGTAGAAATAGCCCTCGGGGAAGAGGGGCCGGATGGGCCGGTCGATCAGGCGGGCCATGAGGATCTCCCGCTCGGAGGGCCGGCCTTCGCGCTTGAAGAAGCCGCCGGGGATCTTGCCGGCGGCGTAGGTGTTCTCGCGGTAATCGACGATGAGGGGCAGGAAGTCCTTGCCTTCCTTGAGCTCCTTGCGGGAGGTGGCCGTGACCAGCATCATCGTGTCGCCGTAGCGGAGGAGGGCCGAGCCGTCGGCCTGCTTGGCGATCCGGCCGATCTCGACCGACAGGGTGCGCTTGTTGATCTCTAGACTGATAGTGTTTGACATGGGGGGGTCCTTTGGAGGCGGGGCCTACTTGCGCAGGCCGAGCTTCTGGATGAGCTTTTCGTAGCGGCCGACATCGTCTTTCTTGATGTACTCGAGGAGCCGCTTTCTCTGCCCGACCAGCTTCATGAGGCCGGCCCGGGAGTGGAAGTCCTTCTTGTGATCGCCGAAATGCTTGACGAGCAGGTTGATCCTTTCCGTCAGCAAGGCGACCTGGATCTCAGGCGACCCCGAGTCCGTGGGATGGGCCTGGTTGTCCTTGACGATCTTCGTCTTCTGTTCCTTGCTAATCACGCTGTTTGATTCTCCTGATGTTTTTTCCGGGTCATTTTAACAGAAATCGGACGGAATGACAACCCTTTCGGGGATTTTCAGAGAGGAATAGGGGGCAGGGGCCCGGGGATCAGGCCCCCAGGGCCTTCTTGCGGGCCAGGAGCTGGCGGGCGTACTTGGAGGTCAGGCTGCCCTGCTTCTCCTTGCATTCGGCCAGCTTGGCCTCGATCTCGGCGTGCGTCAGGGCGTTCATCTTCTTGCGCTTCGGGGTGTTGTCCTGCTTCTCGTCGGCCATGGGTCGTTCCTTTCGGGGGTCACTCTACCAGAAACCGCCGGCCGGCGCAAGCCGTCCGGGCGGCGCGGAGGGACGGACCGGTTTACTCGGGCCCCCGTTTCGACTATCATGCGGACGATATGGACACTATGAACCGACGGTCCTTTCTCCGGGGCGCGCTGACGACGGCGGCCGTGGCCTCCGCCGGCGGCGCCGGGCTGGCCCTTCAGGGCTGTTCCAAGGGTCAAGATCTCGACCTGCTCGTCGCGGGCGGCCTGGTCTACGACGGCTCCGGCGGTCCCCCCGTCCGGGCCGATGTCGGCGTCGCGGGCGGCGCCGTCCGGGAGATCGGGCGCATCCGCCGCTCCCGGGCCCGGACCCTGATCGAGGCCGGGGGCTTGGCCGTGGCGCCCGGGTTCATCGACGTCCACGACCACACCGACACCAACATCCTGGTCGATCCCCAGGCCGAGAGCGCCGTCCGTCAGGGCGTCACCACGGTCGTCTGCGGCCAGTGCGGCGGCTCGCCGTTCCCCTTGAGCCCGGCCGGCCTGGCCGAGCTCCAGAGCGACCTCCGGGCCGCCTACGGCCTGGAGGCGGATTGGACGGACATCCGTGGCTTCCTGGCCCGGGTCGAGAGCGCCGGGACGGCCCTGAACTTCGCCACCTTCGTCGGGCACGGCAGCGTCCGGGCCGCGGTCATGGGCTACGACGCCCGGCCGGCCGCGGCCGACGAGCTGGAGAAGATGAAGGGCCTGGTGGCCGAGGCCATGGCCGGCGGCGCCCTGGGCCTGTCCTCGGGGCTCGAATACACCCCGGGCAGCTTCGCGCCGACCGAGGAGCTCGTCGAGCTGGCCCGCGTAGCCGGCCGCACCGGCGGCGTCTACGCCACCCACATGCGCAACGAGGACGCGACCGTCCTCGAGGCGGTCGACGAGGCCCTGCGCGTCGCCCGGGAGGCGGCCGTCCGGCTGCAGATCTCGCACCTCAAGATCTGCCATTCCATCTATTGGCCCAAGATCGACGCCCTCATGGCCAAGCTCGAAGAGGCCCGGCGCGGCGGCCTGTCGCTGCACTGCGACCGGTACCCCTACGTCGCCAGCGCGACCACGCTGTCCCTTCTCTTCCCGCTCTGGTCGCGGGAGGGGACGACCCGGGATTTCCTGGCCCGCCTCGGAGACCCGGCCTTCGACGCCCGGCTGCGGGCCGCCCTGGCCGACAAGGAAAGGCTGCTCGGATCGTGGGACAAGGTCCTGATCACCGAGGTGGCCTCCGACAAGAACCGGGCCGTCGAGGGGATGAACGTCGCCGCGGCCGCGGCCCGGGCCGGGAAGCCGCCCTACGAGTACATGCGCGACCTGCTCGTCGAGGAGGAGGCCCGGGTCGGCATGGTCGACTTCTACGGCAGCGAGGACATCCTCAAGCGCATCTTGAGCCGGCCGTATATCGGGGTCGGCGCCGACGGCGCCGCCATCGCCGCCCGGGGGCCGTTGAGCAAGGGCCGGCCGCACCCCCGAAACTACGGCACGTTCCCGCGCGCCCTGGGCAAGTACGTCCGCGAGGAGAAGGTCGTGCCGCTCGAAGAGATGATCCGCAAGGTGACCTTCCTGCCGGCCGAGCACCTGGGCTTCGTCCGCCGCGGCCTGCTCAAGGTCGGCTGGGCGGCCGACATCTGCGTCTTCGATCCGGACCGGATCATCGACAAGGCCACCTACAAGGAGCCGGCCGCGTATCCGGAGGGCATTCCCCACGTCGTCGTCAACGGCCGGATCGTCGTCGCCGACGGCGAGCCTACCGGGACGCTTCCCGGCCGGGTGTTGCGGAAGAACGCCGGCGGGGCCGTGGCATGAGGTCCCGGCGCCGGCCCGGCCGCGCCGTCGCGGCCGCGGCGGCCGTTCTCGTCCTCGGCGCCGGCGGCCTGGTCTCCCAGACCGGCGGCGGCGCTCCCGCTCCGGCCGCCGGTCCGGTCATCCGGCTGGCTTACCGGGCCCTCCAGCCGGGCGAGCCGCTCCTGGTGTTCCTCGACGCGGATCCCTCGGTTCGCTCGGCGGCCGTCTCGTTCCTGGGCGACACGGCCGAGCTGCGGCCGGCGCCGGGCGCGCCGGCCGGCGGCCGGGTCTTCGCCTTCCTGGGCATCGACGTCCAGGCCAAGCCCGGGACCCACGTCCTGACGGTCAAGGTCTCTCGGGCCGGCGGGGCCGTCGAGACCGTCCGCCGCGACCTCGCCGTCGCCGACCGGGCCTTCCCCTCGACCAAGCTGACGCTCGATCCCAACTACGTCACCCCGCCCGCCTCCCGGCAGGCCCGCATCAAGCGCGAGGCGGAGCTGGTGGCCCTGGCGACGAGCGTCGTCACGCCGGCCTGGCTCGGCGACGGGCCGTTCGCCGTCCCGCACGACGCGCCGTCGTGGTCGAACTTCGGCCAGCGGCGCCTCAACAACAACGTCCTGGCCTCGCTCCATACGGGCATCGACCTGCGGGTCCCCTTCGGCGAGCCCATCCGGGCCGCCAACGCCGGCCGCGTCGTGCTGGCCAGCGATCTCTACCTCGGCGGCAAGACCGTCATCATCGACCACGGCCTGGGCGTCTTCAGCAGCTACGGCCACATGTCGGAGCTCAAGGTCAAGCGCGGCGACGCCGTGGCCAAGGGCCAGACGATCGGGCTCTGCGGCACGACCGGCCGCTCGACGGGACCGCACCTCCACTGGTCGCTCAAGGTCCGCGGCGCCCGGGTCGATCCCGAGGCCATGCTGCGCCTGCCCCTGTAAGGCCGGGCCCCCCCGCCGGAGCAAGGAACAAAAGGCCCTTGAACTTCGTCTCCCTTTGAGATTACACTGGCGCTTCCGATGAGCATCGAAGTCACGGACCTCCGCTTCCGCTACGGCCGGATCACGGCCCTGGACGGCGTGACCGTCCGCCTCGACGGGGGAGCGGTCGGCCTCCTGGGGCCGAACGGGGCCGGCAAGAGCACGCTGCTCCGCATCCTGCTGGGCTTTCTCGTGCCCGAGCGCGGCGGGGGCAAGGTCCTCGAGTACGACATCCGCCGCGAGCAGCCCTTGATCCGGCGCGCCGTCGGGTATATGCCGGAAGGCGACTGCTTCATCGCCGGCATGGACGCCGTGACCTTCACGGCCTATTTCGGCGAGCTGTCCGGCATGCCGCGGCAGGAGGCCATGAAGCGGGCCCACGAGGTCCTCTTCTATGTCGGCCTGGGCGAGGCCCGCTACCGACTTCTGGACACTTATTCCTCGGGCATGAAGCAGCGGCTCAAGCTGGCCCAGGCCCTGGTCCACGACCCCCGGATCCTCTTTCTCGACGAGCCGACCTCGAACCTCGACCCGACCGGCCGCATGGAGGTCCTGGAGCTCATCCGGGACATCTCGACGCACAAATCGATCCAGGTCCTCCTGTCGTCACACATCCTCGACGACATCGAGACCCTGTGTGAGTCGGTCGTCATCCTCAAGCAGGGCCGGGTGGCCGCCGAAGGCCGGATGGCCGACCTGCGGGCCCTCGATTACAGCCTTTACGAAGTTCGCATCAAGGGCGATCCCGGCCCCTTCCGCCGCGACCTCGAGAGCGGGGGCGGCCGGGTGGACGAGATGGAGGACGGCCTCATCAAGATCTACCTGCCCGAGGCCGGCAACCCGATGGACATCTTCCGGGCCGCCGCCCGGACGGGCGTCCAGCTGCGTTCGTTCGTCAAGAGCCGGACCTCGCTCGAGGACCTTTTCGCCGGCGTCGTGGGGGCGGACTGATGGCCACGGTCCGGGAGAAGGGCTACAGCCACTGGGACGGCCGCCTCCAGGACCGCCGCTTCCCGTGGGGGCCGATCGCCCGGACGGGCGTTCTGCTGGCCTTCCGCAAGAAACGGTTCAAGATCCTGTTCGCCGGCGCCTTCAGCCCGGCCTTCTTCTTCCTGGTCGGGCTCTACGTCTCCGAGCGGCTCGAGGACTTCCGGAGCTTCGTCCGGGGCTCGAACTGGCTGCTCAACATCGGGCCCTCGGCCTTTTCGACCTACTATTTCACCAGCGACTTCCTGCTCTTCCTCATCGTCCTCGTCCTGGCCTACGGCGCCGGCGGGCTCATCGCCGACGACCTGCGCCACGGCTCGCTCCAGCTCTATTTCGCCCGGCCCCTGGGCCGGAAAGACTATGTCGCCGGCAAGATGGCCGTGGTGGCCTTCTTCGTGCTGCTCTACACGGCCCTGCCGGGCCTGGTCCTCATCGCCTTCAAGCTCATCTTCGCCGGCAGCTTCAAGTTCGTCCTGCAGTATCCCTGGCTGCCCCTGTCCGTAATCGGCTACGCCGCGCTCCTGACCGTGTTCTTCGCCTTCTACATCATGCTCATGTCGGCGGTCAGCAAGAACAACCGCTATGTGTTCGTCCTCGTCTTCGGCGTCTATTACTTCTCGGCCGTGCTCTACGGCATCCTCCGGGGCGTCTTCCACACGCCTTACATGGCCCTGTTCTCGATCCCGGCCAACCTCAAGCAGGCCGGGGCGGCCCTCTTCGGTCAGAAACCGCCCCTGCCCGTGCCGGCCGTCTGGTCCTTCGCCGTTCTGGCCGCCCTCTGCCTCCTCGCGGCCGCGGTCCTGGACCGCAAGATCCGCAGCGTCGAGGTCATCAAGTGACGGCCGTCATCTCGGCGGCCGGGCTGTCCAAATACTACGGCAACATCCTCGGCCTCAACGAGGTCACGCTCGACATCGAGCCCGGCATCACCGGTCTTCTCGGGCCCAACGGGGCCGGCAAATCGACCTTCATGAAGCTCATCACCGGCCAGCTCAAGCCGAACATCGGCGCGGTGACCGTGCGCGGGCGCCGCGTCTGGAACGACCCGGCGATCTTCCGGGCCATCGGCTTCTGCCCCGAGCCGGACGCGTTCTACGAGGACGTCAGCGGGGCGGAGTTCCTGCGCGGCCTGCTGCGGCTCCACGGCTACGCCCGGGCCGAGGCCGCCGAGCGGGCCGCCCGGACCCTGGAGACCGTCGATCTGGCCGGGGCCCAGGACCGGCTCATCCGCGGCTACAGCCGGGGCATGCGGCAGCGGCTCAAGCTGGCCCAGGCCATGGCCCACGATCCGGACATCCTCATCCTCGACGAGCCCCTCTCCGGCCTCGACCCGCTCGGCAAGCGCAAGCTTATCCGGCTGATCAAGGGGTTCCGGGACCAGGGCCGCACGGTCCTCGTCTCCAGCCACGTCCTGCCCGAGATCGAGGCCCTGACCTCGCGGATCGTCCTCATCCACCAGGGCAAGATCCTGGCCCAGGGCGACATCCCGTTCATCCGGGAGCTCATCGAATCGCACCCGCACCAGATCTCGGTCCGGTCGAGCGACCCGCGGGCCCTGGCCGCGCGCTTCGTCGCCGACCGGTCCATCCAGAGGATGACCTTCGGGCCGGACGGCCGGACCCTGGTCGTCGAGACGCACAAGCGGGACGAGTTCTTCGCCCGGCTGACCGGCGCCGTCCTGGAGGCCGGGATCGACGTGGACGAGATCTCCTCGCCCGACGACAACCTCCAGTCGGTCTTCGAGTACCTGGTGGAGAAGTGACATGAGCGCCGCCGGAAACGCCGTTCGCCGGGTCTTCGGGTTCTTCGCCTTCCTCGGCCGGCGTACGGGCCGGACCCGGGTTTTCGCCGTCCTGGGACTCATCCCGGTCGCCCTGGCCATCGTGGCCCGCGTCTTCCTGCACGGCCGGGCCGGCCTCATGGCCGACGTCTTCACCGAGATCCTGATGGTCTTCTTCCTGCAGTTCTACATCGTCCTGCTGTCGCTCTTCTACGGCACCTCGGTCGTGGCCGAAGAGGTCGAGAACAGGACCCTGTCCTATCTCGTCACCCGGCCGCTCCCCAAGCCGGCCATCGTGCTGGGGAAATTCGCCGCCTACGCCTCCCTCATCGCCGTCCTGGTCGCCGTCAGCCTGGCCGTCTCCTACTTCGTCCTCAACGCGGCCCGGTTGGGGCAGCCGGACCTCTACGCCACGTTCCTGCGCTACCTGGGGGTGCTCGTCCTGGGGGTCCTGGCCTACATGGCCTTCTTTACGTTCCTGGGCGCCGTCCTCAAGCGGTCCATCATCGTCGGTCTGGTGTTCGGCTTCGGCTGGGAGAACGTCATCCAGTACTTCCCGGGCTCGACGCAGAAGTTCTCCATCGTCCACTATCTGAAGTCGCTCCTGCCCTACCACGCGGCGCCACCCGGGGCCGGGGGCGGCCGGGGCGTGGCCCTGCTGCTGTTCCGGCTGGAGCCGACCAAGCCCGTCGTGGCGGTGCTGATCCTGGCCGCCCTGACGGCCGCGCTCCTGGCGCTGGCGGCCTGGGTCTTCCGGACGAAGGAGTACCTGCCGGAAGACTAGGGCCGGGCGCTACTTGATAGCGCCTTCGGCCGGGGCCTCGTCCTTCTTCCTGTCCTTCATGAGATCGCCGGCCTTCGCCTTGGCCAATTCGCCCAGCTTGTCCAGGACCTCGTGGGAGATGGTGAGCGCAAGGCGGGCATAGTCGTCGCCGGACGTGATCTGGATGCCGTTCAGGACCTCGCCGACGGCCGGCTCCTGGGCCGCGAACATGGCCCCCATGGCCTTGAAGCCGTTGAGGCCCGCGGCCAGGTTGGCGTTCTGCTCCTTGGTCCCGCCGAGCGTCCGGATGTCGGCCACGACGCCCGAAACGCGATCGTCGAACATCAGCGTCACGGCTTTGACCCCTTCGAGGACCTTGAGCTGGGGGCTGGATTCAAGGCCCTTCTTGAGGAGGTCCGGGGGGATGGCCAAGGCGCCCCAGACCAGGCCGGACTTGTCGACCGTCTTCAGAATGGCCGCCATCTCGGCGCTCTTGGCCAGCGGGTCGGCCTTCTTCTGATGGACGTCGATGAGCCCCTTGAGCCCGCTCTCGGAGCCGATGACGATGTGCGTCTCGTCGAGGAAGGCCGCCCGGGTCGTCTGTTTCTGGTCCTGGCCGCCGTCGAGGTTCGCATAGACCGTCACGCCGTTGTAGATCTCTTCCTTGACCTCGGGGGCCTTCTCCTTGATCAGCCCCTGGAGCCTGGCCTTGTCGTACTTGAGGCTGACGACGACCCCGCCGTCCATGCCCTTGGCGCCGCCGGCCGGGGAGCCGGACAGCCCGACCCCGATGTAGGAGATGTCCTTGGCCGGATCGATGCCGCTCATGCGGACGAACTCGTCGAGCTTCTCCTTGGTTTTGGGGTCCTGGAGGGCCTTCTTGACGCCGTCCGTGGCCATGAGCCGCTGGACGTCGATGGCCATGACGCCCGCGGACGTCGCCGGCAGCATCTTGACCAGGGCCTCGCCGGCCGCGGCGCCGGACTTCAAGCCGGCCGGGTTCGAGGCGCAGGCCGCCGCGAACGCCGTCATCAGCAGGACCGAACAGATCGCCGTCGCTTTCTTCATGACCGCAACCTCCTTGGGGGATCGTGGCGGACTATACCACCTTCGCCGTCGTCCGGCAACAGGCCGGAAGAGGGCCGCGGCCGCCCGGGCCCGGGGGCGGCGCCGGGAAGGTGTCTAAGCCAAGTCAAGATGTCCCCCTATCTGCCGAGTAAAAATGTCCCCAT
>JAEAME010000903.1_pt1 | contig 24734 bp, 16 predicted proteins | sample 8958731 | NCBI WGS metagenome assembly JAEAME01 (sample SAMN16933194, study PRJNA681113) | bioreactor sludge metagenome | isolation source: anerobic bioreactor sludge (Control) | place: India:Bengaluru | collected 2018-10-24 | reverse complement strand
CGAATCGAAATTCACAAGCGGCGATGGCAATGTCGGCGTGGGGAAGCATATAGCCCTTTCTATCCAGCCGCCATGCCAGTTCCGCAACATCGCGCCACATCGCTGAATCAATAGTGATATCCTCCAGAAGATCCAGGAAAGCATGGATTTTGGCCTTTTGACCCGGATGAATGATTCCGCGAATGACCTCTGCCCGGATGATTCCGCAAACAGCCACTGTGCGCGCTTTGATAAAGGGCTCCATCAACGGCCTGGGATCCACTCTGCGGCGAAACCAATCGATATAGACGGTCGAATCAACGAGAAGCATGTTCGGGATTCTCCAATTCCCGCATTTTGACGACGTCGTAGTCCGGATAAACGACATCGCCCGCCTCGTCGACGTAAAATGAGCCGCGGAGCATATTCCTAAGCCGCGCGAGCCGCTCCGCTTCGGCAAGCGCGAAATCGAGGGTTTCCTTCATGGTTTTCAGACCCGTCAGTTTCATAACGCGATTGAGCTTCTTCTCGTCAATATCAACGGTGGTTTTCATATGGGCTATAATACTTCCAATAAAGCCATATTGCAACCCATATTCCGGAAAATCAGGGTCGTCCCACTGGTTTCCCCATAAAAGCCGCAAAGATGGGTGTGGGTCTGGGCTTCAGACCGGACATTCAAAAGAGAGGCATTTCTGGAACGGGCCACGGGATTTCTATGACTTCATGGGACAGGAGAAAACCACGCCTTCCGGACACGGTCGACTGCTGCAGGAAAACATGCCGAAATCACGAAAACCAACTCTGATCTGCAAACGGGACCCACGGTTCCACTTCGTGCGCAATGTCCACTATCCATGGACGATACTTGTTTTGGTTGTTTGCGATTCTCGCGAGAACGCTTTGATGAACGACCGGCTTATCCTCTCTGTTTTTTTGCCAGGAGCGCGGTTGGCGCCGATAGAGTTTCGTCAGAAATGTGCCGCGTGAGTTGTGCATTGTTCCGTTTGCATTCTCCGATATACGGACTTTGTTTTTGGGGTAGATGCGCAATCCCGCCGAAACGGCTTTCGACGTCATCCACACGAGCGGAATATCCGACAGCTCCTGTTCCTTGTATCCTCCTCCGATGTCGGGGTGCATGCCGGCAAACCAGACCTGGCGGATATGCTGGTACTCCAGGGCCTGACTGTCCCACAATACCGGCTCAAAGGTTTTGCGCTCGTCGTCGATCGCCAATGCCTGGAAGGCGTTTTCCACGCTTTCGCTGAGCCTGAAATTGTGGAATTTCCACCGGAATCCGGAAAACCTGGACGGAAAACCTGGACACCCATCACCCGGCGAAACCCGGAAAACTGAAACTCGTCATGCCTGCTATCAATGAGTGAACAGGTTTTCCCAACAATGGGTGTCCAGGTTTTCCAGGTTTTGCAACAAGGACCACCAGGAATGAGCTTTACAGTCTTTGTGGTTCCAAAGAGCCCGTGACAGTTACGGATTTTGGACCTATGATAGACAGAAAGCTCATTCTGGAGATGGCCATGCCCGAAATCGGCCGGACGGTATCGCACTTCAAGATCGTCGAGAAGCTGGGAGCAGGGGGCATGGGTGTCGTCTACAAAGCTGAGGACATGCGGCTTGGACGCTGCGTAGCCCTCAAGTTCCTGCCGGAGGCGCTGGCCCGGGACAATCGGGCTCTGGAGCGGTTCAAGCGGGAAGCCCGGGCCGCATCCGCGCTCAACCATCCGCATATCTGCACTATTCACGACATCGACGAAAGCGAAGGGCAGGCCTTCATCGCCATGGAACTGCTCGAAGGCCGGACAGTCAAACAGCTCGTCCAAACTCCCGTCCCGATGGACCAGTTGCTCGATTTGGCGATTCAGATAGCGGATGCGTTGGACGCCGCGCACGCGAAAGGCATCATCCACCGCGACATCAAGCCGGCGAATATATTCGTTACGCAAGGCGGGCAGGCGAAAATACTCGATTTTGGGTTGGCCAAGTTTTCCGGCGGGAGGCAGGAGTCGACAGAAACCACGCTGAGTGCAGCCGAGCGTCTCACGGGCGCCGGCAGCGTGGTGGGCACGATCGCCTACATGTCTCCGGAGCAGGCGCGGGGCGAGGAAATCGATGCCCGCTCCGATTTGTTTTCGTTCGGGGTTGTTCTGTACGAAATGGCCACGGGTCGGCAGGCGTTCGGCGGGAGCACTTCAGCGATCATTTTCGGAGCGATTCTGCATGAAGCGCCGGCGTCTCCCAGGCGGCTAAATCCGGAAATCCCGGGCAGGTTGGAACAGATTATTAATAGAGCGCTGGAAAAGGACCGCAAACTGCGGTATCAGAGCGCCTCGGATCTGCTTGCCGACCTGCAGCGGCTGAAGCGGGACCGGGATTCGGGGCGCATGGCCGCCGCCGCTGAGACGGAGCGCGTCCCATCGCTTGCCGTGCTTCCGTTCGCAAACCTGAGCGCGGACAAAGAGAACGAATACTTCAGCGACGGACTGGCGGAAGAGATCATCAACGCGCTCACGCAACTGCCTGGCCTTCAGGTCACGGCACGCACTTCGTCTTTCTATTTCCGCGGCAAGGAGGCGGACATCCGCGAGATCGGCGCCAGGCTTAACGTCGAAAACATCCTGGAAGGAAGTGTGCGCCGGTCGGGAAACCGGATTCGGGTGACGGCGCAGCTCATTAGCGCGGCCAATGGCTATCACCTCTGGTCGGAACGCTATGACCGGGACATGACGGATGTGTTCGCCGTCCAGGATGAAATCTCACAGGCGATCGCCGAAAAACTGCGCGTGCGGCTTGCGAGTGGCCAGCCTCAGATTAAACGACCCACCGATAATGTGGAAGCCTATAACCTTTATCTTAGGGGGCGCTATCAACTCAACTTGTTTACTCCCGATGCCTTGGCAAAAAGCAAGGAGCATTTCGAACAAGCGATAGCGTTGGACCCGAACTATGCGTTGCCTTGGTATGGTTTGGCATCACATTACTATCTCCTGGGCTTTTTCGGGTATACGTTGCCAAAACCAGCGTTCGCGCAATCCAAACAGGCGATACTCAGAGCGCTTGAACTTTATGAAATGCTGCCTGAAGCCCATGCAATAGTAGGAGTGCTCCACGCTATCGATTATGACTGGAAAGGGGCCGAGCGTGAGTTCCACCGCGCACTGCAACTCGATCCCCAGTCAGTGGACGTCGTGGACCTATACAACTACTTTTACCTTGTGCCTCTCGGTCGCATTGATGAAGCGATAGCCGCAACAGCAAAGGTACTGGAGCGGGATCCGCTGTCGCCGCTTCTCCAGTTTCATCTCGGCCTATGGAATCTTTATGCGCGGCAGTATGATCGAGTCTTAGAGCCAACCCGCGCAGCGCTGGAACTGAATCCGCATTACTGGCCATCGTATCTGGTCATGTACGCTTACTACGCGCTCCAGGGAATATCCGAAGAAGCAATTCGTGCTTTGGAAACCTGCGTACAGTTTGCTGGGTCCACTCCATATCTTTTGGGATATCTTGGTCACGGCTATGCCTTAGAGGGCCGAGCCGGCGAAGCCAGGAAGCTGATTGGGGAATTGCAGGAGCTCGGACAGAATGTCTATGTGCCACCCAGCAGTTTCGCGCGAATCTACGTCGGGCTTGGGGAAATCGATAAAGCATTTGACTGGCTTGAAAAGGCCTTTGACGAGCACGACATCTCTATCATTCTCTTCGGCGTTGATCCCATATGGGATCGTGGGCGTTCATACCCTCGCTGCAACGCCCTGCTGCACAAAATGAACCTTGTAGGTGAGGCGTGAGAGGCGAGGGTTGCATCCAAATTCCCGCCCATGATTTGGAATGCTGCACATTTTCTGTGCATACCGTTTGTGTGCAAGGAGGCTATATGGGGGAAAATGTGACCCTGCGCCCGGATGAGTCGATTATTCGCAGGGCCAGGCACGCGGCGGTGGAGCAGGATCAATCTTTATCGGAATGGGTGTCCGGGTTTTCTGATAAAAGAGGTTTTCTGATAAAAGGGATGCTGGACAAGACATAAACTCGGCGATTCCGGTCCATAGGCGTGGTCCAACCCCATAACGCAAATAAGAATTATGCAGATTTCTTGCTGGGCCGTTGCGAGGAAAACGCAGGGGAACAGACCTCGATTCTCCGCATCGCCTCTCGATCGTATATTCTTTCGCTGCAATCCGGACATTCATAATATTCCAATGCCGGGACCGTGTACGCATGGCCGTGATATTCTCCACGCCAGTTGCGGCGAACTTGCTTGATTTTATCGCTGCCGCACGCTGGGCAGCTTTTCATCTTGATTAGCATCGCCATTCTCTAAAGCGCTTTCTTTGAAGAAATTAGAAAATAATAGTTTTGCTCACCGGCTTCTTTCACCAAATTGCCCTTTGAATAAATGGGCAAGCCATCCAAATTGGTGCTCTGGATTACGTATAAAAACTCCCCGCCCTTCCGGCGAAACGGGCTCTTTGAGCGAATCTTTTAGAATATCGCCACTGCATTAAGAATGGACTCCGCCACATCGAGCTCTGTTAGGGCATCGACTCCATTTCCAAGCGAGCTTTTTCGCTGAGAGCATAGCGCCCGCCCAATACTGCCAGTTTGATTCGAACGAGTACGTCGCTCATCCCTCGAATCCTTTTCATGCTCGTGTCTTATTGCATATCTTATTATGACATGGGAACATATGCAGGAATTCTCTGCTGCCAAGCTTTGCGCCATTTCGCTGCAAACAGGATCTGATTGCTCCAGGATGCGATACCGCCATTATGCGCTTTGGGAATATCAAATCTACAAGCCTCGCTGATTGTGATTGCATCGACGGGTAGGTGGAATCCAGGGAAAGCGCTGCTTCCTGGACTATCCTTCTGCAGGGCAATCAGGCGGATTTTTTATGCCATGAGTTATACATAGCCGTCTGGAGCGGGCGACGCCCATAAATCACGGCGTCAGGTTCATTTTGCGGAGCAGTGCGTGGTAGCGCGGGTGCGAGCGCAAGGGATCCCATCCGGGATCTACGCCCAGGTGGAAGATCCAGCTGTCGCGTTCGTCTATCGCCTTTTCACACAGGTCCAGGGCTCTATCGATTTCTCCGAGGTATTTGTAGATTCGCGCGAAAGCGGAAGGGGGCACATATATCCTCTGTTCGAGTTCCTGCAATTCCGCGAGCAGCTTGCCGGCTTCCCCGATCCGGCCCGCTCTTGCATGAATCGCGCCAAGGGCGGTCAGAAGAGTGGGGCTGCGCCCCGCAAGCTGTATGCAGGTTTCCACTGCGCGAATCGATTCTTCAAGTTTTCCCGTTCTCAGGTAGCAAAGGCCTAACACCACATGTGCTTGCCAGTAGTGAGGATCAAGCTCCAGTGCGCTGCGGGCATGCTCTATGGCTCGATCATACTTCCGGGCAAAATAATTCCAATAGCCGAGATGGAACTGGAACTGCGCCGAGAGTGGATCGCGCTCCAAAGCTTTTCGCGTCATTGCAATCGCCTCATCCAGACGCCGCATAGGAACAAGGTAATAGAAGCAGTAATCATCCACGGCATCTCCCGACTGGGGATCAAGTTCCAGCGCGCGGATGAACTCGCGCTCGGCGCTTCGCCAGTCATAGTCGAGGGCGCGAAGCACGCCCACGATCGCATGGGCCTCCGGCAGCGTTTCATCGAGCTCCAGGGCTTTAAGGATAGCTTGAAGGGACTCCGCATTTGCCTGTTTCGAAGGCACATGCCCGAAATAGCCCGAAAGCCAGTAATGTTGTGCCAAACCAAACCAAGCCAAAGCATAGTCCGGATCCGCCGTAATGCCCTGCTCGAAATACTCTTTGCCTTTTGCCAAACCTTCTGCAGTCCACTTGCGCTGGTGATGGAGCCCTTTCAAATACAGATTGTAGGCCTCCACGTTTTCCGTGTGCCGCTTGACCAGGGGCTGGCCGCCTCCAAGGCGCGCCCGCAGCTTTTCCGCGATCATCTGTGAGATATCGTCCTGAATGGCGAATACATCCGTCATCTCGCGGTCGTAACGCTCCGACCAGAGGTGGCTTCCGTCGGCGGCGGTAACCAATTGGGCTGTGATGCGGATGTGATTGCCTGATTTCCGGACACTCCCTTCCAGAACATTGGCTACGCCCAGTGATTCGGCAATCCGGCGGACATCCTCATGCTTTCCCTTAAAGGCAAAGGCCGAGGTCCGCGCAATTACCCTAAGACCCGGGACTTGAGCCAGTGCGTTGATGATCTCCTCCGCCAGGCCGTCGCTAAAATATTCGTTCTCCTTGTCCGCGCTCAGATTGGCGAAGGGAAGAACCGCGAGGGATGGGATTCGCGTGGAAGATGCCGCGGCCGCCATATGTCCGGAATCCCGATCGCGCTTCAGCCGCTGCAAGTCGGCGCGCAAATCCGAGGCGCTCTGGTAGCGGAGATTGCGGTCTTTCTCCAGAGCCTTGATAATGATTTTTTCAAGTGTATCCGGAAGCTCGGAGTTCAAGCGCGCCGGAGAGACAGGAGCTTTGTGGAGAATGGCATCAAAGATAACGACAGAGGTCGTGCCTTTGAAAGCCTGCCTGCCCGTCGCCATCTCATAGAGAACCACGCCGAAGGAGAACAAATCGGAGCGGGCATCGAGGTCCTCTCCCCGCGCCTGCTCCGGAGACATGTATGCGATCGTGCCCACAGCGCTGCCGGGACTTGTTAAAGATTGCTGGGCAGTGAGTGTGCTTGCTTCGGATTCCCGCTGCATGGCGGAAAGCTTGGCCAAGCCGAAATCCAGGACCTTGGCCTGCCCGCTTTGCATAATGAAAATATTGGCAGGTTTGATGTCGCGGTGGATGATGCCCTTCGTGTGGGCCGCATTCAAGGCGTCAGCAATCTGGATCGCCAGGTCGAGCAGTTCGTCAACCGGCACTTGTGCCAGACCGGACACTCCCAAACGCTGCCTGAGGGTTTGCCCTTCCAGCAGTTCCATTGCGATGAACTGCTGCCCTTCGTGAGCGCCGATCTCATGGACAATGCAGATGTTGGGGTGATTCAGCGCGGCCGCGGCGCGCGCCTCGCGCAGGAAGCGCTCCCGGGCGGAAGTGCTGTTCAGAACATCGGCGGGCAGAAACTTCAGCGCAACAGGTCTGCCAAGCGTCGTGTCTTCAGCCTTGTAGACGACGCCCATCCCCCCTGCGCCGATTTTTTCGATAATCCTGAAATGGGAAATATTCTGGCCGATCTCGGGCACCGCCCTCTCCCACGCGCTATTTGCCGATATGATAGGCCGAAAAACCATATCTGTCACTGACATTCGTGGTAGAATGCTGTTACCTTATTTGAACTTTCAATGCATGGCGACATAAGCCTCCGCCCTTTTTAGAACCGCGAAGCACGCGAAGACCTCAAAGCCATGCGCTCCTGAGGAGGAAAAGAGAGAGCACGCTCAAATACCTCCGGAACTTTTGAGGTCTTTGAGTCTTGGTGGCTCGATTTTATCGATCACATAGGACGCCATGTATATAGCCGTGGCAGATTCAAACCGGCGTCCAACGTCGCCTGAATTCGGCAGGAGGATCTCATGGTTGGAAGATCGGCAAGGCTCTTTATCTTGTCCATCGCCTTGATTTTGCTTTTCGCGCCGGTTGCCTCCGCCCAGGGAAATTCAACCGGACAATTGACGGGCACCATAACGGATGATCAAGGGGGCGTAATCCCCAGATCGATCGTTGTGGCCGAAAACGCCCTGACGGGATCGAGATTCAGAGCCGTCACCGGAGGGACCGGCGTTTTTGAAATATCCTCTGTTCCGAGCGGAAGTTACGTGCTCAGCGTGACGGCGCAGGGCTTCAAAACATCCACTCTAAAAGATATCAAGGTAGATGCAGGCGCCATTACGAAGGCAGACATCACACTGCACGTCGGCTTGAGCGACATAGTCATCGTCACCGCCTCAAAGTATGAAGAAGAGGTGATCAACGCACCGACCACCACGAGCGTCGTCTCCGAAACGATGATACTGAATTCGCCCTCTCCGAGCCTGGGAGAGTTGATGCGCTCCGTGCCCGGCTTGAACGTCGCGCAGACGTCGGCTCGCGAATTCAACATCACCAGCCGGGCGGCGGCGGGGGTGGTTTCCATCACGCAATTATTCCTAATTGATGGGCGCACGGCCTACCACGACGATTGGGGGTACATATGCTGGGAAGGCCAGCCAACAAATTTCAACGAGCTCAAGCAGGTGGAGGTGATCCGCGGGCCGGCATCGGCGATCTGGGGTTCCTATGCCATGAACGGAATCATCAACATCATTACAAAACCCCCGCGCGAGATGCTCGGCTCCACATTTGCCCTTGGCATTGGTATATTTGACCGTTCGGGCGGGGGCGCCGAAAGCGACCGGGGCTCTTTATATTATATGAACGCTACGCACGCGCAGGCTTTGAACGACCGCTGGGCATTCAAAATCGGGGGAGGCGCCTTCACCCAGGACGCATTCGCCCGACCCCGGGGTAATATTCCCAATTCCAGCACTCCCTACCCGCCCTATGACAATGAGGGCACAACGCAGCCGAATGTGGAAGGGCGCGTCGATTACGATTTTCCGGACGGGAAGCAGCACTTCATATTTTCCGGAGGCTACGGCGGCACCGGTGGAATCTTAATTGGCCCCACAGGTCCGGTTAAGATCCACAATGGTTATATGAAGAGCTTCGCAAAAGCGGACTACCTCCGGGATACGCTGAAGATCACGGGCTATGTGAATCTCGCGGGCGGAAGAGCGACTTGGCTGATGCTGCCTGATCCAGACACAGGCCAGCCAACTGAAACCAACGATTCAAACCAGACGTATCACATTGAGCTCAATGATTCGCGAGCCATTCAGGCTAAACACCTGATCAGCTACGGAGGGAGCTTCCGCCACAATCAGTTTAACCTGAAGATGGCGTCGGAGGCGGATAGCCGCAATGAGGGCGGCGCATATCTGCAGGACGAAATCCTGCTCTCCGAGCATTTGCGATGGATCGTCGGCGCCCGGGTTGACAAGTTCGAATTTCTAAAAGGCACGGCTTTCTCTCCGCGAACGACTTTCCTGGTGAAGGCCGCCAAGGGGCAGACCTTACGTATTTCCTACAACCGAGCCTTTGTGGCGCCCCCTATTGGTTATCAATTATTTGACTATCCCTGGATATATAAAATTGACCTTGACCCTTCGCCTGCCGAGTATTTGTTCAGCGCTATAATGACCGGGGGAGGCAACAGAGACCTTAAGAAAACATCCCTCAACGCTTACGAGGTCGGCTATTCGGCAGTCGTGGCTAACGGCCGTGTCAATCTCGGCGCGGCTTTCTACATTAACGACAGCAAAAATGGCATCGGCACGTCTTTTCTCGAGACCTACACTTCCCAGAATCCTCCGCCGAATTGGCCGTTGTCGCCGGAAGTGCTGGATATCCTAAATGCTGCAGGCATGGGCTTGCCATCGGTCTGGAGCTATGTGAACCTCGGCAAGGTCAGAAACCAGGGGCTTGAACTCGACGTCAACGCGCGTATCAATCGATACATCAGCGGATATGCCAATTATTCATGGCAGGCGCGGCCGGAGCCTAAGGGCTTCGACATATCCCTCATCAATATTCCGCCTGAACACAAATTCAACGCCGGCGCGGATTTCAATTACAGACGCTATCTGGGCAATGTGTCGGTCACCTATGTGAACAGCGCGTATTGGAACGATATGACCCTGTACCCCGGCCCTACGGACGCCTATACCCAGGTAAACGTGGGCGGCGGCGTGCAGTGGGGTGAAGGCGGGAAATATACGGCCATGGTGAAAATTTCCAACCTCGCCAACACGCCGATTCAGAACCACGTTTTCGGCGACATCCTGAAGCGCCAGATCTCCGGCGAATTCAGAGCCCGCTTCTGACAAGAGGGAAAGCCCCGGGAAGGCCAGCGTCTCGCTGGCAGCGTTGCTTCAAGCCCAATTTCTCCGAAAAACCCGAAAAGCTCTGTTCAATTTGAGCCATTTCAGCCATTCGGCCGCCGGGACGGCGGCGCTCCCGGCAACAAGTATGCGGCATCAGACGGGACGCTGGCGCTCCCGGCAAAATCAACCGTTGGACGGCCTCTCACGCCCGGGGCATTCTCTATCGGCCCTCGGGGCCTGAACTCGCGGTTTCGCGACAGAAACCAATTAGGGCTGGAGGTTCATTTTGCGCAGAATGGCCTGGAAGCGGGGATCGGAGCGGAAGGGATCAAAGCACGGGTCGGTTTTAAGATCCCAAACCGCCATCATATCGCGCTCTTCTACTGCACGCGTCAATTGCTCAAAGCCCTCATCCAGCTCTCCAAGGGCAAGTTGAATGATCCCTATCGCGAATGGCTGAACATAGGCCGTGCGACTCCGTTCCTTCAATTCCTCAAGCAGCTGCGTTGCTTCGGCGGTTCGGCCTGAGCAGGCATAGATGTACGCCGGATAGCACAAGGAGAATGAAGCACGGCCGCAAAGCTCCATTTCCTTTTCAGCAGTAGAGATTGCTTCGTCATGGAGTCCTTTAAACAAGTATGCCAGGGCGAGCGACATATAAGGAAGAGGATAATTGGGATCCAGTTCGATCGTGTGCCGCAATTGCTCAATCCCGCGATCCCACTGCCGTGTAATGTTAGACAATACGCCCAAGTGATAGTTGTATATCGCAGAAAGCGGGTCTAGTTCCAGCGCTCGCCGGATTTCGGCCAGCGCCTCCTCGATTCGCCCCGTTGCATAAAGGCGGTAATATGCCCAGTGATGGGCGTCCGGGGAGGCAGGATTCAACTCCAAAGCACGTCGCTGTTCGCGCTCCGCGCCGATCCAATCGAAATCACCGTATCCCAGGAGTATCCCCAAAAGGCTGTGGGCTTCGGCCAGCGTGTCGTCGAGTTCGAGGGCTTTGAGCACAGCCGACTTAGCCTTGGGCAATACCGTGTTTGGGCGCTGGTAGCCTAGCATCGCGACTATCCAATAGTATCGGGCCAGCCAGATATGCCCTAGCGCGTAGTTCGGGTCCAGCGCAATAGCCTGTTCACAATACTGCCGGCCTTTTTCCGTACTATCAGGAGTAGCTTTGCTCATATAGTAGCGAGCCTTCAAACAAAGATTGTAGGCTTCCAGATTCTCTGTCTGTCGCTTGACTATAGGACCGGCTCCGGCAAGGCGTATCCGCAGCTTTTCCGCTATCGCCTGCGCGATCTCATCCTGAATCGCGAAAACGTCCGACATCTCACGATCAAAGCGCTCCGACCAGAGATGGTAACCGTCGGCTACGCTGATGAGCTGTGCTGTGACGCGGATGCGGTTGCCCGCTTTGCGCACGCTCCCTTCCAGGACATTCTCCACGTTGAGCCTGGCGCCGATCTCGCGAATGTCCGCTTCCTTGCCTCTGAAATAAAAGGAGGATGTACGGGCTGTTACCTTCAGACCCGGCAGTTGCGTGAGTGCATTGATGATCTCTTCCGCCAATCCGTCGCTGAAGTATTCCTGCTCCTTGTCCGCGCTCATGTTGGCGAAGGGAATCACCGCTAGCGATGGGACACGAGCCGTCTCAGCGGCGGCCGATACACGTCCCGAATCCCGATCGCGCTTCAATCGTTGCAAGTCGGCAAGCAGATCCGAAGCGCTCTGGTACCGCAGCCTGCGTTCCTTTTCGAGCGCCTTGTGGATGATGCGCGCCAGTTCGGGTGGAAGCTCCGCATTCAGGCTTATTGCAGAAGCCGGCGCTCTGTTGAGAATCGCTTCAAAGATGATCGCCGAAGTGCTGCCCGCAAACGCCCGCCGACCCGTCGCCATTTCGTAGAGGACAATGCCAAAGGAGAACAAATCAGATCGGGCATCCAGGTCCTCCCCCCTTGCCTGTTCGGGCGACATGTAGGCAACCGTGCCCAAAGCGCTGCCCGGACTTGTGAGAAATTCCGCCGTCGTGGCTTCGCTCTCCGCTGCCGAATGCTGCCCGGCGGGGAATTTAGCCAGTCCGAAATCGAGGATCTTGGCTTGCCCGCCCTGGGTGATGAAGATGTTGGCGGGCTTGAGGTCGCGGTGGATGATGCTCCTCGCATGCGCCGCGTTCAGGGCATCGGCAATCTGGATGGCCAAATCGAGCAATTCCTCGGTTTTGAAACGGCTTTGCGCGATCCGCTGCCTGAGGGTTTGCCCCTCCAGCAGTTCCATCACAATGAAATCCTGCCCTTCGTGCGCGCCGATATCGTGCACGGTGCAGATGTTCGAGTGGTTCAGCGCAGCCGCAGCTCGTGCCTCGCGGAGGAAGCGCTCCCTGGCCGTGGAACTGGGGAGGGTGCCGGAGGGAAGGAATTTCAGAGCGATTTTCCGCCCCAGCATCGTATCCTCGGCCTTGTAGACGATGCCCATTCCCCCGCTGCCAAGTTCTTCGACGATTCGATAATGGCCGATCGTCTTGCCGATCACGAGGAAATCCTTCCAGTCGGACGTCCGGTGCAATGCGATTAGAGCGTTAAAAAGTTGGCTTATTATATCAAGGTTTTGTCGCTTAAAACAAAAGCTTCAGCGCGAACTGGAATTGCCGCGGGGTGTAATTGTGATTTGTGTCGCTGATGGTTCCGAAACCGGGATCTCCAAGTATCGTATTTGGAGCGCCGAAGCCTGGCGTATTCGTGATGTTGTAACATTCTGCACGAAACTGCAGGGTCCAGGGTTCTCTTAAATCAAACTGCTTGAACAGTGAGAGGTCCACTTTTTTGAATGAAGGCGCAAAGAGAATATTCCGACCCGAATTCCCCAGTGTCCCAAAATCCTGTTGGACGAATGCTGATGTGTCGAAGTACCTATCAAGTGAGGGATGCGGCAGCGTTCCGCTTTTTACGCGGTTGGGGCGATCGCTTTGTGTTGCATCGACACCGGTATTGCTCTGCGGAACTGCGTTGATGATGGTAAAGGGCAGCCCGGTTTGGTATACAGCGATCCCGTTGACCTGCCACCCGCCGAGCACCCATTGTTTTAGGCCTTTGAGAGATTTCCCGGCGGGAATCTCGTAATTGGCCGTTAAGGCGAAACGATGGCGGACATCCAGATCGGAATTTCCGCGGTCCACTTCCGCCACTGCGTCGGGCAACACACCATAGCCGAAAATCGCTTCGCCGCTCAAGCCCCATACATCGTCGATGCCGTGAGCCCATGTATAGTTGGAACCTATCGCGAGTCCGGACTTATGCCGACGCTCCAAAGAAAGCTGCAGCGCGTTGTAGCTGGAAGTGCCTGCAGCCTTCGAGAAACCGATCGTGCTCACGTTGGGCAAACTTGCTGCAAACGGTGTTCGCGAAGCGGGATTCGGCAACGGCGATGGGGGAGCAATGTTGATATTGTAGAAAATCTGCGCCAGGCGGCGTCCCGCCTGGCCGACGTATCCTATTCTCAGCACATTCCCACTGATTTCCTTTTCAACCGTCAGATTGAATTGCTGCATATAGGCGGCGCGGTAATCAAGAGCTTGAGCTGCCAGCGCTCCGGTTGGATTGTCGGGATCGATGGGCGACGGAAGCGGAAGCCCGGCAGATAGCGGCTGGAAGTAAACGGGTCCGTAGCTGGATGCGAAGGGAGGATTTTTAAGGTTGAATGGTGATGTGTAGTTGGTCGGGAAAAATGTGAGGCCGTAACCTCCTCGAACCACCATCCCCGGACCAAACATTGCGGCAAAGCCGATCCTGGGAGCCACGTCTCTATAATCGGTTTTAATGCCCGCGGTATCGGAAACGCCATTCCTGCCGGCCACGAGGATCCTGGCGTTTGCTACGTCCAGATTGGAGATCCGGTCATGGGACTCCGTGAACGGAGTAAAAATGTCGTAACGCAAGCCGAGGTTCAAGGTTAGCCAGGGCTTGGCCCGCCAATCGTCTTGAATATAAAAGCCGGACTCCCACGTGCGATATCCGGGGGCTGCCAACTCATTCTGGCGAGTGGTCTGATACGGGATCCCGAGAAGAAGATCCGCGATTGAATTGCCTGTCAGCCCGACAAAAGCGAAAAAACCGATTCCCCATTTTTGCTGGGAGTTGAGAGCTTGCCGACGTATCAAAGAAGCGCCCATTTTGAGGTTGTGCGTGCCTCGGGTGTGCGTCAAAGAACCGGCGTATTGGAAGTTGTTCTCGATATTTCGAAGAGGAAGAAAACCGGAATCTCCAAGAGGAGAGTAGCCTACTACCCATATCGGACTCAGGCCCGTCGTCTCGGAGCTGAGGTTTACTCCTTGCATCCCGAACTCACTGCTTACGTTTCGGCCGTAGTTCAATGGGAATGAGGCGTTGTTTAGCCTGGCAAAGCCGGCTTTCAACTCCATCAGAAGCCTCGGGTTGAAGATATGGATATAGTTGAGCTGAGCATTTTGCGCAGTTTGCTCGGCCTGCCCCGACATGGCGAAGAGATCGCCTCCGGGCTCAATTCCGTCTCTGGGAGGGAAAACGCCGGGCGTGAATGTCGCAACATCGTTAAACGAGTAGCGTGCGAAGAAGGATTCGTCGTCGCTGAAACGATGATCGATGCGAGCGTCAAAAGTGCTGCTGAACTGGGTTCTGTTTTGGGAGCCGCTATAGTTGTTGATAAACCCGGGTGCCGTCGGCGCCGGATACAACGCGGCGTAGTGCGCGCCAATCGGATCGATCCACTCCGGCGGAATCACGTTGCCTGGAAACTGGGTCCCCGTGAACGGATTCAGGATTGGAGTGGGCAAATCGGAGAAGTCTCCTCGAGTTTGCGGCGGTGTCGGCACGGTGCTGACGCCGGTGATGCCCTGAACGATGCGCAATCCCTCATAGTCCCCGAAAAAAAACGTGCGGTTCTTCCTGATGGGGCCGCCGATGCTGCCGCCGAACTGGTTTTGCCTGTATTTGGGTTTGGACCCTGTCGTTGAAAAGAAATCTCTGGCATCCAGTATATCGTTGCGGAAGAACTCGTATACTGATCCGTGATAGGCGTTCGTTCCCGATTTGGTCACGATGTTGACCACTCCACCCGGAGTGCGGCCTACCTCCGCGCTGTAAAGGCTCGTCTGCACGCGGAACTCCGCAATCGCATCGATGGATGGTTTTACCCCGATGGTGCCGATGATGCGTTCATTGTTGTCTATACCGTCAATCAGGTTGTTGTTTAAAACGTCCGATTGCCCATTCACGGATATGGCTGACGTCTGCCGGCGGTCATCGGGGCGAGCGCCGCTGGAAAGCGCTGACGGAGGTCCCGCATTGGCTCCGGCCACAAGCTGCGCCAGCTCGAAATAATTGCGTCCGCTCAGCGGCAAATCCTGCACCGGCCGATCGGTGATCACCGCGCTCAGCGTAGAAGTATCGGACTGCAGTCCCGATGCATTCGCCACGACTTCAAGCGTTTCTTCCATTTGCCCGATTTTCATCAGGGCGTCCACACGCACGCGGTCGCCCGCCGATAGGATCAGCTCCGGCAGGACAAAGGTCTTGAAGCCGGTTGCCTCGATGCGTAAGGCGTAGCGCCCCGGCCAAAGCAGATTCAGCGCATAATCACCGGAATTACCAGTCAGGGCGGATCGAGTGCCTCCCGTCGCGCTATTTTCTATGATCACCCTGGCGCCGCTGATTGTGGCCCCGCTGGCGTCCGTCACCCTGCCGACTATATCCGCTGTGGTCACCTGCGCGGCTGCAAGCACCGAAATCAAGCCGATCCAGGCGAGTGCTGAGAAAAATTGCCTTGCCAGTGTCCTGACCATAGGATCCTCCCGAGTCGTCTCCGCAGAATCCGGCGGTATGCCGGTGCAAAAACGGCGCTTCAGAGACAGGCGTAACGGGCTGCCTGCCGGTCACGAATTTTCCCAGGCCGTTGCCTCATAAGCCTCCGGTAAAGGCAGATTGGCACATTTCGGGCGCCTCCGTGTGCCAATTTGATTTGTATCGCGAAACTGTTTTTAACCGAGGTCCGCAAGGGGCGATCAGAGAATAGCCGGTAGATGAGTTCAGAGAACCCGAGGCCATTCTCCGCCTTCCGGGCTCCTGATAGATTTTGAGTTTCGCGACAGATTATGCACGGCGTCATAAATAATTGCGCATAGTGCCCGACGCCAAATAGAAAGAAATTGCAATTTATGATTGGTTATCTGTCATTTTTTAAATAGCAAATCACCATTAACCGATGACCAATGCTTTTGCCTTTGATCCCGAACAACGATCAGTGCGCATTAATATATGTTGCTGTGTATAGATGTATCGAATCAGTTCTATCTTATACCCGAATTGGAGTTTTCCATAGAGTTATTGATTGCGCCTATGGCGCAGCCTTTCAAAGGCATGAAACAAGGGATGCTCGGTGTGGAACAGATCAATAGGATCGCTGAATATTACGCTTTTTTGGATTCGAAAAGCTGGCATTCGATTCCGGACGCTTCAAATACGACCAGCGCTGGATTTTTGTGGGTCTTGAAGCCATGCGCCGTGCAGCCATACGGCTGGTGCGGATCCCAGGTCACCTTGTAGTGGCGGCACTTGTGGCACGCTGCTCTCCGGCCTTCGTCTCCGATCCCCTTCAAGATATTTGCCTCGTTTGGCGCCATGGTATGAGCCGATCCCTCCATTTTCCCGTCAGCCCCGCCTCATCCCTTTACCCCTTTGATCCTTTGCCCCTTCAACAAAGCTAGGCGATGATGACAACGTCGGGCTTGGTCTCCATCCTCGCGCCGCCTTTGACCTTTTTGAGCCCGAATATTTCATCCAGGTCCATCGGCGGTTTGTCGTAGTGACCGTGCTTTTCCCAGCGGTTATTGAAGAAGATCTTGATGCCTCGGAATTTAATAAAGGGATACACGCCGGAATCGGTGATTTTATTGTATTTAACCACCTTGATGGCCTTCTTCCCCAAACCGTCCATATCGATGACTAGCTCCACGTTTTCGTAGGTTTTAATCTTTTCCTTATCCTGGATCATGAACGGGACGCCGTCATCGATGTTGGCGTCGCCGAACTGGTGTACAATCAGGACCTTTTTGTACTGAAGTTTTTGGGCCCGCACATAGTCGTCGAGCATTTGCTGCACTTCATTAATCTGCGATGACTTCAACGTGCCGATGGGCCGGCCCGGATTTTCTCTGCCCGGATATACGTGAAACTCGGGATCGAGCGCAACCGCCACATTTTCATATTTCAAATATCCTTTGTCCATCATACGCCGGACCTGTTTTGCAGGATTCGATCTTCCTATCTGCGTGTCGAGCACAACCATCCACCCGCGTTTCGCCGCGGGTTCGATGTAATTGGCCACGAGGTCTTTGGCTGCGCCTTCGATATAAAGCAGGCAGTCGGGGCTGTCTTTGCAGGGAGTCGCCATCGCATATATAAGATGAAGCGCCGGGATCACGCCTTTCTTGTCGTTTCTCTTCTGTATCCCCTCGATCCAGGGGCGGATGTCCTTTTCCATGTCATCAAAGCCCCGGTACTGGCCAAGCCGGCCCAGGATAGGAGCGCGGTTGAAAACCCGGCCATAAACGGTAAAAAGCGTGTGATCGGTCAGGACGGATGCTGCCTTAAGGACCACCTGTTTCGGAGGAACCTGCAGGTTGGGAACGGACTGCGAGCTTATTCCGCATGCCCACATGAGAGGGAATGCCAGGAGCAGCAGATGAGCTATTCGTGTTTGCATCCTTTTTGGCATGGATCCTTTCTTTGCACCGGGAAATTGGCGGCGCATGCGGCTTTTCCGGCTTCAGCGACGGAGTTTGCCGGAGCCGAACAATATCATCCGGGCGCACATCAAAACAACATGAAGTAACGGTGAAATTCGCTTGCGGGGGCAAGGGAATCCCGGGAGAAACGCTTCTCCCGGGCTGATCATTCAGCTCGCTGTTTCTTCCGCGGGCGGCGCAGCGGGAACCTCTTCTGCCGCCTCTTCCTCGATTTTTGCCACACGCTTCTTCCGGAAAAATTCTTTCGCGTCGTCGAACAACGAATAAATGACCGGCGTGACGAGCAGCGTCAGCAGGAGGCAGATCAACTGTCCGCCAATGATCGTGACCGCCATAGAGGAGCGGGATCCGGAGCCGGAACCTTTTCCGAATGCGATGGGAAGCATGCCGGCGACGATGGCGATCGTGGTCATCAGGATCGGCCGCAGGCGGACGTGATTGGCGGAGATGATCGCCTGGTTCCGCTCCATGCCTTGCGCGACGAGGGTATTGGTGTAGTCGACCTGGAGAATGGAATTCTTTTTAACGATTCCGAACAGCATCATCAAACCAATGGCGCTGTATACATTCACCGTCATTCCGAACAGCATCAATGCGAAAAGACCACAGGGAAGGCTCAAGGGGATTGCCGTCATAATCGTCAACGGGTGAATGAAGCTGTTGAATTGCGATGCCAGCACCATGTAGATGAAGATCACGGCCAGGATCACCGCGAAAAGGAAATCGCTGGATGCCTGACTGAGTATCCTGGCGCTGAAACCGAAAACGGCGGAATAGCCCGGTTTGAGATGCAGTTCATCCACCTTCTCCTGCACCGCGTCGATTGCGGATTGCATCGGAATGCCGTCGAGCCCGCCGTTTAAGGATATCTGCCTTTGCCGGTTGTATCGGTCGATGTTGGCCGGGCCTGGTTCAAGCGTGAGGCTGGCGATGTCGCTTACTTTCAGCGGACGTCCGCCGGCTCCGGGCACGAGAAGCTCCCCCATCCTCGCCGGGTCGTTTCGGAACTGCTCGTCCAGCCGAAGCTTCACGGAGAACTGATCGTCGCCTTCCTTGAATTTGGAGACCTCATCTCCGCCGACAAGCAGGCGGAGGTTGGTGGCCAGCAAATCAATGGATACCCCGAGGTCTGCCGCCCTCGTGCGATCGATGCGGACGCGCAATTCCTGAGCCGTCGGCTCGAAATTCGTATCTGCGTCCACGATGCCGGGAATCGTTCGCACCCTGGCCAGCAATTCCATGACATAAACCTGCAATTGCTGGATGTCCGGCCCCTGTATCAACAGTTGCACGCGGTTGGCGCCGCCGCCTCCTCGTCCGGCCGAGGCGCTGGAACTGCCGGATATATCGGTGCCGCCCGAGACGCTGACTCGGGCATCGCGAAATTGCCGCACGAACGTGCGGGCTTCCCGCATCAGCTGCTGCTGTGATACTTTCCTCCTTTCGAGCGGCGTGAGCCCGATATAGAAATTCGCATTGCCGGCGTTCACGGTAGCAAACACGGTCTGCACTTCCGGCAACTTCCTCAAACCCTCCTCAATCGGCCTCACATACTCATCGGTCCGGGCAAAGCTGGTTCCCCGGGGCAGCCGGACATTCACGCTGTATTCGCTCTGATCGTCATCTGGCACCAGTTCTTTGCCCACACGAGGGAAAAGGATTGCCGCCGATGCCGCTACGGCGACGCCGATCGAAACGATGACCAAGCGATGACGCAGGCTCCAGCCCAGCATCTTTCCGTAGACGCGGTCAATGAAAGCGTAAAATCCTGTCGATTTGGAAGTCCTGTGGCGAGCGTCCGTTGGTCTCAGCCATTTAGAGCATAGAGCCGGAGTCAGGGTGAAAGAAATGAACATTGAAATCAGGAACGCGGACGCTGAAACTATGCCGAAGCTGTAAAAGTACTGTCCTATCTGGCCGGTCATGAATGCGACGGGCAGAAATATGACGACCAGCGACAACGTGGTCGCCATCACTGCCAGCCCGATTTCGCTGGTGGCTTTAGACGCGGCCTCGCGCGGCAGGACTTTCTTTTCCTCCACGTAGCGGAATATGTTTTCGAGAACCACGATTGCGTCGTCGATCACGATCCCGGTTGCTAGAGAAAGCGCGAGCATCGTCATGTTGTTCATTGTGAAGCCGAACGCCTTCATCAGCGTGAAGGTGCCCACAATGGATGCCGGGATCGCGAGCGCCGCGATGATTGTGCTCCTGAAATTGCGCATGAAGATGAGCACGACAATGCTTGCAAGCAGTCCGCCCAGAACGAGGTGGTGCTGAATCTCCTCGAATGAGCGGCGAATGAACAGCGACTGGTCGCGCGTTGTCTGGACCTTTATATCCGGCGGCAGGTTTTGCTTGACGCGCTCGAGCCGCGCCATGACGGCGTCCACTACTTCGACCGTGTTGGTCCCGGATTGCTTCCGGATGTTGAGCGAAACCGCGTCGCGTCCATCGAGCCGGGCCACGCTGCGCGGCTCCTCCACCGTGTCCAGGACACGGCCGATGTCGCCGAAGGTGATGACCGAGCCGCCGCTGTAGGCGATGATGATCTTGTTGAAATCCTCGACGTTTTGTATGCGCCCCATAGTGCGCAGGGCGATCTCCGCGGGCCCCGAAAGGAAGCTGCCGCCGGGTATTTCCACGTTCTGCCGCTGCACGGCGCTGCGGACCTGATCGACGGTAAGGCCGTAGGCGTTCATGCGGTCTTCGTTCAGCAGAAGCTGAATCTCGCGGTGCCGGTCGCCCGTAAATGAAACTTCGCCGACATTCTGCACGGTTTCAAGGACCTGCTTGATTTGCTTGTCGACTATCTGGCTGATCTCTTTTTGCGAGCGGTCTCCCGAAACGGCAATCGTGAGAATGGGATTCGAATCCGGATCCATTTTCTGGATGACGGGCGGGAGCGTGTCTCTCGGGAACTGGTTCGTAATCGTGGAGACCTTGTCCCTCACGTCCTGAACCGCGTCTTCGATCTTTCGTTCGAGGACGAACGTGATCATGACCCTGGAGTATCCCTGCTGGGAGCTGGAGCGCAACTCATCGATTCCGGCGATCGTGTTAACGATCTCCTCGACCGGTTTGGTGATCTGGGTTTCGATCTCTTCAGCGCTGGCTCCGGGCAGGCTCGTTTGGACGACGACCATCGGGAAATCCGTTTTTGGCATCAGATCCAGGCCCAGGTGAGTGTAGGAAGCGATACCAAGCACCACGATGGCTGCAGACATCATGAAAGCAAATACGGGGCGCCTGATGCTGACATCCGCAAGCTTCATGGCCGCCCTCCCTGCTTGCCGCTACCCATGCTCCCGGGACCATAGTCTGCCCTCCCGCTCTGGGTTTGCGCGCCACCCGTCTGCGCGATCTTTATCGAAACTCCCGTGGCGAGGAGATTCAGGTTGCTCGCTGCCAGGACTTCATCCCCTTTCAGTCCCTCCAAAAGTTCAACGAGGTTGCCCAACCGAGTGCCGAGCGTGACTTGTTGCTGCTTTGCCTTCCCGTTTTCAATCACGTACACGTTTGAGATGCCCGCCAGTGTCGAGATGGCATCTTCAGGAACGGTGCGTCAGGATTATCCCCTTGGCAAAGAAGCCGGGTTTGAGCTGGCGGTTCCGGTTGTCCACAAGGATCTCTACGGGAAAGGTGCGGGTGGCCTGATCGACTGACGGACTCACATTGGAGACACGGCCCGCAAATTTCTGCCCGGGAGCCGATTCCACTGAGAATTCAACCGGCAATCCGTCGCGCACCAGGCCGGCGTAGCGTTCCTGTATGGCGGTCCTCAGCTTGAGCGGATTCATCTGAACAATGCTGATCACAGGGGTGTTTTCCCTGATAAATTCACCCTGTTGTACAAGTCGTTCTGCCACCTGGCCCGCAACAGAAGCTCTGATGTCTGTATCGTTCAGCTTTTTCTCCGCAAGCTGAACGGCGTGCCGTCGCTCCTGCAGCGTTGCTTTGAGGCTTTGCACTGTTTCAAGCGCCGATTGATGGTTTGCCTCGGTGACCTTCACTCTGGTCTCGGCGGCGTCGAGGTCAGCCTGCGAAAGAAGCTTCTGTTCCCTTAATCTCTGAGCCCGGCGAAATTGTGCCCGCGCATCTTCGAGATTGGCAACTGCCATGCGAACGGAAGAAATTTGTTCGTCAGGCAGCGGCTCCTTGATGCGCACCCCGTCGATGCCGAGTTGGGCTTCGGTCTGCCTCAACTGGCTCCGAGCGCGCTGCAAAGCCAAATCCAGCTCCGTTGGATCAAGCTTCACCACTACCTGGCCGACCGCGACTTCCTGTCCAAGATCAACGAGAACCCTGCGTATCACGCCGGCAACCTCGCTGCTGACCCTGGCCTGGTCCGGAGAGATAAGGGATCCAGCAAGATCAACTTGGCGCTGGATCGATATCCGCTGCACGTTTGTTGTCTGGATCGTAACCGCGGTCTGCATTCCCGGACCGCTTCCGCCTCCGGCCTTGCCCGCACCGATGCTTCCCGGAGGTCCGCCCTTGCCACTGCCGGTTCTCCCGCCCCCGCAGCTGATTCCAAGAACCAAAACCAGTGCCAGGATAGCCGCAATAAAGCAGGTTCGGTCCTGGCTGCTGACGCCTATGTGCATAGATCTCATGATCACCATCTTTTCACATTACCGTAGTAACGGAAGTATTTAGCCCCAAATGCAACCCTATATAAATACGCTATCGCATGCCAGTTGTTTAGTGTTATTTGAATTTCGGTGACAGTCACCATAACTCCGAAATTCAGCGGGATCGAAAGATCGCATAAATCCAACAAAAGCAATATATAGCTGGATTGCGATTAAACAGGGCTCCGCAAAATACAGCACAGCCATTTCTCGCAAACCCTTTATTTACATGGGAAATAATTTCGGAGTTATGGTGACTGTCACCGAAATTGGAGGAGGCGGCCCAGTTTCCTGTATTTTAGCCAAACGGTGCGGGCTGCCATGCAAGCGATCTGCAGTCCGCGAAATCCATCCAGAAATCCGCAGCGCAGTACGAAGCACCGGATCCCGGCCCACGGCGCGGCGAGCAGCATGCCTGCGCGCCAGCGCCTATTGCCCGATGCCAACATCTGGTGTGCGGCAAGCGAGCTGTATTTTTCCACCTTGTCCCTGTGCTCAGATAACGATCCGATCGTGTAGTGGAGAATGTCTCCGTTGAGCCGTCCGCACTTGCCTTTAAAGCGCAAAGACTCATGGATGATTCCGGAAAACCTCGCCGCATTACGCTTGTAGAGACGGCACTGACGGTCCGGATACCACCCCGAGTGGCCGATCCAGGCCCCGAGATAGTATGCACGGCGTGCAAATTCGTAGACCTCGAATCCGGGATTGCCATGTTTCCATTCAAGCAGAGATGTGCGCAGTTCGGGACTCAGCTCCTCGTCGGCATCCAATGACAATATCCATTCATGCATAGCAGCGCATGCGGCAAAATTTTTCTGGTCGCTGTAGTCAGACCATGCGCGCGCATACACCTTTGCTCCGAATTGCTGCGCGATTTCCATTGTTCGATCTGAGCTGCCGCAATCCACCACGACGATCTCTTCGACAACTCCCTGAAGAGAGCGCAAAGCACGGGCCAAGTTTTGCTCTTCGTTGAGAGTGATCGTGCAGGCAGATACTGTAATCATCCGGCACCAGAAAATCGGGAAGCCTAAAGCAATTCCCCATATACTTCCAATGTGTTTTCCACCATTCGATCCACGGTAAAACGCCGCTCGAATGAGGCGCGCCCGGCTTTGCCCATGGATACGCGTCGCTCTGGGTTATCCAGAAGATCGAGCATAGCCTCCGCCAAACTGACAGGATTCTGAGGCGGCACGGCACGGCCGGTTACTCCGTCCTCCACTGCTTCCGGGATCCCTCCGGCTTTCGTTGCGACAACAGGCAATCCGAATGCCATTGCGTCAAGCAGGCTCGTTCCAAGACCTTCCATGTGGGAAGAAAGGCAAAACAGGGTGAAAGACGGCAGAAGAGCGTCTATATCGCTGCGAAAGCCGAGTAGCAACACTTTGCCGTCAAGCCCGGCCTCATGCAGACGCTGCTCAAGGATTGGTCGAAGCTCTCCCTCTCCCGCGATGACAAACCGGACATCAGATCGACGCCTCAGGACGATGGCGGCGGCATCTATCAGTGTGAGATGATCCTTGTGGTCCGTCAGAGCCGCAATATTGCCGACAACCATATAATTCTCCGGTACGCCCAGGCTATTGAGGATTTCTCTGCCGCCTTCCCTCGGTGCTCGGTCCGGCACGCCTTCATACACAACGCGTATGAGATCCTTTGAGATTCCGTCCTTCTCCAGAACGAAAGCAATTGCCCGGCTCGCGGCGATGATTCGTTTCGCTTGTCTGTATTTGAACCGAGATAAGGCTCCGCGCAGAGAGAAATCCACGCGCCGTGAGGCTACCAGCATACCGGTGCGGACGATCCGGTTTGCCAGGAGAGACGCGCTCAGTGCATGCGCATCGTGTGCATGCACTATTTCAGGTCTGAAGGCACGCAATTCTCTTGCGAGACCGAACACGGCCGTCGGGGAAAGATCTCCGTGAAATTCGACGGCACGCGTGTCCATGCCGGCTTCTCCCGCCCGTGTTTTCAATTCGCCGGTACGGCACGCTGCTATGGCCACCTCGTGTCCGCGGAGTTTCATGCCATGCGCCGTCAACAGAACCTGGTTCTGTCCCCCGCGCCAGGTGCGCGCGCTGTCTACATGAATAATCCGCATAATCCCCGTCGCCCCGTTTCCAGGAATGGTAGCCAAAATCCGTCTCAAGGTTATCACAGACTTGTATCCGCCGCGGGACCAAACTGAATGCCATTACAGGAGCCACCGGATCTGCCGGGAAGTCAGGATAGGTTTTACAAATGCAAAAGTGTGCATTTCCCAGGGATCTGATAGCTATGGAGACAGGGCCGCGAAATGAAGAATATCGAATATCGAACAGCAGAAGTTGGCGCAAGCACCTCGAAATTCGCCATTTGCCACTCGACATTCTTCGGTTCAAAACGCTTCTGAGATATTTATGGCGTATGAATCGAAT
>JAEAME010000901.1_pt1 | contig 24771 bp, 23 predicted proteins | sample 8958731 | NCBI WGS metagenome assembly JAEAME01 (sample SAMN16933194, study PRJNA681113) | bioreactor sludge metagenome | isolation source: anerobic bioreactor sludge (Control) | place: India:Bengaluru | collected 2018-10-24 | reverse complement strand
TTTCAAAATAATCGGAAAAATCCTTTTATAATTGTAAAAAGTTTTAAATTTCACCCTGTCTTTATTTCATTAAAATCTGTTTTTAATACAGCAATCTCTATGACAAAACTATATGAGAAATTAAGTAAGTCGTGCCCTCCTGAAAGCGAAATAAAGCTGGGGCTGAAAAATGCTGCTGTTCCTCCGCTGATACCGGACAAACGTTTGTTAATGAATCTTCTCGGCATAATTGATCTGACAAGCCTGAATGTGACTGATAACAAGAGCAATATAATTCATCTGACAGGGACAGTCAACAGTTTTCAGAGCAGGTTCTCAAATATACCAAATGTTGCAGCAATCTGTGTATATCCGAATTTTGTATCTGTTGTAAAAGAGAAACTTACTGCAAAAAATGTGAGAATTGCAGCAGTTGCAGGGGCCTTCCCAACATCCCAGACTTTCCGGAATATAAAGGTTTCCGAATGCAAAATGGCAGTGGATGCAGGAGCTGATGAAATCGATATTGTAATACCTGTTGGAACATTTCTTGGTCATGATTATGCATCTGTAGCTGAAGAGATCCGCGAAATAAAAGAAGCAATAGACGATATCCCACTCAAGGTTATTGTTGAATCCGGCCTTTTGGGAAGCAATGAAATGATCTATAAGGCATCAATGATTGCAATGGATGCCGGTGCGGATTTTATAAAGACCTCTACAGGAAAAACTAATATCTCAGCCACTCCTGAAGCTGCTTTCGTAATGTGTAAAGCAATATCCAATTTTTATTCTGAAACAGGTATAAGGGTAGGTTTCAAAGCTGCAGGAGGAATTACTACTGCAACTGAAGCATTTACATATTATCAGATAGTGAATTATTGCCTTGGGTCTGAATGGCTTAATAATAAATATTTCAGGATCGGAGCAAGCCGCCTGGCAAATAATATACTTTCTGAAATTGCCGGTGAGCGCCATGATCATTTCTGAACAGGATCGCGAGATTATCTTACAGGACTCCATAAGTCAGCAACCAGATACCATAAAAAAGGAACTGACTATTTCAGTCGATTCCATTCCTGCAAGAGATACGGTGAGTGCAGAAAAGCCTTCTTTCTCAGGGAAGGAGGATCGAACTGAATTGCCAGATACAACTTCTGACTTCTTAAGGGACAGCACATTTAATGCTACATTTTTTGATTCAACAAATGTCCTGAATCAAATCGGGGAGGAAGCTCCGGGCATTTTCCCCTTTCTGTTCATAGAAAAGAACAGGGATCTGGAAATAAAAAAAAACCAGACATTGCAGGCTCATCTGAAAAGCGGAAAAGAAATTCCTGAAAAATTATTTCACGATGACTGGATAATTGCAATAGTTGTAATATCTGTTCTTATTTATGCTATTATCAGCACCTTGCCAAAAAAAATCACACGTGAAGTAAAGAGTTTCTTCCTGTTCCGGAACACCGGAGATCCCTCCTCTTCTGATACCGGAGAATTGTTCCACTGGCAATCAACCCTTTTCAACATTGTTTCATTTATTAACCTGGCTCTTTTTGCCTATTTAGCTTCAGTCTATTATGATATTATTCCGGATTCAATTCCGGGGTTTCTTTTCTGGCTGGCTCTTTTGCTGATAGTGATATCTGTTGTTACACTCAGGCATATTGTATGTTATATTACCGGAAAAACGAGCGGAGAAACCATTGCATTCAATGCGTATATTCTGACTAATTATTTTTTTTACAGGTATCTGGCTTTTATCTTGCTTTTAATCTCTGTCCTCCTTTGCTATACAACTTTTTTATCAGCCGGACCCTTGTTTTTAATCGGATTTATCACGACTATAATTCTTTACCTTGTCCGCCTGATTAAACTTTTTTTGATTTTTATAAACAGGAATATTTCTATTTTCTATTTGATTTTATACCTTTGTGCGCTGGAATTTCTGCCTGTCGGGGTTTTAATAAAATATTTTACAGGCCTGTTTTAGGTCAGCGGGTTTTATCAGGGAAGTAGAACTAAAACTGTAAAAAATTGAAAATAAGGAAGATCTTGGTATCACAGCCAGAACCTATCAATCCGAAGTCTCCATATTTCGATCTGGCAAAGAAATACAACCTGAAAATAGATTTTAAGCCATTGATCCAGATTGAAGGAATTTCTTCAAAGGATTTTCGTCATCAGAAAATTAATATCCTTGATTTTACAGCTGTTATTTTTACAAGCAAAACCGGTATAGATCATTTTTTCAGGATATGCAATGAATTGAGGATCTGTGTGCCTGATACTATGAAATATTTCTGCATAACTGAAAACGTTGCATTTTATCTTCAAAAATACATCGTCTACAGAAAAAGAAAGATTTTCCACGGTAAAGCGAAATTCCAGGATCTTATCGATGTGATAATCAAGCATAAAGAAGACAATTATTTTGTTCCTTTATCTGAACCGCATAATACTGAGATACCTGTGCTTCTCGATAAGAACAGTATTAAATATACAATTGGCATTCTGTACAAGACAATAAGCAGTCATTTTTCAAACCCGAAAGATTTTGATTACGACATCCTTGTCTTTTACAGCCCATCCGGAATCAAATCGCTTAAAGAAAACTTTCCTGAATTTATCCAGGGGGAAATCAAAATCGCCGCCTTTGGTCCCACAACTGTTTCAGCTGTTCAGCAGGAAGGACTGAGAGTTGATATTGATGCTCCCAATGTTAAAGCACCATCAATGACAATGGCTCTTGATAATTTTCTCAAAGAGCATAACAGAAATCAGAAATAATATGATCATTTTAAACAAATGATCATATGAGGAACCGAATAATACAACCCGGATTGCCTCAAGAAGATGCTTTTCACAGATGATCAGCAGAAATAACACCTTAAAGAAATCAGAAAGGCTCTGCAGCCGGAAAACTATCACAAGACTGTTTGAATCCGGGAATATTTTATACTCCTCATATTTTAAGGTTATATGGTCAAAAAGCCTGCTTCAGATGCCTTATCCTGCCCAGGCAGTATTCAGTGTGCCAAAAATGGGTTTCCGGCATGCCGTCGTAAGAAATCTCATTAAGAGAAGGATCCGCGAAGCATACAGGAAAAAAAAGAATATCCTTTATGATTTTCTGATTAAAAAGAATCTTCAGGTTGTTATCATAATTATTTTCAAGGAAAACATTATTCCCAGTTACATTTCGATAGAAAAATCAGTCGATCTAATGCTCAGGAAAGTGATTTCTGCAATAAGCGACAAAGAAGATATTTGTTAAAGTTGTCTAAATAATCCCCGTGCCTGAATCCTAAAGAGATTTTCTTACTAATTTCGTCATTCCAAATAAAGCTTATTCAAACATGAAAAGAATATCTGCCCGTAAAGTATTTATAGCACTCAGCCTCATTATTATAGCTTGCCTGAGTGCCGGTTTTTTCATTACCCAGGAAACAAGAGATTTCAGAATTGCCAAGAATCTTGACATTTTCTTTTCACTCTTCAGAGAGCTAAACCGCTTTTATGTTGATGAAGTCAATCCTGATAAAATAATTAAAACAGGAATCGACAATATGCTGAAGAGCCTTGATCCTTATACTGTATACTATTCTGAATCAGAAGCCGATGAGTTTACTCTTATGACTACCGGCAAATATGGCGGCGTTGGTTCTCTTGTCAGAGGAACCGGCGAATATGTGACAATTGTTGAAGTTTACAGAGGATTCCCTGCCGACAGGTCAGGGATCAAACCCGGTGATATTATTAAAAAAATTAACGGCATTTCAATAAAGGGTTTTTCGACAGATGATGTAAGCGACAAACTGAAAGGTAACCCGGGGTCTGATATTGTTATTACTATTGAAAGAAACGGAATTGAATCGGACTATTCAATGAAAAGGGAAAAAATAGCCATTCCTCCTGTTCCATATCACGGAATGCTTGATCCTGCGACAGGTTATATACGCTTTACAAACTTCACCCAGGATTGTAAGCAGGATGTGAAAAAGGCTCTTTTGGATTTAAAAGCCAGAAACGCCCGACAGATAATAATTGATCTTCGGGGCAATCCAGGTGGTTTGCTTACTGAAGCCGTTGAAATCGTAAATCTTTTCGTGGGTCCGGGCAATAATGTTGTAACAACTAAAGGCAAAATAAAGGATTTCACTGAGGAGTTTAAAACAACCCAGGCTGCTATTGATGAGAATATACCCGTGGCAATCCTAATCAACAGAGGTTCTGCTTCTGCTTCTGAAATTGTTGCAGGGGCTTTCCAGGATCTAGACAGGGGTATTATCCTGGGACAGCGATCATTTGGGAAAGGACTTGTGCAAGTCACACGCCCGCTCAGCTACAATACACAACTAAAGGTTACTACTGCAAAATATTATATCCCCTCCGGAAGATGTATCCAGGCTCTTGATTTTAGCAATCCGAATGAAGACGGAAGCGTGGGTATCATACCCGACTCCCTGATTTCTGAATTTAAAACAAAGAACGGAAGAATAGTCAGGGACGGAGGCGGAATTACCCCTGATATAGAAGTAGCCCCTGAGCAACTAAGTCAGGTTGCAACTGAATTATATCTGAGAAATCTAATATTCGATTTTGCAACTCAGTATCACTGGGCACACCCCAACATAACAAAACAATCCGATTTTGAATTTACCGATAAGGATTACAGTGATTTCGGTAATCTGTTAAAGAAACGAGGCTTTAATTATACAACAGCAACAGAAACATCTTTCCAACGCCTTGTAGAGAGTGCAAAAAGGGAGAAATATTACGATTTGCATAAAGAAACTTTTGATGCGATAGAAAAAGATATTACACATAACCTTGAAAATGATCTTATTTTATTCCGGGAAGAAATAACAGAGCTTCTGGAAGAGGAAATAATAAGTCGATATTTTTATGAGGCAGGTTCGATAGAATGGGGCATCAAAAAAGACGAACAGGTAATGAAAGCTCTGGAGATATTGAATAATAAGGAAAAATATGTTTCAATTCTGAGTGGAAGAACCGAACCCATTATAGTAATAAACAGCAAAAAGTCTGAAGGGGGAAATAAAGAAACAGAGTTTATCAGCAATTAGAAAATCAAGCTTGATTATCCTTTTCCCACCTGTAAGTATAATCCGTAAAAATTTCTTTCTTCCATATTGGTAAGTTTTCTTTCACAAGCTCCACAATTTTGCTGCATGCTTGCATAGCCTGATCGCGATGAACGGCCGAGACCATGACAGCAAGTGATATCTCACCTGTGTTAACAGTCCCTACTGAATGAAATAGCTTTATAAGTTTTACTTCAGAAAATTCCTTCCTGATGCAACTGAGTATTTTATCTGCTTCTTTATTTACAATGGCTTCATAGGCTGAATATTCTATCGCTTTAACCTGCTTACAATCAACATCATCCCTGCGGACCTGTCCAAGAAAAATTGAAAATCCCCCTGAATCAGTCTGGCTGTTGAAGCACTCCAGCCCTTTTAGAATAAGTGCAGGGCTGATGGGGCCGTTTATAAGAATATTATCTGACATACTTTCTTTATCCGCCTGAAAAAGGCGGCATTAACGCAACACTATCTTTATTTTTCAGTACAGGCTCTTCATCAGTAATCTCATCATTAACTGCAATCCTGTAGTGATGATGAACAAATTCAGGATAGTCATCCTCAATTCTGTGCTTCAGATCATTAAAAGATGCAATGTTCCTGTAGTGCCTGAAACCTGTTTTGGCAATATCAGCAAGAATCCCAAAAAATATGACCCTGATCTCCATTATATGCATTATTAATGAGCTTCGAACCAGTTCTTTCCGGTACCCCAGTCTACCTTTAAGGGAACATCAAGCCTGGCAGAATCTGACATTTCAAAAAGCACAAGCTCCCGTAATTGTTCAAGTTCCTTTTCGGGGACTTCAAAGATCAGTTCATCATGAACCTGCAGTATCATTTTTGACTCAAGTTTTTGTCTTATCAGATTCTCATGAATCCTGATCATGGCAATTTTAATAATATCTGCGGCAGAGCCCTGTATCGGGGCATTGATTGCATTTCTTTCTGCATTTCCTCTTACTACCTGATTCCTGGAATGGATATCGCGTAAATATCTCCTTCTACCAAACATTGTTGTTACATATCCATATTCCCTTGCCTTTTTTATGCTTTCATCCATATATGTTTTAACGCCCGGGTAAGAATTAAAATATCCGTCTATCAATTCCTTTGCTTCTTTTCTGCCAATTGTAAGCCTTTCTGACAGGCCGTAGGAAGATATTCCATAGATTATCCCGAAATTGGCTGTCTTGGCCCTGCTTCTCATTTCCCGCGTTACATCCCCGATATCAACTCCGAAAATTTTTGAAGCTGTAGCAGCATGAATATCATTTCCTGAGAGAAAATCATTTATCATATTCCTGTCTTTGCTCAAATGAGCCATCAGCCTTAATTCAATCTGTGAATAATCAGCAGAAAAGAAAAGCGAGCCTTCAGCAGGGACAAATGCCTTTCTTATTTCCCGTCCCCTCTCATCCCTGACAGGTATATTCTGGAGGTTGGGATTATTTGAGCTCAGTCTGCCAGTAGAAGCTACAGCCTGATTGAATGAAGTGTGTATTCTTCCTGTTCTGGGATCAACAAGCTGGGGCAGTGCTTCGACATAAGTTGACAATAATTTTTTTAAGCCCCTGTATTCCAATACTTTATTTACAATCGGATGTTTATGAGCAAGACGCTGAAGTATCTCCTCGTTTGTTACAAATTGTTTAGTGCTTGTCAATCTGGCATTTTCATCCAGCTTTAGCCTGATAAAAAGGATGTCTCCCAGCTGTTTCGGAGAAGAAATATTGAATTCCATCCCGGCAAGATCAAATATATCCTTTTCAAGTGCAATAATGTCATCCCTAAGCCCTGCCGTTATTCTTTTCAGTTCTTCACTGTCAAGAATAACACCATTCCTTTCCATATCCGCCAGGACTTTAATAAGGGGCATTTCAATGTTTGAAGCGAGGCCGGATAGTCCTTCCTTTTCAATCTTTGGTTTAAATACCCTGCTGAGCTGAAGTGTTACGTCGGCATCCTCAACTGCATACTCCTTAAGAATATCGGCCTGAACAGCTCTCATATTCTTCTGCATTATCCCTTTTTCACCGATTAATTCTTCAATATGTACCGGGGTATAAGACAGATATGTTTCCGAGAGGTAATTCATATTATGCCTCAGATCGGGCTCAAGCAGATAGTGAGCTATCATCGTGTCAAACAACTGCCCTTTGATATCGATACCATAATTTGACAGGACCTGGATGTCGAATTTCATGTTCTGACCGATTTTAAGAATCTGCTGATCTTCAAAAAAAGGCCTTGCAATATCAAGAAGTTTCCTTGTAGTATCTTGTGATTCAGGAAATAATACCAAATAACCTGATCCTTTTTCCCAGGATAAAGCCAATGCAACAATTTCCGAATTAAGTGGATTTATGCCTGTTGTTTCAGTATCAAAACACACTTCTTTCTGCTTTCGCGCCTCTTCAATAATATCTGCCAGGTCACTTTCATCAGTTATCAGCCGGTAATCATGATCAACCTCATTTATTGTCTTTTTTAATGTTGCAGATTGTACCGGTTCAGCTTCTGAAAAAAGAGTTCCCTGCAGGGGCAGCTGCTGAACAGATTCAGATGCGGCTGAATTTTCAGATGTTTTTTTACCGGCCTCCGACAGGATCTTATCCCCTATTGTTCTGAACTCCAGTTCCTCGAACAGGCTTTTTAGCTTATTTACATCAGGCAGATCTTTCAGAAGTTTATCTTCATCAAGCTCAAGCGGCACATTTATTTCTATTGTGGCCAGCTTCTTTGAGAGTTCAATTTTATCCCTGTTCTCAGTAATTATATCTTTAAGTTTTCCCTTAAGGGCAGCGGTATGCCTGAATAATTCTTCAACGGATCCATATTCCGAAATCAGTTTAACAGCTGTTTTTGGTCCGACACCTGGGGCTCCCGGTATATTATCCGAGGCGTCCCCCATAAGAGCCAGGATATCAATTACCTGTTCCGGCCGTTCAACTGAAAACTCTTTTTTAATTTCATCAACGCCCCATTGTATTGCTTCGTTACCACTTCGTGAAGGTTTATACATAAAGATCCTGTCGTTTACAAGCTGTGCAAAATCTTTATCAGGAGTCATCATATAGGTTATGAATCCTTTTTCGGAGGCTTTTTTTGCCAGTGTCCCTATTATATCATCAGCTTCGAACCCCGGGTAATCGATTACGGGTATTTTATAAGCCTCAATAAGTCTCTTTATATAGGGAACAGCCTTTCTTATATCTTCCGGAGTTTCGTCACGGTTTGCCTTATATTCACTGAACATTTCATGCCTGAAAGTCGGGCCAGGAGAATCAAAGACAACAGCTATATGTGATGGTTTCTGTTTTTGGAGCACTTCTTCGAGAGTGAGGAGAAATCCAAATATTGCAGAGGTATTCAGGCCTTTTGAAGTGACCCTCGGATTCTTAATGAATGCATAATATGATCTGAAAATCAATGCATAAGCATCCAGCAGGAATAGTTTCTTTTCCTTGTTATCTGACATATAATTAGATATTATCTGAAGCAAACCACTCTGCATACGATTTTGCGGTTTCATAGAGCTTCAGGCTGTGTAATTTAACACCCAGGGGTAATTCATCAGACAGCCTTCCGGCAAAATCGGTTACAAGATTCTCGCACGTAGGCTGATACTCAACAATTAATGTATTGCCAAAAGTTGTTTTGAGCATCTCTGCTTTTTCTTTCTGGAAATCCTTGCTTATCACTACAGAATGGTCGAACAAACTGATGATTGTTTTCTTAACAATCTCATTCAGATCTGTAAAATCAATCACCATCCCCCTTTTCGGATTATCAGTATCATTTATCGGAATTCCGGAAACGGTTACAAACAACCTGTAGGAATGTCCATGCACATTTTTACAAGGACCATCATAACCACCCAATACATGGGCCATTTCAAATGAAAATTCTCTTGTTACCCTGACTATATGATCCATGATTCAACTCCGGTTTTAAATTCAAATTTAGACATTCTGACGGACTAATCTCATAAGAGCTTATCTCCGGCAAATGAACAAAACAATATAATAAATGTTTCTGAATGAGTTATATTTAATTCATTACCTTTGCATACTAATTTTTTATCAATTCATACTGATGGAAGATAATACGACCAGACTGACTTTCCCTTCTTTGTTTAATTCAACTTTAAACAGGTGCGGAAATTCACCTTCATATGCTTTCGTTGGCGAAGAACCTATTACATACAGGACTGCTGCTCAAAAAATAGGCTCTGTTACAGCCTTTCTCGAACAGGCAGGCATTCTTCCCGGCGACAGGGTGGCGATACTGAGCGCAAATATGCCAAACTGGGGAATAGCCTATTTTGGAATTACATTTATGGGAGCTGTTGTCGTCCCGATCCTGCCTGATTTTTCACCGACTGAAGTTGCTAATGTACTTGAGCACTCTGAAGCTAAAGCGGTATTTATCTCCTCCGGACTTGCCGGTAAAATTTCTGAATTTAAATCTTCCTGGCTTACAACGCGTATACAGATTGAGGACTTTTCTGTGATAGAATCTGACAAGCCCTCTCTTGAATATAAGCCGGAGTCATCACCCACTTCAGTTTATAATGTTGAAGAAGACAGTATTGCTTCAATAATTTATACTTCGGGAACAACAGGGAGGTCGAAAGGAGTAATGCTTACTCATAAGAATATTTCATTTAACGCAATTAAAGGAAGACGCATACAGTATCTTGACGAGAATGACAGGTTCCTTTCAGTTTTGCCGTTATCCCATACTTATGAAAACACCCTGGGATTAATTCTGCCGATGCTTTCAGGATCATGCGTCTATTATTTGCGTAAGCCACCCACTCCGGCAGTTCTTATTCCGGCACTGGAAATAGTCAAGCCTACTATTATGCTTACTGTTCCATTGATAATTGAAAAAATATATTTCAATAAGATCCTCCCCACATTCAATGAAAAAATGATTCTAAGATTTCTTTATAAGATCAATATTATAAGAAAGCTTCTGAATAAGGTGGCAGGTAAGAAACTAATGAAAACATTCGGAGGGCATATAAAGTTCTTCGGTGTAGGCGGGGCAAAACTTAACAGGACTGTGGAAAAGTTTCTGCGCGAGGCAAAATTCCCGTATGCAATTGGTTACGGACTAACAGAAACAGCTCCTCTTCTTGCCGGTGCAAATCCCGGTAATACTGTTTTTGAATCAACCGGTCCGGCAATAGAAGATATTGAATTGAAGATCAACAACCCGGATCCAAAAACCGGTGAAGGAGAGATCTGGGCCCGGGGCGCAAATATTATGAAAGGGTATTTTAAAGAACCCGAAATGACAGCCCAGGTGCTTACCCCCGATGGCTGGTTTAAAACCGGAGATCTTGGTGTTATGGATAAGAGGAATAATCTGTTCATTAAAGGAAGGCTGAAAAATATGATCGTCGGTGCCAGCGGAGAGAATATTTATCCGGAAGAAATTGAATCAATAATCAATAATTTCAGATTTGTTGTTGAGTCTCTTGTAGTTCAGCAAAAAGGCAAGCTTGTTGCGCTTGTACATTTCAATATGGAAGAAATTGAAAAGAAATACCAGGTTTTCAAACAGGATATGGCTGACAGACTTGAGGATAAAAAGAAGGAATTGCTTGAAGAGCTTAAAGAATATGTAAATACACAAGTGAACAAATTCAGTCAGATTTACCGCGTTGAATTTCAGCCTTCTCCGTTCCAAAAAACAGCAACTCTCAAGATTAAAAGATTTCTTTATACATAAAAAAAAGGAGGGTTACCCCTCCTTTTTCTTTAATATCCCGGCTTTTATTTCATCGCCTGTTTATATCTTCTGCTAACCTCATCCCAGTTTATTATATTCCAGATATTATCGACATAGTCGGCTCTCTTATTCTGGAATTTAAGGTAATAGGCATGCTCCCATACATCTATTGTAAGAAGAGGCATTCCTTTTATGGGTGATATATCCATTAAAGGATTATCCTGGTTCTGTGTACTGCCTACTGCCAGATTCTTATCCGCAGTCAGGTAAAGCCATCCCCAGCCGCTTCCAAACTGTGTTTTACATGCTGTGCTGAGATTTTCCTTCAGCTTATCAAAAGAGCCAAAGGTTTTATCGATTGCAGCTGCCAATTCAGCAGATGGCTTAGAGGATCCATTTCCAAGATTGTCCCAGAAAAGCACATGATTAAAAAATCCGCCTCCATTATTTCTAACGGCATTCCCGGCTTTTGAAACTTCTGCAAAGACTTTTTCGATCGGCATATTTTCATAAGCCGTGCCTTTTATTGCATTTACATAGTTATTAAAATAAGTCCTGTGATGCCTGTCATAATGGATCTCAATAGTTTTTGCATCCATATAAGGCTCCAATCCGTCATAGGCATATGGCAATGACGGGAATTCAAGGGTTTGTAAATTGCTCATTGTTATACTTTTTAAATTATTTCCTTTACATGAAACAGCTTCGCTATAAAGTATTGTAGCTGCAGCTCCGAGTCCGATATTCTTAATGAATTTTCTCCGCTCCATATATTATATTTTTAGAAGTTTAACAAACCTTTGTACAATATGTTCATTAAAGATAAAACATTTTATAAAGTTATTGAAAAAACTCCTGCATGATGCAACTTTACACAGCATTTTTCCGTTACAACAAAACTAAAGCAATTCAATAATGAAAAAGATTGTCGTTTTTCTGTCCCTGGGAATCATTTTATCCTGTTTATCAACAAGCTGTAAAAAAGACAAAGGTGATCCACCTGCTCTTCCCCCGCTTGAATCGTTTAATATAGATTTCTCGAATTTTGAACCCGGAAAGAAATCTGCTGACATACTACTGCCTAAGGGCATAGAAAATAGCAACTGGGAGTTTGCAGCTGGTGTTGCCGGATATTTCCGTGCTTTAATTGTAACTACTCTTGCAGTGCCTGTCGTGGCCTTTGACAAGGCTTTTAATCAGAAACCGGCATATCTCGAGGAAAAAACATGGCAGTGGAGCTACAATGTCACTTTTTTAAATGCTACTTATAAAGCGAGGCTTACAGGAGAAATCCGAAACACTGATGTGAAATGGGAAATGTACCTTGCAAAAGAAGGTACAGGCGGCTTCGCCGAGTTCCTGTGGTTCGAAGGCACTTCAAAAAATGACGGGACCGGAGGTCAGTGGATCCTGAACCACAGTCCCCAGTTCAAGGAACCTTTACTGAAAATTGACTGGACAAAGAGCGGGAGTACTGTAAACTATATTAAATATACATACGAAAGAACTCTCGATAATGACAGGAATACTGATCCTCATAAATCAAGTTACATTGAATATGGCCGGGTTTCCGGAACATTGGATTCCTATTATAATATCAAATACTATAATGCACTTAAATTCTCGGAAATGAATGTTGAGTGGAGTTCAACATCCAGGAATGGCCGGGTTAAGTGTCTTGATTTCTTCGGAGACAATAGCTGGCATTGCTGGGATGGAAATTACGTAAACGTAATCTGTTAAGGGATAACTGGCTTCTTAATATTCCGCTTAATTAAACTTTTTTTACTATTTTGCTCCACTTAAAGCGAGAAACAATGTCAGTGGGGAAAAAATCTTTATTGTTAATATTTTGCATTCTGATCACCGATCAGGTCTTAAAGATATGGGTTAAGACACACATGACAATTGGAGAAGAGATCCCTCTTTTTGGCAATTGGGGCATGCTGCATTTTATCGAAAACAATGGAATGGCATTTGGAATGGAAATGGGCGGCAAGACAGGTAAGATCCTCTTAAGCCTTTTCAGGATATTTGCAATTATTGCTATATCCTGGTTCCTATATTCACTTATCTGTAAAAAAGCATACTCCGGTCTCATATTGGCAGTCAGTGCAATTCTTGCAGGAGCAGTGGGAAACATAATAGATTCTGCCTTTTACGGCATGATCTTCACTGAGAGTTATTCCCAGCCCGCAATAATGTTTCCCAGGGAAGGAGGTTATTCATCATTCCTGCTGGGTAGGGTTGTTGACATGTTTTACTTTCCTGTTATAAATACCCGATGGCCTGAATGGTCACCTTTCAGAGCGGGAGAATCATTGGTTTTCTTCAGACCAATATTCAATATTGCTGATTCGGCAATTACATGTGGTGTAATATCGATCCTGCTGTTCCAGAAAAGGATGTTCCGGGATTTCAATTAAAAGCAAGACTGCCATTTTTCGAACAGCAAAAAATTCATTATTAACAGCAATCTTTAATACAGTTAAGCACGGACCCCAGATTCTTATGTTTTAAGAAATATGAGATATTTCTTCCCTCCCGTTTTGAGGACAGTACTCCTTTGTCTTTCAGGATCAACAGGTGATGAGATGCAACTGCCTGTTCTATATCCACATGCTTGTGTATTTCCGTTACAGTTCTCAATGATCCGTCTTCGAGGTATTTAATTATTGAGATCCTTACCGGATGAGCGATAGCCTTAAGCATAGTAGCGGCTTTTTCAAGAATTTCAGGATTAAGATCTTTATATTCCATAATGAGGCATTTAACTTACAAATTTAAATTAATATAGTTAAGTATCTTAATATTTGACAGGAAAGGTACAATGGTTTGGCAACAAATCACAGGAGAGACCAAAGTGTTGGAGTGAAATTGCTATATTTGAACAAATAAGAAGTCTATGTCGGTCCTAAGCGAAATCAGAAAACCGGTTGAAAAGGAGATGGATGAATTTGAATCATACTTCAACAGGACCATGCAAAGCAACATTCCTCTTCTTAAAATAATTCTCAATTATATATTGCGGCGCAAGGGGAAGCAGATGAGACCTTTGCTTGTATTCCTTACTGCCGGCCTTAACGGAAAAATTGCAGAATCGACATATGTTGCTGCCACATTGATCGAGCTTCTTCATACAGCTTCACTTGTTCATGATGACGTTGTTGATGATGCAAAGGAAAGAAGAGGAGCTCTGTCAATTAATGCCCTGTGGAATTCAAAAATCGCGGTTCTCGTTGGTGATTATATGCTCTCACAGGGATTACTTATCAGTCTTGAAAAATCAAGATTTGAGATGCTTGAGATCGTTTCTGAGGCTGTAAAGTCGATGGCAGAAGGAGAGCTGCTTCAACTGCAGAAAGCACGAAAGCTGAACATAAAGGAGCCGGATTATTATAAAATAATCATGAGTAAAACAGCTGCGCTTGTTGCAGCCTGCACAGCAACCGGCGCACGGTCAGTGACTGAAGATCCGGACATAATTCAGCAGATGAAAGAATTTGGTGAAAATATCGGAATTGCTTTCCAGATAAGGGACGATCTCCTTGATTATGAGACCAATGGCTTGACGGGTAAAATACTTGGAAACGATATCAAGGAGAGGAAGCTGACATTGCCCCTTATACATGCCCTGGAGATTGCTTCTGCGTCACAGAAAAATCAGGTAATGGCTATTGTGAAGAGAAAGAAGAAGACGAAGGATGAGATTAAGAAAGTAATTGATTTTGTGTCCGCCTCCGGAGGGCTTGAGTATGCAGAACTTAAAATGAACCAGTTCCGCGACAAAGCACTGGCAATCCTTGATTCATATCAGGACTGTGATTATAAGAATTCGCTTAAAAAATTCGTTTATTATACTACCTCAAGAAACAAATAATTCTGACGGTTTTCAGACAGCTGCCTCCAGTTTTATCTTGGCAACTTTATCCATGTCGGAGTCATAGTGCCTTGATCCAAGGTAGAACAATGCTGCTCCTGCAATAAGAACAAACGGAAGTATTGAGAGCGCTGTTTCAATATTCGATTTATCATATATTCTTCCAAGTACCAAAGGGGCCATTGATGATCCCAGAAGATTTTGAACTATTACAGCAATAGCGTATGATGTTGCCCGCAGTCCGGGATGAATAACATCCTGGGTTACAGAAATGGAGCCTGCCAGAAAGCATGTAACAGATACCCCGACTAAAAGAAGGGCGATATACTGGATCGATCCGCTTAATCGTAAAGCTATAAACAGGATAAACGCTGTGAAAAGGGTTGAAATTGCCGGAAAAAGCAATCTCGCATTCTTCTGTCTTTTATGCCATGCGTCAGTCAGAAATCCGCCCAGTGGTGCTCCAACAACTGCAAGCACCATAACAAGGCTTGCGTTTCTTGCCGCCACATCCATTGCCTGCCCGTTCACATTCTGAAAATATGTTGATAACCAGGTAATCAGTGATGTAGTCACAAAAACAACAGCTGCAATACCAAAATAAGTATATATAACAGATGGACGGGTCATAAATTCACGCACCATATCCTTTCTTTCCATTTTGACCTTCCGCGAATTCCTGTCAAAAAAAGCCAGATCAACTGTCTTGTAATCTTTGATAAACAGGAACAATATTGCAATTATCAATCCGGGAATAGCCACAATGCCAAAAGCATGCTTCCATCCAAGCTTGACTGCAATCAATCCGCCAAGCAAATGGCCAATAGCTGTTCCAACAGGAATTGATGCATTCCAGAGGCCCATCATTCTTGAGCGCTTTTCCTGAGGATAGAGCCCTGAAATTACCGCACTGCCGCCAGGAGCATAACCGGCTTCACCTATTCCAATAAACATTCTTGCCATGAAAAGCTGTATGTAATTTCCTGTAAGTGCACACAAAGCAGTTGCTACACTCCACATTATTGCCATTATCCCAATCGTCTTTGTCCTGCTCCAACGGTCAACCAGCAGGGAAACAGGGAAGGTAAGCAATACGATAGCCCAGTAAACTGCCGAGACAAGCATACCACTCTGTGCATGAGTTATTCCCCAGTCTTTTTCAATAGCTGGAAACATTGATGTAATAACCATCCTGTCGATATAATCAAACATATACAACAGGAAGAGCAAAATGAAAATGTAGTTTGAATATCTCTTTGAAAAGAGATAGCCATCAGGTGTTCCCGAATTTTTCATGAGATTTTTATTAAAACCTTATCCCAAGTAAATAAAAATTAATGTTGGTTGTTTTTTTTGTACTAATTTTAAGTCTTTATACTTATTTCTAATTATATTGGAAAATGGTTTTCATAATTTTTAAACCTTTATATTAACAGCCATAATGGTAACCCTTAAGCAGATTGAAGAATTCATTGCATCAGAACCAATTGCAATGGTCGGAGTCTCAAGAAACCCGAAGAAATTTGGTTTTACGGCATTCAGGGAACTTAAAGAAAAAGGTATGAATATCATCCCTATAAATCCTTACGCGAAGGAAATACACCAGGCAAAGGTATATAACGACCTTAAAACAATGCCAGCTGGAGTAAAAGGATTGATAGTAATGACTCAAAAAAACCAGACTGCAGAAATAATTAAGCAGGCAAAAGAAATCGGGTTAAAGCAGATATGGATACAACAGACATCAGAAAGCAAAGAAGCTCTTGATCTTCTGAAGGGCAGTGATATTAATTATATCACCGGACAGTGTATACTGATGTATTACAAACCTCATAGTATTCATAAATTTCATGCAGGATTAAAAAAATTCTTTGGAAGATATCCTAAGTAGAAACTGAAGGTGCATAATGACGGGCAATAAAGACTATACACATGTAACTGAATTTGGTGTCAGGGATTACGAATGTGATATTCAGGGAGTTGTAAATAACGCGAATTATCAGCATTATCTTGAGCATGCAAGGCATGAATTCCTGATCTCCCGGGGTATAAGCTTTTCTGCCCTTCATAATGAAGGAATAGATCTGATAGTATCGCGTATAGAGATTAATTATAAATATCCCTTAAGAAGCCATGATAAATTCGTTGTAAAATCAGGAATACAAAAGGAAGGGAATGTAAGGCTTGTTTTTATTCAGGATATTTACAGGCAACCTGATGAAAAGCTCATTGTACAGGCAAAAGTTACAGGTGCGGCAATTAAAAATGGGAAACCTATCCGCCCCGGAGAAATATTTGAAAAATTAAAACTAATGTGACTTTAAATTTTTTACCATGAATAGGAAAAGAATTACACGAAGAGAGTTTGTCTCATATGCAGCTGCCGGAACCGGCACTTTGCTTATTGGCAAGATTATCAATACGGAAGGATATACTCCGTTGGCAGATCAGGCTAATCCTCTGAGGCAAATAACACTAGGAAAAACCGGAATAAAAACAACCCTGCTTGGAATGGGAACGGGATACAATGGCTATAACAACAGTTCAAGCATTACAAGATCTGGGGTTGCTGAAAAAGTCATAAGGTATGCCTATGACAGAGGTCTCCGCTTCTTTGACTGTGCAGATGCCTATGGAACACATCCCTTTACTGCAAGGGCTCTGAAAGATATTCCAAGGGAAAATTATACAATCAATACAAAAATTATGCTCAACCAGAGAGCTTCCCGGGATTCCGGAAATCAGGATGCCAATTTGGTTGTTGACCGTTTCAGAAAAGAACTTGATACAGATTATATCGATATCGTACAACTGCACCTCATGACAAGCGGCACCTGGCCTGATGAACATAAGAGACAGATGGATATCCTTGAGACTCTTAAAGTTAAAGGTATTATTCGTGCTCATGGTGTTTCTGTCCACTCCCTTCCGGCAATGGAAGCCGCTGCAGCCAGTCCATGGGTTGATGTTATACATGTTCGTATTAATCCCTTCGGCGCCTCAATGGATGCACCCAAACCGGAGACAGTTACACCAGTAATAGAAAAGCTTCATAAATCAGGTAAGGGCGTTATAGCAATGAAGGTCTTCGGAAATGGCAGCTTTAAAAATGAATCCGAAAAGCTTGACCAGTCTCTGAAGTTTGTCCTTGGCCTTGATACAGTCGATATGATAATAATCGGATTTGAACAAACCGGGCAGATCGATAATTGCATGGAAAGAATGATAAAAGCTTTAAAGTCGTGATCATAACGACAATTATTAACTTAATCAATCTAAAATTCTTCTCAAATAAATAATAAATAATTCACCCTAATTAATTAAATAATTGTTATGAACAAAAACACATTACTTTTAATGATAGCTGCTATATCCCTAATCTTTTGTAATGTCAAGGCTCAGGAGGCCACCGGTCTGGAAGCAATTATCAAAGAAGGCGCTGTCCTCGAAAAGCTTGCAGATGGATTTGAATTTACCGAAGGCCCGGCAATAGATAAAAAAGGAAGTATTTATTTTACCGACCAGCCCAACGACAGAATAATGGTTTATAATTTTAAAACCGGCCTTTCAGTACATTTGCAGCCATCCTTAAGAGCTAACGGGCTATTTATGGACAAAAAAGGCTATCTGTGGGCCTGTGCTGATGAAAAAAATCAGGTCATTCGTATTTCTCCCGATAAAAAAGTCGAAATAATAACGGGAACCTATAATGATAAGCCATATAATGGCCCGAATGATATATGGATAACATCAGCCGGTCATATCTATTTCACTGATCCTTTTTATGTACGGAAATACTGGGATCATACCAGCATGCCACAGGACAAGGAATGTGTATATTATATTAAACCTGATCTCAAAACGGTTGTACGTATTGTCGAAGATATGCGCGGTCCAAATGGCATTGTGAGCACTCAGGATGGGAAAAAAATATTTATTGCTGATATAAAAGGCAATAAAACATGGTCCTATACTGTAAATCCGGATGGGTCCCTGACAGATAAGACTCTCTTTTGCGAGATGGGATCAGACGGTATCACTATAGATTCTGAAGGCAATCTATATCTCACAGGAAGAGGTGTGACTGTCTTTGATAAAACCGGTAAAAAATTAGGAAATATAAGTTTACCGGAAAGATCAGCAACTAATGTATGCTTTGGAGACAAAAACAGAAAAAGCCTTATAATTACTGCCGGTAAAGGTCTTTACAGAATTAAAACCAAGGTAAAAGGGACATATTGATATTATTCTGCTTCTCATATTGTTAATTTGTCCTCCTTTTTCTTTTAAATTTTTATTTATTATTGCAGTTTGATTTAAATATTATATATGGATCCTCTTTTAAAAATGCTGGATGTAGATGGGACCCGAAGAGCAGATATTCGTCCGGGTATTGCGGTAATGGTTGAACTTGTAGAAGACAAGCGTACAGGTAAATTAACCGGAGGAAGGGTTCAGGAGGTTTTAACATCCTCTCCCAATCACCCGCACGGAATAAAAGTAAAACTTGAGAACGGGCAGATTGGACGAATTAAACAGATTCTCCGGAAATAACCTCTTACCTGAACAGTACTTATATTGCGTTTATAATCATTTTGTTATTTGCCATTCATCCAAAAAATTGACTAATTTTGGCTTTTTAAAAGCATTGTTTGGCTTTTAAGAAAATCAAAAGAAAAAAATATGAAATACGATGATTTTCTGGTATCCAGCCTGGGAAAAGGAAATGTTGTTTCTCCCCTTAAGCAAAGTCCGCGGACTGACAGCCCGGTATACAAATTTGTAGATGAAGATGACAGAATTATTTATGATACTTCTGTTGCTAATTTCTTTAAATTAAAGGAAAGCGGAGAAATACCTGTCTCTTTCGAAAAAGCCGGTCCCAAAGAGAATATATTCTTTGAACCGGCAAAAACAAAAGTTGCCATTGTAACATGCGGAGGGCTTTGCCCGGGTGTCAATAACGTTATCAGAAGTCTTGTAAACCAGTTGTATTACAGGTATGGAATAAGCAGGATACTTGGCATAAAATATGGCTATGAGGGTTTGGTCTCAAAATATAATCATCCCGTTGTGGAACTTTCAGCTTCAATGGTGAGTGATATACATTTATCAGGAGGCACTATTCTTGGAACTTCACGAGGCAATCAGAACGTTTCGGAAATGGTTGATACACTTGAGATTCTTAATGTAAATGTTCTTTTTTGCATAGGAGGAGACGGAACACTGAGAGGAGCACATGCCATCTACGAAGAAATTGAAAAAAGAAAATTAAGAATTGCCGTCGCCGGTATACCAAAAACAATTGATAATGATATCGATCTTATCCAAAAATCATTTGGTTTTGAAACAGCATTTTCAATTGCCAACGACATAATACGTAATGCTCATAATGAAGCATCAGGAGCAAATAATGGTATCGCCCTGGTAAAACTGATGGGGCGTGATTCAGGATTTATTGCTGCAAGTGCCGCTCTAGCAATTCAGGAAGTAAATTTTGTACTTATACCTGAAATATCTTTTGACCTTTACGGACCGAGAGGTTTTCTTAAAGTGCTGCGTAAACGACTGGAGGACAGACATCATGCAGTGATTGTTGTTGCAGAAGGAGCAGGGCAGGACTTATTTGAACATGGTGACCAGGAACGAGACGCATCAGGCAATATAAAACATAAAGATATTGGAGTTTATCTCAAGGAAAAGATCAAAGAAGAATTCAATTCAAAAAGTTTTCCATTTTCTATTAAATACATCGACCCAAGCTACATAGTAAGAAGCGCACCAGCCAATGCCAACGACAGCAAATTCTGCAATCTTCTTGCTCAAAACGCCGTTCACGCTGCTCTCTCCGGAAAAACAGATTTTGTTGTCGGATACTGGAACAATGAATTCACCTTGCTTCCAATTTCAATGACTGTAGCAAAAAGAAAAAAGATTGACATCGAAGGTGAACTCTGGTGGAATGTTCTTGAAGCAACTGGACAGCCAATAAGCATGAAGAATCCCTGATATGATTAAGAATATAATCTTTGATCTTGGGAATGTTTTAATCAGTTTCAGACCTGCTGAATATTTGGAAAAGAACAATTACCCCTTGACTATCAGAGACGTCATTCTTAACGATATTTTCCGTAGCAGGGAATGGGCAATGATAGATAACGGAAGCATCACAACAACTGAAGCTATTGATATCCTCTCTGTAAAATCATCGCTTAAAAGGCCCGAAATAGCTCAAATTTTCAATTTACGGACAGACATTATGTTCCCGATTGAAGAAAACGCAAGGCTTCTGCCTGTTTTTAAAAAGCAAAACTTTAAGTTATTTTATCTGTCCAACTTCCCTATGGACATTTTTGGGGGAATTAAAAGTAGTTTTGATTTTTTCACATATTTCGATGGTGGAATAATATCTGCTGAAGTGAAATGCTCCAAACCGGATCCGAAGATTTACAGGATCCTTTCGGATAAATATAAATTGGAACTAAATGAATGTCTTTTCATAGATGACTTTGAAGGAAACATCAGGGCTGCCGAAAATCTCGGGATGAAAGTTTTTTATACGGCCGGCTCAACTGATATTTCAAATGTTCTTAAGATTTCTTTCCCTGACCTGTTTCAGGAAGAAAAATGAGAAAATCACCCTCTCCAGGTTTAAAATTCAAAGGGTACCCATAGTAAGTCATATAAATATTGAATTCTCATTAAGTTAAGCTACAGCAATATCGATATATGTATTTGTAATTCAATGTTATATGACCAGACAGAACGCCTTGTGCTTTATTTGTTTCCAGGGCTGTTCTTAAAATAATCTGTGACAATCCATGCCCTGTGGTTGCCGATAAGGTTTTTCAAATCCTCAAAATGGGCATTTCTTATTTTATCGACAGATCCCATTTTCTTTAGTAAGATTTCTTTTGATTTATTTCCAATACCTTTAATTTCATCAAGTGTTGATCTTAATGATTCTGATGATCTTTTATCGCGATGGAAATTAATTCCAAAACGATGCGCCTCGTTGCGAAGCTGCTGAATTATTTTAAGGCTTACGGAATTCTTTTCAAGGTATAATGGCACGCTATCGCCGGGGAAAAAGATTTCTTCAAGTTTTTTAGCAATTCCGATTATTGTAATTTTATCATCCAGCTGCAATTTTTTAAGACTCTTCACAGCTGACGACAGCTGTCCTTTACCACCGTCAACAATGATTAGTTGCGGCAAAGCCAGGTTTTCGCCGATAACCCTGCTATATCTTCTGAAGATTATCTCTTCCATTGAAGCAAAATCATTCGGTCCTTTAACAGATTTTATATTGAAGTGCCTGTATTCCTTTTTTGATGGTTTGCCATTTCTGAAAACAACACAGGAAGCAACCGGATTTTTCCCCATTATATTGGAGTTATCAAAACACTCAATATGCACTGGTAACTGAGACATATGAAGGTCTGTCCTCAGCCTGGCCAGGTTTTTCCCTGTTCGGTCTTTTGTTACAATATCAAGTCTCTTTTTCTTTTGTTCCAGCTTGAAGTATACAGCATTTCTCTCAGCAAGTTGCAGAAGCTTAAGCTTTTCACCCCTGACAGGAACAGTGTATTTTATATTTTCAAATTGTATATCAGGTTTAAAAGGTACTATTAATTCTGGCGAATCACTTGATAATCTTTGTTTTATCTCCGTTATTCCGGAGCTTAGCAAAGATTCCCTTTCTTCATCTACCCTGCTTTTCATTTCCAGTGTATATGCCTGTATCACTGCTCCATCAACAACTTTAAGGTAACTAATAAATGTGTTGTTTTCATCCTGTGAGAAGCCAAAAACATCAACATTTTTTATTGTATTGCTGACTACTGCTGAATGGCTTCTGAATTTGTTCAGGATTTCAATCTTATCCTTGATTATCTGGGCTTCTTCATAGCGGGTCGCTGAAGAATATTCAAGCATTAGCTTTTTCAGCTGATCAATAACTGTTGAGATGTTCCCTTTCAGAATAGATCTGACCTGCCTGATGTTCTCTTCATACTCCTCCTCCCCCTGCAATCCAACACAAGGTCCTTTACAGTTTCCAATATGATACTCCAGGCATACTTTGAATTTACCCGATTTAATATTTTCATGTGTAAGACTGAGGATACAGGTTCTTGGCCTGTATAGTTGCCGTATTATTGTAAGAAGTGTTTTGACCATCAATCCTGAAGTATAGGGACCGAAATACGATGATCCATCCTTAATCAGATTTCGTGTGCTGAACACTCTCGGGAATTGTTCTTTTTTAATACATATCCAGGGGAATGTTTTATCGTCCTTGAGCAGTATGTTATATCTTGGCTGGTGTTCTTTAATCAGATTATTCTCCAGCAGAAGAGCATCGGCTTCAGAATCTACAACTACATAGCTTAATCTTTCAGCTCTTTTAAGCATGATACTTGTCTTGGCCGACTGATTTTTAGTAAAATATGAACTTACGCGTTTCTTAAGGTTTTTTGCCTTGCCCACGTAAATTATGGTATTCCTGAGATCAAGAAACTGGTAGACACCCGGTCTCTCTGGTATCTGATTCAATATTTTTCCCGGATCAATTGACATTACATTTAGGAATGCTGATTTCTTTAAAAGAAACAGTAATTAATCTGTAAATAAAGGAACAAAATCAAAATTTTTTGCATTAAACAATCCTTTGTCACTAAGCTTTAATTCAGGGATAACGAGCAGGGCCATAAATGATAAAGTCATAAATGGTGCTGAAAGGTCGCTGCCCATTGATCTTACTTTTGATGTTAGTCTTTCATATTCAGCTGCAACATGTTTTACAGGCAAGTCAGACATTATTCCTGCAACAGGAAGAGGAAGAATATCAACAGATTTATTATCTGATACTGATAGTCCTCCCTTCATCCCGATTATCTTGTTTGTTGCTGAAGCAATATCCCTGTCATTTGTTCCTACACATATTATATTATGGCTGTCGTGAGCCACTGAGCTGGCAAATGCGCCTTTTTTAAGCTTAAATCCCTTCACAAACGCAATTGAGGGAGGTGCGTCATTATATCTGTCTTTTACGACTATTTTCAGGATATCATTCAGCTCATCAGGTTCAGTGAATTTTCCTTTACCTGAATTAAATATTAATTCCTTTGTCAGAAGGCTGCCATCCGAAACGCCTATTACACGGATTCTGTTGCCTTCTTTTCTGATCTTAAGTTGCTCTTCCGATATTAAGGATGAATTGAAATTATTTACCGGTTTGTCATTATTATATGTAAAAAGGGTCCGCCCCCTTTCGAAAACTTTTTTTCCATCGATCCATGTTTCAAGGATATCCATGCTCAGATAGTTTTTTAAAACAACAAAATCAGCAGGATCTCCGGCACGTAACAATCCAGCATCAAGAGAATAATGTTTTGCAGGATTCAATGTACAGCTTCTTATAACCTTAAAAAGATCAAAGCCTTCATTCAGAAGTCCTGATATTATCCTGTCAATATGCCCTCCAATAAGTGTTTCCGGATGCATATCGTCGCTGCAAAGCATGACCATATCTGGATGAGTTGAAATAAGGCTCTTAAGTTCAGAAAGGTTGCGTGCGGCGCTGCCTTCACGTATAAGGATTTTCATCCCCAGTTCAATCTTTTCAAGTGCTTCTCCCAATGATGTACATTCGTGATCTGTACTTATTCCTGATTCAACATATTTCTTCAAATCACTTCCTGTCAGTCCCGGTGCATGTCCGTCTATAGGTTTGCCTGCTTTTAATGCCGCCTTTAACTTACTGTGAACTTCCGGGTCATCATATATTACACCTGGAAAATTCATCATCTCTGCCAGAAATTTTATTTTCTCATTCCTTAATAATTTTTTGACATTTGATTTGTCAATGACTCCGCCCGCCGATTCGAATCTTGTGGCTGGCACACAGGACGGTGCGCCAAACCAGAATTTAAGAGGCACTTTTTCTGCATTTCTTAGCATATAATTAACCCCCGCAATACCAAGTACATTTGCTATTTCATGGGGATCCGAAACTACCCCGGTTGTTCCACGTGAAACAGCCTGTTCTGCGAATGA
>JAEAME010000900.1_pt1 | contig 24778 bp, 22 predicted proteins | sample 8958731 | NCBI WGS metagenome assembly JAEAME01 (sample SAMN16933194, study PRJNA681113) | bioreactor sludge metagenome | isolation source: anerobic bioreactor sludge (Control) | place: India:Bengaluru | collected 2018-10-24 | reverse complement strand
AAATAATATTAAACCAAGACTCCGTTAGCTTGACGCGCATGCCTTTGAGGGGCTTAGTCGCGGTCAATTTGCACACAATATTGTCTGAGCAGCTTCCTGAACCGCAGAATATCGAATAACGAATGCAGAATTTCGAAATGTTGTCTGCGGTTCTACATTCGTTACTCGACATTCGGTATTTTACGGCACTATCCACTTAGCCACCATCATAGCGTGAAAAAAACACAATCTGATATTTGTCAAACCGTTACTGCCTCACCGGCAGAGCCGGCGAATCTCCTAAAGAATCAGACGAGGACGGACTTTTTCCCCTCCTCGAGGAATGCGATGACGCGGGCGAGGCGCGAGCGCCGGGCCTCCTCCTTCTTGGCCGCCGTGATCCAGCCTAGATAACGCTTTCGATAGCCCGGCGCGAGGGTTGCCCAAAACGCCGCTGCCTTGGGTTTCTTGTCAATTGCCTCCCGCACGAACTCCGGGGTATCGATAGCGTCGGAGCGTTTCGGGGCGGACACAGCAGCCGTGGCCGCGAGCGGCACTTCGAGTGCGGAAAGCCCCGCCGCCGTGACTCGTCCTTCAGCGATCAGCTCTCGCATGCGATGCAGGTTTTTCGTAGACCACCTTGTCTTGTTCGTGCGGGGCGTGAATTTGCGCAGGTAGGTGTCGTCGTCGAGCCGCTTGATGACGCTGTCGATCCATCCGTAGCAGAGAGCTTCGTCGAGCGCGTCCTCATATGAGACGCAGCGGATGCCCGTGTGCTTTTTCGGGAATTCGAGCCAGACTTCACTGGCGTTGGCGTAGTGGCGTATGAGCCATCGGCGCCATACCGCCGCACTCGATGCGAAAAATCTGTTGCCGGACATGAAGCAGATCCTTTCGATGAATTTGTGACGATTACTAGATAAGTTTTTTGCCAAACATCCTTTCTGCGTTTCCAATCGCCATGGATCTGAGCGGCGCATTCAGGAACCGTACCAGCGGGATCATGGCCGAGAAAAGCTTGAGCAGGGTGGGAAGGAGCTTCGGTCCTTCGGCAAGTTCCGCAGGTTCGGTGACCGAGACATAAAACTGTTTCTGCCGCAGCACGTCGATGGCCGGATGGTCCGCAGGGAATCCTGAGGGCGGGCGGACCAGGCGCTCCCCCTGAAGGCAGGCAAATAGCCTTTTGAATCGTCGCTGATTTGTGATTGTCGATATCTCTTCCCAGTTCTCCGCGATGTGCCGGCGCAGCGCCTTCAAAGTCGCGGGATCCGGCATATAGACTCCGCCCGCAACCAGCACTTCAGCTGGCTCGACGTGAAAATAAAGGCACGCCGCTGTATTCTTCGGCATTCCCCGCGGCACGAAAATAGCGGCAACGTGGGTTTTATAGGGGCTCTTATCGGCGCTGAAGCGAATGTCCCGATAGATGCGATAGATGGCGCGCTGCGGTTCCACGACGAATTCCGGTGCCACTCCCTGTATCGCGAAGCCGAGATCGAGAACCAGTTCGGTCATCGGGGCTTTGACTTTCTGCTCGTAAATGCTCTTGTGCGCGAGAAACCATTCCCGGTTGTTGTTCCGCTTGAGCTGTCGGAGAAACCTGAGCGTCTCGGGCGGGAATCCCCCGAATCCAATCGTCATTACGGATTGACCTCACAACCCTATCATACTATGGAATAGGGATTTTCCAAGCAGGTATGCTCGGATCAACTCCTCCGGAATGTTGATTTTTCCGACGGCATGCGCAAAAATGCGGCAAGCGGCAATATTTGCCCTCCGCGGCAATATCGATGGCGCAAATTCTTGGCTGATGACACCAAACTCTCAAGGAGGTCTTATGGTTCGAGCAATTTTAAGCATTGCGATTTTGCTGTTCAGCACGGCGTTTATTCAGGCTCAGACGGAATGCACCCGTCCGATGCTTCAAACGGCGGCAGACAGTTATATTGCCGCCCAAACGGCGGGAAATCTCTCAAAGATGTCCTTGGCGACGAAAGCAAAATTTCTGGAAAACATGAAGGAAATCACACAGGACAAGGGGCTCTGGAATAAGGCGTTGCCCATCGCATTTCACCGCAGCATCTATGATGTCGGGCGGTGTATGACGTTTACGGAAGTGATTGTCACCGAGGGCGGGCATCCTTACGTGCTCGGCACGCGCTTGAAACTCAGAGACGGAAAGGTAACGGAGATTGACAGCCTGGTAACGGACGAAGGCGACTGGCTCTTCAACGCTCAAGACTATTTGAAGTACTCCAAGGCTGAAGATTGGCCTGTGCTGCCGGTTGACGACCAGATCAGCCGACAGGATCTCATCGATGCCGGCAATCAGTATTTCGATTTCGTATTCATGGACAAGGGAATACGGCCGCCATGGGGGCTCCGTGTGCCAGGTTGGAGGGCGGCGCATATACAAATGATAAAAACGAAAACAAAGACACCTGCCAGATCCCCGGTCCGCTTGGAAATATGTTCATTGTGAACCGATCCTACGTGGTGGACGAAGAGATGGGCGCCGTCAATGTTTTCTGCCGTTTCGGCGACAGTACTGGAATGCCGGATTCCCACACGTTCTATCTGGTTAATGGCCGATATCGCTGGATCCACACGCTGAGCGTGAATTTGACCGACAAACCCGTCGTCGTCCCCAAAATGAAGCCGGAGTAGAAAATCGGAAAATCGGGGACGGACCACGATATTTTATTGGAAACAATAGTGAAAAACTCAGATTTGCATTCGTAAATGGGGCTTAGCGACAATTTTTGGCGCGATTTTATGATCGTAAGACACCGCTTCTGAATAGTCATGCGATGGGCTTATACGCAGATTTTGGGGCCAAAATCCCAAGCTAAGGGGGTTTTTCCCTATGATAAACTGTATTAAGCCATGATTTGGGAAGTACTTATCATGGTCCGTCCCCATTGAGCCTGCCGATCGTGAACCTTTTGACCTGCCGCCGCATCATTAATAACATAAACATTTGAATTAGCCTGGGTACCAGGGGACGGGGGGAGTTCGGGCGATCCGCAAAAAACGGTGAGGTTTTTGGAGCCTCGAAATGAAAGGAATCCAAAATGGTACGGAATAACGCAGAATCAACTGATTCAAAAGCGATTTCGAAGCTGTTTCTTCCTTGCGCAACGATCCTGATGCTTTTCCTTGCGGGCCCTCTTGCGTTTGCCGGCAGCGATGCCACAATGGATCCCGCCGCTGTTCAGGATCGGGCAGACGAACCCGATTTCAGCTTCACAGCGCCCAAGGGATTTTTGGGATTTCGCATCGGGAAGTTCTTCCCTCAGGCAGACAGTGAGCTGTTTGACATGATTACGAGCGATTTGACGCTCGAGAAGAGCGATTTTCGGGCGTGGGATTTCGGAATGGACGGGGGAGTTGATTTGCATGAGAGAATCGAGCTGATTTTCAGTTTCGATTACTCCAGGCGGACGAAGGCCTCTGAATTCCGGGACTTTGTGGACGAAAACGACCTGCCGATTACCCAGACAACCAGGCTGGAACAGATCCCTCTGACCGGAGGCGTTAAGCTTTTGCTTGTGCCGAGAGGGCAGGGCGTGGGGCGGTATGCGTGGCTGCCGTCCGCCGTTGTGCCTTACATAGGCGGCGGTGCCGGCATTTTGTGGTATCGTTTTCAGCAGGAGGGAGATTTTGTGGATGAATCCGACTACGAAATTTTTCCGGCTCATTTGAAATCCTCCGGCTGGACGCCGACTGTGTATGCGGGAGGCGGAGCGGACATCCGCGTTTTCAAATCGGCGTTTTTAACGCTCGATCTGCGCTATGTGTGGGCAAAACCGGAACTGGATCGCGATTTTGTTTCCTTTGATGAACTCGACCTGTCGGGACTTCGCGTTTCCGCCGGTTTGCAGTTTCATTTTTAGGAGGTAAGGTATGCGGGCTCATGACCGATTTCTCTTGCCATATCCGTTGGTCAATCGTTTTGCCGGCCGCGTGTTGGGCATATCGGGAATAGTTCTGGCAATCTGCCTTGCATGGTCAGCCGCGGCGAATGCAGCCGATGAGACTGATACCAGTCCTGCCCAAAGCATCGATAGCCGATGGCTGCCCTGGATCGGCTCGTGGCGGTTAATTCCGGATGCCGTCAGAGAAGAAGATAGCGCGGCAAAGAAGGATTATGTCGTGGAAATCAATCCGGGCGATGACGGGAAAACCGTCATGATGAAAAGCTACGAGGGCGAAAAGCTTTTGCTTGAAAGCAGGATCACGGCCGACGGATCGCGGCAGCCGCTAAAAGATGAAAAATGCGGCGGTTGGTACAGGTATTCCTGGTCGGAAAGCGGGAAGCGACTGCTGTTCGAAAGCCAGTCCAGTTGTCCCGGCGAACTGGCGAGGTTCGTATATGGGCTCTCCATAGTTACGGACAACCGGGACTGGCTCGACATTCAGCTGCTGCGCAGCGGAGAAGACCGCGCGGTCAGCGTCCGGAAATTCCGGTCGGTGGCCGAGAGCACGAAGGCGATGCCTGCACCCAGGTATCTCGCCGCGACCAGCCTGTCCATCGATGAGGTGATCGATCTGAGCCGCAGGATTCCCTATGAACTCATTGAAGCGGCTATTGTGGAGCTGGACAAGCCTTTCAAGATCAATTCCAGTGCCTTGAAACGCCTCGCGGATGCTCATGTTCAGCCTCAGGTGGTGGACCTCATGGTCGCGATTTCATTCCCCGACAGATTTGACGTGAGCCGCCAAAGAGTGGTGCCCGTCAGGCAAAGGAGCGCCGGTTCCTCGGGAGGTTACTATGGTCCCTCGTACGGCTGGTTGCCTTTTGGCTACTGGTCCATTTACGGTCCCTATTCCAGCTGGTATTGGGGTTCGCCGTTCTACGACTACTGGGGATGGAATGTCTGGCGCGACGGCTATTCATACGGCGGCCATGGAGGGGGCAGGGAAGACAGGGGCGGCAGGTTGATCAACGGTCGTGGATACAGCAGAGTCGAGCCCGCCCGTCCCGATTCGCAGCCCCGGTATGCCCACCCGCGGAACGAGCCCGGATACACCGGCAGTGGAGCAAGCGGGGGCACTGCAGTTTCGTCTCCGCCTCCCGCTGCGGTCCAAAGCGGTTCGTCGGCGCCTGCCCCGAGCGGATCCTCCGGCAGCAGTTCGCCCAGTGCGTCGCCGAGCGGTTACCACAGCGGCAATAGCGGAGGAGGCGCCTCAGCCAAACCGCGCGATTAAATGGATCGAGGCGCCAATAGGCGTTGAGATCCGCCGGCTCCGGAAATGCCGAATATCGAATAACCAATATCGAACAGCGAGCATCAAAGCAAGCCACAAGCCGCGGCTTTGGTTCCATAGGAGCAGCGGCAACCGGCAATCGCAGCATGGGCGCAAACCGCTGCAAGTCGGGATCAGAAATCGCGCATCCGCCCTATCATTGTCACATATCTGTGACAATATTCTTGACAGCAGGCAATCCGCTCGGATAGCTTGGGGCCGGAGGCATGCTCTCTTATTTCAAGTCATTATTATTGAAGCTATCGTATATGGCGCTATGACATATTTGGCAATATCCTATTATGGATATTAAACATGAATAATCCAGCATCAGGAGAATCGCGATGAAATTGTCGACAAAAATGGATAATGGTATGACTCGCAGGATGTTTTTTAGGAATACGGCCATGACAAGCGCCGCCGCCATTGCTGCCGGCTCCGGCGGTTTGGTGCTGCCCTTATCTGCCCAATCGAAAAAGCCGTCCCCCAAAATATCGGGTAAAACAATCAGGGAAGCCGCACGTGACACCAAGGTATGCCGTACAGCGGATGTGGTGGTCGTGGGCGGCGGGCCCGGAGGTATCGGCGCGGCTCTGGCCGCAGCAAGGAGTGGCGCAGACACGGTTCTTATTGAAAGATATGAGCACCTTGGCGGTATGGGCACCGGCGGACTGGTCACCATCATCCCCGCCATGACCGATAGGAACGGCAAACAGGTGATAGCCGGAATTACTCAGGAGTGGATAAGCAGGCTGGATGCCAGGGGGGCCGCTGATTACCCGAAGAAGGAGCATTGGGGCTCCTCCGACAAAAAACTTATTGATTATTATAGAAACCGTTCCCCTTTTTACGCCACAGGCAACAGTGTAGGATATTCTGCGCATATCGATGCCGAGATATCCAAATGCCTGTTTCAGGACATGATGCAAGAGGCAAAGGTGAAGACATATCTCCATTCATGGGGGACAGAACCCATCATGGAGGGCAACAAGGCCAGGGGCGTCATCTTTGAGAGCAAATCAGGAAGACAGGCCGTACTGGCAAAGGTTGTCATCGACTCCACCGGCGATGGAGACCTATTGCCCTATGCAGGGGCAGCCTTTGAGACCGAAATCGACAAAACTCTGAGGATGTCCAACCTTTCCTTTTCATACTGGATCGACAACGTTAATCTGAAAAAATATGAAGATTACAAAAAATCCAAGGCCGGTGAACTGGCCGAAAAGATGCGCGAAGTCAGAAAACGTGGCGGAACGGGGGGATTTCTGACCAGCAACCTGAAAGACCAGGAGAATGTGGTCTGGTGCTTTCCCCGCTATGCGAATACCTGCCAGTACGATGTCGAGGAGCTTACACGGGTAGAGTTTTTGGGCCGGAAAGAGATGATAATAACGCACGATTTTTACAAGAAGAATATTCCCGGTTTTGAAAGGAGCTTCATAGTTCAGTCCAATTCGCAGCTCGGCACCCGCGGCGGCAGACGGGTTGTTGGCGATTATGTCGTCACTCAGAAAGACATGAAGGCAAAGACGCCTTTTAAGGACACCATCGCCATATTCCCCAATCTGGATGCAACCAATCCCTTAATGTACATGCCCTATCGTTGCCTGATACCGCGCAACGTCAACAATCTGCTTGTTGCCTGCCGTGCGTTTTCATCCGATGCTGTTACCAATGACTCTTTCAACTTAATACACCATTGTGTCTGTCTTGGGCAGGCGGCTGGAACTGCGGCGGCTCAATCTATAGGCAGCGGCGTGGATCTCAGAAAAATTGATATAGCGGCTTTACAGGCCAGCCTTAAAAAGCAGGGGGTAATCCTGCCCGGTTAATGGGTGTCCATAAAAAATATCCAACACAGGATTCGCGAATCAATATTCATCTTCGGGATCGGTATCGGAATCGGGGTCGGGCTTGGATACGGATTTTTAACCTCGACTCCGATACTGATCCCGACCCCCGATTTTTATTGTAGTCACAAGTTAGAGGTTTTTGCGGAATGACGAATAAAAGGCGCCTGTATGTGAGACTGGGTTGCTTTTTGCTGGCAACTCTTTTGTTATTGCCCTTCCCTTTCTGGATCGATAGCTCCAGGATATTTGTTCAAGCAAGCTCCTTTATCACAATATGTACAATCCTGGCAGGTGGAGCCGTCTGGGTGGGGGCAATCCTGGGTTTGGTTTTTGCGGTGATATCGCTGGTTCGAAAAAGGTGGTTCTGCAACTATATTTGCCCGGTCGGCCTGCTCCTTGACACCGTACCCGGTATGAAATTTCCAGTCAGGATCTGGTGGAAGCGCTTCCCTCCCATAGGCAAATACGTCGTTTTACTAACGGCCGCCGGTGCAATCCTGGGTTATCCGCTCTTTTTGTGGATGGACCCGTTGGCGTTTCTGAACAACGCGTTTTCGGTATATAACGCAACGGATGTAGTGTCTGCCATAGTCTCTCTGTCCGGCATAGTTGTACTTCTTTTATTGACATTAACTTCGGGCGATTTCTGGTGCGCCCGTATTTGTCCTCTAGGTGCCACCCAGGACCTCCTGGAAAATATCGGATCTTTCTGCAGAAATTTCCGGAAGACAAACAGAACGGAATCCCCGGCAAAAGCTGAGCCTGGGAATGCATTTTCGGCGGCTAGGAGAATGTTTATTGCCGTTGCCGCAGGCCTGGGATGCAGCCTGGTGGCACAAAAAATCGGCCAGGCAAGATCTCCATTACGGCCGCCCGGCGCAATTCAAGAAGATGAGTTTACAGGTCTGTGCATGCGATGCGGCAATTGCATACGCACCTGTCCATCCAGGATCATTCATGCCGATACGGGACAATCCGGAGTTCTTGGATTTCTGTCGCCCGTTGTCCGGTATGAAACGAGTTACTGCAATGAAGAATGCAATGCCTGTACAACCGTATGCCCCAGTGGAGCCCTGCAACGCATGAACCTGGAGCAGAAAAACAGGTATGTTATAGGAAAGGCCGGTGTGGACACCGCCCTGTGCCTATGGGGCGTCAGCGAATGCCATGCCTGTGTGGGGGCCTGCCCCTATGAGGCAATCAAGGTTCAATGGAATGCAGAAGCCTATGAATCCTTTCCAGGCGTTGATCCTGCGAAATGTAATGGCTGTGGCGCCTGTGAAGCCGTATGTCCCACAGGAGATCTGAAAGCCGTAAAAGTCCGGAAAACTCGAAGCGATTCATAAAAAGCAACCAGGAAAATAGTCCGCAGATCTTTCCTTCCCCCAAGCATGCCTTCGTCGTGGATGATGCTGCGTCCTCTCCAACCAAATTTCTCCGAGTCTCCGCAGGCGGTGCGCTCTTCCGATATCCGCTAGGATTTCGGTTTGGGCATGTCCTTCGGCGGAGCAATTTTCGGGCAACCGTTCGGGCACAGCGTTATGACGTGCACATAGCGCAGTTTCCCGTTCTCCAGGCGGAATGTGTGCGCGTCGGGCAATCCCTTTTCCCCCCCAAAATCCACCTGGCCGATCACCGTGCCCATGTCGGGATCCACAATATAGCGCCGGTTCGTCATCGGCACGCCTCCGCCTTTGGGAACGCCGACCGTGCAGGAAGGATTCGGATCGTTTTTGGGATTGGTATAGGCGCCGCCTTCAATCCTCACACAGGGAATTCCCCAGGGTATTTTCTCAAACGCCGAGTAATCCTGGAAAATCTCGAAGTAGTCGCTTGCGACCTTTGTCAGTGTCTGTCGGTCGCTGCGCTTGTCGGGTGGAATGATGTCCCATTTTTCCGTTGACGAGTATTTCAGATAGTTGTCGGCGTCGAAAAGCCAGTCGTTCTTGTCGCTGACGAGGCTTTCTATCTCCGCTATCTTATCGTCGACGATTTTCAGCCGGGTTCCTATGACGTACTGGGGCGTTCCTCTCGCGTATATGATCTCGCTGAAAGACTCGCAGATGTCCACGTCATAAAAGCTGCGGCTGAAATCAATCGGCAGAGGGCTTTTCCAGATGCCCTGTCCAAGCGGGACTTCTTTCCGTCTTTCGATGTACTTCACCCCCGCGGCGAGCGGCATCAAGGATGGGTTCCCGGCTTTCAAAGCGCCGAGATATAAATCGGTAATTTTCTGAAGGCCGTCCCGGGTGCATCCTTTCACCGCGGGCAACAAGGCCGTTTCCGCCCATGCGGAAGCGGTGCAACACAGGAGCACAAACACAGCAATCGCGCGGATCATAAATCCTCCTTAAGGGTATTTCACATTTATGCAATTTGGGTAATATTACTATCGGAAGCCCGGGATGCACAACTAATCTTCGGAATGCTGATTAAGGCGGTGCAATGTGCGGGGTAGAGGCGGTTGAGGCATTTTTAGAAAAAGGAGAGACAAATGGCCGAAAATGACACCGGTATCATTGAGTATCTGATTCGCCATGAGTTGGCAATTAAAGGTCTCTATGAATTGTTTGCATCCTTGTTTCCGGAGCGCCGGAATCTTTGGGAGGATCTTGCAAAAGACGAACAGAGGCATGCCGACTGGCTTGGCGTGCTTCGCGCCGGGAAGGGTCTGGATGCGTGGCTGAGCGAAAACATCCAGCTGAAACCGCAAGCTGTCAAGGCGTCGATTAAATACGTGGAAAGCCAGGCGCAGAGAGCACAGGGCAAACAGCTGAACATGATTCAGGCGCTGGCCATTGCCAGAGACCTTGAAAGCGCCCTTATCGAGAAGCAATTTTCCAGGATAGGAGTGTCCGTTCCGGAGGAAGCGCGATCGGTCCTAATGAATCTCGCCGCAGAAACGGAAAGACACCGGAAGATCGTTACGGAATTCTTGAATTCCGAAAGAGGCTGAAAGGGAGGAACCATGAAATCTGTTTGTCTGAAAACGTGGGCTGTGCTGGCATTTTTCCTTGCAGGCGCCGTCTTCGCGTCCGCGCAGGACATCGTCAGGCTTCCAACTCCAAAGATGGAAGGCGGGATGCCGCTGATGCAGGCCTTGAAGGAGCGCCGCTCGGTGCGTGAGTTCAGTGAGGAGAAACTCCCCGTCCGGACATTATCCAATTTGCTATGGGCGGCTTGGGGGATCAACCGTCCGGACGGCCATCGCACGGCCCCTTCGGCCCGGAACATGCAGGAGATGGATGTCTATGTAGCCATGAGTGACGGTTTGTTTCTTTATGAACCGAAGGATCACCGGCTGCAAAAAATTCTTGCTGAGGATATCCGCGCCTCTACGGGCAACAATCCTTATGTAAAGGATGCCGCCATAAACCTTGTCTATGTAGCGGACCTTGCAAGGGCGAACATGACGGATCAGGCTGCCATTGAGTTTTATACCGGGGCGGACACGGCATTTCTTGCACAAAATGTATATCTTTTTTGCGCATCGGAAAAGCTCGGAGTGGTGGTGCGGGGGAGCATCGACCGGCCTGCGCTCGCGAAGCTGATGAAGCTGCGGCCCGATCAGAAAATAACGCTGGCGCAGTCGGTGGGATTTCCGAAAAAATAGGCATACGTAAGCAAAAAAAGCGCCGGAACTTTTGCCCCCCGGCGCTTACAATCCACAATGACTCAAATCCGGGCTACTTCCTGATTTTCGCCTCGATGTGCTGTTTCAGCTTGCCCCACTCGGGATAGAATATCTCTTCGGGCATGGATTTCAGATCCGGCGAAATGTGCGGTTTAAAATCCATGTGCGCCAGGATGTCTTTTTCCAGATCGATGCCCGGTGCGATCTCCACCAGCGTGACCAGGCCGTCCAGCAGTCTGAATACCGCACGCTCGGTGATGTACAGGATGGGCTTCCCGCGCTTGGCGGCGTACTTGCCGCTGAACGTGATCTGTTCGACGTTCTTGATAAACTTTTTGTGGTTGCCTTCCTGCAGGATTTTTACTTTGCCGTTCTCGGCAGTGACTTTGAGTCCGCCGGTTGTGAAGGTGCCGCAGAACGCGACTTTTTTCGACGTCGTTGTGATGTTGATAAATCCGCCGCAACCGATGGGCCTGCCGGCAAACTTGCTCACGTTAACATTGCCGAATTCGTCGACCTCGCCCATTCCGAGAAATGTCTGATCGATCCCGCCGCCGTCATACCAGTCGAACATGTTCGGGTGCATTACGAATGCCTCGGGATTGTCTGTCATGCCGAAGTTGGGCCAACCGGCGGGGACTCCGCCCACGGCGCCGGCCTCGGTTGTCAACGTCAGCATATCGCTCACGCCCTCGTGCCCGGCTACCGTCGCAAGCCTGTCGGGGATGCCGATGCCGAGGTTGACAATTGAATTGGGTTCAAGTTCCAGGGTGGCGCGGCGGAGGATAAACAGTCTTTCGTCAAAGGGCAGCTTGGGGAGCGCTCCCAGAGGCATCACGACATCGCCGCTGAACGCGGGCTGATAATAGACGCCTTCGCTCTGCATGTGAAATTCCTGTGGATTTTTGGCGACGACGATATAATCGACAAGAACGCCCGGAACCTGGATCGACTTGGCGTGAAGCGTGCCGGCCTTCGCGACGTACTCGACCTGGGCGATGACGATGCCGCCGCAGTTCTTGGCCGCCTGGGCTACCGGAAGCGCCTCCAAAAACGCTCCTTCTCTCTCCATCGAGATATTGCCCCGCTCGTCTGCTTTGGTACCCCGGATCAGGCCGACCGTTATGGGATACGGTTTATACCAGATATACTCCTCACCGCCGAAGGTTACGACTTCGTTCAGGTCGGGTGCTTTGCGGGTGAGATCATTCATTTTGCCGCCCTCGACGCGGGGATCGACGAAAGTGCCGAGGCCTATTTTGGAGAGTACCCCGAATCGTTTCGCGGCGATGTCCCTGTACATGTGAACAACCACACCCTGAGGAAAGCAGTAGGCGAGCATCTTGTTGTTCTGTATGAGAGCGCCGATATTGGGGGATCCGTGCGTATGAGCACCGATGAACTTTGTGATCAGTCCTTCTATGCCGATGACATGCGGTCCCTTGTCTTTGTGGTTGCCCATTGCGGATCCGCAGACCAGTGTGAGCTCTTTGGGATGCCCCGTTTCCTCATATCGTTTGGCGATTGCCCTCCCGATTTCTTCCGGCCAACCGGCCAATCCCATTATGGGCGAACTGATTGTATCGCCGTCTTTTATGAGTGCTGCTGCCTCGTCGGCAGTTATTACTTTGGATCCGCCTGCTTTTGAAGCATCGGCCATTTCGGTTTCAATCATAGGAATTCCCCCTTGATGTTTTAATAGTATTGCTCATGCAAATCTTTCATGGATCTGATTTGCATGTTCCTCTAATGTCTCTGACCTCCCGGAGCTTCTCCGTGAAAAATCCGCAGCAATTCCCGGCTTGCTGCAAAGGGCGTCATTTGCCCCTTCTGGACTTCCTCCTGCAGCTGCGGCAGCCTCCCGGCCACAGCGCGATTAGCGCGGAGCGATTCATCCAACCCCAGAATCACCAGTTCATTCATCCATTCCAGCGATTGCCGGCTGCGCCGCTGCTTGAGCAATCCTCTGTTTTCCATCATTTGGCGATGGGCGAGTACCATCTGCCAGACTTCCTCGATCCCGTCGCCGTTGAGTGACGAACATGTTACCACAGGTGGGGCCCATCCGTCAGCAGAAGCCGGAAAAAGATGAAGGGCATTCGCATACTCGGTTCGTGCGCGTTCTGCCTTGCGCTTGTTGTCGCCGTCGGCCTTGTTGATGGCCATGCCGTCGAGCATCTCGATGATGCCGCGCTTCATGCCCTGAAGCTCGTCGCCGGCGCCTGCCAGCATCAGGAGCAGGAAAAAATCGGTCATCGACCGGACCGCCGTTTCAGACTGTCCGACACCCACGGTCTCCACCAGGATATTGCGGTAGCCTGCGGCTTCGCAAAGCAGCATCGTTTCCCGGGTCCTTCGCGCCACACCGCCAAGGTGCCCTCTTGAGGGCGACGGACGGATGAACGCGCGTTCCTCGACTGCAAGTCGCTCCATTCGCGTTTTATCGCCGAGAATGCTGCCTCCGGATATGGGGCTTGAGGGATCGACGCTGAGCACGGCAACGTTCTCGCCGCGTTCCCGAATCAGGTGTATGCCGAGCGCATCGATAAAGGTGCTCTTGCCGACGCCGGGGACTCCCGTGATCCCGACGCGCCTGGATTCTCCCGTATGGGGCAGAACCGTGTCGAGCAGGCGAGCCGCAAGTTCTCCGTCTGCGGGCAGGTCGCTTTCAATCACGGTGATGGCCCGAGCCAGGATCACGCGATTCCCAGACAGGACCCCGTCCACGTATCGCTCCAAAGGCAACCGTTTCCGAGGCGCTGACCCGGTGATTTTGGAACTCGTTTTCTGATGGTTCACGTCATTGCCAATTGCTATAAAAGCAGCCACAGGTTTCACGGATTTTACGGAAACGGCCAAAATACAGAATCCGTGAAATCTGTGGCCGGCTTTTTATGGGACGTGATTATACATGAACTGTCGCAATGAGTGCCTTTAGAATCTTTTGCGCACAAACCGGAATTACCGATCCCGGTCCGAATATATCCACGGCTCCGGCGCGGAGCAGCTCTTCATAGGCCTGCGGAGGGATCACACCGCCGACGAAAACAAGGATGTCGCCCCGGTCCATCTGCCGCAGATGGGAGATCACTTCCGGCACAAGCGTGGAATGTCCGCCCGCCAGGCTGGAAACGCCGAGGACATGGACATCGTTCTCCACGGCCATGCGCGCAGCTTCGCGCGAAGTCTGGAACAGCGGTCCCACATCGACATCGAATCCCAGGTCTGCAAACGCCGTTGCAATGACCTTCGCTCCGCGGTCGTGACCATCCTGCCCCATCTTGGCAATCAGAATACGGGGGCGCCGACCTTCGGCTTTGGCGAATTCCTCCGCCATCGCGTGCGCCTTCCGGAATTCGGGATCCTCCCGGCTTTCGGAGGAGTATACGCCCGAGATGGTGCGGTTGACCGCCTGGTATCTGCCGAAGACGCGTTCGAGGGCAGAGGATATTTCACCCAGCGTCGCTCTCAGCCGGGCGGCGGTGATGGAGAGTTCGAGCATATTGCCCTCTCCCGTTTCAGCGCATCGTGTTAGTGCCGCCAGGGCGGCATCAACGGCCTTTTGATTGCGCCCGGCCTTCGTCTGCGCCAGCCTGCGCAACTGCGATTCCCGCACCGCCCGGTTATCCACCACCAGAACGTCGAGCGGCTTTTCTTCAGCGAGCCGGTATTTGTTAACGCCGACAATGGTTTCGCGCCCCGAATCGATCCGCGCCTGGCGGCGCGCCGCCGCTTCCTCGATCCGCATCTTGGGGATGCCGGTTTCGATGGCCTTGGCCATGCCCCCAAGCGACTCGATTTCCTGGATGTGATGCCACCCTTTGTGAATCAATTCGTGCGTCAGGGCTTCCACGTAATAGCTCCCTGCCCACGGATCCACAACCCTCGTCACATCGGTTTCCTCCTGAAGATAGATTTGCGTGTTGCGCGCAATGCGCGCCGAGAAATCCGAAGGCAAAGCAATGGCTTCGTCGAGGGCGTTGGTGTGCAGCGACTGGGTGTGGCCGAGCACGGCGGCGAGCGCCTCCACGCACGTGCGCGTCACGTTGTTGAACACGTCCTGCGCTGCGAGGCTCCATCCGGAGGTCTGCGAATGAGTGCGGAGCGCCATGGATTTTTCGTTTTTCGGATTGAATCCCTTGATGAGCTTCGCCCAGATCACGCGCGCCGCGCGCATCTTGGCGATCTCCATGAAGTGGTTCATGCCGATTCCCCAGAAAAAACTCAGCCGCGGCGCGAAACTGTCGATGTCGAGCCCGGCTTGAATGCCCGTTCGGATATATTCCAGCCCGTCGGCCAGTGTGTACCCGAGTTCGATATCAGCCGTGGCGCCCGCCTCCTGGATGTGGTAGCCGCTGATCGAAATACAGTTGAACTTCGGCATATTCGCTGAGCAATAGCGGAAAATGTCGCCGATGATGCGCATCGACGGCAGAGGAGGGTAGATGTAAGTGTTGCGAACCATGAACTCCTTCAGGATATCGTTTTGAATCGTCCCGTTGAGTTCCTGTGTTTTGACTCCCTGCTCCTCGGCCGCAATGATGTAGAAGGCCATCACCGGCAGCACCGCACCGTTCATGGTCATCGATACGGACATCTGGCCCAGCGGGATCCGGTCGAAAAGTATCTTCATGTCTTCAATCGAATCGATCGCGACGCCGGCCTTGCCCACGTCGCCTGTGACGCGTTCATTGTCGGAATCGTATCCCCTGTGCGTGGCCAGGTCAAAAGCCACCGACAGGCCTTTTTGCCCGGCCGCCAGGTTGCGCCGGTAAAACGCGTTCGATTCCTCTGCGGTAGAAAAGCCCGCATACTGCCGGATAGTCCACGGCTGCATGGCGTACATGGTGGAATAGGGGCCGCGCAGGAATGGCGGAATCCCCGCCGCATATTCCAGGTGCTGCATTCCCTCGAGATCATCGGCGGTGTAGACCGGCTTGACGGGAATGCCCTCGGCCGTCAGCCAGGGCGCCGACGGATTCTGCCGCGCCGCGGTTTTCTGCGGGCGAAGCCTGTATTCAATCTCAGTAAAGTCCGGTTTCATTGCCCGCTCCTCATTCCAAGTTTGTTCTGCCATTCAGTCAGCGTTTCGACTGCGTCGCTGAACACATGAACGAAACCCTGCACTCCGGCGGCCTGCAGAGCGGCGATCTGGTCCTTCGGATTGCCGGCCACCAGCACCGGCGCTTTGGTCCTGGGACAGACGTCCTGTGCAAACACAAGATACTCCGGGTCTGAACTGCAGAGGACAATCAGGTCCGCATCCGCAAGCTCTTCCGATTGCTCGATATCGAAGGCGGCGCAGCCGAAAAAGTTCTGGCAGAAATTTGCCCTTGCGCCCTTCATTTTTACGTCACCGCGCAGGAGCAGAAGCAGTTTGGGGTAGCGTCCCGTATGGAGCGCATGCTCGATGGTGCGCCGCCGGATTTTCTCGAAAGGCTCCGCTATGCGGTACTGGGGCAGGGAACTGCCCAATGGCGGCAACGCATCCGCGTCAGGTTTCTTTTCCGCGAGGTTTGGATAATTGTTCACTCCGACAAGTACGCGGCGGCGGCCGGACATCGCCTTGTCGCGGGCGGCGCGCGAGGCTGCAAGGGCTTTTGCTATGGAGCCTGAGACCAATGCTCTCGCATAGCCCCCTTCGGCCTCCACCTGTTGAAAAAGCTTCCATGCTTCGCGGGCAAGGGAATCGGTGAGAGCCTCGATGTAATAGGATCCGCCTGCGGGATCGGCCACGGCGTCGAGGTGCGATTCTTCGCGCAGAATGCGCTGAATGTTCAGTGCCAGGTGATCGTCGAAGCCGAATGGCTCGACGGTCAACTGATCGCATCCGCCGATCACGGCGGCCAATGCTTCCGTGGCGGCGCGCAGCAGGTTCGTGTAGCGGTCGCAAACGCTCTTGTTGCGGCGGGGTGTGCGGACATGCAGACGCATGGGGCAGGCTTCGGGATCTTCAAATCCGAACGCGGCAACGGCTTGCGCCCATAGAAGGCGGACGGCACGCAGCTTTGCGATCTCCATGAAGTAGCTCGGACCTACCGCCATGACCAATTCTGTCCGTCGCGCGACGGCTTCCGCCGGCCGGGATTGGGAGATCGATCCGAGCCATTCCATGCCCATAGCGATGGCATATCCAAGTTCCTGAACGGCATTGGCTCCCGCCTCGTGCAGCAGGTCTGCTCGGATTGCGTCCGCGGCGGGCTTGCCGGCCGCAACGGTTTCCCATCCGCGATCCGTGCGACGAACGGAGATCTGATCTTGAAGCTTCTCGAGGTTCTCTTTGCGGTAGTAAGGTTTTACAGCCAAACCTTCCTCGGTGCGCCACACAAGCCTCTTGTCGTAGTCGGCTCCCTTGAGGTCTTTGAAAATCACCTCTTCCCACGCGGACGTGGGGACCGGGGGAAATTCGCGGGCAAAGTCCAATATTTCGGCGCCGGGTGCGGGATCAGGCATGGGAATCCTCCTGGACCACCTCGATCAGGTAGCCGAAGGCCGCGGCCTCCGTGGCTTTGGGGTGGATGAAAAACACCATTGTGCCGCGGGATCCCTTTCGCGGAGTTTTGTCGATGATCTTGAATCCGTTCGCCTTGAGATAGTCGAAAGCCTTCTGAATGTCGGCTACGCGCAATGCCACGTGCGCCATTCCTCCGCGGCCGCCGTTTTTCTCGATTTGCTTGGCCACCGGCGATTCAGGATTCAGCGGCTCGATCAGCTGCACCAGGTTCGGTCCCTCGCCAATTCTCAGAAGAACCTCGCGCACCTGGTCGGTGCCGAGCACGTCTTCGCGATGCATTTCCTTGAAGCCCATCGTTTTATACGCCTGAACGTGTGCTTCCAGTTCGCCGGGTTTTACGGAAACGGCCACATGATCGAAAAACAAAAATCCTGGTATCTGTTCCAGTTGTGCATTCATTATTCAAACTCCACCACCACCTGGCCCGACTGAACGCTTTCACCCTCCTTTACAGGGATTGCCGCGATCTTTCCGGGAGCGGGGGCCGTAATGTTAGTTTCCATTTTCATCGCCTCCAGCACAAGCAACACGTCGCCCGTCTGGAGAATCTGTCCTACCTGCGCCGCCACGCGGATTACGATGCCGGACACGGGGCTTCGGCAAACCTTGGCTTCATCCACCGGTTTGCTTTCCGCGGCAGGGCGGTTGGGGCTCTGAGCCGGAGCAGCGGGTACGCGCACAGCGGAAGATCCGACAGGCAGGCCGCGCACCATCGGCGACGGCGTTGTGGGTTCTACCGCTTCGACCTCGACTTCATACGTCTTTCCATCAATGGCAATGTTCAGTTTCATGGCGCCTCCTAATTATGCAAGTAATGGGACGCCTGAATAGAGACACGCCCCTGCTGTGCCCACGCATGCGAGCTGAGCAATCGAATCTGTTTGATGCGAACACGCACACCGAGGTAGGCGGCAAGTGCGGCCGAAACGGCAATCAGTTCCTGTTCCGTGATTTCAGTTTTGGGCGGCGCTTCGGGAATCTCCGGTGCCGCGTGGACCGGCAGCGGTTGCTCGGCGGCGGGCGATTTCGGCCCGAAGGCCTCGAGTTTTTCCACGCGCTCGGAGAGCGCGGCGAGCTGTGCCTGGATGCGCTCCAGGACTACGGCCAAATCCTTTGTCGTCGTCTTTGCCATGAGTCCTCTCCCGGCTCTACAGTGGAATCAGGCCGTGTTTCTTGGCCGGCCTGAGTTCGCGTTTTGTATGCACGTATTCCAGCGCCTGAGCGATGTGGTGCCGCGTCAAGGAGGGCTCGATGATGGAGTCCACGAGGCGGCGTCCAGCCGCCACGTAAGGATTCGAAAAAACCTCTCTGTACTTTTCGATCAGGTCCTTGCGCCTGGCTGCCTTGTTCTCCGCATCCTGAATTTCCTTCCGGAACACGATCTCGGCGGCGCCTTCGGCGCCCATTACGGCCACTTCCGCGGTGGGCCATGCATATACACGATCGGCGCCGAGGTCTTTTCCGCACATCGCGAGATACGCGCCGCCATAGCTTTTGCGCAGAATGACCGTGATCTTCGGGACCGTCGAGGCCGAGTACGCAAACAGCATTTTGGCCCCGTGACGGATGATGCCGCCGTACTCCTGCTGCACGCCCGGCAGAAATCCCGGAACATCCACGAAGGTGAGCAGGGGAACGTTGAATGCGTTGCAGAAGCGGATGAATCGTGCGGCCTTGTTGGAGGCGTTGATGTCGAGCACGCCCGCCTGCACCGAGGGCTGGTTCGCGATTATGCCTAAGGATCGGCCGGCGATGCGGGCAAATCCGACGACGATATTGGCGGCGTATCCCGATTGAACTTCAAGAAAATCGGCGAAGTCCACCACACGCAGGATCACTTCGCGCACGTCGTAGCCCTTTTTGGTGTCCGTAGGAACGATGCCGTCGAGCTCCGCATTGGCCTCGAAATTGGGATCGCCATCGATTTGAGGCGGATCTTCAAGGTTATTGGAAGGCAGGAAACCGAGAAGCTTCTGGCAGATCGATATCGCGTGGTTGTCGTCATCGGCAATGAAGTGGATCACCCCGGAATGGGCCATGTGCGATAGAGGGCCGCCAAGCTGCTCGGCTGTCACGCTCTCGCCCGTGACACTTGTGATGACCGAGGGGCCGGTTATGAACATCTGCGCCTGGCGGGTCTGGATGATGAAATCGGTCAGCGCTGGACTGTAGGCCGCCCCGCCGGCGCAGGGACCGCAAATAAGGGATATCTGCGGAACCGCACCGGAAAGCATCACATTCGTGTAGAAAACCTTGCCGTAAGCTGAAAGCGAATCGATGCCTTCCTGGACGCGCGCACCGCCCGAATCATTGATGAAGATGAAGGGCGAGCCTGTTTTGAGGGACTGCTCCATGATCTCCGCCACCTTGATGGAGTGAACTTCGCCTGCCGAACCGCCGGAGACCGTGAAGTCCTGGCTGGCAAGATGCACCAGACGCCCGTCGACCGATGCCGCGCCTGTTACCACGCCGTCGGCCGGGAAGTCTTTGTCGGCCATGCCGAACAGCACTGCGCGATGCTCGGCGAACAGGCCGGCTTCCTCGAAACTGCCAGCATCCACCATCAAATCGATCCGCTCCCTGGCCGTCAGCTTGCCTTCCTTGTGCTGTTTCTCAATCCTTTCTGCGCCGCCGCCCTGCATGGCGCGTTCGCGCCGCTTCCGCAATTCCGCGATCTTTTCCTGCATTGAGTGAATAGCCATGTATCGTGAATTCCTCCAAGTGTCTACGCCGGCGAAACCGTCACCCTGTGCGTGGTTTCGTTCAGTTTTACATCGTAAGTGATTGTCCTGTGCACCGGGCCCTTTCCGCCGTCCTGTGACGAACCGGAGGAACTCTGGGATGAAGCCACCGATTGCGCGTTGGGATCCTTGCCCAGATTTTTCGGGCCCGCGTCGCGCGAGGAAAAGAATTTGGGCGCTACCTGCGGAAACATGGCAAAGGTGAGCACATCCTCATCGGTGCCGTTGCAGCCCGGCAATTCCAGTGCGGCCTCGCGCAAATCCTGCCACTCGGGCTTTAAAAGGTCGGCAGGGCGGCAGGTGATCGGCGGTTTGCCGCTCTGTTTTTGGGCAAGCTCGATGACTTCGGGATCCCGAGGTCCAATGGTTTCGCCGTAGTAGCCCAGCATCAGGTCCGCGAACTCGCCGGTCATGACCTTGTATTTGCCCATGAGGATATTGAAGACCGCCTGTGTTCCCACGATCTGGCTGGTCGGAGTGACGAGCGGCGGATAGCCCGAGTCCTTACGAACCTTCGGAACTTCGGCCAACACCTCGTCCGCGCGGTCGTCCGCCTTCTGCTGCTTCAACTGACTTTCCATATTTGACAGCATGCCGCCGGGAATCTGGCTTTCGAAGATCTCGGTTTCCACGCCGGTGACGTTCGAGATGAACTCCTTATAGCGCGGGGCGATTTTCTGGAAATGCTTCTTGATCTTCAGGAGCTTTTTCTTGTCGATTTTTGTATCGTAGCCGGTACCTTCAAGCATTTCGACCAGACTCTCGGTAGGATTATGGCCAGGCCCGAGACTGAGCGCGCTGATTGCGGTGTCGACACCGTCCGCTCCCGCTTCAATGGCTTTCATCAGGCTGACCATGGTCACTCCCGTTGTGGCGTGCACGTGGACCTGAACTCGAACATTTTCTCCGCAGGCCTTTTTGATGCCCTTGACAAGCTCGTAGGCGGGCTGAGGCTTCAGGAGCGCTGCCATGTCTTTGATGCAGATGGAGTCGCAGCCCGCAGCGACTAGCTTCTCCGCATGCTCCACGAATCCATCGATTGTGTGCAGAGGGCTGATGGTATAGGAAATTGCGCCCTGAGCATGTTTGCCTGTTTTTTTCACTGCCGCGATGGCGCGCTGCAGATTGCGGATGTCATTGAGAGCGTCGAAAATGCGGAAAACATCGATGCCGTTCTCGGCGGCTTTCTCGACGAAACGGTCCACGACCGTGTCTTCATAGTGACGGTAACCGAGAAGGTTCTGCCCTCGAAGCAGCATCTGCAGTCGCGTGTTGGGCATGAGCTTCCGGAAGGTGCGCAGGCGGTCCCACGGGTCCTCGTTGAGAAACCGGATGCAGGAGTCGAAGGTCGCTCCTCCCCAGCACTCAACAGACCAGAATCCCGCCTTGTCTATGTCTTCACACGCGGGTGCCATGTCCTCTGTCGCCATTCGCGTTGCCATCACGCTCTGATGCGCATCGCGGAGAATGAGTTCGGTAATGTCGATTATCTTGGGCATATCCGGTTCTTCCTTGTTGGTTAAGTGGATCCACTTCGAGCCGCGCCCGGGGGCAGGCGCTTATTCTGAAACTTGTTTCCGCATTACGGAAATGAGGCTCGGATAAAATTGGTAATTTTCAGCTTAAATGGTCCCAAATTCAAGACCCAAAACCATGGGAAATCATAGAAGAAGCGGAATTTTACCAGGCTGCAAATCATGGTGTGGTTTCATCAAGCGGAACTGCGCCCGGCGCAATTTACCAGGGACTGCCGCACGATATCAGCTTCCTGCGGCGGCGATGCCGTGATCGCTGATACCGCGGATCCAGTAATCGGGGGAGTGAATGAAATTCATAAACATGACTACAAAGCCCATGGCCGCCTGCAGCATGAGCCCCTTATTCTTATAGAGCTCATCCAAATGCTCATCGCGTGTGCGCGAGTCCGCATAGTCGAAGCACGACATGCAGAAACCATCGAGGGCATGTTTGCCTCCCGGGGAGGTAATCTGCGTCATGCCGCCCTCCTGGGCGTACCGCTGAACTTCCATTAAACAGGACCGCTGCCGCTCGATATCGGTTTCGTGATAGGCCATGATATGCAGCGCGATCCGCTGCGCTTCGTACATGCTGGCCAGCGCGAGTGCTTCAAAAAGGCGTTGCGTGATTGGATCCCCGGCCGCCGCGCTCTTTTCCCGGATCAGGGAGAGAACGATCGCATTTTTGAACAATTGATAAAGACGCTGGGCGCCGTTGAGCGGCGATCTGACGGGGTGCTCGACACCGGTTTTATATCCGGTGCCTGAAGGAGGGAACAGGATTTGAAATATCACGCGGAAGAAGTCGGCGTCCTTGAGAAAATCGTCTACATCAATATGCAGATCCAGCGTATTGTCCAGGCGATCGGCGAGTTTGACGCGCACCAGTTCGGGAGTTTGCACCGCCCGATTCAACAGGCGTCCGATGTATTGATAATAGGACTCTCCCTTTCTCACCGCCAGATGGTCCAGCCGCTCCATGAGATACCATTCATCGGTGGGATCAATCTCCTTCAGCAGGTCGCGAAATTTCGATTCCGCCTCCGCAAAACGGTCCTGGCCCAAAGCATCAACCGTGAGATCCTCGTATTTGTCGTGGAGCAGTTCGGTGAGCATGTCCAGCAGGTGCGGCTTATCCGATGCCTGACTCAGCAATGCGGTCGCGCGCAGGGGATGAAGAATCGCCGGCGGGCCGATCAGGCGGCGCTGCAAGCCGTAGGCGTGGGCAAGGTATTCCAATACATGCATCAGTGCCTCGTGCTCCGTCTGACGGTTCAATGGCAAGCGGTTGGTGAGGATGCGGACGATATTTTCCAATCCTACGCCCTCCGCGGCCAGCTGCATATTCAGCAACGCGGATAGTCTCATAAAATCGGTCAGGTCGTGCAGCATGTGTCACCTCGGAACAGATGTAACCCGGATTTCTCCCAGTATGCCATAAATTGCACGAGATCGGTCTCGCTTTCAGTGCACCGTGACGGGGAGACCGATGGACTCAAGCACTTCCTTCAGAGACCGAATTTGCGCGTCCGAAGGCGGTTCGGGTTCCAGGACGATTTTGTGGTCGTCGAGCCTCTGATATTTCATGACTCCCAGGTTGTGGTAGGGGAGCAGCTGGATTACCGTGACGGCCTCGCCGAGAGATTTGCAGAACATGCCGGTTTCCCGGACGCTTGCTTCCGAGTCGTTGAAGTCTGGAATCACGGGAATGCGGATTTGCATTTTGCCGCCGGCCCCCGCGACTTTTAGGGCATTCTCGAGGATCAGCTTATTCGACGCTCCCGTCGCGATCCGATGCCGCTCGCTGTCCATGTGCTTCAGATCGTACAGGAACAGATCCGTGAACGGTAATATCTGTTTTATAATTTCGTATGGCGCGAAACCGGTCGTATCCACCGCTGTGTGGATTCCGCACTCCTTCAGTCGCTTCAGCAGCTTCAGGACGAATTCCGGCTGGCACAGCGGTTCGCCGCCCGATACCGTAACTCCGCCGCCGGACTGTTCGTAAAAAGGCGCGTCCTTCAGCAGGCGCCGCACAAGATCCTCCACGGTATACTCCGCTCCACAAAGCACCAGTGCTTTCGGATAGCAGGCGGCTGCACACTCGCCGCAGTTGTCGCAAATGTCGCGGTCGATGCGAATATGCTGCATCTTTTCGCGCGTTGCTGCGTGCTCGATCCATTTGCCCGGGGTGATGGCGTTTCTCGGGCAGGCAGCCAGGCACCTGCCGCATTTCTCAATGCCCGGACAGCGAATGGATATCCAGCTCAGCTGTTTGTGGAACTGCTGCGACTCGGGACTGTGGCACCAGGGGCAGCGCAGGGGACATCCCTTCAGAAAGACTGTGGTGCGGATGCCGGGACCGTCCTGAACGGAAAATCCCTGTATGTCATAGACCATTCCCAATAGCGGCTTTTTCAAGATATTCGAATTCACCTGGACGGCTAAAGATTCAATTCGGTACGCCGGATGATGTCTTCCTGGCTGGCTTTGTACAGCTCAACAAAGTAGGCGCTGAAACCGGCAATACGGACTACAAGATCCCGGTATTCCTCCGGGTGTTCCTGGGCTTTCCTGAGAGTTTTTGCGCTGACGATGTTGAACTGCATTTCCATGCCGCCCAGGGCGAAGTAGGTCTTGATCAGGGCGATCAGCTTTCCTTTGCCCGATTCATTGCTCAGCGCCGTGGGATGAAAGCGCATGTTCAGCAGGGTACCGTTCGAGAAATTTTTCTGATCAAAAGCCGCCACCGATTTAAGCGTTGCCGTGGGGCCGCATTTGTCGAGCTGTTGGACGGGAGAAATGCCGTCTGCGAGCGGTTCGCCGGCCATTCTGCCGTCGGGCGATGCGGCAGTCGACATGCCAAACAGGACGTGGGTTGTGACCGGGTACAGACCGGCGGCGTATCTTCCGCGCGGGCCGGTCGCCGAGTTGACGGCATTGCCGTATACGTCGGCCGCCCATTTGGCGAACCGGTCGGCGTATTCGTTGTCATTCCCGTAGTGGGGCGCCTCATTCAGGATCATCTGCCTGAGGTTTTCTTTGCCTTCCCAGGTCGTCATGAGCTCATCGTAAAGATCTCTCGCGGTGACCTGCTTATTGTCATAGACCAGGTACTTCACGACCGCCAGGCTGTCGGCAATGTTGCCGAGCGCGATTCCGGCGTTGCCGGTCGAGTTATACTTTGCGCCGCCTTTCATGACGTCCTTGCCCGACTCCATGCACCCGTCGACCGTTGCCGAGATCAGGGGAAGCTGCATGTGCTCCTAAGCCACGTATTCCCACATATT
>JAEAME010000889.1_pt1 | contig 24933 bp, 27 predicted proteins | sample 8958731 | NCBI WGS metagenome assembly JAEAME01 (sample SAMN16933194, study PRJNA681113) | bioreactor sludge metagenome | isolation source: anerobic bioreactor sludge (Control) | place: India:Bengaluru | collected 2018-10-24 | reverse complement strand
GGCGGAGCGGGAGCTCGATCATCTCCCGGACCATCTCGAGCTCGCGGGAGAGGCCGCCGATATCCTCGTAATGGACATCCGTGACCTCCTTCTTCTTCCCCTCTTCGCCGGTGTACGGGGTCTCCTTCAGCTCGATCGCGGTCTCCTCGGTGACCACCGCAATGCCTTTCGGGGTGACCTTGGCGATCACGAGCGTGATCGGGTTTCCGATCACCTCCACCCTGACCGTCTGCCCCTCCATGACCGGGCGGCCCCGGAGAACCCGGGCGAGGTACTGTTCGCCCCCGACCAGGCGGATCGGCTGGGTCGGCTGGACCACCACCTTCTTTGCCACCCCGACCTCGACCTTCCGGATCCTCGCCCGTTCGTCCACCCCGGTGCCGGCATTGGCACGGACGGTCCCGTCGATCCGGAGGATGTTCTGGCCGGTGTCCTGGGCAAACCCTGGCCAGACGATCGCGGTCGCCTTCTTCTTCCCCGCGATCTCGATCACGTCGCCCGAGACCAGGGAGAGGGCACGCATCACCTCGATGGAGAGCCGGGCGATGCCACGGCCGGCATCGTCCCTGGCCGCTTCCTTCACAACGACTTCAAATGAATCTTTATCTGCCATTTCGAATCAACCCAAAACTACAGAGTTTACTAAAAGTTAGTGCATATTAATATATAAATATTTCTGTAGTCCGGGAATCTTATCGGGGCTCAATAATGCCCTCTTCTGTCACAATAAGGTCCATCGCAACGTCATTTTCATCCCCCGGGATCTCGGGCACCTCCAGGCAGGAGAAGGCGATCCCGATCTTTCTTAAGTGGGGGTGGCAGGAGAGGAACCGGTCGTAGTACCCGGCACCGTACCCGAGCCGGTGCCCCCTCCGGTCGAAGGCGATCATGGGAACGACCACGACTGCGATCTCTTCGGCCCGGGCAGGGATCTCGCTCCCGATCGGCTCGGGCACCGAGAAGGTGCTCTCCACGAGGACGGCAGGATCGCGGAGGTAGGAGAGGCGAAGCGACCGGGACTCGCGTTCGATGATGGGGACGACCACCGCGGTCCCGCTGGCAAGCAGCCGGTTGATCAGCCCCCGGGTATCCACCTCGCTGGCCTTCGAGACGTACACGAGCACCGGACTCTCCCCGTTGATCACGCTCCTCAGGTGAAGCTCGATCTGCTCCGAAAGGCTCGCCACCTCTTCAGGGGTGAGGCGGCACCGGATCGCCTTTGCCTGCTCCCGCAACGCCTGCTTGCTCATTCGTGTAGTACCATGGTGAAAGTGATCAGATAAGGATGTGGATTCAGGCCTGGTTCCGGCATTCCGGGTGCTGCCATGGTGAACGTGATCAGGATACAGCTGTGGATTCAGGGATGGTCCAGGTGGCCCCGGTCCCCGCCATGGTGAAGGTGATCAGGATAAGGATGTGGATGCAGGCCTGGTCCCGTCAGTCCGAATGTTGGCATGGTCAAAGTGATCAGAGAAGAATGTGGATTCAAGTCCGGTCCCGTCGGTCGGGTGCTGCCATGTCATGGGGAACGTGATCAGGATACGGCTGTGGATTCAGGGATGGTCTGGCACCCGCCGTCCGTCTGATGGTCACCACCCATACCTTTTATATCCCACTCTGCGTATTGCTCCCTGGAAGGAGGCAGAAACATGCCATACCGCTGGAACAAGAAAGTCGATGTTGATGAGACCGTCGTGGTCCTCAAGAATGTCCTTGGCAAAGAATCTGAACTCCCGAACTGGCTGGTCAACACCATCTACGGTGCTATCCGTGACTCGGACCCTGCCATGGCGAAGTACTTCTATGCAGAGGTGAAAAAGTACGTTCCCACCGCCCTGAAATACTTCGAGGAAGGCTCGACCAGGGCACCAATCTGAAAAAATCTCCACTTTTCCGGGAAAAATTTAGAAGGAGAAGTGCCGGTTCACGATCTTCAGGGCACAGTAGTCCCCGCACATCGTGCATCCGTCCGTGTCAGCCGGCATCCGCTCGGCCCGGATGGCTCTCGCCCGCTCCGGGTTCATCGCCACCTGGAACTGACGCTCCCAGTCCAGATCCCGGCGGGCATGCCCCATCTCGAGATCGGCTTCGCGTGTCTTCTTCAGCTTGATCATGTCGCCAACATGGGCAGCGATGCGGGAGCTCATCACGCCCTCGTACACCTCATCGGGAGTGGGGAGGGCAAGGTGCTCGGCCGGGGTGACGTAACAGATGAAGTCAGCACCATAGGAGGAGGACATGGCAGCGCCGATCGCGGCTACCCGGTCATCGTATCCCGGTGCGATGTCGGTGACAAGCGGCCCGAGCATGTAGAAGGGCTTCCGGTTCGTGACCCTCTTTTGGAGGATCACGTTCGCCTCGATCTCGTCAAGCGGGATATGCCCGGGACCCTCAACGATCACCTGGACCCCCTCCGCATGGGCCTTGTCCGCGAGCTCGGCATTGATCAGGAGCTCCTGGACGGCCGCCCGGTCGGTCGCATCGTGTACCGCACCGGCACGCATCCCGTTGCCCATCGAGAGGGTCACCTCGTGCTCCTTCATGATCTCGACCAGGTAGTCGAACTCCCGGTAGAGCGGGTTCTCCTGCTCGTTGTGGATCATCCAGGCTGTCATGAAGGCACCGCCCCGCGAGACGAGCCCCCCGTGCCTCCCCTGGTTCCGGAGCCGTTTCACCGTCTCCCAGTTGATCCCGGTATGGATGGCCATGAAGTTGGTCCCAAGCTTCGCCTGCTCGGCGGTGATCCGGAAGAGGTCGTCCTCCTTCATGTGGACCACGGCACCGTCCTTGATGGCAGCCTCGATGAAGGCCTGGTAGAGCGGGACGCTCCCCACCGAGAGGGTGGTGTTGGCTATCACCTGCTTGCGTATCTCGACAAAGTCGCCACCGGTGGAGAGCTCCATCAGGGTATCGGCACCGGCCCGCTCGGCCGCCTTTGCCTTCTCCACCTCCATCGCGATATCGACAATATCGGTCGAGGTGCCGATCGAGGCATTCACCTTCGTCCGCAGCCCTTCGCCGATACCGCAGATCTTCACGTCACGGTAGGGGGAGACGGGGATGGTGATATGCCCGCCGGCAACCCCCCTCCTGACAAAGTCCTCGGTCACACCCTCCTGCCGGGCCACGGTCCGCATCTCTTCGGTTACGATCCCGGACCTGGCATCATCTACGAGACTCATACCTAAGTCGTTTGTGAAAAAGACCTCATAAAGCCTCCTTTTAACAAATGCGGACTAAATCTTGCTTGTCTTCTCCACAAGTAAAGTTGATTTGCGTTTACAACACTTTATTTTACCATCCAAGCGATTCCCGTCCAGCCGTTGCCGTACCCGGTCACCACAGGGGAGGGACTTCCTCCTGCTGTATTCCAGACCGCCCGGTCCCTGGCGCGGAACCCTGCATGGCAGGGGATCATCGCTGGCCGGATCGCCCGTACCATAATGGCAACCTTCCATAGTTTGAATAAAACTCCCTGCGCATTCAGTACAGAAACGGTGATCCGGTTTGAACGTCAACTACGGGGGTTTTGTGTACGTGAGCACCAAGGACTGGCCCGGCCGGTCGGCCTGCACGGTGTTTCTCCGGGGCTGCCCGCTCCGCTGCTCCTACTGCCACAACGCCGCCATCCAGACCGGTCAAAGCTTCGTGGATTCTGGCGAGATCATCCAGAAGATCGAGGACTCGCTCGCCCTCGTTTCAGGCGTGGTCTTCTCGGGTGGTGAACCGACGCTGCAGGGCGATGCATTGATTGCGCTTGCCCGGGCGGCACAGGAGCGGGGGCTCCTTGTCGGGATCCAGACCAACGGCTACTTCCCGGATGTCCTCTCCCGGCTGATCGACGAACGGCTGGTGGACCGGATCGCGCTTGACTTCAAGACCCGGTGGGAGGGGTACAGCCGCCGGGTGGAGGGCTACGCCGGTGCGACCGTGGAGGACTATTCCCGGCAGGCAGAGCGATCGGTGGCGATCTGCGAGCAGGCATGGCGGGAAGGAAGGCTCCCGGAGTTTGAGATCGTGCTCACCCTCTTCTGGGAGAATGAGAAGGAGGTGCTCTCCATTGCAGAGACCCTCCCCCGCGTCCCGATCGTCCTGAACCAGGGGATCCGGAAGCGGTTCTGGAAGGAGTGGGAACTCTCGCGGCAGGAGAACGGGAAACCCTACCGTTCCGAATCGGAGGTGAAGGGCGAGCGTCCCCCCCTCTCGTACGACGAACTCGCAAAGATCGGGGCGAGGATCTCAAAGATCGGGCGGACCATCGTGATACGGACCGCAGAAACGGGGGAGGTGATCTATGAGGGTGATCGGAGTCGTGGGATTGCCTGCCAGCGGTAAGGGCGAGTTCTCGCGGATCGCTGCCGGGATGGGGATCCCGGTGGTCGTGATGGGGGACGTGATCCGGGAAGCGGTGCGCGCTGCCGGGCTGCCCGAGACGGACAGGAACATGGGGAGCGTGGCAAACGACCTCCGGAAGGAGGGGGGGATGGCTGCCATCGCGGAACGGTCCCTGCCGGCCATCGAAGCACAGGATTCGGACATGGTGCTCGTGGACGGGATCAGGGGAGATGCCGAGGTCCGGCTCTTCCGTGAGCACTTCCCGGAGTTCTTCCTGGTCGGGGTGGACGCCCCGTTTGCCACCCGGCTCTCCCGTCTCTCGGGGAGGATGCGAAACGACGATGTGCAGGATGCAGAGGATCTGATCGCCCGCGACTCCCGCGAGATCTCGTGGGGCCTCGGCCGTGCCCTCGCCCTTGCCGACACCCTGATCATGAACGACGGCAGCATGGAGGAATTCGAGGAGCAGGTCAGGGATCTCCTCTCTGAGATCGGGGAGGAGCCATGCGAATAAGCCCCTATTTCTCATCATCGTCCAAAGTATGGGATGACATCGGGTGGGTCGAGGGGATCGCAACGACCGGATACGAGGGCTGGGAGATCGTGGCCGATGGATCCTACCGGCTCGACAATCCCGAAAACGTCGCGAAGATCGATGATGTCATCGGCTCGCTCACGCTCGGGATCAGCGTGCATGCCCCCTATGCCGACCTGAACCTTGCCACCCTCAACTACCCGATCTGGCGGGAATCCATACGCCAGGTCTGCACCTGCGTCCGGCAGGCAGCCGAGTGGACCGACCGCGTCACCATCCATCCCGGGTACGTCTCCCCGGTCGGGAAGATCATGCCCGATCGCACCTGGCAGCAGCAGAAGGAGGCGCTCATCGAGATTGGCAGCGTCGCATCCGATCACTCGGTAGTGGCATGCCTCGAGAATATGATCGGGATCCGGGAGTTCCTCTGCAGGATGCCCGAGGAGCTCGCCGGGATGGTGGACGGGATCGAGGGGATCGGGATGACCATCGACATCGGCCATGCCAACACGGTGGGCAAGGTACGGGAGTTCCTCCCGTACCTCTCCCAGGCCTCGCACCTCCATGTCCATGACAACCATGGCGTCCATGATGAGCACCTTCACCTCGGCGCCGGGACGATCGACTGGGATCTGGTCGGGAGATGCATCGCCCGGGACTATTCCGGGATCGTGGTGGTCGAAGGACGGTCCCTGGAAGAGGGAAAAACCAGCCTCTCGACCGTGAGGGGCTGGCAGGCATGAGCGGGGAGACCCTCCAGGTCTACTTCCTCGGGACGGCCGGGGCGCTGCCGACCCCGTACCGGAACCCGCCCTGCATCATGGTCAGGAGGGGGTCAGACACCCTCCTCTTCGACTGCGGGGAGGGGGCCCAGCAGCAGATGATGCGGTCCCGCACCGGATTTCTCGTGGATGCCATCTTCGTCACCCACTGGCATGCCGATCACTTCCTCGGGATCACGGGGCTCGTCCAGACCCTCTCCTTCATGGGGAGGGCCGACCCGCTCCCGATTTACGGCCCGGCATGGGTGCACGAGGCGGTCTCCGCGATCCGGGCCCTCTCCCGGTTCAGCCTCAAATTCACGCTCTCCCCGGTCCAGCTGGCACCCGGCTCCGCGATCCGGTTCAACGGCTACTCGGTCAGGGCATTTGCCACCGATCACGGGATGGAGAGCATCGGGTACGTCCTTGCAGAGGACCCCCGGCCCGGGCGGTTCAACCGGGAGCGGGCGATCGCACTCGGGGTCCCCCCCGGCCCCCTCTTCGGCAGGATCCAGCGCGGGGAGACGGTCTGCATCGAGAAGGATGGCAGGAATCTCCCTGTCAGCCCCGCGGACGTGATGGGTCCCCCCCGGCCCGGACGGAGCATCGTCTACACCGGGGATACCCGGCCGGTCCCCCAGCGTATCGCGGAGCTGATCACCGCCCCCGACCTCCTGATCCATGATGCGACCTATGATGACGAGTGCCGGGACCGGGCCGATGATGTCTACCATGCCACCGCGGGAGAGGCAGGGGAGGCTGCCCGGGTGCTCGGTGCCCGGATCCTGGCCCTGGTCCATATCAGCTCGCGGTACACCACGACGGCGGGGCATGTCAGGGACGCTACCCGGGTCTTCGGGGGGACCGTGATCGCCCCCTCAGACCTTGAACTGCTCGAACTGCCGTTCCGCGAAGATGACTGAGCGTTGGAAGGCGATCGGATCGATTCCATGAATGATATGAACAACAGTTTCCATAGAATGATAAGAACGACCGGCGCATGGTTAATTACTGGAGTACCACAACGTGCACCAAACGTATCAATACCGGTGAAAGTATGCAAGATCCAGATGACGTAACCGTATTTCGCATGGGCCCTGGCTGCGACCTGAATGATGTTGAGGAAGGAAAGGTCTATATCGGGCGTGTCCAGGGGTTCGCAAATTTTGGCACCTTCGTCCAGCTGAATGACCGGGTGAAGGGGCTCTGCCATAAAAGCAATATCAAGACCCAGCACAAAGAGCGCGAGACGATCCTCGTGCGCGTGAAGACTATCCGGAGCAACGGCAACATCGACCTCGAGGAGGTGACCTACCCGGTGTACACCGTCGAGATGGTGGAGAAGAAGTCCACCGCGGTCCGGCTCGCCGAGCTCGGCAACAAGGTGGGGAGGATCGTCAGCATTGAGGGCGAGATCGCCCAGATCAAGCAGACGAGCGGGCCGACCATCTTCACCATCGTGGACGAGTCAGGGACCGAGAATGCCGCTGCATTCGTCGAGGCCGGGGTCCGGGCATACCCGGAAGCCGAACTGGAGGACGTGGTCAGGATCACCGGCGAGGTGATGCTCCGGAACAACCAGCTCCAGATCGAGGCGCGGTCGCTTACCATCCTCACGGGTGAGGAGGGGGAGACCGTCCGTGAACGGATCGCACAGGCCCTCGACCAGCGGTCAGAACCGCCCGACATCCCGCTGCTGATCAAAAGCGATGTCCTCGAGCAGCTCCGCCCGGCGATGAGGAAGGTGGCAAAGGTGATCAGGAAGGCGGTCTTCTCCTCCCAGCCGATCATCGTCCGGCACCATGCCGATGCGGACGGGATCTGCTCGGCGGTCGCGATCGAGCAGGCCGTCACCGCCCTGATCCGGGAGTCGGGCGGCGACTTCGACGCCGATTACTACCTCTTCAAGCGATCCCCCTCAAAGGCCCCCTTCTACGAGATCGAGGACATCACCCGGGACCTCGATTTCGCCCTGAAGGATCATGCCAGGTTCGGGCAGAAGCTCCCGCTCGTCCTCCTGACCGACAACGGCTCGACCGAGGAGGACCTCCCGTCCCTGAAGATGGCCCAGATCTACGAGATACCCATCGTGGTCGTGGACCATCACCACCCGGACGAGATCGTCGACCAGTACCTCGTCGGGCATGTCAACCCGTACCATGTCGGCGGGGAGTACGGGATCACGGCAGGGATGCTCGGGACCGAGGTCGCACGTCTGATCAATCCCTCGGTGGAGCAGCAGATCCGGCACCTCCCTGCCATCGCCGGGGCTGGCGACCGGAGCGAGGCACCCGAGCGGAAACGCTACCACGAGCTCGTCCAGGATGCCTACACCGAGCAGGACTGCAAGGATATCGCGCTCTCCCTGGACTACGAGCAGTTCTGGCTCCGGTTCAACGACGGCCGTGAACTGATCAAGGACATCCTGAACCTCAAGGGAGCAACCGACCGCCACAAGAAGATGATCCCGCTGCTCGTGGAGGGTGCCAATGCGCTGATCGAGGACCAGATGAATGCCTGCATGCCCCATGTCCGGCACCAGACGCTGGCAAACGGGGCCGAGCTCTTCCAGATCGATGTCGAGATCCATGCCCACAAGTTCACCTTCCCGCCTCCCGGGAAGACGTCGGGCGAGGTGCATGACCGGCTCTGCAAGCAGTATGCCGGCTCGCCGGTGGTCACCATCGGTTTCGGGCCCGACTTTGCCGTCCTCCGCTCCAAAGGCGTGATGATGAATATCCCGAAGATGGTCCGCGAGCTGCGGGACGAGATCCCCGGCGGAGGGATCAGCGGGGGAGGGCACCTCGTGGTCGGGAGCATCAAGTTCGTGGAAGGGATGCGTGAGAGCGTGCTGGAGGGGCTGATCGAGAAGATCTCGCGGGTCCCTGCCGGCCTCTGATCCCTCCCGTTTCCCTTCTTCTGCGGTACACCCTCCTCCTGTAATTTTCATTCCTGTCTTGACCTTTGATTCGTGCGGTACACCCTCCTCCTGATCCTGTCCTGTACCTCCCATTTTCAGGCTCCGGTATGCGTCTCTCATTTTCAGACTTCGGTATGAGCCTCTCATTTTCAGACTTCAGTATGAGATCTCCCCTTCCGATCAACTCCCTATCGCATCGCGGGGGACGCCACAGCGTTGGGGGTGAGCCGGAGGCGAAACCCCTGGGAGCGTCAGTAGTGACATGCCGGGGGAAGAGTTCACCCTTCTCTGCAGCGCTTATCGCATCGCGGGGACGCCACAGCGTTGGGGTGAGCCGAAGGCGTAATCCCTGGGAGCGTCAGCAGGAACATGCCGGTATGTGATCTCCCCTTCCGATCAACTCCCTATCGCATCGCGGGGGACACCGCAGCGGCGGGGGTGAGCCGAAGGCGAAACACCCTGGAGCGTCAGTAGTGATGTGGTATCTGAGCAGGAACTCCCAGCCTGTCCCGTAGAATGGGAGAGGCACGGATCCCGGCATGCAGGGGTCCGGATATCTGCTTTCAGGGGCCTTGCATTAACCTTTTGGTTAGTGCGAATAATTTCGCAGTTAAATTGACGAATCAAAGAAAGGACGTATTTAAATGCTTTGCTGTTGGCATGCGAGATAAAAAAGTATAAATACATTATCATGACAAGTAGATCTCACATTGCTGAGGTGACTCACATATGACATCGGGAACAATCCGAGAAAAATACAATGAAACCCAGCACAGGATCGTCCACTATCTGCTGGGGGGTCTCTCAAGAGGTAAACACTACTTCAAGTCCAAGTACATCGCAAAGGAGCTCGGGCTCTCGGCAAAGGAGGTCGGCACCAACATGGCTATCCTCTCAGAGATATGCCAGGAGCTTGCGATCATCAAGTGGAGCTATTCGAACAGCACGACCTGGATGGTAACATCCAAAGGGATCTGAGTTTTAGGATCACTCCTTTTTATGGAACCGATTGCCGAGATTGAGACGGTCATCGAATTCGTGGCCCATATCAATGAACAGAAAGACTGCCTGATGTCCCAGGACAACACCCAGAACAATCCCGGGTGCCTCTGGTTCAACATCGATGTGCCGAAAGGGCATGGTCTGAAGGCAGGGGACAAGGTCAGGGTCATCGTCCAGAAACTCTGATCCTGTCCACACTGTTTTGGAATCTTTGTGTAGCATCATGATTGGTGAGATTCCACTCTAATGGATCTCACTTTAGGGATCTCACCCCTTGGGATCTTTGTTTCAGCATCGGTTCTGCAGGGATCTCACTCTAGGGGATCTTACTTTTAGAGATCTCACCCCTTGGGATCTTTGTTTTGGCATCGTATGTGTGGGGAGCTCACTCTTCGAGATCTCAGTGTCAGGGATCCCTTTTAGACACCATTCTTCAGGGCCTCTCCCCTCATATCCCGCTCTGACCCTGTCCCCTGCCATGCCGGGAGGGTGCTGCCCCCACGCCCGGGAACCCCTGCCGTGCCTCCCCCGGGGTATAAAGAGAAATTACATAAGTGATCCTTGCCAATACCATAAGAGCGGGGCCATAGGGTAGCCTGGCCATCCTAGGAGACTGGGGGTCTTCTGACCTGCGTTCAAATCGCAGTGGCCCCATTTCTGTATTTTCAAATGCGTGGTGTTTTCCCTCCATGAAGTTCGATGACCGTTGTGTTGACTGCCTCCTCTCCCGGGTCATGCTCGAATGCCGGCTTTGCGGGGCATCTGACCCCCGTTCAGAGGAAGTGGTCGCGGTATGCGCCGATCTCCTTGCATCGCTCCGACACGAGCCGCTCCTCCACCCCCAGATCGCGAGCGCCATGCACCGGAAGGCATACGAGATGCTCGGGAACGATGACCCGTTCCTCTCCCTGAAAGAGGAGAGCGACCGGATTGCCCGGGAGGTCTGCTCCGCGGTGCGGGGCCGGCTCTCGGAGTTCCACGATTACGTGCTTGCGAGCATCATCGGGAACACCTTCGACTACGGGGTCAAGGGCCACCAGGTGACCGGCGACTTCCTTGGGTACTTCGAGCAGGAGTATGCCGCCGGGCTTGCCATCGACCATACCGATCAGATCGCCCGCCTGATCGACCGGGTGGTCTACTTCACCGACAACTGCGGGGAGATCGTCTTTGACCGGCTCCTCCTCGAGTACCTCCACCGGCAGGGATCCCATATCACCCTCGCCGTCCGGGACATGCCGATCCTGAACGATGCCACCATGGCCGAGGCCCGTGCCCTCCGCCTCGACCGGTATGCCGATGTCCTCACCACCACCGGATGCGGGTGCGAGATCGGGGTCCGCCTCGACTGCATGCCCCCGGAACTCGCGGACGCGGTCGATGACTGCACCCTGATCATCGCCAAAGGGATGGCAAACTACGAGTCGATCTCCGAGTTCACCGGGATGCCCCCCGTCGCCTTCCTGATGGCCGCCAAGTGTGACCCGATCGCCGAAGAGGTCGGCGTCGTGCGGGGAGCCAAGGTGGCCATGCTCCGGGACCGGAACTGATCGCATACCGCGGGATTCCCTTGAGTATACCCCTGGAGATTCCAATACCGGCACTGATCGCGTGATCCGGGGATTACCGGTACGATAGGCATCCCCGCCGTTTTGAGTGGAACCCCTTCATCGAGTTTTTCTGCAGAGTAAATGAGTCATTGATCCGCAGCCAGGGCGCCCTTCGGGGGCGGCGGGGTCATCATATCACTATCAGCAGACCGGAAAGCAGAACTTTTTTTCGTCACGGCTCATCATCAGCCCCACCTTTTCCGTTTAGAGCTCCGGATGGGAATGGTATGGGCCGATCAGGTCGGGCCCCGAGGCGATGACTTCGGCAAGCAGCGGCTGGAAGAGGACCGCCGCAAGGATGGCCGCGGTGATGATGGCGATGAGGATCGCGATCATCGCCTTTCCAAAGCTCGCCGTGTGGAGCTCCTGTATCCCGATCACCCCGACGACCACCGACCAGAGCGGGGCGGCAAATGCCCCGATCACCGGGATCCACCCGATCAGTATCGCCGGGGTGAGGGAGTACAGGGTCACCTTGATCGTCTTCTCAAGACCATTCCTGCCGCATACCACGATGATCCAGAGGTGAAGCCAGCAGGCGTAGCCTATCGCTGTTACCACCGTGAGCGCAAGGATGATGCAGAAGGAGAGGACGACATTCCCGCCCCCGAACCCAAGCCCGGCAAGGACGAGGGCCGGGTGCTTGGAGACCGCGATCCCGGAGATGATCGTGGAGAGGAGCGTGTAGATGATCGAGATGATGACAAAGTAGATCATGGTGTCCTGCAGGTGCTCATCCCGCACCTGCCAGAACGCCTCGCTCGGGCTGAAGAGAAATCCCCGTATCTTGTCGGAGATCCTGACCATCATCCGGGTACCCCTCCGCTCATCCGGACCATATGCTATGTACCCCTTCGTGCTGTTCGATCATATACCTGGCGAAGAGGAGGTGCCTCATACGAGCCCCCGTTCCGCGGCGATCTCCCGTGTCCGGGCGATCGCCTCCAGGGCATCGGCCCTCTTCTGGTCGACAGCAGAGGTGGAGAGGAAACCGGCGAACCGATCCCTCTCCTGCGATGGGATCCGCTCCCCGGCACCCTGGCAGATCGCCTCCCAGGTCCGCTCCGGGAAGTAGAGGGACTGTGCGATCGAGAGGAGGAGCCCGGCTGAAGCGGGAGAGAGCACCCCATCCCGCTCTGCAGCCCTGATCGTACACCGGATATTGATGAGCGGTTCGGAGAGGGGCAGATTCGTCTCCGGGTCATACACGAGGGCGACTTCGTCGTCGGAGGTCAGGATACCGTCCCGGTAGAGCCGGAAGATCGTCCCCACCCCCTCCATCCCCAGCGGAGCGAGCTCAGCGGCACGGAGCGCCCCCATGGAGGATGCCCCGATCACCTGGATCCCCTGTTGGAGGGCACCGAGGATCTCGCGATGCCCCACCGAGCAGTCCTGGAAGAAGACGCCGTCGATGAGGGTGATGATCCGGGCACCCTCCACTGCCGCATCCGTGATGTCCCCTCGTTTTGCCGGCGGACGATAGTCTGCCGCGAGGAGCCGGCCGGCAGCGGCCGGGTCAAGGCTTGGACCGAGAAAAATGACGATCCTGTGCCTCATGACACCTCCTGCCGATCCGCTCCCGGTCCATGGCAAAGACCTCGAGCCCTGGCACGATCACCCTGACGACCGGGACCCCGATAGACTCCCGTGTCAGGTCCACGACGATCACCTGCGGGAGGCCGGCCTCCTTCAGCCGCTCCCTGGCACGATCGATGTCCTCCAGAAAATCGCTGGTGTCAAAGGACGGGATCTCGGCAAACCTCCTCGTCTCACGGGAAGAGAACCAGTACCGGTTCATCCGCTTCGTACGCTCGTACCCCATCTTCTTCCGGATGTCAGCGACGGTGGTATCCTCCCTTGCCCCGTGGATCTGGGTGAGCCGGCTCTGGGCAACCTCGGTCAGGGCCCGGAGGACCGCGATCCGTGCACTGGTATGGGTGCCCATGCCGATGGTGAGGAGGGCGGGATCCTGCAGCAGGGTATCGTCCGATACCGCGGCAATGGTCGGGATCCCGATGTCGCTGGTGATATCCTTCACCGTGACCTCGACACCTGCAGCTCCGAATTTTTCGAGGAGACTCCCGGCGAGGGGATCATCGATCTCCCCGACCTGTGGTCCCGTATCCCGGGTGACCTCCACAAGGGACCAGGCGTCCCGCTCGATGATCTCCATCAGGGCATGGAAGACCGCCTCCTCGCGGGTATTGCCGGAGGCTAGTCCGTTGGTAGAGGTCCGGAAGAGCTGGGGGTATTCGCGGGGCAGGGGATGGAAGACCGCACTGGCGGGGACAAGGATCTCCTCACCGGCACCGAGGTCATATCCCGTGACCCACGGGATCGGGGCATCCGGGGTGCTCCCGGCAGGGAGGATCAGCCGGGCCGGGTCGAGCACGGCGATCTCCCCGCCGCAGAGCCGGGAATACGGCGAGACCAGGAGCGTGCGGCTGTCCAGCTCGGCCGAGTACCGCTCGATCCCCTCCATCATGGCAGAGACCTTCGCCTCGGCGGGAGTAGCCCCTTTTCCGTTGTAGACCGAGACGGCGCCAAGCCCGGCGGTCGGCCGGATGCTCGAGAAGACCGGTATCCCGATCCGGTCGAGGTTCGTGATATCGGCAACCCGGGTAATGCCGGCGGCTGGGAGGACCCGCTCCACCCGGGCGAGGGTCTCTTCCGGGGAGACCGTCCGCTGGGTATCGTTCATGTAGACCTTTCTGCAGGAGGAGAGTAACATCGGGAGGAAGCCTCGGGAAGGGTGAATCTCTGGAGAAAGGTTCGCCGGTCTCCGAGATGAGCCTTTTGCTTCCCTTCGAGCCTCCCTGCTGTTGCGCAGGCCCCGTTTCGTGCCGGTTCCGTCAATGAACCTCCGCAAAGGGGCGGCATGCAAGGGAGAAAAGGTGGGACAGAGCCCCTGTTTTGGATCCTCGCCCGCAGGAGTGCGGGGCGCCTCTTCTCAGACTGCGGTCAGACTGAAGAGGTAGGGGAGCATGATCAGTGAGAAGAGGATCACGATCATCAGGGTCGAGATGAAGGTCACCACGTACAGGGAATAGCGCCCGATCCCCCTCCGTTCAAACAGCCGGTCGACCCCCTCTTTCAGGATGTAGCCGCCGTCCAGCGGGACCATCGGGATGGCATTGAAGAGCCCGACACTGATGTTGATCCACCCGCACCAGAAGAGGAAGTGGATGATCCCGAAGAACCCTGCCCACGGGACGGAATAAAACTCCTGTGCGGCGGTGTCCAGGGCCAGGATCCGGAGGGGGTTTCCAAACCCTCCGATATCGAAGGGCACGGTCAGGAACCTGAGGAACCCTATCGGGGAGATGCTGCCTTTGATCGTGTCGAGGACGAGGGCCGGGTCATAGTAGGTGACCCCCATAAACCCGGTGGTCCGGTTCGCAAGCTCCTCCGGCCACTCCGACAGGGTCAGCTGGTAATCGCTGATCACCCCCTGGTGCCCGATCGTGAGGGTGATCATGTCCCCGGGCCGGGTGCTGTTCAGGATGGCTGCGACATCGGCCGGGGTGCCGACGGAGGTTCCGTTCACCGCGTAGATGAGGGAATAGGCGGGTATCCCTGCCTGTTCGGCGGAGTAGTTCTGGTAAACCCCGCCGATGACCGGACCGGCTGCCGGGGCTGCCAGCCCCATCAGGAGGATCAGGGCAAGAAAGCAGAGCCCTCCCACCACGATGTTGTTCGTGATGCCGGCCCCAAACATCCGGATCTTCTTCATCCCCCTCGCCTGGCTGAGTTCCTCCTCGTCGGGCTCGACAAAGAAGCCGATGGGGAGGACAAAGAGGAGCGCTCCCATGCTCCTCACCCGGATATTCTCGACACGGGAGAGGATGCCGTGCCCGAACTCGTGGATCGCGATCGTGACCACGAAGGCGAGCCAGACCGCGAGGGTAGAGGGGACATACTCGTTCAGCCCCGGGATCAGGAGGATGTTCTGCGGGGCATAAATCCCCGTGGGCTCAGGCCGCACCGCGAAGGTGTAGCTGAGCGAAAGGACGAGGAGGATGGTCATCACCACCGATATGACAATGACCATCAGCACGCCGAAGGTTGCGTAGGCCCGGAGGAAGGTGGAGTACTTCCGGAACCGGTCAAAGAAGCCCACGCTCATGGTCTTGATCGCCATGATCGGGCCATAGAACATGATGTGCTCCGAAAAGTACCCCTTCTGCCGGATGATCAGCGCAACTGCTGCATAGAGAGCGACGGCAGTGATGAGTACGGGGAGCCATTCCATTCTGTAGCTATGGGTGGGGCAGGGACATAATAATGATGACCCGGGAAACCGGGTGTTGAAGGACTCCCCGGGTCAAGGGAATTGTCCGGACTCCTGCCTGTCGCTGCAAAAGAACGAGAGCTCGGTCTGCCCGGCACGGCCGAGGATCTGCCGGGTCGTCTCCCAGGAGGTGCGGGCGATAGGTGGCGGCCGGCCGTTCTCGCCGATGTAGGCCTCCATGAACGCAATCGTGGTATTATCCGACGGATACCCGCTCCCGATCACCCCGTACTCCCCCGCAAGGTCCCCGATCAGCCGGTCGCGGACCACCTTTGCCACGATCCCTGCCGCTGAGACGACCGGGATGGTTGCATCGGCATGGTGCCGGGCGATGACCCGGCAGGGATAGCCGATGCGGGCGGCGACCGCACGCCCGAACCGGGCGGCCACCACATCGCAGGCGTCCACATACGCGATTGCCGGGTGGAGCTCCCGGATCACCTCGGCATGGGCACCCGCCATCAGCTGGTTCATGGTCATCGAGCGCCGGCGGATATCGATCTCCTCGGCCGTGATGACAAGCACGGTGTAGTGGACGCTCTCCTGGATCCGGCCAAAGAGGTCCGTCCGCGCAGCAGGGGAGAGGGTCTTTGAATCCCGGACCGGGATCGCGGCGAGATCCTCTTCGGATTCGCACCCGACACAGGCGACCACGAGCGGGCCGAGGACTGCCCCTTTCCCTGCCTCATCGACCCCGGCAAACATCAGATCCCTTGGTATGATGCGCAAGTTATTTCAAGGGCGATGATGGTAACCCCACTCTATGTACATCATCATCGTGGGCTTGGGCGGTATCGGGAGGAGCCTTACAGCCCAGTCGGTGGGGAACGGGGACAACGTCGTGATCATCGACCGGAACGAGCAGCGGTGCAGCGAGATGCTCGAGCATTACGATGTCCTTGCGATCACGGGAAACGCCACCGACAAGGTCATCCTCGAGGATGCGGGGATCGACCGGGCAGATGCGCTCGTGGCCACCACCAGCGATGACTCGGTCAACCTGATGACCTGCTGGCTTGCCAAGCGGTTCAAGGTCCCGAACGTGGTCTCGATCGTGAACAACGTCGAACACTCGGATCTCTTCAAGGAGGTCGGGGTGAAGATCAGCGAGAACCCCGACGAGCTCGTGGCCTCCCGGCTCTATTACTGGGCCCGGAATCCGATGCTCCAGCAGCTCGCCTCGATTCCCGGGGGGACGATCTTCGAGGTGGTTGCAGAGAAAGGTGCCCCCATCGTCGACCATGAGATCCGCGAACTGAAGGTGAAGGACTTTGTCTTCATCGCAATCCGGAGGCTCGGCGGCGAGCTGATCATCCCGAGCGGGACGATCCGGATCCGGCCGGGGGACACCATCACGGTCTTCACCAAAAAGGAGGCCGAGGTCGAGACGCTCGAGCTCCTCAACCGGCAGCTCAGGGTCCCTGCCGCCTGAACGGGAAGGCCGGGACCTCCCCTTTCGGATGATGCCCTTGAGAGAGATCCATGGGGGGTCCATCCGGCAGGTGATGCGATACCAGTCGCCCTCTTTTTGAGTTCTATTCCGGATCGATGGCTCCTTCGCCCTCGGAAATCCTGTCCGACCTGGACAACGGGCGGCCTGGCAGGGAAAAAAACGGGTGAAAAGAGTGGGGGGTGAGGTTACCCGATCGTTGCCTTGAGTACGGCGAGTTCGGCCACCAGTTTCGGGTTCCGCTTCATCAGTTCCTTGATCAGGGTGAAGGTCGAGAAGTCCTTCAGGTCGAGGGACCGGGCCGAGTGGATGATCGCGTTCAGCTTCTCATCGGGGAGATTGATCAGATACTCCTTGATGTGGTAGTTCCGCTCGATCGCCTTACCCATGGACGAGGAACGCCAGCCCTGGTCATAGGGCATCAGGGCGTCCGCATCGGTCTTCCCGGCACCCATCGCCTGGATGGCGACCTTTGCCGCGAGGTCCCCGGTGTACATCGCGTTGTAGATGCCCCCGCCGGTGAGCGGGTCGACGACCCGTGCCGCATCGCCTGCGATGATCAGGCCGTCGGCAACGGTCCGTGGAAGGGGGCGGCAGACCGAGACTCCCCCGACGATGCACTCGATGGTCTTGCCGCCGGGGAACCGTTCCCTCACGAACCGGTCGAGGTAGTCCTTTGCCCGGTGGCCTGCCCCGCTCTTCCTGCCCGAGATCCCGATCCCGACGTTCGCGGTCCGCTTCCCTTTCGGGAAGATCCAGAGGTAGCCTTCCGGCGCTACCTCGTTTCCGAGAAAGAAGGTCGTGCACTCATGGTCGATCTCGATGCCGGTCATCAGGTACTGGCATGAGCTCATGATCTCCCGGACCGGGACTGCGGTGTCCACCCCGCACCAGCGGGAGAACTTGGACTCGACGCCGTCGGCCGCGATCGTCACGGCAGCCTCCACCCTCTTCTGTTCCCCGCAGGAATCGAGCACCGCACCCTTCACCCTCCCCCCGTCCATCAGAGGCGCCGAGGCACGGGTCTTGACCATCACGTCGGCACCTGCCTCGGCGGCCTGCCAGACGAGCTCCCGGTCAAAGACCTTCCGGTCGAGGATGTACCCGATCTTGCTGCCGGCCATCGCCGCTTCAAGCATCATCGTGGCCCCGTCCGGGGCGACGATCTCGGCCCGCTTGAGCTCGACTGCGATCCAGCGCTCGTCAGGTGTGACGAACTCGGCGAGGGCCTCTTTCCCTATCCCCTCGGCACACCGGACGGGAGCCCCGATCGCCGGCCGCTTCTCAACGAGGAGTACCGAATGGCCTGCCTGCGCCGCGGTCCGTGCCGCGAGGGCGCCTGCCGGCCCGCCCCCGATCACGAGCAGGTCATAGTTATTCCGCATCCACAACCTCCAGGGCACCGACCGGGCATACCTTGGCACAGACCCCGCAGGAGGTGCACTGGTCATCCACCTCCAGGTAGGCATCGATCAGCTCGAGCGCACCCTCGGGACATACCGAGACGCAGCACCCGCAGTACCCGCAGACATCACGATGAATCTGAAGCATCTTTTAGGTATAGGGAAGAGTCAGCCATAATCCTTTCTTGCGCGGAACCGGCACCGTCTAAGGAACCGGCACGATCCGGTGGATGAGATCGGTGATCAGGCCAAGGACCGAGGTGCCTTTCAGGTCACGACCAGCGGCCAGGGAGATGAGCAGGTCCAGGTCCTCGTCTGTGAAGGTGATGAAATGCTCCCTGATCCGGGAACTCCGGGCGATGATCCTGCCCACCTCCGATGATCGCCAGCCCTGGTCGTAGGGCATCAGGGCGGCCTGGTCCACCTGCCCGCTCCGGATGGCCTTTGAGGCGACTTGTGCTGCAAGGTCACCGGTGAACATGGCGTTGTAGATCCCGCCTCCCGTCAGCGGGTCCACCACCCGCGCTGCGTCCCCGGCGATCATCAGGCCGTCGGCTACCGTGCAGGCGGGGGGAAGGCAGACCGGTACTCCCCCGACGACGCTCTCGATGGTCTTGCCGGTGGGGAACCGTTCCCTCACAAACCGGTCGAGGTAATCGCATGCCCGGTGCCCGGTCCCGCTCTGGTCTCCCGGTATGCCGATCCCGACATTTGCCATGGTATCCCCCTTCGGGAAGATCCAGAGGTAGCCCCCGGGAGCAACCAGGCGCCCCAGGAACATCACCTTCCGTTCCGGGTCGATAGGGATACCGGTCACCAGGTACTGGGCACAGCTCATGATCCCCCGGACCGGGATCCGTGTGTCCACCCCGCACCAGCGGGAGAACGCGGACTCGACACCGTCTGCCGCAATCGTCACGGCAGCCTCCACCCGCTTCTGCTCTCCGCCGGACTCGAGCACCGCACCCTTCACCCTCCCCCCGTCCATCAGGGGAGCAGAGGCCCGGGTCCTGACCATCACCTCAGCGCCGGCCTGGGCGGCCTGCCGGACGAGCTCCCGATCAAAGATCTTCCGGTCAAGGACATACCCCCCCATCTCCCCGCCCATCTCCGACTCAAAGAGGAGCGATCTCCCGTCCGGGACGACCAGCTCGGTCCTCCTGGTCCTGGCAGAGATCCACCGGTCATCAGGCCTGACAAACTGGGAGAGTCCCTCGCTCCCTATCCCCTCGGCACACCGGACGGGAGCCCCGATCGCCGGCCGCTTCTCGACGAGGAGGACCGAATGGCCGGCCTTTGCCGCGGTCCGTGCCGCGATAGCCCCTGCCGGCCCGCCCCCGATCACGAGCAGGTCATACGCGGATCTCATCCTTCACCCCCAGGGCGCCTCCCTGTCCCAGCTCTGCAACCCGGGGAGCCGTCTTCCCCCTGCCTGACAGGCATGCAGGATCGTGCCATACCGGGAGGGCGGGTCTGCAGAGAACCGTTCGCATCCTTCAGGTATAGGGACGGGGGCGGCCATAACCTTTTCTTCGGACCTCGTGGGATCCGGGGTGTGCACGGGAAAGGCTTCGGCAATCCGCTTCATGAAAAAAGAGGAAGGAAGCGCAGGGGATCCTTCTTTGAGGCACTCTTTTTGGCTCTGGAGTTCATCCGGCAATCTGCATCATGAAAAGAGGTCATGTCTGCAGGGGATCCTTCCTTGAGGCACCCTCCCGGAACCCGGGGGTCATCCGGCAATCTGTTTCATGATAAGGGGAGGAAACCGCAGGGAATCCTTCTTTAAAGGACCCTCCCGGAACCCGGAGGTCATCCGGGATCTGCATCATGAAAAGAGGTCATGTCTGCAGGGGACCCTCCTCTCAGGGACCCCTCCGGGCGGGAGCATTCGGGAACGGGATACCCCGGCTCACGAGCTCCTTCATGAGTGCCAGGGTCGGGATCTCCCCTATCCCGGGAGAGCGGGCGAGATGGATGATCGTATTCATCATGTCGTCGGAGAGCGTGAGGAAATACTCCCGTAAAAAGGAACTCCGTTCGATCTCATGGCCCAACCGGGACTGGCGCCATCCCTCGTCATAGGGCATCAGGGCGGCCTTGTCCCGCCTCCCGCGGCTGAGTGCCTCCGAGGCGACCGTTGCCGCAAGGTTCCCGGAGAACAACGCAGGGTAGATGCCGGCGCCGGTCAGCGGGTTGACGATCCGGGCCGCCTCCCCGGCGATGAGCAACCCGTCGGCAACCGTGCAGTCAAGGGGGCGGGTGAGCGAGACACCCCCGACAATCGACTCGATGCACCTGCCCCCCGGGAACCGCTCGCCGACAAACCGGTCGAGATACTCCTTCGCCCGGTGCCCCGGGCCGCTCCGGTTCCCGGAGATGCCGATCCCGACATTGGCCATCCTCTCCCCTTTCGGGAAGATCCAGAGGTAGCCCCCGGGAGCTTTCGCATTGCCAAGGACGAAGGTCATGCACGTGTCATCGATCGCGATCTCGGTCATCACGTACTGGCAGCAGCTCATGATGTCCCGGACGGGGATCTTCGTCTCCACTCCGCACCAACGGGAGAACTTGGACTCGACCCCGTCGGCTGCAATCGTCAGGTCCGCACCCACCCGCTCCCTCTTCCCGCCCCTCTCGAGCACGGCTCCCCTGACCGCCCCCTCCTCCATGATGGGCTCCGCTGCCCGCGTCTTGACCATCACATCGGCGCCTGCCTCAGCCGCCTGCCTGACCAGTTCGCGGTCAAAGATCTTGCGGTCGAGGATGTAGCCCGCCTTGCTCCCCGTCATTTCCGCATCGAGGAGGAGCGAGGTGCCATCGGGAGCAACGATCTCGGTCCGCTCGAGCTCGTGGGAGATCCACCGGCAGTCGGGAGTGACGAACTCGGCCAGCCTCCCAGTCCCGATCGCCTCGGCACACCGGACGGGAGCCCCAATCGCCGGACGCTTCTCGACGAGGAGGACCGAATGGCCTGCCTGTGCCGCGGTCCGTGCCGCGATGGCCCCTGCCGGCCCGCCCCCAATCACCAGCAGGTCATACACGGATCTCATCGCCCGCCTCCAGGGCACCTGCCACCGTACCGATGCCAGGGCCGGTGCACCGTCCAGCCAGCGGGGTATCCCCATACGTGCGCCCATACGTCAGCTCCGGGAGGGCACATCCGCCGGTATCTCGATGGATCAGAGGCATCTCTCAGGTATACGGAGGGTACGGCCATAATCTTTTCTTCAGGAGAAGAGGCATCGGGGATCAATAAAACGAAAAAGAGCCGAACCGACCGCCGCCTCCCGGGGAGAGGCGGACCCGCCCGGTCCGGAATGACCCGATGGCCGCTGCCACCTCCCGGTCGATGACCGCCAGATCCGCGACCGGGGTGGTGGTGAGCACCGTTATCTCGTCAGTATCCGGGGTGACAAACCGGTCGTAGAGGCGGGTGCATGCCCGGGTGGCGACCGATGAGCAGCCGGTCACCCTCCGGATGATCTCAGGGAGGGGGATGATGTGCAGGTACGGGGGCCTCTCTCTTGGGGGTGCATCGGAAAGTTCCGCAGCCCGGTCAGCGACCCCCTTCTTGATCAGGCCTCGGTCTTCCGGGCACCGCCACCGGACGGATGCTGCAAAGGCAGGGCTGTACTGCGTATAGCACCGGGTGCAGGCCGTCCGGTTATACTTCCCCTCTTCGGGGAAGAACCCGGCATTCATCGTGANTCAGAGGCGAGGTCCTCGAACCGCTCAAAGGAGTCGAGGATGATCAGGTGGTGGACCCGGTCATGGTCCTCCACCTCAGCGGTGGGCACCACCAGCACCTCTCCGGTGTCAGGGATGCGGTTCCAGAGGTCCCGCCAGCCGGCGTGGAGAGCGTCCCCGCTGCCAAGAACCCCGATCCCCTTCTTCCGGCATCCTTCGACCAGGCAGGAAGGGAGCATCCGGGACGAGGAGGCGATGGAAAAACAGGAGTGGATGTGCAGGTCGCAGAAGAGCCCGCGGTTCATACGATGTAGCGGAGCTCGTCGTCCTGTGCCCCGCGTTCACCATCGATCAGCTTCTGGAGCACGTGCTCCATCTCGCATGCCCGCTGCTCGAGCCTCGTCGGGTCGATCTCGATCGCGAGCAGGGTGGAGAGGACTTTTAAGAGGCTTGCAGCGCTCCGCGGATCGACAAGGTATCCCGAAGTCTCCCCCATGAGGCAGATCCCTTCGATGCTGCGGGAGACGCCAAGCCCGAGGAGGAGTCCTGCTGCCCCGATAATGCCCCCTCCGGGTTCGTCCCTCCCGACCACCCCTCCCGCGTCCTCGATCATCCCGCGAAGCCCGGGAAAATTGACCGCACCAAGGACCCGCGGTTCATCGACAAGATGGCCGACGCCGTATCCTCCCAGGGTATAGATCCGGGATACCCCGCATTCGGCAGCGATGTCCAGGTAGGCATCGGCGAGGAGGTAATGCCCCTCGCTCGAGGTGGCCTGGTAATCGCCCACGAGGAAGAGGAACTGGTGGGTCTCGCCGGCATAGTAATAGAGTTCGTTATTGGCGAGCCGGACGGTCCCGTGCTCATCGATGATCACCTGGGGCGGGAAGAAGATCGAGTGGATCTCGGCTACCTTTTTTGCGCCGAGCTCCTGGATCATGTGCTCGGCGACCAGCTTGCCGACATGTCCGATCCCGGGAAGCCCCTCGATCAGGACCGGGGCTTTCAGCTCCTCTTTTGAGACATCATCGAGGAACTGTACCTCTATCTCGTCCATCCTCTCGCGATCCTCCGGTAGGTTCCGTATTGGTCTTCAGGAGAGAAGCGTGCTGGGTGGGGGGTGACCGTGGCCGCTCCGCAGAGAGGGCAGTGGTCGTGCAGCGTGTAGGCCGAGTCGACCGGGCAGCGCCGTATTCTCCCCTTCATGCCGCCTTTCCGGACTTCGGTTTCTTGACGAACCTTCCTTCGCCGCCAGAGCGTTCGAGGACCCCGATCGCCGCAGCGGCTGCCTTCTCAAGGGCTTTCTCTGCCTTCTTGTAATCGGGTGCAGTGACCTTGATCCGGTAGGTGGGGGCACCCAGGTAGGTGAGTTCGATCTCGGCTTCCGGGATTTTCGGCTCGGCGCTCCGGAGCGCCCGCCTGATGATATTGACCCCGTCCGGTTTTGTGGAGGTGAGGATGAGGTTCCCGGCAACGGTGACCCTCGGCACTTTGACGTTCTCCTGTGCCACCTGGGAGAGTGCCTTGATCACACCGGCCGAAAGCCCGGTCTTTTTCAGGGTGTCGGTCCCCTCGGTCACGATCTCCTCAAAGACCGTGTAGAGGTCGCCGTATTTTTTGATCAGGGCGGCCTCGATCACTTCGGGGCTCTCTCCCGAGTGTTCGGCCGCAAACCCGATCCACTTCCGCGCCTTGGACTCATTCTTCCACTCGCGGATCTTGTCGCGCCGCTGGTGGTCGTTCACGTCCTTTAAGGAGAGATCGATATGCCCCCGGCTCTGGTCGACGTGGAGCACCTTGCAGACGACCTTCTGCCCCTCGCGGATATGGTCGCGGATATACTTGATCCATCCGGTCGCAATCTCGGAGATGGGGATGAGCCCTTCGCGGCCGGGGTATTCATCCAGGGATACAAACGCTGCAAAGTCCTTGATGTCCCTGACGGTGCAGACGACGAGTTCTCCTGCTGCTGGCCACGACTGGTTGCTCATCGCTCTTCTCACTCAAAGGTTTCCAGGATCTCGACGTTCACTTTTGCCTTGCCACCGGTGGGCTCAGCAAGGACCTTGCTGCAGACCACACAGTTGACCACGGTGCATGCCTTCTCGAAGACGACCTGCTCGTTCTCGCAGTCGGGGCATTTGACCTTGACAAACCTGCTCCGGTTCGCTCGTGCCTGTTGTACCATCCCGTTCACTCCGTCAGTTCGAATTTTCCGGCACGGAACCCTGCACGGAGGTGTGCTTTTCCGCAGGTCTTGCAGCGGTACCGTACGTTGATCTTCTTGGTGGGCTTGTCCCCGCCAGGGACTTTCGAGAACTTGCCCATGTTTCCGATGCTCCCCCGCCGTGCTTTCTGTCGGTCGATCCAGTGGAGACCGGTGGTCTTGGCCTTCTTGACCTTCTCCACCTCATGGGTCTGGTGATTCCTGCAGAATGGGCAGTAGGTTTTGAATTTTACTGGCATTTTCATGATATTTTCCTCATGCTACCGGATAGCGGATACCATTATTATTTAAACCGATTGCTATATAAGACTGTGGGAATCTCCTCTTCCCTCGCAGGCAGGGGCTGTATAATCCCACTCCAGCGGAAGGATTGACGCGTGGCGATGCGGCAGAAAGGCAGCAGCCTGTTCTCCCCAGAGCAGTCGGATCCTCCGATGCAATCCCTCTCCTCTCTCAGATATGATCCAGCAAATACCTACCCCTCATAGGTGATACCGCACGTAGCCGCTCCCTGTTGCTGAAGGACAAGAGGCGATGCCTGGACGACCTATCAGGTACGATACGGCAAAGGCAGATATGATGTGGCAGCTGGTTCTCCCTGGACTCCTTCTCTTAGGATACGACACAATTCCAGGCCTACCTATCAGATATGATGCAGCAGCTGGTTCTCCCTGGACTCCTTCTCTTAGGATACGACACAATTCCAGGCCTA
>JAEAME010000899.1_pt1 | contig 24935 bp, 18 predicted proteins | sample 8958731 | NCBI WGS metagenome assembly JAEAME01 (sample SAMN16933194, study PRJNA681113) | bioreactor sludge metagenome | isolation source: anerobic bioreactor sludge (Control) | place: India:Bengaluru | collected 2018-10-24 | reverse complement strand
CCGTAACGCGTAAGGGGTGCCCGTTTTTGCCGAACACGTCGAAAAATTCCGTCGGATACGCTTTGTATGCCCAGTCGGTGATCCCGAATCGCTTAATCCGCTCCTGAAGTTTCTCGTTATCTGCGCCCGGGAGACATAACCCGGACATATCGCCCTTGATGTCCGCCAGAAAAACCGGGACGCCCAAGTCCGAAAACGACTCCGCGATCACCTTGAGCGTCACGGATTTACCGGTGCCGGTAGCGCCTGCGATCAGGCCGTGCCGGTTGGCCATGGTCGGATGCAATAGACAGCGCGTGTCGGTCCCGGCAATCCACAGTTCGTTTTCGATTCTCATCGCAAAGCACCTCCGAAAGAAGCTATGTTGTTATTCTATCGCAAATCGCGCGCGCAATAAAGGAAGAGTTGCTCCGGACGTTTTGAAATGATACCCTTGTGACATGAAAAAATCAAAACGCTTTCGGCTCCTTATGGCGATTACAGCCGCCGCGGTTGCCCTCGGATCTGTATGGGTGATGATTCACTTCGAAAGCGCCCGCCGATGGCCGCTGTTTTCGCCCCGGAATGCAAAATGGGTTTCTGTGGAATACAAGCCGGAGGAGCTGATTTCTTTTTCAATCGAAGACCCGGACCTCGCGGAAAGAGGGATCGTCGTTAACGAGTCGTTGGTCCTGATCAATGACGATTTTCCTGTCCGGGAGGATCAGGAATTTTCGATCGAAAATTATAAGTCGACCGACGTTCCGATGAACCGCGCGATGCACGGGGACTACGCGAGGCTCAGCGCGGCGGTAACCGAAGCGACTGGCGATAAGCTATATGTCATGTCTTCGTATCGTTCTTTTGATGACCAGAGCGTGCTTTTCGAGGAGGATCCCGAGGTCGCGGCGGAACCCGGCATGAGCGAGCATCATTCGGGCCTGGCACTGGATGTGTATGTGTACATGTTTGCCGGCGAGGGCTTTCTCAAGTCGGACGCCGGTAAATATGTGAATGAGCATTGCGATGAGTTCGGCTTCATCATCCGCTATCCGAAGGGTAAGGAGGCTATAACGGGCTTTTCGTATGAACCCTGGCATATCCGGTACGTCGGACTGCCGCACGCCCGGTATATCGCGCGCAACAACCTGACGCTGGAGGAGTACATCGGACTTTTTGATCCCGGCGAATACTTCTCGTACGACGGATATGTCGTCAGCCGGCAGAGCGGCCCGGAGTTGAAGGTTCCCGGCGATGCGACCGGTGTCACCGTTTCGGAAGATAATACCGGATGTTACGTGATTACCTTCACGGATGGATGATATAATGATTTTGCATCCTTAATGACCGGATACGAGAGGAGAAGAGAGATGTTAACATTTACTTTGGCGGTTTCATTGGGCCTGGGCCTGATACTATGCTTTCTGGGATACCGGTTTTTCCGGGTCGCGATGGCGCTCGGCGGATTCGCGATCGGCGCGGCAATCGGGTATTTCATCTATCCATTCGTAGCCGAGCGTTTGCCCGATGCCGGTAACGGGATCTGGCTTCTGGCCTTTATGGGGCTGGGCGGCATCCTTCTGGCATTTTTGTCCTTTTCAATTTATAAGGTCGCGCTTTTTTATATCTCGGCGTTGTTCACCGCATTTATGATTCTGAAGACCTTTCTGTTGGGATTCGGAGGAATCGGTGTCGGAGCGTTTATCAAGACGATCCTCGGGAAAACAGCGGTCGTCGGGGGAACGGACTTCATTACCGATTACGAAGTCGCGGACAAGGGAACGGTCGGCGAACTGATCGGGAAAGCGCTGGACATGCTTCCCGGAAAAACCGATATGGAAAAATTGGGTGTGGTGCTGATTGCTTCAATGATCGCGGGCATGGTGGTCGGAATCATCGTTTGCGTGCTTCAAAAACCGGCGATTATTGTCATGACCGCGGTAATGGGCGCGTTTTTGGCATCCCAGGGACTTGTTTCGATCCTGGAAAGCTTCGATAACCTGGATCTCAGCGCGGAGACGGTGATCGCCAACTTTACGGTCGGCGGCGAGAGTGTACTGCTGTCTTCTTTGTTGACGGTCGTCCTGATCATCCTCGGGATTGTGGTCCAATTCAAAACAACCAAGAAAATGGATTGATCGCTTATCTGTTGATAATGTCCATAAAAGCCCGGATTATCCGGGCTTTTCTTGTGTTTGAAAACCGTTGACACTGTAAAGAGAAACGCATATATTTCGATTTTGAAAGTATAATTATGCAGTACTGTCGGAAGGGTGCCGAAACCATGCAAAACATTTTTAATCCCAAGATCATCTCGACCATGAGGGGCTATACACGCGAGCAGTTTATCAAAGACGTGGTCGCGGGAGTAATCGTCGCAATCATCGCACTGCCGCTGTCGATCGCTTTGGCGATCGCCTCGGGCGTCTCGCCGGAAAAAGGTATATACACGGCCGTCATCGCGGGATTTCTGACGTCCCTTCTGGGCGGAAGCCGCGTTCAGATCGGCGGACCGACGGCGGCGTTTATGGTGCTTGTGTACGGCATCGTTACCGAGTACGGCGTGGACGGACTGATGCTCGCGACGCTGATGGCGGGGATCATGCTGGTGCTTTTCGGACTGTTCAAACTCGGTTCGGTCATCAAGTTTATTCCTTATCCGATCACTACCGGCTTCACCGGAGGGATCGCGGTCAGCATATTCACATCCCAGATCAAGGATTTCACGGGAATGGATACCGGCGCCCTGCCGCCCGAGTTTTTGGGAAAATGGGAAGCCTATATTCACAACTTCACTTCAATTCGCTGGCCGGTGTTGGGTATCGGCGCACTTGCGCTCCTGATTATGATCGTGTGGCCGAAGATCACCAAAAAAATCCCGGGCGCGTTGATTGCCCTCGTGATCACCTCGACGATCGTCGCGGTTTTCCGTTTGGACGTGCCGACGATCGGGAGCATGTTTACAAATCTGTCCTCGTCGCTGCCGCCGTTCACGCCGCCTTCATTTTCGATCGAAAAAATCTCGGTGCTGATCGGACCGGCTTTTACGATCGCGTTTCTGGGCTCGATCGAGTCACTCCTGAGCGCCGTCGTTTCGGACGGAATGATCGGCAGTAAGCACCGCTCGAATACCGAGCTGATCGCGCAGGGAATCGCGAATATCGGATCCTCTCTTTTCGGGGGAATTCCCGCGACCGGAGCGATTGCCCGGACCGTCGCCAACATCAAAAACGGCGGACGCACCCCTGTCGCCGGCATAGTACATGCCGTTGTACTCCTGCTTGTTCTGCTTTTTCTCATGCCCCTCGCAAAATTGATCCCGCTTACGTCCCTCGCGGCCGTTCTGATCATCGTCGCCTATAACATGAGCGAGTGGAGGTCTTTTGTGGATCTGATGAAGGCGCCCAAAAGTGACATTCTCATTCTTTTAGCGACCTTTTTCATCACGGTACTTTTTGATCTGGTCCTGGCGATCCAGATCGGTATTGTTCTGGCTGCGATCCTTTTCATGAAGCGTATGGCCGACGTGTCCGAAGTGAAAGTCCGGAATATGGACGCCGGGGAAGAGATCCTGAACGATGAAAAAACCGCCGCGGCGGATGAAGAAGGAAGCCTGCCGGAAGGCCGGCAATATCGTCATGTACTGATCTACGAGATTAACGGGCCGTTTTTCTTCGGCGCCGCGGATAAATTTATGGACGCTTCAACCCAGGTCGGAGATAAGACGAAGGTGCTGATCGTCAAGATGAAGCACGTTACGGCGATGGACGCGACCGCGCTCCAGGCCTTTCGCGGATTGGTCAAGCGTTGCGAAAAACAATCGATCGATATCCTTTTGACCGGCGTCACCAACCAGCCGGCGGAGCTTCTCGTCAAATCCGGCCTGATGGACAGGATCGGAAAAGACCGTGTATTTCCCGGCCTTTCTCAAGCGATTAAATACGTGGAGGAGCATTACATCAAATCGGCGTCCTGAAGTTGAGCATCAACACTTTATCGATCCACGCGTCCCAATCCGGATCAAAGGTTTGAAGCTCCGGACGGGCCATCAAAGCGTCCACGGACTGACGGATCCCTTCATCAAACCGGATCGTCGCCGTGAACCCCGGTACGAGCCGTTTGATCTTGGAATTATCGAAAACCACGCTGTGTGCCTTATCGCCGTTAAGAGGTCCGTCCAAAGAGGAATCCAGCCGCACGAGCATATCCGTCGAAATATGAGCGATCTTCGGCTCGACGCCGAGCGCCTTTCCGATATTTGCATAGATTTGATTCCACGTAAGCGACTCATCGGAGGTGATATGCACCGCCTCGCCGATCGAGTGGATGTTTCCCATTAATCCGATAAACCCCTTTGCGAAATCGACGCTGTGCGTCACCGTCCATAACGAGCTTCCGTCCCCGTGAAGGATCACGGGCTTACCGGACCGCATCCGCTCGATCTCTGTCCAGGGACCTTTCGGGCTGTGAAACGACAGAGGGATTGAACCGTCCGCATATGTGTGGCTCGGGCGGACGATCGTAATCGGGAATCCGGACTGCCGGTATTCTCCGACAAGGTACTCCTCGCAGGCGATCTTGGCCTGCGAATATTTCCAGAACGGATTGGCTACGGGTGTGCTCTCGGTGATTGCGTAATGAGAAAGAGGCTTCTGATAGACAGATGCGGAACTGATGAAGATGTACTGCCCGCACCGCCCCGCGAAAAGCCGCACGTCCCGTTGAACTTGCTCGGGAACGAAGGCAATAAAGTCTGCGACTACGTCGAAATTCTCCCCTTCGATCAGAGAGCGCAATTCGTTCTCGTTATTGATGTCACATGTGATCTGACGGATGTTTTCGGGAACATCGTCGACCCGATTCCCCCGGTTGACCAGGGTGAGCGCCCAATTAGTCGCGGCTAAAGCGCGGGTGACGGACATGCTGATCGTTCCTGTGCCGCCGATGAATAAAGCCTTCATAAAAGCACCGCGGGCGATGCTGCGCGCATACCCGATCCTTTCACGACGTAAATTCCCCCACAAGCCGATTATAACATGACAATACGCGCAGAGCACCCCGGAATTTGCCCGTTCCCGATTCGAACGCTTGATTTCTTGCCCGATCGGACTTACAATCTGCGTAGGATGTCTGTCAACCCCCCTTTCGGGACAGGCATTGTACGGGGGTACGCATGATGAAGGCGATGTGTTTTTAATAAATACATCGCCTTCGTTTTTAGTAATTTCAAGGGAACCGTGCAGGCATTACAGCAGAAAACTTAAAAATCCCAAAACACCGTATGTGATCGCGGTCACGACCACGCCCGCGATCAGAACACCGAGGGTAACGGCGAGTATCGCATCCCGGAAACGCATCTCAAAAAGCGCCGCGATCCCGGCGCCCGTCCAGGCTCCGGTGAAAGGAAGCGGGATGGCGACAAAGAGGACCAGGCTCCAGAACGTGACGCCTTTCATTTTCTCAGCCTTCTTAACGAAACGCGCCTCGAAACGCTCGACGAGCTTCCGCGATTTCTCGAATTTACGGAGCCAGTCAAAGATTTTCTTCACAAAAAGAAGAATAAAAGGGATCGGGAGCATATTGCCGGTGACGGCCAGAAGATAATTCTGCCAGAACGGAAGTCCGAGGGGTGCTCCGACGAACGGGATCGCGCCTCTGAGTTCTACGATCGGGATCATGGATACGATAAAAACAGCGATCGGACCGTATGGCTTAAAAAACTCGATAATTGCGTCCTTCATGAATGCCTCCGGGACAAAAACTGCATTTAGGATACCACATTTTCCGGTTTTTCGGAAAGAAAAGCGCGCAGGTTCGATACGGCGGTACGGATCAGTCGCTCGCGCGTTTCTTTCGGCGCCCAGGCAATATGGGGCGTGATGATGCAGTTCGGCGCGTAAAGGAGCGGATTATCGGGTTTAGGAGGCTCGACGGATAAAACGTCGACAGCGACCCCGGCAATTTTTCCGGACCGAAGGGCATCCGCGACGGCATCTTCGTCCAGGAGAGGCCCCCGTGCGGTGTTGATGAGATATGCGCCGTCCTTCATCCGGGAGATGCTCGCGGCGTTGATGAGATGCCGTGTATCTTCGGTGAGCGGGCAGTGAAGCGATATAAAATCCGACCTTTCGAAAAGCTCCGCCCCGGAAACGAGCGCCGGTCCCGCAGGATCCCCTTCGGGAAGGGCGGTTCCCTCGCTTCCGGGTTTTCCGGAGGCGATTACGTTCATGCCGAGCGCCCGGGCGCTCCGCGCGACGCGGCGGGCGATCCGCCCGTAGCCCAAAAGGCCGAGCGTTTTTTCGCTGAGTTCCAGGAGTGCTCCGTCCCAAAAGCAGAAGTGAGGGGTCTTCATCCAAGCCCCTTCATGGACGAGACGGTCATGATGGCCGACCCGGTTTGTCAGTTCCAAAAGCAGAGCGACAGTCGCCTGCGCCGTTGCCATCGTCGCGTACTCGGGGATATTCGTGACGGTAATCCCGAATTCCGCGGCGCTTTTTACATCGATCACATTGTAGCCGGTCGCGAGGACGCCGATATAACGAAGGCCGGGGAATGCGGAAAGCCGCCTTCTGTCGAAGACCACTTTACTGGTCAAAACGATATCCGCGTCGCCGATCCGCGCGTCCGCGAGCTCGTCGGGAGTCTGCTCGTAGACCGTCAGTTCGCCGAACGCCTCAAAGGCCGTCCACGAAAGGTCGCCCGGGTTCATCGTATATCCGTCCAGAATCACAATTTTGCTCATAGGCTTCGGATGTACTCGTCGATCGACTTTGCGGCGGTCTTCCCGGCGCCCATCGCAAGAATGACGGTCGCGGCGCCGGTTGCGGCGTCTCCGCCCGCGAAAACTCCGGGGCGGGAGGTGGCGGTTTTTTCATCGGTGACGATCGTGCCGGATTTGGCGGTTTCCAGGCCCGAGGTGCTCGCCCGGATGAGCGGATTGGGCGAAGTGCCGATGGCGACAATCACGGTATCGACCGGAAGGCGGCTCTCGGAGCCGATTTTAACGATCGGCCGGCGACGTCCGGAAGCGTCCGGCTCGCCGAGTTCCATCTCGACGACCTCCATTTCGCAGACCGCACCGTGCTCGTTTCCGATGATTCGCGTCGGCGCGCAGAGATTCTTGAAAATAATGCCTTCTTCTTTGGCATGATGCGCCTCTTCGGCGCGTGCGGGCATTTCCTTATCCGAGCGCCGGTAGACGATATAGACGGTCTCGGCGCCCAAACGCCGCGCGGTGCGCGCCGCGTCCATCGCGACGTTGCCGCCTCCGATGACCGCGACGGTCCTGCTTCTTGAGATCGGCGTATCGTAGCGGTCGTCATAGGCTTTCATCAAGTTCGCGCGGGTCAGAAATTCGTTCGCCGAATAGACACCGTTCAGCGACTCCCCCTCGATATTCATGAAGGAAGGAAGTCCGGCACCCGAACCGATATAAACAGCCTTGTAGCCCTCCTCGAAAAGCTCGTCGACGGTAAGCGTTTTTCCGATTACCGTGTTGCAGAGGACTTTGACTCCCCGGGCTTTTAAGACCTCGATCTCCTTTTCGACGATCGACTTCGGCAGGCGGAATTCCGGAATGCCGTATACGAGAACGCCGCCGGCCTTGTGAAAGGCCTCAAAGATCGTGACGTCATAGCCGAGCTGTGCCAGGTCCCCGGCGCAAGCAAGTCCGGAAGGGCCGGATCCGATGATGGCGACTTTATGTCCGTTGGACAAAGTCGGGGCGGGGAGGCCCTTTTGGTTCGCGAAGTGGTAATCCGCGACGAAGCGCTCCAGGCGTCCGATCGCGACCGGTTCACCTTTGTTGCCGCGTACGCAGACCGCCTCGCACTGGGTCTCCTGCGGGCAGACTCTGCCGCAGACCGCCGGCAGACAATTATTCGTCAATATGACCTGATACGCTTCTTCAAACTGCCCGGCCGCGACCTTCTGAATAAATTCGGGGATCGGAACGCGGACGGGACAACCGTCGACACAGGGCCTGTTTTTACAGTTCAGACAGCGCATCGCTTCCTCGACGGCCATTTTGGGCGTATATCCCAATGTAACCTCCGAGAAATTCGTGATCCGCTCCAGAGGATCCTGTTCCGGGACCGGCACCTTGACCGGCGACATATTGCGCTTGACCGGTGCGTCCAGCCCGATCCGGCAGGTATGATCGCCGTCGGCCGCTTCCTGATTCCGGTAGACGGACTTTCTGCGGATCAATTCGTCAAAATCGACCTGATGTCCGTCAAAGTCGGGGCCGTCGACGCAGGCGAATTTGACTTCGCCGCCGACCGTGACCCGGCAACCGCCGCACATTCCGGTTCCGTCGATCATGATCGGATCGAGGCTGACGATTGTCTTTATCCCGAATTCACGGGTCAGTTCACAGATTCTTTTCATCATCATCAGGGGGCCGATGGTGACGACCAGATCGTAACCGGCGCCGTTTTCGATCTGCTTTCTGAGGATATCGGTCACGAAGCCTTTCTCGCCGTATGAACCGTCGTCCGTCGTGATGATCAACCGGTCGGATGCTTCTCTCATTTCATCTTCGAGAAAGACATAGTCGCGCGTGCGAAAACCGGCGATCATATCCACGTGCGTTTTCATCCCGTGGAGGGCTTTGGAGGAAGGATATGCGATGGCGCAACCGACGCCGCCGCCGACGACGCAGGCGTTCTTATATCCCTCGAGCTCGGTCGGGCGCCCGAGAGGGCCGACAAAATCGAGGATCGAATCCCCGGCGTCTTTCTCGGCGAGAAGTTTGGTGGAGCGGCCGACCGCCTGAAAAATAATCGTTACGGTGCCGCGCACGGCATCGTAATCGGCGATCGTCAGCGGAATCCGCTCGCCGAACTCGTCGACTCTGAAAATGATGAATTGGCCGGCTTTTGCTTTTCGCGCGACAAGAGGCGCTTCGACCTCCATCATGGTGATCAGCTCGTTAAGGCGTTTTTTGGAAATGATTTTATACATTTTACGATTCCTTTCGGTCCTCGGATGCAGCCCTTATCCGTCGAATCGCAGCCCCGTTGCAACGAGTCGAGACTTCTTTGCTATGGCGTGCATTATATCATTTTTGGAGCCGGCTGAACAACTGAAAGACGAGACCATGGCGTGCTATTCGAGAGGGCGGAAGGCCGTCCCGGAAGGCGGACCCCCGGCGACCGGATCCGGGGCGATGTAAAGCGTTTGAAAACAGACTGTAAAACTTTGATAATCAAAATCTTTATATTTTTGTGGAAATCCGTTCTGTTGTCCGTTATAATCAATTTTGATGAGTTTAAAACATTCGTAACAGCGTCGGGCAACCGTCGCGCCGGGGGGCGTCGTGAGCAGGTTTGACTGTATTCAAAGACAAATCATCCGCACCTTGGCTCTCTTTTCGTTGATTGTTCCGCCGTTTTTTTCAGCAGGCGCTTCCGCAAATCCGGCATCCGGAGAGTCATTGGTGACCGGACTGGACGATTCGGTATTGCACGGTCTGGTTTTTTCGCTCCTTACCATGACGGTAATATCGTGCATTCTGATGATCAAGTTTGTCGGTGAGAATAAACGCCTCAAAAATGCTCAGGACGAATTGCTCCGCAGTAAAGAGGAGCTTTTTGAATCAGCGTATAAGGATACGCTGACGGGGCTTCCGAACCGCTCGCATTTTTATCTTCGACTCGCGGAACTGTCGCGTGACGCAGACCCCGAACCGCCGGTCAAGGGCGCGAAAAACACCGGTTTTTTTCGCGAAGTGGATATCGTATACATCGACGTGGACGATTTCAAACTGATAAACGAGTCCAGAGGCCACCAGGCGGGCGACGCGCTTCTTCGGATGATTGCGGCGGCGTTGAGCAAATTGTCCCGCGATCATTCGGAAGTTTACGTTTCCCGGATCGGCGGAGACGAGTTCGTGGTCATGCTCGAAAACCCGGCAAGCCGGAAGACCACGGAGGAAGTCACCGCAGCCATCCAGGAGATTTTCAACCGGAAATACTGCGTCGGCGAATGTAACATTTATCCGACCGCCTCCATCGGCATCGCCCGCTTCCCTCATGACGCAAAGAATATGTTTGACCTGATGACCAATGCCGATATGGCGCTTTTTGAGGCCAAACGGGACGGAAAAAATCGATTCATTTATTACAATCCTTCCATGAACGAGATGATGAAGCAAATGACGCATATTCAAAATATGGTCCTGGAAGCGCTCGACGAAGATCAGTTGTATCTTCTGTATCAGCCCCAAGTCGACTACGCCCGCCATAAACTCATCGGCTATGAGGCATTGATCCGCTGGATGGATCCGCACGAGGGCATGATCATGCCGGGGCACTTTATTCCGATCATCGAGAAGACCGGCCAGATTCTTTCGATCGGCAAGTGGGTGCTCGAAAAGGCATGCATTTTCGCACGGAAAGTCAACGAAACAAGCGGGAGCGATATCATCGTATCGGTCAACATATCGGCCGTTCAACTCATCCAGAAGGACTTCTTCGACTCGGTCGTGGAGATCGTCGGTAAGACCAACGTCCGTCCGTCACTCATCGGCCTTGAAATCACGGAGACGGCCATGGTCACGTCGCTCAAGCAAAACGCCGACGTCTTATCGCGCCTTCAGCAGATGGGCTTTCATGTGTATTTGGACGATTTCGGGACCGGCTATTCGTCGATCCATTATTTACGGGAACTGCCGATCGAGACCGTGAAAATCGATCAGACATTTGTCAGCGCGGTCGGCGAATCCGAGGATGATGATGATCTGCTTCGCCTGATCATCCGCATCGCGCACCTGATGAAAATCAACGTCATGGCCGAGGGTGTCGAGACCATGGAACAACTCGACTTTTTGGAAGAGAACCATTGTGATGCCTGTCAGGGCTTTCTGTTCAGCATGCCGATCACCGAGGAAGAAGTCCTGAGCGGCAGTGTTGTCCCGGATCTCAAGTACAGAAGATAAAAACGAAAGAGGCTTAATAATGCCCTCTCGAGAGGACGTTTTTTTATGCCCGTCATGCCCCGAACATCGAATGCTTTAGAATTGCCTCGCTTTATTTACACTTGCTTCAGCCTTCGAACGGTATAATTAGATAAATCGTCGAAAGGAAATATTCCGCATGAAAAAAATACTCGGATGTATCCTGGCCCTTCTGATTATCGCATCTTTTATGGGCTCCGTTTCGGCCTGCAACAAGAAAAAGCAGCCGACCGCACCCGGGGGCGGCGCGATCGGGGAAATAACGACACCCTTGGACGCAACGCCGGCGACGGATGCTGAGCCCCCGTATTATACGGCAAAGGAAGTCGAGGTCTTTTCCGCGGAATACGAGGACGACTGGGTCTATCCCTCTGTGATTCCGATGGGAGACCGGATCGGGCTTCTTCTGACCATCGAACGATACGATCCGGAAATATCAGAGCGGACATACACAGATATGCTTTATACATACGATCTTGACGGAAATCAACTTTCAGAAGCAGATCTGTCCGCGTTTTCCGGATATAACGCGACTACCGGATATAATAAGTCTCTTGACGCTTTTCAGTCCGACGGAGAGGGCAACATTCGGGCGATTCTCCGGACGCCGGATGAGAATTATTTAGAGAACTTCAAAACCAGGCTCGAGATGATCACGCTCGATCCTTCCGGAAAGGAAGTGAAGCCGCGCGTCGATCTCAGTACGGGTGAGAGTCCGGTATCCGCCGCTTATATCGACACCCAAGGCAGAATCTACATGCTCGAGGGCATTGTCTCAATGAGCATTCGGATCATTAATGCCGATGGGACTCCTCTTTGCACGCTCCCCGTTGAATTTCAGCAAGGATGGTTTTCGAAAATCGGGGAGACCGTCTATTTCATAACGTTTCAATCGATTCAGGAGGGATCTGACCGGTTCGATAGAGAGGTCTATATCCCGATCGACCCCGAAAACCAAAGACTCGGTGAAGCGGTCGATCCGGTGAGTTTGATGAACTCAGCCCAAATCGGAGGTGAAATTCGCCCCCAGGATGTCTATATGCTTGATCCGGGATCGGAGCAAATGGCGCGTTATCAATCGTGGGAAACGACCTATGATCCTTATATATATTCGGCCAAAACATGGTTTCCGATCTCCGCCGAAAAAGTAATCGGCATCGCCTCGTACAGCGAATCGTACCGGCTATCGAACGGAGTGCCCGATGCCTATTTCATGATCATTTTAACCAAACAGGCGACCAATCCGGAAATCAACAAGAAAGTGCTGGTCTTAGGCGGATTACGGATCGAAAACAATTCGGAATTGAACTCGGCGGTGTTTCGTTTCAATCGGGCGAACGAAAAATACCGGATCGAGGTCCGCGATTATCTGAACGAAATAGATTTTACCGGGATCGAGCCGAGGGACCAAATTGATTACGAAATAAAGATATACGCGGAACTTTTGTCGGCAGACTTCATGAACGGAAAGCAGCCGGATATTCTCGTTATGGATGGAAACGAGTATCTGGCTTCCGAAATCCTCGAGCGACAGGGGCATCTGATCGACCTGTATGCTTTGACCGAAAAAGACCCGTCCTTTCGAAAAGAAGACTATAGGACGAACATCCTATCGCTTTTCGAGCGGGATGGAAGACTCTACCGTTTTCCCCTTAAAATCAGCCTCAGCGGCCTGGTCGGACCGGAGCGCCTTCTCGGAGACCGGAGCGGATGGACGGTCGAAGAGTGTGCCGAGGTATTGAACTCTTTACCGGATGGCACCGTCGCCTTCCCGAATCTCGAACGAAAACATCTCCTGGCCGGATGTCTTGGGGCTTCCCTCTTCTCTTTTGTGGATTACAAAGAGAAAACAGTCGATTTTGACAATGATGAGTTCCGGGCGATTCTTGCCTTTTCCGACCGGTTCGGATCGGACCCTTTGCCGGAAATTGATGATTCGGGGGATATGCTTGATCCGGAAGGATTTGTGGATATCTCCGAGTTGCTCTATCAGGGGAATCTGGCGATCCGGACGAGCTACCTTTGGTGTGCGACCTATGTATCGGATGAACGGTATTATTTCGGGGAAAAACTGTCATTCATCGGCTATCCTTCCCCGGATCGCTCGGGCATGGGGGTGGAGGCGAGCATGAGTCTGGCGATCTGCGAGGGATGTCCGGATCCGTCCGCCGCTTGGGAATTTGTCCGGTTATGCATCAGCGAAGAATTTCAATCCGGGCTTTCAATATATTCGGGAGAACCGATTAATCTGGGCGCGTCGCGAACACAGATCGAAAAGGCTCTTTCGTCTTCTCCGAGTTCTCTTGAATTGATGTACACAGGTGATGCCCTTACAAGGGAGGAAGCGGATCAATACATCCGTCTTCTCGAATCCGCTTCGGTTTTATACGGGCAGGATCAGCCGATTATCGAGATCGTTATGGAGGAGGCCTCGGCCTACTTCGCGGGCGTAAAGACCGCCGAAGAGGTGTCCCGGATCGTTCAGGACCGTGTAACGACATACGTAAACGAGATCAACTGATCTTCGGATCGCGCAGTGGCGCGTGCGCGCAGAATATTTTTGAAAAAACCACAAATTTCCATCGATTTTTGCAACAAAAACAGAGTGTGAATCGTCGTACTGTTGGGAAGGATGTCGGAAAACCCGAGATTGAAAAAAATCAAACTTCGTATAGAATTAACATGTATCGATTGTATCGAGGAAGAGCATCGTGCTCGTTAGAAAAGGGGACTGACTTATGAACAAGAAATCCAGCCGTATTTTTGCTTTATTCATCGCGTTGGCGATGCTTTTGCCGCTTGCGGCGTGTAAACCGAAGGACGGAGGCAAGCAGAAAGCTGCAGTCGTATCCGCAGACGATCCATATTTTTCGGTAAAGGAAGTCGATATTTACACACCCAAGAATGCGTATGACAGCGTGTCTTACTACAGTGTTATGCTCGGCGATAAGGTCGGAATCATTATGGAAATCTACGAGTATGACGATGATATGATGAATGTCATATACGAGGAAAAGATGGGAATCAACGCGGCATCCGAAAACGAGATGGAGCCGGACGATAAAGACACGGGTGTTGATGAAACGACCGAAGAAAGCGCTGAGATCGACGATGAATCGGACGAAGCGACGGATGAACCGGACGAAACGATAAGCCCGGAGGAACTGGATCCCGAATACTACGAGGAAGATCCATATTCCTACCAGCAAAATATTAAGCGGATACTATATATCTATGATCTTGAAGGGAACCGCGTCGGCGAAACGGATCTGTCCTTCCTTTCCGGCGATACCGGTGATGCTTATTTTCAGAGCATTCAGGGCGACGGGCAGGGGAACATCGCGCTTCTGATGCAATCCTATGATCCTGTTACCTATGCTTCCAAAACGGAGTTGATCCTGATCGACACCTCGGGCAAGGAGATCAAGCCGAGAGTGGAGTTCAACGGTGCGGATAATGAATGGGTCTCCTCCATGGCTTTTGACGCGCAAGGAAATATGTATATTTCGAGTTACGGAGAAGTCGGGATGTCGATCAAGATCAAAGATCCGCAAGGCAAGGATCTGGCGGCGATCAGCGATGAGAAGAATTACGGATCATTCCTTACAATGGACGGGAAAGTTTACGTAGAAATTTACGGAGACGAAGGGTATGACTATAAGGCTTACCCGATTGACCCTCAAACGGGAGATTTGGGCGAGCCGATCGATATGGCCGCAATTTCGGGGCAGTTGATCAGCGGGGCTGACGGCATGTACATCACCAAGGCCGGAGGAATCGTTTCTTATGACATGAAAACCAAAGAAGAGGTCGAAGTGTTGTCCTGGAGCGGTACGGACCTGGATATGTCGAAATACTATTACAATTCCTGGCTCCCGATGACAAAGGACAAATTCGTATGTGTCAGCCAAAATTACAACTATAACGACATGGGCGGGGAGGAACAGGTTCCCGAGCCGGTCAAACTTGTGATCCTTACACGCGAAAAGACCAATCCGAACGCAGGAAAAACGATCCTGCTCATGGGTGGATTCGGACTGTCGTATCAGACGGAGCTGCAAGCCCAGATCTATAAATACAACAAGGAAAGTACGAAGTATCGTATCAATACAAAGGATTACTCGGAGCTGATCGATTATTCGGAAATCACTGACGAATATGACTATATGAAGGTTTACGCCAAGGCTGCCGAACAGCTTTACATGGATATGATTAACGGGGACGGCCCGGACATTCTGATGTCGGGCGACGGGATTACCTCTCTGGAGCGGTTTGAAACCAAGGGACTTCTGGCTGATTTGTATAAGTTAGCCGAGAAGGATGAGACGTTCAACAAGGAAGACTACATTCAAAGCGTGATGGCGCTTTTCGAGCGGGACGGAAAACTCTACCAGTTTCCTACGGGCTTCTCCATGCAGGGCCTGGTCGGACCGACCCGTTTTATCGGAGAGCGGACCGGCTGGACGGTAGATGAATTCGGCGAGATGGTCAATAGCCTACCCGAGGGTGTTTACACACTGGTCAACGTTCAGCAAATCGACCTTCTGACGCAAAGTCTGATGCTGTCGATGAGTTCTTTCGTGAACTACAGCAAAAACGAAGTCAACTTTGATACGCCTGATTTCTATAAACTTCTGGAATTTGCCAAGACATACGGATCCGACGTGGAGGAAAACCCCGAGATGATCCGAGTTGACGGCGGCTACATGGAAGATGGGGGCTACATCGACGAATGGGAGCTCATGAGTCAAGGTAAACTCGCGCTGCGCATGGCTTATCTTTACAGCCCGAATGACATTGCATACACGCGGTTCGAGTTCGGAGAGCCGATTACGTATGTCGGATATCCCTCTTCCAGTAAAGCCGGGATGTCCTGCTCTACATCCCAAACGTACGCGATCAGCGCCGAATCTCCGAATCAGGAAGCCGCCTGGGATTTTATCAGTTACTTCATCAGTAAGGACAGCCAGATGGCAAGGGCCGAGTATTCCGACGCCCCTATTCGAAAAGACGCGTTGGATGCTCTGATCGAGAAACTTTTAAAGCCGCGTGATCAGAATCAGGACTATTGGTACGGAGAACAAATGACTCAGGAAGACGCGGATCAGTATCTGGCTATGGTCGATTCGATATCTACGCTTTCCGGCGCTGATGCCGAGATCATGGCGATCGTTCAGGAAGAAACCCCGGCCTATTTCAAAGGAATGAAGAGCGCCGAGGATGTAGCGAAGATCATTCAGGACAGGGTCAGGACCCTTGTCAACGAGAAAGCATAATATTCGATCGGAGGCACCTGAAATATGACGGTTTCCGAAATCGTCGTAAACGAAAAGAAGAACGACGCTCCGAAGAGGAAACGATTCAAAAAAGTTCGCGAAGCACTTGTATTTTCAAAGTATCTGTTGCCGAGCATACTGGGTGTTTCGCTCTTCTTCTTCGGGCCGATGGTTCAGATCGCGATCAACTCATTTCAAAAAAGCCCGACAAACCCGGAGTTTGTCGGGCTCCAAAACTATGAGCGCGTCCTTACCAATCAAGCCTTTCTTCAGGCGGGGGAGAACACGCTCAGGTTCTCGCTGATGGCCGTGCCGTTGGCGGTCGTGATCTCTCTGATCCTGGCTCTTCTCCTGAACGCGAAACTTCCCGGGAGAAGTGTGTTCCGCAGTATGCTCCTGAATCCGATGATGGTTCCCGTCGCCTCGATCGTCCTGATTTGGCAGGTGCTTTTCAGTTTTACCGGTTCGATCAATACCTATCTCGGCTATTTCGGGATCGAGAGGATCGACTGGATGAAGTCGGACTGGAGCCTCGTTGTTATTCTTCTGCTTTTTTTATGGAAGACTCTGGGCTACAATATGGTCCTTTTCCTTGCTGCGTTGAATAACGTTCCGGCCGAACTGATCGATACGTCGAAAATCGACGGAGCCGGAAGTGTGCGGCGCTTTTTCTCGATCAGTCTGGTGTACCTTTATCCGACGGTGTTTTTCGTCGGCATTATGTCGCTGATCAGCTCGTTCAAGATCTTCCGTGAGGTTTATCTGCTGACGGGCGATTACCCGTATTCCTCGCTCTACATGCTTCAGCACTTTATGAATAACGCATTCCGGAATCTTGACTACCAGAAACTTTGTGCAGGGGCGATCATCATGGCTCTGGTCATGATCGCGATCGTCGGCATCCTCTTCCTTGCCGAGTTCAAACTGGGTAAAGAGGTGGAGGAATAGCATGAAGCAAGAGAAGGGGCATGTTCAGGATCTGGACTTTTTTGAAGCGCTGAGCGACACCGGGCACGAGCCTTCTGAGCACGACCAATCAGCTTTGTCCCATCCCGGTAGGGATCAGGATCACCCCGGCGAAAAAACCGAGGGTTCGGAATCTCCGGTTCGTGCGATATCCGATCAGAATGTTTATTTTACGACGGATCCTGCGGAGGAGGAAACTCCGGCTGCTTCCGGGAGCACGGAGCCGACCGCGCCTGTTTTCGAGGAAGAAACTGCCGGCCCGGTTTTCCGGTCCGAAGAGGAAACCGCGGAGCCCTCCGTCTATGAGGAACTCAATATAAGAGCGGAGAACAAGCACCGTCTTCGTCGGATCACTGCTGTCAACCGGCATGTCGTTCTCAACAAAATTGTAATCGGAATATTTTTCGCGATCGTTCTGATCGTGTCGATTCTTGCGATCCTGCCGATCGTCCTTACGATACTCAATTCCTTCATGGACTCCGCCGAGATAAAAAATCATTACGGAGCGATCTATGAGAGCCTTTCCGGGTATTCCGGCGACAAGACGCACTTTGTGGCCAATCCGGAACTTCGCTTTGTGCCGGATATGGTCAGTTTTGATCAGTATGCGACTTTACTATTCAAGACCCCTCAGTATCTTCTTAAGTTCTGGAATTCCGTTCTGCTCGTTGTACCGATCGTCGTCGGACAAATGGCTGTCGGATCGCTGGCGGCGTTCGCCTTTGCCCGCTACCGGAAAAAGTGGTTCGAGATCATATTTTTTTCGTACATCATTCTCATGCTGATGCCGTTTCAGGTGACACTCGTGCCCAACCTGTTCATCGCGGAGTCCCTGGGAATCATCAAAACCTGGTGGGCGATTATACTGCCCGGTATTTTTTCGACATTCAGTGTCTTTTTGCTCAGCAAATACATGCGTCAGATCCCGACCTCCTATATAGAGGCCGCGAAGCTTGATGGTGCCGGTGAATGGCATATCTTCTGGAGCATATGTCTTCCCATGTGTAAAAGCGCGTTGTATGCTATGAGTATTCTTCTTTTCATCGATTATTGGAACATGGTCGAACAGCCGCTATTGATGCTTGATAATGCCGATCTGTACCCGATGTCGGTATTCCTGTCCCAGATCAATCAGAAGGAACTCGGGGTGGCGTTTGCGGCATCGACAATATTTATGATTCCGCCTCTGTTAATGTTTTTCAACGGTGAGGAATATCTGATCGAGGGTATTTCCCGCTCCGGAATAAAGTAGTTTACGATAGCCTGCGGCATACCGGAACCAGGCGATCGACGGGAGGATAATATGGATAATACGGAAATCATTAAGAAGAACGGAAAACGCAAGTGGGTCATAACGGCCGCAGTTGTTTTTCTGATCATCATTGCGTTATTGACGTTCTTTTCGAATACGATCATGAATTACTCCCTGACGAAGGTTTCGGCGCAGTGGCCTAAATACGGTACGATCTCGGTCAGCAACAGGGCAAGCGGTACGATTGAAGCCGTAAAACCCGTAGATATCAAGGCGTTTGATTCCCGAACAGTCGAACAGGTTTTCGTATACGATTACTACGAAGTCATGGAGGGGGATGTTCTGCTGACCTTACAGCCGATCACTCAATCCGATGAACTGGATGCTTTGAAGGATGAACTGGAGGAAATCGAACTTCAGAGATACTACGATGGCCTGATGCCGGCCCATCCCACGGACTATTCGTCGTACGAAGATGCGATCGACACCGCTCAGACCGCTTTGACCGACGCCAAGACCGCTTTGTCCAACGCGCAGAATAAGAGCACGATTGTTTCGACGGCACAGACAACGGTGAATACGTCAAGTGCACTGATTATTCAGTTGGAAAGCGAAATCGAGGCCTTATCCACCTTGAAAGCGACGCTCGAACAGGAACTGTCCGAGATCCAATTTGAGCAGGAAGAAGCCGTAACGGCACTGGAACTGGAATGGGAGGATGCCGTCACCGCCAAGGAAACGGAGCGCGATGAAGCACTTGAACTACTGCAGGAAGAATTGGTTACGGCACAAGCGGCATTGGACGCTGTCCCCGAAGGCGACGATAATAGTGTCGAACAGGCCGAAGTCGATCGGATCACGCAAGAGATCGCTTCGACCACAACCGACTATCAGGCGGAGATTGACGCGCTCAACGTTCAGTACGGGAGTCTGGTCGATACACTCAACGCTCAGTACCAGACACAGATCGATCAGCATAACACGGACATCACGCGTACGAGCACGCAGTTGAGTTCGAAATCAACGCAACTGGTAAGTGAGCAGACCAAACTCACCGACGCACAGGCCAAACTTGCCGAAGCGGAAACGTATCCGACCGTCACCGACGCCGAGAAGGAAGTCAAACGGGCGGAGAAGAGTCTTGAGCAATCAAAGACCGCTTTATCGGATCAGAAGCAACTCGATTGGATCGAGGCCGATAAGAAAAAGAAACAGAAGGAAGAAGACGATAAGTATTTGCAGGATCTGAAGGATAAAATTGCCGCGATGGAAAAAACCATGAGCATTACGGAAATCCGTGCGCCGATCAGCGGTATGTTATCCGGTTTCTCCGTCAATCCGGGTCAGCAGATCACAAAGGACGAAGTCCTCGGAACGATCACTAACAGCAGCGGAGGCTACAAGGCGGATTTCATCTATTCGACGGAACAAGCCCGAAGAATGTATCTCGGAATGCAATTGAACACAAACGCCTGGACCGGAGTCCGCGTGACGGTGACACGTATTCTGCCGAATCCCAGTGATCCCCGCAATACACGTATCGTATCGACCGCGGTCGAAGGCGAAAACGTATGGGTCGGCGGCACTCTGGACGTTACGTTCGACGACTGGAGCCAGTCGTATGAGTGCATGGTACCGAACAGCGCAATACACGAGGACAGCTCCGGAAAATTTGTTTACACGCTGACGACCAAGAGCGGTCCGTTGGGAGAACGGCATATCGCCTCGAAAATCAGCGTCGAGATCCTGGCGACCGACGGAAGAAATTCGGCGCTGGATCCCGCCGCCATTCAAGGAGCTCAAATCATTACGCGCACCGAGAAACCGATCGAAAACGGCGAACAGGTACGACTCGAGTTTTTTCAGGAAGAGGGTTGACGCGTGACCTATAAGACGTTGGCGGTTCGGATCCGGGAAGCGATAAGGCGAAATATAAAAGGCTTTTTTCAAAAGCTGTTCCGCGGCTTGCCGTTTGTTTTTGCCGCCGTAGCCCTTTGCGCAATCCTCTTTTCCGCGATAAGGATCACGTTACTTAAAACCCCGCAATACGATCAATACGCGGCCGAGCGGTGGACTTCGGATTCCGGAAGATCGTATCGGCAGGTCAGTGTCATCGCGCGCAGTCAGTTGCAGGGATCCGGACTCCCGCCGCTTTTCATCGATCCAGGTGTCAGTCTGAATAAGAACTCGATCACCGAGCTTCGTACCGCCATTGAGACGATCGTAGCCTCATCGGGCGGGAAGGACGATAAAAAGGGCTCCGATTCGAAGAAATCCCCCGGTGCGCGTGAATGGGTCGACGCTTATTATGCCGACGCCCGGGCTTATTTACAGGGAATGATCGACGGGCAGGATACCGGCACCGCATCGGAAGCGGTGGTGACCGGGATATCCGGTAATTATCGCCTCTTCCATCCGAGGCAACTTCTGGCGGGCAGTTTTCTCTCCGAGGAGCCTCTGGAACCTCAAAACATCGTATTGAACGAACCGTTGGCGTGGCTTTTGTTTAAGTCGACGGATGTGGTCGGACAATCGATCCGGATCGGCTCCGAGGAATTTAGCATCATCGGAGTCGTCCGCGAACCAAGCGAAAAGATCGACATTGCGGCCGGCATGGACAAGCCGCGCGCATATATTTATTTTGACCGGCTCGCCGATATCGATCCGAATTCCGACAATGCTCGGGCGATAAATGATTCATCGGAATTCTACCCGGGTGATCCGGCTGCGGAAGGGAGTAACGCCGATAATATCGGCATATTCTGCTATGAAGCGGTCCTTCCGGACCCGATCGACGGGATCGCCCTGAATGATTTGAAAAGCTCTTTGATGACCTACGTCCCGAGCGAAGAGAATTTCTACTTTGTCAACAACACGGACCGGTTCGGATTATTGCGGATCGCGTCCGGAGTTTTCCCCATCGGACAGGATGCTCTTACACGTTCGAAATTCACCTTCCCGGAAAGCGAGATATCCGCGCAGATTACCGAACAGCACCTCACCGTTTGGTGGAGCGTCCTGATTGCCTCCGCGTTCTTCATGGTGATATCGCTTCTGGCTGCTTTTTTAACATTGAAGAAACGCCGCGCCCATCGAAAAGTCGAGCCGGAGGATAAGGACCCCGAAGACGACCGGCCGGTCCGAGACGACAATTTTCGGGCGATCCGCAGAGTTTGATCGCCCTTCCGGAGGATGAATCGTGACGGATCGGACCCGTATCTTTCGCCAAAAAACAAAGCGAGCCGGCGCATGCCTGACTTGCTTCATGTTTTCGTTTTTCTTATCGTCATGTGTGCCAAAGGTCCCCGTCTCCGACAAGAGCGCGAAGGTCGAATTTTTTTCGATGAACACGATCAATACCATCGAGGTTCGCGGACCGGAAGCGGAAGAAGCGGCCAACGCCGGCCGGGATGAGGTGTACCGATTAGAGCGCCTCCTGTCGCGCACCGACCCCGGAAGTGAGATCTTTATGGTCAACGCCGCCGAAGGAGAATGGACGGAGGTTTCGGAAGAAACCTTTAATTTGATCCGAACGGCGATCCGTTATTGCGGGGAGACCGACGGAGCGTTTGACCTCACTGTTGCTCCGGTCATGGATCTGTGGGGTTTTACGGGCGGAGAGCATCGTGTGCCGGATGACGCGGAGATCCTGTCGGTCCTTGATCGGATCGGCTATGAACATGTACTCCTGGATGAAGCGAAAAGCAGTGTAAAGCTCGAAATTCCGGGTATGAGCCTGGACCTTGGAGCTGTCGCCAAGGGATACGCGGGTGACTGCGTAATAAAGATCATACAACAGTTTGATGTAAAATCCGCTCTGATCAATTTGGGCGGCAACGTAACGGTCTTCGGAAGCAAACCGGACGGGAACGGGTTCAGAGTGGCGATCAAGGATCCCGAAGACCCCGAAGTCTATCTGGGCGTCCTCGAATTGAAAGACACGAATATCGTCACCTCGGGCGGATACGAGCGTTTTTTTGAAAGCGACGGAAAGGTGTATATTCATATCATGGATCCGGAGACGGCGCGCCCCGCACAGTCCGATCTCCTGTCGGTCAGCGTCATTGATCCGGACGGCACGCGGTGTGACATCCTCTCGACCGCCTTGTTCGTGATGGGAAAGGAAGAAGCGATCCGGTATTGGGAGGAACATCGCGATCTCGGGTTGGTCATGGCGACAACGGACGGGGAGGTCCTGGTCAGCGAGAACCTGAAGGACAGCTTCGAGGTGACGGGAGGGAAGAGCGTGACATATTTTGGCTAAAAAAGAGCGTCCGAATCTCCGTTTTAATTTCAGAGACCTGATATTGATCATCGCCCTGGCACTGATCGGTCTGATACCGTTTGCGCTGATGTCAAACGCGCAGCGCAACGGAAACGAATCCCGGAAAGTGGCTGTCCTTACCGTTGCGGGCGCGGAAGTCTGGCGCTGCCCGATCGATGTCAGTATGAAGCCGGTCGAATATTCCGCGGAGATAAACGGAGAAATATTTACAGTAATCGCGGACTCCGCGGGTGCTCGTGTCAGCCGTTCGGATTGTCCGGATCAGATATGCGTGGAAACCGGTAATATTTCAAAGGTCGGCCAGACTGTGGTCTGTGTCCCTTATCGCGCGGTGTTGCGCATCGAATACGCCGGCGACGATACGGGGATGAAAGACAATGAGGGCGCGATCGACGCAGTTTCGGGATGAGCGGAGGAAAAATGAAGGATCGGACGGCAAAACTGACCGCCTGGGGCGTGATGACGGCGCTTTCATTGGCACTTACCGTTGCTGAATCAATGATTATTCCGGCCGGCTTGCTTCCGGTCCCCGGATTCCGGCTCGGTTTTGCGAACATCGCTATTTTAATCTCGGTCTATCTTTTCGGAGCGCTGCCGTCCCTAGGCATTGTGCTTTTGCGAACATTGGCCGTGTTCGCTTTCGGCGGAAATCTCAGCGCGTTTCTTTTTTCTCTTTGCGGTGGCCTTCTGGCTCTGCTTGTGATGCTGACTTTGCGAAAAACAGGACTGTTTTCTCTCTTCGGAGTCAGCGCGGGTGGCGCGGCAGCACACTCTGTCGGGCAAATATCGGCTGGTGTATTTCTTACCGGAAGTTTCCGGGTTTTTTACTATCTGCCGCTTTTATTGTGGGCGTCGATCGCGGCAGGGCTTCTGATCGCGCTGATCTCCGCGCCGATCTATCGGTCGGTTGACGCTTTTTTTCGCGCGCCGCGCTCCGAATAATCCTTTTTTCAAAAATCTTTACGATATGCTAAAATAAATAAGAAGTACGGCAGTGTTTTTCGATGATCCTTCGAGGGTGTGGATGAAACAACCGGATAATCCCTTCTGGCCCCAAAAGAGTATCCTGCACCCGGTTCCGCCGCGGGAGCCTTACGTGCCGGTTCGTTGTGTTCGAAGCGCGCTGACGCGCGAGGAGCAACGGGCGATCGATCGTGTAATTGTTAAGAAGTATCAGATCCCCCTCACGGTCCTGATGGAACATGCCGGCTTAGCCGTCGCGGACGTCAGTTCATATGTCGCCGGCGCTACGACTACGCCGGTCCATATATTCGCCGGTCGCGGAAACAACGGCGGCGACGCGTATGTATGCGCCCGATTGATGTATTCCCGGGGCTTTTCCGTTACGGTTTGGGATTGCTTTCCGGGCGTGGAGCACACCGGTGCCGTCGGGATTATGCGCGAAGCGGTCCGTCTTCTCGGGATTCGCATCCTGCCGGCGGAAGAGTTCGATGCCGCGAAATTGAGAAGCGGGGTGTCCCGCATGATCGACGAGAAGGTGTCGGGCATCCCTTGCGTCATCGTGGATGGAATTATCGGGACCGGATATGAATATGCGCGCCCCCTGCCGCCGGCGCTTCAAAGAATCACCGGAAAGATTGAGGAAGCGCATACGCGCGGAGCCCGGGTCGTTTCCGTCGATATTCCCACGGGTGTAGACGCGGACACCGCCGAGGCGGATCCGTTCGCTGTATCCGCCGACTGCACCGTTACCTTTATCCTTCCCAAATCAGGAATCACACGCGGAAAGGGGCGCGCGTTATCCGGACAGATCCGGATATCCCCGCTCGGACTGCCGGTGAATTTTGCGGATATTGCGCTGGGTCCGCCGAGGAAAACAGAATGAAAATTGCCTTATACGACGCCAAACCCTATGACCGCGTCTGGTTTGACCGCTTCTCGCCGGAGTTCGGTTTTTCGATCCGGTATATCGAGGAACGCATTTCGCCCGATAACTGTGTTTTGGCGGACGGTTGCGATGCGGTCTGTGTTTTTGTTAACGATCACGTCGACGCGACCGTGATTCGTAAACTCTATGAAATCGGCATCAGCGCCATTTTACTCCGCTGTACCGGCTACAATAACGTCGAGTTCCGGGAGGCATTCGGGAAGATTCATGTGATGCGCGTCCCGGCATATTCTCCGTATGCCGTCGCGGAGTATTCCTGCGCGCTCCTTCTTTCGGTGAATCGCAAGACGCACCGCGCCTACTCGCGGACC
>JAEAME010000898.1_pt1 | contig 24994 bp, 20 predicted proteins | sample 8958731 | NCBI WGS metagenome assembly JAEAME01 (sample SAMN16933194, study PRJNA681113) | bioreactor sludge metagenome | isolation source: anerobic bioreactor sludge (Control) | place: India:Bengaluru | collected 2018-10-24 | reverse complement strand
CAATATTTCCGATGAAACCGGCCAGGTATACGTTTACGGGCTGCTTTCAGGTTGGGGCGGTGCCAAAGGTCAGTTCGAGACTTTAGTAGCCGAAACCGGATTGAAAACAGGGGATCTGCTTACCATCGTAGGCAAGAGGACTTCTTACAAAGGGACTCCCCAGGTTGGAAGCGGATTTTATGTAGACCACGAAGCCGTGGATGCTCAATAGAAGCAGAAAACCATAATCTTTAAAGAAACCGGCTACTTACTATGGCCGGTTTTTTTTTATATTTGTGATGATGAACTTCAAACGGGTTACCTATTATATTATTGCAGGGCTGTTGCTTCTTTTCGGTGCCTGTACAAAACACCCCGTCACTTTATGCGTCCTGGAAACCAGTGACCTGCACGGAAGATTTGATCCGGCAGCAGCAGGTATGGCGGGCTATATCAGAAATGTTCAGGAAGAATACGGATTCCGGCTGATGCTTTTTGACGTAGGAGACTACCTGCAGGGAACTCCTGCTATATATTATTCAGGACATGTGGATACCACCGGGAAACACCTGTGTGCCGCTTTTTTTGACTGGTTTCCCTATACGGCAGTTACTGTCGGGAATCATGATATTGAAGCCGGCATGGAAGTATTCTCCAGAGTATACCGTCAGACTCAGGTTCCCGTTCTTTCTGCCAACATAATCAGAAAATCCGACGGAGAACCTTATTTTACTCCTTACCAGATATTTACCGTAAAAGGGTACCGTGTAGCCGTCCTGGGACTGGTAACCCCACATGTCAGTACCTGGGTGGCGGAACGATTACGTCCGGGTCTGGCTTTTTTATCCATTGAGGCTTCGGCACAATATTGGGTTTCTTATATTCTTGAAAATGAAAATCCTGATCTGATGATCGGGTTGTTTCATACAGGAGCAGAAGGAGGAGCCGGTGGCCCTTTGGGCAACGAAAATGCTGCACTGTGGATAGCCGAAAACATTCCGGGAATTGACCTGATTTGTTACGGACACGATCACCGTCCGGCTTTACATACAGTCATGAACAAGAACGGGGATACGGTATGGCTCATGAATCCCGGAGCCCATGGCAGATCCCTTGCCCGCGCAGAGATCACATTAACTCCGGGACAGCCCGTTTCTGTTCATATAAAACAGAAATTGGTTGAATTGAGAGATTTGCCTCCGGATAAGGATTATATGGAGGATTTTGCCTCTTATTTCAAATTGGCAGCCGATTACGAAAGCAAACCCATTGCGCGGATATTGCACACCATGGAAAGTAACGATGTTTTTTCAGGTCCGTGCCCGTGGGTGGATGAAGTACACAGGGGTCAACTTGCCCTGGCGGGTCTTGGATCAGATGTATTACCGGAAGTCTCCTTTGCGTCCGCTCTTCAGGCAAACGCTGTCATTGAAGAAGGGCAGATGTTCCTGAAAGATTTCTTTACCTGGTTCCCCTATGAAAATTCATTGTGTGTAGTGGAAATGACCGGGAATGAGATTAAGCATTACCTTGAGTATTCCTGTGATCAGACCTCCATCATTAATTTTGATACAGCTGCCGGTATCTTGTATACGGTAGACAAAGAAAGACCGGCAGGGGAACGCATAGAGATCCATGGAATGGCCGACGGATTTGACTTTGTTCCGGACCGGAGATATCACGTGGTAATGAATTCATACAGGGCCCAGGGCGGAGGCGGCCATTTGTTCAGCGGTCTGGGATGGGATGCAGCTACGGCTTCTGCCCGGATTGTATGGGAAAGTAAAACGGACATGCGTAAATTATTTATGGAATGGGAAGCCTCCAGAAGTCCTTTCAATCCAAAACCTCTGGATCACTGGAAATTCAAATGAGATACGGTTTACTGATTATAACTGCTTTTTTTGTACTCTCCTGTAACCAAAAGGAGGCCGAAACATTTGTTGTATTGCAGACTACTGATCTTCACGGTGTTTTGGGCAGGGAAATGTCCGGTATAGCAGGTTATATAAAAACACAACAGGAAAAATACGGTAAAGATCTCATCCTGCTTGACGGGGGCGATAATTTTCAGGGAACTCCCGAGGTGTTTTTTTCCAATTACGTAGACACCGTACATACGCATATTTATTCAGTATTATTCAACTGGCTGTCTTATAATGCAGTAACACCCGGAAATCATGATATTGAAGCGGGAAGGAAAATATTTGATAAAGTATATTCCGAAATCCGCGCAGATGTCATTTGTGCCAATGCCATAGTGGAAAGGACAGGAGAACCTTATTTTAAACCCTATACCGTTTATCTCAGGAAAGGGTGGAAAATTGCCGTTATGGGCTTATTGACTCCGTTTGCCACGGAATGGATCCCTGAAAATTTACGGGGAGGGATTCTTATAGATAATCCTGAAAGAGCCGCCATATACTGGACCAAAAAGATCTATGAAGATGAGAATCCCGATATTCTTATTGGACTGTTTCATACAGGGTGGGGTGATCCGTTTACAAGAGACACTTCCGAAAGCGCCTCCAGCATAGGCGCATGGATAGCCCGAAATGTGCCCGGATTTCATTTGATCTGTTGCGGACACGTTCACGATGCCAAAACGGATTACCTGATTAACATCCGGGGAGATACCGTTCATATGGTTGAAGCAGGAGCCAGGGCCAGTCATATTGGACGTGCAGAGATCCGGGTACTAACCGGACCGGACGGGAAACCACATATTAGCGTTTCTACCGAGCTTCTTGCTTCCCGTGAGTTGCCTCCTTATTATTCTTACGAAAAGAAACTTGATCCTTTTCTTGTCCGTGAAGAAAAATACAATTCACAAGAGTTTTGCCAAATGGAAGCTCCGGTTTACAGCAGGGAGGCAATGTTCGGACCCAGTGCCTGGATAGATGAAATCCACCGGGTTCAATTGGCATATGTCAATTCAGGATCTGCATCGGATATCGGGGCATGTGTTTCTTTTGTTTCTCCTGCGGCGCGAAATCTGGAAGTAAAAGCAGGTCCGCTGCGTATGAAAGATTTTATTAGAGCCCTGCCGTATGAGAATACATTGAGCATTGTACGTATGACGGGCCGTGAGATTGTCCGGTTTCTTGAATACGCTTATGCCTTGCGTATAGATGATCCGCGTGGTCCTGCATACAATTTTGATTCTGCCGCCGGAATTCGCTACAACGTATACAAAAACAAACCTGCCGGGTCAAGAATTGAAGTTCTTTCTATGGCAGACGGCTCTTCTTTTCTCCCGGAAGAAGAATATAACGTAGTGATGAGTACTTACCGGGCCAGAGGAGGAGGCGGGCACATGACCGTTGGGGTAGGGCTCTCTGCAGATGAACTTCCGGAAAGAACACTCTGGATGAGCGAAAAGGATATCAGGACCATTTTCAGGGAATACCTAGCAGCCAAAAGCTCCCTGATGCCGCAGTCTTTGGATCATTGGAGATATCTTTGAAATTGCCTACATTTGCGAACCGGAGAAATGAGATGAAGGGAAGAAAAAAAGATACATTGTCTACAGGGAGGAGGGGAGAAACCCTGGCCGTTAAATTTTTAAATAAAGAAGGATTCAGGGTCTTTCACACAAATTGGAGAGCCGGTCATAAAGAATTGGATATTGTAGCCGGTAAAAAAGACAGGATTCATTTTGTGGAAGTTCGCTCCCGCTCCAGTGCAGACGTGGTATCTCCTGCTCAAACGGTAGGATGGTCCAAACAAAGATTGGTAATGTCTGCTGCGCGTGCATACATGGCACGTTACAGAATTCAGGCAGAAGCACAGTTTGATGTGATTTCCATAGTTTTTGGACCCGGCGGGATTGGAGATCCGGATTATACGCTGGAATATATTCCGAACGCTTTTACACTTCTTTTATGAACAAAAATCAGTATTGCATTATTATGGCAGGCGGCATAGGATCGCGTTTTTGGCCGTTAAGCCGGAATGCCATGCCAAAGCAATTCCTGGATATACTGGGCCTGGGGAAGAGTTTTTTACAATTAACCTATGAGCGCTTCAAGCGAATTATCCCCGATGAACGGATCCTGGTTGTTACTTCTGAACAATATAAACAGCTTGTTCAAGAACAATTGCCCGGAATACCCATAAATAACATTTTGTCCGAGCCAAACAGACGCAATACAGCCCCCTGTATCGCCTATGCAACTTATAAACTGATGAAAACAGATCCCGGGGCAACCATTGTAGTGGCCCCTTCGGATCACTTGATACTGGGGGACGATGAATTTTTAGCGACCATCCGTTCTGCATTGCATCTTGCCCAGGAAAAGGACGTGTTGATCACCCTGGGTATAAAACCTACCCGTCCGGAAACGGGTTACGGATACATACAGGCAGCCAAGAATGAATCGCTTGTTGTAGAAGATCATGTAGCTTATCCGGTAAAGACCTTTACAGAGAAACCCGATGATGAACTGGCCCGCGTATTGGTTCAGAGCGGAGAATTTTACTGGAATTCGGGAATATTTGTCTGGAGCCTGGAATCCATTGTGCGCCAGTTGGAACACTGGCTTCCCGAAGTCAGTATGCCTTTCAGGAACGGACTCAGTTTATACAACACCTCACTCGAGGCAAAATTCATCAAAAAAGTATACGAAGAAATTCGTAATGTATCCATAGATTACGGAATTATGGAAAAGGCAACCAATACATATGTGTTTTCGGCCACATTCGGCTGGTCAGACCTGGGAAGCTGGGAAAGCCTTTATATGCATTACGCAAAAGACAACCGCAACAATGCGGTTGCAGCCGGCAAAGTTTTGCTGGAAAACGTGAAAAACAGTATAATCTATTCCCGCGATAACGGGAAACTTATAGTATTAAAAGGGCTTGATGATTACATTGTGGTTGATACGCCTGATGCACTGCTTGTCTGTCCCAGGGAAGATACACAATTTCGTCAGCTGTTCAACGATATTGCCCACGACCATGAAGAATTTGTATGAACGAACAAAAATTTAACATAGAGATCAATTCCGAAATTGGGGAATTGGAAGCCGTGATGCTTCATACACCGGGTCCGGAAGTGGAAAACATGACACCCAAATCCGTAGAACGGGCACTGTACAGTGACATATTGAATCTTTCTGTAGCTCAGCAGGAATATGAACAACTCTCGTTGTTTCTGGAAAAAATCACCAAGGTATATCAACTCAAGGACCTGTTGATCAAAGTACTGGATAATACGGCACAAAGAAATTCCCTGGTGGGAAAAATCTGCCTGACAGAAAATGTCAACGATTATTTTGATGAATTAATGGAAATGTCTTCCCGGACACTTGCCAATAAGCTTATAGAAGGACTGCCTGCCCGGATTGACAGTCTGACCTCTTTTTTAAATGATGAATATTACGCGTTGTTGCCTCTTTATAATTTTTATTTTACACGGGATGCTTCAGCTGTAGTAGGGAATAATGCCGTTATATGCCGGATGGCAAATAAGGTACGTGTACGGGAGTCATTGATCATGGAGGCCGTCTATGCTTACAATCCGTTTTTTAACGCCCATATCATAAACACGTATGAGCAATTTCCGCACGATAGATCCGTATTGATGGAAGGAGGTGATATTTTGGTGGTAAGGGATGACATACTGGTCGTAGGCAACGGAATGCGAACTACACCGCAAGGAATAGATCTGTTGTTGAACCGGCTGGCAAAGACAGCTCCACAAGGCAAGAGTTATATTTTTGTGCAACAACTCCCGTCTTCACCCGAGAGTTTTATTCATCTGGACATGGTCTTTACCATGCTGGATGTGGATAAATGTATGGTTTTTGAACCCCTTGTCATGGGAGATGCCCGCTACAGTACAGTTCAGATCACAATGGATAACGGAAAAGTTGAAAAGATCAGGCGGGTGCCGAATCTATTAACTGCTTTAAGGCGGTTGGGGCTGGATATGGAAGCTATATCTTGCGGAGGGAATGACGAGTGGGATCAGGAACGGGAACAGTGGCATTCAGGAGCGAACTTTTTCGCATTTGCTCCGGGGAAAGTGATTTCCTATGCACGCAATGAGCACACACTGAACGAAATGTCAAAACACGGATTTGAGATAGTCACCTCTGAAGAGGTTACATCAGGGAAAGTAAATATTGATAAACTCAAGAAATGTGTGGTAACCATTGTGGGAGCTGAACTTGCCCGCGGCGGCGGCGGTGCGCGTTGTATGACACTTCCTTTGAGACGTAAACCTGTTAAATGGATATAATATAATAAAATGAAAATACTTATTGGAGGAGACATTGAAGGCATTGCCACGGCTTGTGACTGGGATTCCATTTCTCCTGGACATCCCGATTACGAAAGAAACCGGGTTCAATACACAAAAGAAATGAATGCTGCCATAGCCGGAGCTTTTGATGCCGGGGCTACGGAAGTATATGTCCGTGACGGTCACGGCGGTAACAAAGCGTTGATCCCGGAGTTGTTGGATAAAGGGGCTTTTCACATTAAAGGCCGATGTTCAGAAGATTTCCGTGCTATGATACTGACTATAGAAAAAGGTTACGATGCCGTATTGTTCCTGGGATATCATGCGAAAGCAGGTACCCCGGACGGGGTTATGTGCCATACGATGGCGCGTGCGGTAGACGAATTTACCCTTAACGGAGTCTCATTACCCGAGATGGGATACAATGCCTTGGTTGCTGGAATGTATAACGTTCCTGTGGCTTATCTTTCAGGAGATGAAGCTGCATGCCGTCAGGCAAAGGATCTTTTCGGGAACATTCAGACCACGGCGGTAAAAAAGGGACTTTCACGTTGTTCTGCAATTTGCCTTCATCCGGATGTTGCCTGTGAACAAATCCGGGCAGATGTGAAGACAGCGCTTACAAAGGGGCATCGCTGCATTTACCGCATGGACGGTCCTTATACCATGTATTGTTCTATCAAAAGGAATTATGACGCTCCCAATATTGAAAAAACTTTGCATACCGATTCTCTTGAGGATGCGTTGCATCTATTCTGGACGTTAACATAATATTATATTATTTAGAAGAATATGAGGGAAAGAATAAACAGCCTGATACAGGAACTGGACACATTTCAACCGGCATCTGTTGCCGAAATCGAAGAATTCCGTATTCGTCTTTTGGGTAAAAAGGGGATACTTACGGGATTGTTTGAGGAATTCAAGAGCATTGATCCGGCGGAAAAAAAGGAATTTGGAAAGCAATTGAATCTTATTAAAAACAAAGCCCTGGAAACGATCAATGCTCATAAGGAACGACTTGCCCATAGCGATACCGGGCACCACGTAACGGATGATCTGACCAAACCCGCCGATATTTTAAATACCGGATCCCGGCATCCAATTTCCATTGTACAACGTGAGATCCTGGATATTTTCCGAAAAATGGGATTTACCGTTCAGGAAGGTCCCGAGATTGAAGACGACTGGCATGTTTTCAGTGCCTTGAACTTTCCTGCTGATCACCCTGCAAGGGATATGCAGGATACTTTTTTTATCAATAACAGGAGTGATAATCCTGTATTGTTACGGACACATACAAGCTCGGTACAGGTCAGGACCATGGAAAAACAAAAACCCCCCATCCGGGTGGTTTGCCCGGGCAGGGTGTTTCGCAACGAGGCTATCTCGGCAAGGGCCCATTGCATTTTTCACCAGGTGGAAGGTTTGTATATAGACGAAAGTGTTTCTTTTGCAGATCTCAAGCAGGCGATTTTGCTTTTTGCGCGGGAAATGTTCGGATCCTCGGCAAAGATCCGTTTGCGTCCGTCATATTTTCCTTTTACCGAGCCTTCGGCAGAGGTCGATGTGAATTGCAATATTTGCGGGGGAAAGGGCTGCAATATTTGCAAAAATACGGGATGGTTGGAGATCATGGGAGCCGGAATGGTAGATCCCAATGTGCTGGAAGCTTCAGGTATTGATTCCCAAAGATATACGGGTTATGCATTCGGGATGGGTGTGGAGCGCATAGCCATGCTCAAATGGCAGGTTAAGGATTTGCGCCTGTATTTTGAGAACGATGTCAGGTTTTTGGAACAGTTTGAAGGAGGGCTGCTCTAAAACACTGTTTTTTTTGCCCAAATGAAAAAAAACGCTAACTTTGCATTCCCATTTTGAAACGTATGCGGAAATAGCTCAGTTGGTAGAGCATAACCTTGCCAAGGTTAGGGTCGCGAGTTCGAATCTCGTTTTCCGCTCCAAACCTCTCCCGGCGAGAGGTTTTTTTGAAGATACTCATTGATATTATGGCAGCTCGGGTGGTGGAATAGGTAGACACGCAGGACTTAAAATCCTGTGGACAGTAATGTCCGTACGGGTTCGATTCCCGTCCCGAGCACAATCATGAGCCAATACATTGAATTACATTGTGTTGGCTTTGTTTTTTTACGTCAGTCAAAAAGTCCCGTTTCTCAGGAAAAAATCAATAGGATTTGTTATATTTGGGTAAATAAAAATCCGGAAGTATGAAAACAGATATTGAGATCGCTCATGACTATAAAATGCAGGATATACGGGATATTGCGAAGCAATCCGGAATAGCAGATGAAAATCTGAACCTGTATGGCAATTATATGGCCAAAGTTCCCGTTGATAAAATAGATGAAAAAAAAGTGGCTGAGAGCAACCTGATACTTGTCACTGCCATCACACCTACCCGTGCCGGGGTGGGAAAAACAACGGTATCCATTGGGTTGTCGATGGGATTGAACCATATCGGAAAAAAAGCCATTGTTGCGTTACGTGAGCCCTCACTCGGCCCGTGTTTCGGGATGAAAGGCGGAGCGGCCGGCGGGGGGTATGCACAAGTGGTACCCATGGAAGACATCAACCTGCATTTTACGGGAGATTTCCACGCCATAACAGCGGCCAACAACATGATCTCGGCATTGCTGGAAAACTTTCTGTATCAGAACCAGAATAAAGGAAAATGCTTAAGGGAGATCGTCTGGAAAAGGGTTCTGGATGTCAACGACAGAACGTTGCGAAGCATTATTTCCGGGGTCGGAGCCAAAACCAACGGGATCACCAGGGCAACAGGATTTGACATTACCCCCGCCTCGGAAATTATGGCCATTTTGTGCCTTTCCAAAGATCTGGACGATCTGAAAACACGGATCGGACGAATCGTTCTGGGCTATGAGCACGACGGAACACCTTTTTACGTAGACGATTTGGGTGTTGCAGGAGCCATTGCCATTTTGCTCAAGGATGCCATACATCCCAACCTGGTGCAAACCCTGGAAGGAACCCCTGCTTTTATTCACGGAGGACCGTTTGCCAACATAGCGCACGGATGCAATTCCCTGGTAGCTACAAAAATGGCCATGACACATGCCCAATATGTGGTGACAGAAGCAGGGTTCGGAGCCGATTTGGGAGCCGAGAAGTTCTTCAACATCAAATGCCGCAAAGGCGGCCTACAACCCAAATTAACGGTATTGGTGGCTACTTTGCAGGGTTTGAAAATGCACGGAGGACAGGAACTTTCCAAGCTGAAGGAACCAAACTCAGAATCTGTGACACGCGGACTGGCCAATATGGAAAAACATATTGAGAACCTGCGTTCCTTCGGGCAAAGTGTGGTGGTGGCGCTGAATAAATACGACACCGATTCAGATCAGGAAATTGATATTGTAAGGGAACGTTGTGCCGCTCTTGATGTTCCTTTCGCTGTGAATAATGCGTATTCGGAAGGAGCAGCCGGTGCCGCCCGATTGGCACGTACAGTAGTTGAAACCATAGAGAAAAAGCCTTCCGGTCCCCTGGTGTATACATACAATGATGAAGACTCCATTGAAGAGAAGATATCAAAGGTCGCTCGTAACCTATATGGTGCCCGCAGCATTTTCTATTACGAGACGGCCCGGGAAAACATGAAAATGATAGAAGACATGGGCATGGCTCATTACCCGGTATGTATTGCCAAAACGCAATATTCTTTCTCTACTGATGCCAAAGCATATGGGGTAGCCCGAGATTTTGAGATGAACATCCACGATCTGATAATAAACAACGGGGCCGGTATGATAGTGGCCATAGCCGGGGATATTTTACGAATGCCCGGATTGCCTAAAAAACCACAGGCAATGTTTATGGATATAAACGATGGAGTGATTACGGGTTTGAGCTAGGCAAACGTTATTTAAATTCCGGATCACGGTAGTATTTTGCAGCCTCGTCCAGGCTCTCGGATATGGCTGCAATTCTTTTTGTGTCTGCAGGATGCGTGCTCAAAAAATCGAACGAGGAAGATTTGTTATCCCCCATCATTTTCTTCCAGAACAAAGGCGTCTGATAAATATCGTAACCCGCCAGGGCCATGATATAAAGTCCTATCCGGTCGGCTTCGTATTCGTGTTTCCGGGAAAATGGCAACACAACGCCCACGTTGGTCCCGAAAGCGAATGCTTTGGCAAACAATTCCACTGTCTGGCTGTTTTGACCGTATTTGGTTTGACTGAAAACCTGGGTGGCTATCTGTCCGGCCGATTGCAACAGGGCCTGCTGGCTCATGCGTTCATTGCCGTGACGAGCTACAGCGTGAGCCATTTCGTGTCCGATTACTATTGCCAGGTGGTTGGGATTATCGGCAAACGCCAAAAGTCCTTCAAAGAGTACAATTTTACCGTTTGGCAGGCAAAAAGCATTTACGGCAGGATCGTCCACCAGTTTAAATTCCCAGTCCAGTCCGGACAAATAGTCAGGACGGCCTATACCCGAAAGGTACTCGGTCAAAGCCACAACCATCCGGTTGCCAACCGATCGGACCATTTCGGTATCCATAGCGTCATCGGAGATTACTGCAGTTTGCATGAATTCCGCATAAGATTGATCGGACAGGGCCGAAACGGACTCATCCGAATAGACCAATAATTGTTTACGACCTGTAAAAGCGGCCGTTCCGCATGCATTCAGAATTACCAGAATAATTAATGAAAGGAGTATGTTCTTTTTCATAAGTAAAGAAATTATTCGACTCTTTATTGATACAGAGTACATCTCAAATATAATGAATTTTTAACTTTGTTGAAATATTTAAGATTCTTATTATGAAGTGTTTCTTAATTTCCCTTAGCGTATTTCTTATGGTGTACGGATTGCCGCTAAACGGATTTGCACAAAAATCAAGAATGAGAGATTACGGAATACGGACCGGAGTGATGAAACCGGGCCCGATGAATGCCATTACAGATGTGAAAGGAGTGACCGTAGGTCATGTTACACTAATAGAAGGAGATAGTATCAGAACAGGGGTGACTGCCATCGTTCCTCATCCCGGGAACATTTACCGTGAAAAGGTACCTGCCGCTTTCTGGGCCGGCAACGGATACGGGAAACTGGCCGGGACTACCCAGATCAGGGAATTGGGAAATATTGAAACACCGGTCGTTTTAACCAATACATTATCTGTGGCTGCCGGGATGGAAGGGCTGATAACTTATACCCTGGCACAAGCAGGCAATGAGCATGTTCAGTCCGTAAATGCCGTTGTGGGAGAGACTAACGACGGTGGTCTGAATGATATCAGGGGCCGGCATGTTACACCGGATCATGTACTGGCGGCATTGGCAAGTGCGCTTCCGGGCCCTGTTCAGGAAGGGAATGTGGGAGCCGGAACAGGGACTGTTTGTTTTGGCTTCAAGGGAGGGATCGGGACTTCCAGCCGGGTACTGCCCGGGGAGTTGGGAGGATATACCGTAGGGGTGTTGGTCCAGACAAATTTTGGGGGTGTGTTGCAAATTGACGGGATCAACGTAGGCGAAAAACTCGGCAATTATTCGTACAAAGATCAATTGGAAGCAGAAAAGACCCTTCAGTGTGCGGTACCAGCCCATGCGGCAGCCATAGAAAAGAAAGAGGCCATTCGTGTTCCGGATACGGATGGTTCCTGTATGATCGTGATCATTACCGATGCTCCCCTCAGCGATCGAAACCTGGAAAGACTGGCCAAACGAGGCATGATGGGACTTGCCCGGACAGGTGGTATTGCTTCCAACGGCAGCGGGGATTATGTAATAGCCCTGTCTGTAGCTCCGGAAAACCTGGTACGTACCGGGTATGATCAAAACGGACGGGTACTTCCTATTTATACGGCTAATTACCTTCACAATGACCAATGTTCTCCACTCTTTATGGCAGCTATAGAAGCCACTGAAGAAGCGATCCTGAATTCCCTTTTTGCTGCCGAAACCATGACCGGCAAAGACGGCAGAACGGTAGAAGCCCTTCCGGTGGATAAAGTGATCAGGCTGTTCCCGATAGTGAAGGACGTGGAATAACTAATAAAACAATACATTATGAAAACACGAACATTACTTTTTGTGCTTTTTTCCCTGCTGGTAACGATAAGTTTTGCATCAGACAGGAATACGCAACCAAAAGAACCTAATCCTCAAAACGAACAATCCATGAAAGAAGTACATGATTTTTTAAGAACTTGCGGAGTATATTACCTGGCTACCGTTGATGAAGATCAGCCAAGAGTACGCCCTTTTGGAACGGCCGTCATCTTTGAGCAAAAACTTTACATTCAAACTGGCAGGAAAAAGAATGTGGCCCGGCAGATGCTGACCAACCCCAAAGTGGAGATCTGTGCTTATGATGCGGGAAAAGGAGTATGGCTGCGTATTGAAGCCAAAGTAGTTGCAGATGAACGGTTAGAGGCAAAACAATACGTCCTGGATCAATATCCGCAATTGAAAAGCATGTACAAGGCCGATGACGACAACACGCTTGTGCTGTATCTGAAAGATGCTACCGCTACCTTTAACAGTTTTACCACTTCGCCCAGAACCGTCAAATTCTGAGCAGACGACAGTTTATTAGATTCGGTAGTTGCATCTTCTTTGATTTGGAAGCTGCAGGTTCCTTTTTTTTGCCATATCTGATCTTGGCCGGCAACATATTCTTCCTGATTTTCAAATGCTTGGCAAAAGCCATTCATAACATCGAAGAACCCGCATCACTTTTCAGTAATTTTTCAGAGATTGCCAGGCATCGGGAGATCTGGCCTATACCTACTCCCCGGCGCCTGAACTGTGAAGCCAGTCTGAGTTTTTCGGCAACCGACAGAGCTGTATAAGGTGCTCCGTTCTTGTTTTTCAACAACCATTCATCAATATATTCGCAAATGTCAATATCGCTCATCCTGTGTGCATTTTTCAGTAATTTTTCACTGTTTAACAAGTCCTTTGCCTGAGCTCCCATCCATGATTCTATATTCAGTATAGCCCATTCTTCTCCGGATAGTTTGTTCATGTAAAATGCAAATTTTCTGGGAGATCCATAATAGTGCTCTACCATGTCCGTCTGGAGTATATGTTCCTGGATTAGTAATCCGCTTTTATCCAAAATATAACCCGGGGGTAATTTTACTTTCCAGGGCAGAAATTTCCGTTGTTCTTTCCATGACGTTAAGGGAGTATACAGTCCCTTGATCCCGAAATCTTTCATGAAATAAAACCTTGTAGAACAGAAAGGATATCCGCTGGGATATGATACAACATTATGGTGGACGCCATTTCTTAAAACATACGTTGTACCAGCCAGAATATGTTCCAGCGTGTCCAGCTCTACGGCATGAAAGCCCGGGTAACCCAGGGGCCCTTTTCGCGAATATTTATGGTTAAACCATTTATTGTAGCCGTTCCGAATAGACCCGATATATCTATATGGATTTGCCGTTTCAGCAATAACGTGGAAATGATTGGACATAAACGAATATGCCAGCAAACAGGTATCATGGTCATAAGCCGCCAGACAGGCCCTGTTTATGCCCTGGAAATAATCTTCAGGAACCCGAAACATAACTTCGGGTGAACTGACACATAGATGATAAAGCTTTTTTTTCATGAGATCTTCCCTCCATACCAACAATGAGAATGAATAAAATGAACAACCCGAAGGTAATGAACAACCCGAAGGTACAAAATATATTCATTATCGGCAAAGGTTTTGGGACGTGGTAAGTAGTGAAAATTGCACATATGCCTGCAACATACACACTAACAAGCAGATGCACTAATTTACGTCATTGCAGTTACTTACTACCTCCCCCCTCAAATCCCGAAAACCAGCTTAATCCGGGGGACGTGGTAAGTAGTGAAAATCGCGCAGACTCTTGTAAGTCGCATGTAATTAGAGATATACGCGTGTTTTGTAACATAGCAGTTACTTGCCACCTCTCGTCAAGCCACCGGAAAAATGATTGGTGCTGCGAGGCAGCGCCTTTTACAAGCGCCAAAATCTTTTGACGCACCGCCTTGAAGATCAAAGGGCAGTCGAAAACCACCGGGCAGTCAAAGACCACCGGGCAATAGTATGAGCAGCAATGCTACAAAAGAAGCAACGTCGCTGCCAACACAAGGCTTAGGAAGCCTCGGCAAAAGAAAAAGCTTCCCTGCCTTGTGTTGCAGCGACTGCCTGAAGTAATAGTAACTTCCTGTGTTGGCAGCGACTGCCTGAAGTAATAGTAACTGCTTGTGTTGGCAGCGATCGTCTGAAGTAACAGTAACTGCCTTGTGTTGCAGCGACTGCTCATTAGTCATTGCCCTGACTTACGGCAATTTTTGTTTAAGGACTGTGTTTTTATGCAAATCCGCCCCCATTACCTGCCCTCCATTGCCGAGACTGCCATTTTCTCCGATCCCCTGATAGGCTTCCCGTAATAATCTGTAACGTTCCCTTCCATGATGGCCTCAATGTCCTTCCACCTCCAGCGGCGTTCCCCGCCGATCATCACCGGGTGCAGGTAATCGTACTTGGTATGCCACCTCCACAACGTGGTTTCACCCACTCCCAGCAACTTCATCACCTCTCTTTTGGTCAAAAGGGTTTTCGGATTGTACGGTCCTGTGGTTTCTTTTGTCGGTTTTCTTCCTCTTGTTTCGCGTTCCGGTTCCGGTTCCAGGTCTTCCATGAAGACACGAGCCGCCTCTACCAGATCGCTTGCCTTTACCTGGATGATTGTATCGGGATAATCCAGGGCCAGCGAATAGATATCAATTCCCATGACTCTTATTTTTAGGAATTGCACCCCTCCCCACGCACCTCCAAGCAGTGGTTTTGTTCGGTGTTCGGGATCGGCACGATAACTTGGATTTTATCACCTGACCCGTCACAAAAATCTGTAAAAAAGTTCGAATAAAGAATTTTTTGTGTTTACATAAACACACGTTTTCCCAGGTAACAAAGGAACTGGCACTTATTCAATGAATTACACAAATACGCCCAATTTTTCAGGTAACAATCAGGTAACAAAAATCGGAACTACATAATAATAGATGAAAACGTTTTGGTAAAAGTGGTCGTTTGTCTAATGATTGAAAAAAATGCAATGCCTGGACTCTTATGAAAGGAGGCGTTACTTAATAGTTGACTCTTCTGAACCGGGAGGGTTTCTAATTTTCTTTTTGATCGGTAATGCTTAAATGATCAAACACCGCACGCAGCGTATTGCTGTACGTTTCACATAACAGATGCTTTTTCCAGGCAATCGCAATAACTGAATCTAACTGGGAGGTGGTAAGTAGTGAAAAACCGCCCAACGCTCTTAACGCGCACAAAAACAGAAAGATACGTTGATTTTTAAAAAGGCCACTACTTACCACCTCCCCCCTTAAATTGTCGAAAAACCGTAAAAACGCGGGAGGGTAGTAAGTAACGAAAAATTGCTTAATGCTTTTAAAACACAGACATACAGCGATATATAATTTTATGTAACACCGCCGTTACTTACCACCTCCCGTCAAGCCACCGGAAAAATGATTGGTGCTGCGAGGCAGCGACTGCCTGAAGTAATAGTAACTTCCTGTGTTGGCAGCGATCGTCTGAAGTAACAGTAACTGCCTTGTGTTGGCAGTGACTGCCTAAGGTAGCAGCGACCGCTCCAACCCAGTCAGCTAGCAACCAACAAGCCAAACAGCCATCCAACAACCACCTAACCAACCAAGTAGAAGCCCTGTTGCTCTCTTGCAAAGAATGGGCAAGTCTTTCACACCCGAAATCCTGTCTCAGGCCGTTACCTGACAGCAAGAAAAGGAAAACCGGGTCCTGTGGAAAGGAACCCGGTTTTCCCTGGAAAGTGGTATGCACGAGTTGTTATCGATTGAAACAGATTATTTGCGAGTCTTGGCGAGTCTTTGCAAGTCTTGGCGAGTCTTGGCGAGTCTTTGCAAGTCTTGGCGAGTCTTGGCGAGTCTTTGCGAGTCTTGGCATGCCTTGGCGTGGGTGTGCCTTGGCATTGGCGAACATTAGCAAGCCTTCCGGCAGGTAGTGCTTATAGTTTCACAAATTCCACCCTGCGGTTTTTGGCGCGTCCTTCTGCCGAGCCATTGTCGGCTACGGGGTTGTTCTGCCCCAGGCCTTTGCCGGTGAGGCGGCCGGCGTCAATGCCCATTTCCACCAGACGGTCAACGACGGCACGTGCACGATCCTCGGAAAGCTTTTGGTTGGAGCTTGCCGAGCCGGTGGCATCGGTGTGGCCTTCCACGCTAAAGCGAAGCGAAGGATTCTCTTTGAGCAGTTGCACGATCCGGTTCAGCTCTCCGGCCGACTCGGGCTTGATAACGCTCTTGCCGGTGTCAAAGGTGATCCCGTAACTGATGAACTTGCCGTCCTGCATCATCCGGTCGTATAGGGGTACGGCTCCTTTGGCCAGGCGGATGTTTTTTATGTAGGCGGTATTGGGAACGGCCCATCCCTGGCCCAGAATCATACGCTGCGGGGCTGCCATATTGGGCAGGTTAATGATACGTACGCCGTCAATGTATATTTTCAAAGCCCTCTTGTTAAAAGACAATGCAAAATGACTCCATCCCCCGTAATTGAAGGCCACTTCATCCACGCTGGCATCTCTGCGGTCGTAGGAACCGGAATGGTAATAACAGAAAATGGTTTTCGCCTTGGGGTCCATGGTGAACTCCAGGACTTCCATTTCGGGAATGTCCCATTCCCCGTTGCGGTCATTGAAGAAATACATCATGTAGTCACTGTAAGGATATGCTCCCGTTTCCTCGAATTCATTTTCCCAGGGGTGCAGGAAAAAGTCAAATTCCAGGGTAAACACATCCGGAAGGAATCGTTGCTGGTCTTCCATGAACGGCACAAGCCGGGCATCGTCAAGCAGCATAATGGCGTTTTCACCGTCAATACGCACTACCTCGGCATTTCCTTCAATGATATCCCAGTGAGAAGGGAATTCCCCAAGCTGTTCACCGGCCAGGTTGTCATCAAAGAAGATCTCGTCTCCGGCCACAAAATCGGATTTGGCCCATTCCATCTGCGCCCTCCTGTTTTGTGGATCTTCCTGCCCGGAAGCCGGGTCCGAAGCCCTGCGTGAGCGATCGCCTGTGGCAGAGCCGGAGGTCTGGCCGGAAGCCCTGCCTGAAGACCGGTTATAGGACCCACTTCTGCCCGTTCGTTTCATCATTTCAAGATCTTCTTCTTCCATATCCCAGTCGTCAAATTCCAGGTCCTGGTTCTGAACCGCCCTGCGGGAAGTGGAGCGGTCCGCTTTGTTGTCACGGTCTTCTTCCTGTCCGTCTTTCTGTTCTTTCTTTTCTTCTTCTTCAAGCGCTTTATCCAGGGCTTTATTAACTTCTTCTTCCACTTTTTCTTCCACTTTTCTTTCGGCGGCACGTTCAGCAGCAGTACGTGCAGTTCTTTCCAGCCGGCGCAGGATGGATTGTGCCTGGGTTGTGCTGCAGGCCAGGCCAAGGATCATCAGGGTAATCAATAAACGTTTCATTTTCAGTCCTCCAGTTTTACTAAAATTTGTGAACCGGTAATATTTCCGTCTTCATCCAGGGTCTCGGATTTAATGCTGCCCAGGCCCCGGGCGTACCAGTTTCGTGAAGTGGACGTGGATTTGCGGCCGAAAACACGGGCTTCGGTTGTCATTTCAACAACATAACACTTAAACGTTCCGGCCGGGGTTTTCAGTTCTTCACGTCCGATTACTTTATGGGACAGGATCTCGGATGTAAAAGACATGCCCATAGTGGTTAATTTAACCACTCCCCCGTCCAGTTCCTGCCCGACGGCCAACCGGGAAGGGATAACGGGAACGTCCCCTGAAATTTCCACGATCCCTACGGATCCTAAAGATGCAGAAACATTTCCGTTATCAATGGAAACGGTCATTTCTTCCACATCGAACAAAGGCTGGCGGTCAACGTCAAGCATACTTGTCTGGTAAGTAATTGAATAATTTCCGTCAGTCCCTTCAACATTTTTTACGGCAATGCGGGTGTAACCGGAAGTCTCTCCGTCGTTACCGTAATTGGCATATTCCATCACCGTTCCTTCCGTAACACAAAAATAAGGTCTTTGTGCCTGAAGTGCCAGTGAAAAGAACAACAGGAACAAAAAAAGGCAAAATCGTTTCATGATCAATCAGATTAGGTTGTTAGCTTGCTTACAAATATACATTTTTGTTTTTTGAATTGTTATATTTGCCGTATGAAAAATACGCTCTTATTACTTTGTGCCTGCATGTTGTCCGCATGTCAGGTTGATGTTGAAACAAAAATACAGGAACTGACTGAGCAGATGACACTTGAAGAAAAAGTGGGCATGTTGCACGGTCAGACCATGTTTACTTCTTCCGGGGTGGAACGATTGAACATCGCACCCATAAAATACGCTGACGGTCCGTTCGGGATCCGGGAAGAGCTGGAACCGCATTCGTGGGCTCCCTTGCACCTGACCACAGACTCGGCCACTTTTTTTCCTACCGGCTCGGCCCTGGCGGCTACCTGGAGCGAAGAGATGGCCCGGCTCTACGGGAAAGGCATGGCCCAGGAAGCCAGGACACGCGGGAAAGACATGATATTGGGCCCGGCAATAAATATTCAACGGATTCCCACAGGGGGCAGAACGTATGAATATTTAAGCGAAGATCCCTTTTTAAGTGCGCGCCTGGCAGTAGGTTACGTACAGGGTGTGCAGGATAACGGGGCGGCTGCCTGTATCAAGCATTACGCCCTGAACAACCAGGAAAACAACCGGGGCATGGTAGATGTCCGGGTTAGCGAACGTGCCATGCGGGAGATCTATCTGCCCCCATTCCAGGCAGCCGTAGAAGAAGCCGGGGCCTGGGGAGTTATGGCCGCCTACAACAAAGTGGACGGATCCTGGTGTGCAGAAAACGAAATGCTCCTGAACAAGATATTGCGTGAAGAATGGGGATTCCGTGGTATGGTCATATCTGACTGGGGCGGGACCCACAGTACTGTAAAATCAGCCCTTGCCGGGCTGGATGTGGAAATGCCCGGTGGCAGGTTCTTTGGTCAGGCCTTGCTGGACTCGGTTCGCAGCGGAGCCGTTCCGGAAGAGGTGATTGATCAGAAAGTGGCCAATATCCTGCGGGTGCGACTTAACATTGATCCGGTGGAAGAAACATCCCATGAAACACCGGTCAGTACGCCCGAACACGGTCAGATGGTCTATGAAATTGCAACAAAATCCATAGTATTGCTTAAGAACGAAGGCAGCCTGCTGCCACTTGATCTTGAAAAACACCCCAAAATTGCCGTGATCGGGGACAATGCCATCCGTAAACACGCTACCGGAGGCATAGGGGCAGGTGTCAAGGCCCGTTACGAAGTGACTCCGCTGGAAGCTTTGCAGGAAAAAATCGGAGACAAGGCGTCTCTGGTCTTTGCGCAGGGATACGAAGGTTTTTCAAGAAAAGACCGTGAACGCGGAGGCATCCTGGGTGGTGTCATGCTGACCGGAACGGGAGGTATGCTTTCCGGAAGTGCAGCAGCCGGGGCAAATTTGGATGAAACATTACTTGCCGAGGCATTGGAAGCCGCCTCGGGAGCCGATCTGGTGCTTTTCTTTGCCGGGAACAACAGGGAAGTGGAAACAGAAGGAGCCGACAGAATGAACATCATCCTGCCTTCTTTGCAGGACGAGTTGATCAAGAAAATTGCGAAAGTCAATCCCCGGGTCGTAACCGTGGTGGTAACAGGAGCCCCGGTAAATCTTACTACTGTAGAAGCCTGCTCCCCTGCAATGCTGGTATCCTGGTTTAACGGATCCGAAGGAGGAAATGCCCTGGCCGATGTGTTGTTGGGCAACGTGGTGCCTTCCGGAAAACTGCCGTTCACCTTCCCTGTACGCCTGGAGGATTCTCCGGCTTACGCGCTGAAAACTTACCCGAATTTTGACAAAGCTCCTTATACCGAGGATATTTACGTGGGATACCGGTGGTTTGATGCACAGAATATCGAACCTCTTTATCCTTTCGGTCACGGTTTATCCTATACAACCTTCGCGTATGCTTCAATGGAAACGGGAAAAGACATATACGAGACAGATGAAGTGATAAAAGTAACATTCCAGCTGGAAAATACGGGAAATTACGCCGCTGAAGAAGTGGTACAGTTGTATGTGCACAGACCCGATCCCAAAGTGGAATGGCCTGAAAAAGAACTGAAAGCTTTCAAAAGAGTGAGTCTGGATCCGGGCGAATCCACCAAAGTAACATTAGAAATCCCGGCCGAAACACTTCGTTACTGGAACGAAACTACTGATGAGTGGGTTTCAGATCCCGGAAAAATTGAATTTTTACTGGGAACATCGTCCCGCGATATTAAACTCAGAAAAACCATTTCAATCCGTTCTTAATGGATCCTTTTTCCTAACTTTGCGCGGTTTTTAGCATGAAAAAATGAGCAAAGCACGAATCATTCTGGAAGACGGGACAGTGTATGAAGGGAAATCATTCGGTTATGAAAGATCCGTATCCGGGGAAGTGGTTTTCAATACGGCCATGACCGGGTATCCCGAGTCGCTGACGGATCCTTCCTATGTAGGGCAGATCCTTGTAATGACATACCCCCTGGTTGGAAATTACGGAGTCCCCGAAAGAACACGAATGCCAAACGGGCTTTCCCGCTATATGGAAAGCGAGAAGATACATGTAGAAGGGTTGGTCGTCTTTGATCACAGTCCCGGGTACAGTCACTGGAACGCCATGGATAGCCTGGATCAGTGGCTCAAAGAAGAGCGTATCCCCGGTGTTTATGACATCGATACACGTGCTCTGACCAAATTACTCCGTGAAAAAGGATCCATGAAAGGCAAGCTGGTAATCGGAAAAGATGACCCGCAAAAAATCCCTTTTACCGATCCCAACAACATAAACCAGGTAGAACGCGTTTCTTGCCGGGAGGTTATAACCTACCAGGGAATTCCCGGCAACAAAAAGGTTGTTTTACCGGATTGCGGGGTCAAACACAACATTATTCGCTGCCTGCTCAAAAGGGGAGTAACCGTGATCAGGGTTCCCTGGAATTTCGATTTCAATACCATAAAATACGATGGCGTATTTGTAAGTAACGGCCCCGGAGATCCTACCATGTGCCGTCCTACGGTGGAATATTTGAAAAAAGCGCTGGAAGGAAACAAACCGGTATGCGGCATTTGTATGGGCAACCAGCTTTTGGGGCTTGCTGCCGGGGGTAAGGTTTATAAAATGAAATACGGACACCGCGGACACAACCAGCCCGTGCGCAATGCAGATACCGGTATGTGTTACATCACTTCACAAAATCACGGATATGCCCTGGATACAGCCAGCCTGGGTGAAGACTGGGTGCCTTTGTATACAAACCTCAACGACGGGACCAATGAAGGGATCCGGCACAGATCAAAACCCTTCTTCACGTCCCAGTTCCATCCGGAAGCGGCCAGCGGTCCTACCGATACAGTGCCTATTTTTGATGAATTTGTAGAATTGTTATAGCCTTATGAAGATAGAGAAGATACTGGTACTCGGCTCGGGAGCTCTTAAGATAGGAGAAGCAGGGGAGTTTGATTATTCCGGATCACAGGCCCTGAAAGCCATTCGGGAGGAAGGCATAAAAACAGTCCTGATCAATCCCAATATTGCTACTGTTCAGACATCGGAAGGTATAGCCGATTCCGTATACTTTTTGCCGGTTACGCCTTTTTTTGTGGAACAGGTTATTAAGAAAGAAAAGCCGGGCGGTATTCTGCTGGCCTTTGGAGGACAGACGGCTCTGAATTGCGGTGTTGAACTTTATAAAAGCGGTGTTTTTGAAAAATACGGCGTGGAAGTGTTGGGAACACCCATAAGCGCCATTATGGAAACGGAAGACCGCGATCTTTTTGTTAAAAAACTGGATCAAATCCACATTAAAACCATTCAAAGTGTTGCTGTCAACACCCTGGAAGATGCTGTAAATGCCGCGGAAAGGCTGGGTTATCCCGTAATATTGCGGGCGGCCTATGCGCTGGGCGGACTCGGCTCGGGTTTTTGTGACAACCGGGAAGAATTAACGGCTTTGGCAGAAAAGTCCTTTGCTTTTGCTTCCCAGGTTCTGGTAGAGAAAAGCCTGAAAGGATGGAAAGAAATAGAATACGAAGTTGTCCGGGATAAATACGACAATTGCATCACGGTATGTAACATGGAAAACTTCGATCCCCTGGGGATCCATACAGGGGAGAGTATAGTGGTGGCTCCTACCCAGACACTCAATAATAGTGAATGCCAGCACCTTAGAGAAATGGCCATAAAGATTATACGGCACATAGGGATCGTGGGTGAGTGTAATATTCAGTATGCCCTGGATACAGCCAGTGAAGATTACCGTGTCATTGAAGTCAATGCCCGCTTAAGCCGTTCTTCTGCCCTGGCCTCCAAAGCGACCGGATACCCGTTGGCTTTTGTGGCTGCCAAGCTGGCCCTGGGATACGGGCTTCATGAATTGAAAAATTCAGTTACAAGGACTACTCCGGCCTTTTTTGAACCGGCCCTGGACTATGTAGTATGCAAAATTCCGCGCTGGGACCTGGGTAAATTTCAGGGTATTGCCAAAGAAATCGGGAGCAGCATGAAATCTGTGGGAGAAGTGATGGCTATCGGGCGCACTTTTGAAGAAACCATCCAGAAAGGATTGCGCATGATCGGTCAGGGAATGCACGGGTTTATGGAAAACAGGGACCTGGTGGTGGAAGATATTGACAAAGCCTTGCGGGAACCTACCGATATGAGGATCTTTGTGATCAGCAAAGCTATGAAGGCCGGTTACACTGTGGAACAGATCTATGAACTGACCCGTATAGACAGGTGGTTTTTACAAAAACTAATGGGGATCATTCAGACCGGCAGGCAAATGGAGAAAACAGCTCCCCCGGATGATACTAACGGTGCCGGATGGGGAGAACAACAGAGGGATTTGCTAAAACTGGCAAAACGGCAAGGTTTTTCTGATTTTCAGATCGCTCGTGCCTTGTGGAAAAATAAAATGACACAGGAACATCCCCTTCAAGTCCGTTCGCTGAGAAAAAATTTGGGAATAGTCCCGGTTGTAAAACAGATAGACACATTGGCAGCTGAATATCCGGCCCAAACCAATTATCTGTACCTCACATACGGCGGATCGGAACATGATATTGTTTACGAAAACGACGGTCGATCCATTGTTGTCCTGGGATCAGGAGCGTATCGCATCGGCAGTTCCGTTGAGTTTGACTGGTGCGGGGTACAAGCCCTTTTGACCATTCGTAAAGAAGGGTGGCGCTCGGTAATGATCAATTACAATCCGGAAACGGTATCTACCGATTACGATATGTGTGACCGTCTTTATTTTGACGAACTGACCAACGAGCGGGTCATGGATATCGTGGAACTGGAAACGCCCAAAGGGGTGATCATATCCACCGGGGGCCAGATCCCCAACAACCTGGCCGTAATACTGGATAAGCAGCAGGTTCCTATTCTGGGAACTCCTGCCCTCTATATTGACAATGCCGAAGACCGCCATAAATTTTCGGCTATGTTGGACCGTATTGATGTGGATCAGCCCCGTTGGAAGGAGCTTTCTTCTTTGAAAGACGTGGAGCGTTTTGTCAAGGAAGTGGGATTCCCTGTTTTGGTCAGGCCCAGTTACGTGTTGAGCGGTGCGGCCATGAACGTTTGTTCCAATTTTGAAGAAATGGAACGTTTTCTGAAATTAGCGGCCAATGTCAGCAAGCAGCACCCGGTTGTGGTGAGCCAGTTCATTGAAAATGCCAAGGAAGTGGAAATGGATGCGGTGGCCAGGGACGGCCAGATTATAGCTTATGCCATAAGTGAACACGTGGAATTTGCCGGGGTACATAGCGGAGATGCTACCATTCAGTTCCCGCCCCGAAAGCTGTACGTGGAAACCGTAAGACGCATTAAAAAGATCAGCCGCCAGATAGCCAGGGAACTTCATATTTCCGGCCCGTTCAATATTCAATACCTGGCTAAAGGAAACGAGATCAAGGTCATTGAATGCAATCTGCGTGCCTCCCGCAGTTTTCCCTTTGTCAGCAAAGTCCTTAAGATCAATTTTATTGAAATGGCTACCCGGATCATGCTGGGTCTTTCGGTAGAACGTCCAGGCAAGAATGAATTTGACCTGGAGTATGTGGGGATCAAAGCTTCCCAGTTTTCATTCAACCGGTTGCAGAAAGCAGACCCCGTCCTTGGAGTGGATATGGCATCTACCGGAGAGGTTGGCTGTATTGCCGAAGATACCCCGGAAGCGATCCTTATAAGCATGTTGGCAGTCGGATACAGGATTCCCGCTAAAAATATTCTGCTTTCCACGGGAACACCCCGGCAGAAAGTGGATTTGTTAAATGCCGCGGCATTATTACATACGAAAGGATACCGTTTGTATGCAACGGGAGGCACCTACAGGTTTCTGAAAGAAAACGGGATTCCCAGTCAGCGTGTATACTGGCCCAGTGAAAGCGACAAGCATCCGCAGGCCCTGGAAATGTTACACCGCAAAGAAATAGATATGGTTGTCAATATTCCGCGTGACCTCACTTCAGGTGAACTGGACAACGGGTATAAGATCCGCAGGGCAGCCATAGATCTGAATATTCCATTGTTAACCAACGCCCGTCTTGCAGATGCATTTATTACGGCTTTTTGTTCGCTTTCTGTTGAAGATATTCAGATCAGGAGCTGGCAGGAGTATTGAAAATTTTTGC
>JAEAME010000896.1_pt1 | contig 25008 bp, 19 predicted proteins | sample 8958731 | NCBI WGS metagenome assembly JAEAME01 (sample SAMN16933194, study PRJNA681113) | bioreactor sludge metagenome | isolation source: anerobic bioreactor sludge (Control) | place: India:Bengaluru | collected 2018-10-24 | reverse complement strand
TTAGATACATATCTGGATTATCGTTTTACGACCGGAGACGATCTGAATAATAAACATTCAGGAGCCAAAGATGGCTATCTAAATTTCAGGGCTGGAATCACCTATTATTTATCAGGTGCTGGTGCCAGAAGTTCGGAAGTAAAAATAACCGATAGCAGCCCAATTGAAGAGATCTCTGGCGAAGAATCGTCAGACGATGATTTAAATGAGCTCCTGGAAGGAATGGATAATTATAATGAAAGTGCCGAAACCAAAGTAACGATGGAAGAATATGTTCGGCTCAAATCAAGAGCGGATCAGTTAACTGATGCCATTCGTCAAAAAGAGTATGAGATCGAAGAACTGAAAACACAATTAGCCATTCGGAAAGAAAAAATAACAGAACTGGAAAATACTCTTCGGAATCGTGGTGGCGCTCTGGCCTCGTCTTTGAATGTGGATTTATCGGATTTTGCGGGCAGTTATGAGCAGGCATTGCAGCATTATTATTCCAGAGAATATGATGCCGCTATTTATTTATTTAGTATGCTATTGGAATCCAGCCCAACCCATAGGCTTGCAAGCAATTGTCAATATTGGCTTGGGGAATGCTATTTTGGTCAGAACGACTATTCAATGGCGCTTGATGCGTTTAAGAAGGTCCTTGCTTATGAGGAATCTTTCAAAAAAGATGATGCGTTATTGATGATGGGCCGTTGCTATATATTCCTGGGGGATAAACAGACTGCATCATCAATGTTTAGTCAATTAATGAGTGAATTTCCAGACAGCGAATATTATCAAAAAGCAGAACAATATGCTAATGGTCTTTAATTTATAGATTGATGACGTAAATACCTATTCATCTCTTATTTCATTTCATTTCATCTCATCTCATTTATGACCCTGGATCTTGTTGAATTAAACAAGGTTCAGGGTTTTATTTTGCTTGCAAAAACCAGAAAATATAGTATATTCATTACATGCTAACCTTCACGCACACATATTTAATAAGCCGAGCTTACCAAAAAATAAATCATGAGATTATCCCCAAGCATAAGGGTGAACTCATTCTTGGCAATGTTCTCCCTGATTTTGTCACTCATCTCGGACGCGCGAAGTTTCAGGCTATCGCTCATAATTTATCTTTCTTTACTCACCTAAATCATGGGGATGCCCTGAGATGGGGGGCAATTTTTCATATTTTATGTGATAATTATTCAACCCTGGGACGCACAGCTTTTGAAGGCAATTATCATCATCTTGCTAAAAATGGATTCATCGAAAAATTAGCCAAGCAGGTGGTAATGAATTTCCCATTGCAAATTCCCAAACGAAGAATCTTGCAATGTGCTTTTGATATAGTGTTGATTCGTGAAAACATAGAATTATTAATCAATCTGTTAAAAACGGCAGCAGACTTTTTGCAGTCTAATTTTTCTAATATCATCGAACGCATGGCCACGATTTATGGAATAGAAAAGAATCGACTTGCCATTGGCTTGCAGCGATTTTCGCAACTCTATGGCGATGATTTTATTGAGCAGGCTGCCTCCGAAGCGTATCGATTGTTTCCACTGATTCGCAGTCTGCTCAATTTGGATACATTAACAAATCCTCAACGAATTTTAACTGAGATTCAAAATCATCCGGAATTGATGGAATTGATCGAATTAAACATGAAATTGATAAAAGACTGCTGGAGTGAATTGTTGGAAGAAACGGTGGATGAGGTTATGAAATATATAGGAATAAAGCAGTATTTAGAAAACTGATTTTATAAGCGATGAATTATAAATCAGGTTAGACATTCAATTTTAATTACTCCAAATATCAAAAGGAAAAGATATGACCAAGAACAAAGTAATCCTCGCCTACAGTGGCGGATTAGACACATCTGTCATTCTAAAATGGCTGAAAGACAAAGGATTCGATGTCATCTGTTTTGTTGGAAATGTGGGACAAAACGATGATTTCAAGGCGATCGAACAGAAGGCGTTGAAAACGGGTGCATCAAAAGTTTATACCGAAGATTTGAGAGAAGAATTTGTGACGGATTTTATTTTTGCGGCGCTGCGGGGCAATGCGACCTATGAGGGGAGATATCTGTTGGGAACATCGTTAGCCAGACCGTTGCTCGCTAAAGCACAGATTGAAATTGCAGAAAAGGAGCATGCTGAATTTGTGGCGCATGGAGCCACTGGCAAAGGAAATGATCAGGTGAGATTCGAGCTGGCGTATTATGCGTTAAATCCTCAGATTAAAATCATTGCACCCTGGAAAGATCCGGAATTCTTGTCACAATTTAAAGGCAGAAGCGACCTCATTCGTTATGCCGAACAATGGAATATCCCGGTAACGGCGTCAAAGAAAAAACCTTTCAGCGAGGACGAGAATTTGATGCACATCAGTCATGAGGCGGGAATTTTAGAAGATCCATTTTATCGACCGCCCGAAAATGTATTTTCGATGACGACATCTCCTATCAAAGCCCCAGATAGAGAAACCATCATTGAAATTCATTTTAAGAATGGAAATCCCATAAAAGTAATCAATGAGACTGCAGGAAAGACCGTCATCAAGCCGCTGGAATTATTTATTTATCTGAATCAGTTAGGATGTGAAAACGGTATCGGCAGGGTAGATATGGTGGAAAACAGGTTCATTGGAATTAAATCCAGAGGAATTTATGAAAGCCCTGGAGCGACAATTTTGTGGGCGGCACACAAAGACCTGGAAGGCATTGCAATGGACAAAGAAGTGATGCATATTCGCGATAGTCTGGTGTCCAAGTTTTCTGAATTGATTTATAATGGCTTCTGGTTTTCCCCGGAAATGGATTTTATCATGAATGCATTTGATAAAAGTCAGGAAGCGATTGATGGAAGAGTCGTACTGTCATTGTATAAAGGAAACGTCACGGTGATCGGTAGAGAATCTCATACCTCACTTTACGATCGAGAGCTTTCAAGTATGGATGTGGAAGGCGGATTTGACGCCACGGATTCGAGGGGATTTATCAACATCAATGCGATTCGTTTAAAAGCCCATTATTTGGTTTTGAGAAAACGAAAGCCTTATGATTGGCGTAGCAAGAAATCATAGCGCATCAAGCTGCAAAAAGAATACTCAACACAAAGTGACGAAGCGAACAATAAGATCACGAAGAAAAAATATGATAATTTTATTCTTTCTTTGTGTCTTTTGTAGTTTCTTGGTGGCTTTGTGTTTGAAGATTTTATTATAATAGTCTTTTGTCTGCGTTCCCTGCGAACTCAGCGGTGAGTAATATTGGATAATTATTACAAAAATAGGATAATGCTATAAGGTCAAGACAATGAAACTCTGGGAAAAAGGAATCAAGCTGAATCAACAAATCGAAGATTTCACTGTTGGTGATGATTACATACTCGATCAAAAATTAGTCAAATATGATTGTTTGGCATCAATTGCACATGCAAAAATGCTTGGCAAAATCGGCATTTTGAATGAACAAGAGGTTCTCAAGTTAGTGCAAGAACTCGAGAATATTATTGAATTGGATCAAAAAGGTGAATTTAATATTCTAAAGGAACAGGAAGACTGCCATACGGCGATTGAAAATTTTTTAGCAAAAAAATTAGGAGACCTGGGCAAAAAAATTCATACTGCAAGGTCAAGAAATGATCAGGTATTGACGGCATTGCGATTATATTATAAAGAAAAACTTGGTGATTCTAAAAAGTCGGTGGGTCAGCTCACACAGACAATCGCTGGCTTTATAAATAAGTATGGGGATATAAAATATCCCGGCTATACTCACACCAGAAAAGCCATGCCAACCACGATCGCTTTTTGGGTGAATTCATTTATAGATTCCATGAATGATAATTTAAAAGCGATTGCGTTTACGTTGGAGTTGATCGATCAATCTCCATTAGGGACTGGCGCCGGATATGGCTTGCCACTTAAAATAGATCGAAACTATACCGCCGAATTGTTGGGATTCAAAAAAGTTCAGAATAATCCAATTTATGCGCAGAATAGTAGGGGCAAATTTGAATCGGCCTTGGTTCACGCTTTAACTTTAATCATGTTTGATTTAAATAAGATCGCTTCGGATTTAATTTTATTCAGTCTGCCAGAATTGGGTTACTTTGAACTGCCAGAAGAATTTTGCACTGGAAGCTCCATTATGCCACAAAAGAAGAATCCTGATGTGCTTGAATTGGTTCGCGCCAAATATCACGTCGTTGTTTCTTATGAATTCCAGATTAAACACGCGAGCAGCAATCTCATCTCTGGCTATCATCGCGATATTCAATTGACCAAACAGCCGACGATGAACAGTCTGGAAATAACCGAACAATGTTTGTCAATCATAAGCCTTATCTTCACAAAGCTAAAAGTCAATAAAGACAATTGCCTCAAAGCATTGACCGCAGAGGTTTACGCCACAGAGAAGGTGTATGAGTTAGTCGAGCAGGGAATTCCCTTCCGCGAAGCATATAAAATAATTTCTGAAAAATTTTGAATAAATAGTGACAATAAGAAAATGGTTAACGTTGAAGTTGGCTCTCCGCGGTCATTTTGAATGGAGCTTGTGACTGATGGATACGAATGACCTGGCTAACTTAGAAGTTTTCATTTTCTCAGTGTCTGATGATTCGGATCTCTGCCAATGACAATTTTATCATTTTCCAATTTCCAAATTTGTTATGAAAAATCGCGCCTCAAAATAATATCGACCTATACACCCTCTCTTTTGCAAATCTGCAAAATGCAAGCTTTTACAGTATTATCTATTCCATATCAGCTTCAGCAATCTTTGAGTGAAAGTCTATTAATAGAAGCCATTAAAAATAGCATGAGTATTGAATTGATCTATCGGTGGGTTGAAATTTTGTTGGCAAACGGCAAAGGACAATGTGAAATGAATAAGCTCAGAAACTATTTGACGAACGAACGGCATGATTCATGCAGCATGTGCCTTCGACAAAATCGATAAAGCGACTCAATTGATCGATCTGCTGGACAGCTTTTGTAATGAACCGATTTTCTTTCTCTTATTTGCATGTAAGCGTGATAAGAAATAAAATGTGAGTGATGATCATAGTCCTGTTTGAGGTGTTATTTAATCCCTGGTATTTTTAATTTCGTTATTACAGCTTCGATTTCTGAGCGCATGTGATACTGGAAGCGATAGGCAGTCAATTCGTTGGATTTCACTCCATTATAAATTTCACTAAGGCTTGATAACACAACATCAGTATATTAATGAGCACACGAGAATTATATAGCAATGGAGTTTGTACGTGTTGAATAATGAAGGAGTGAAGGGGGATGTCGAATTATTGCAAAGCTTATAGTATAGCCAGACTTCGCCAATTTCCAAATTGGTCCGAAAGAAGCGAGAATGCGAGAAGAGAAGCAAAAGGCGAAAATGGCAAACAGGTTGAAATCCCCCGTGAATTAACTGATAGAGATTATCTTTATTTGCATGAAAGCCTGGTAGTTACTGATGGGATTTTTGAAGATCAAAATATTATATTTTCTGATATAACTCCTGAATGGAAAGAATTTTGCAAAGAAGTTTTGAAATTTGAAGTGCCTGATTTTGCATCTCAGCGTAAACAACAAAAGTGATGGCAATTTGTGGGGAAGGGGAGTAATGAACAGTTGCATTGATTGAGCTTTCATGAAGATTACTGGGATCTGCCCTATTAATGATAAACGACTGAAAGGTTGCTTTTTCAACGACATAATCAGCGATAAATCCGGCGTGCAAAAATCCATGTGCTAAAAAGTTTTAGCTTAATGGGTAAGAATTTTCCATTTTCAGAACCAATTATTTGCCAGGATTGCAGCAATTTTCAGTTATTCTTTCGTGCTAAATATAACCTAATTTTCCTTGATATTCAATTGAAAAGATTCTATATAAAAAAGTTATTTCCCTATCATTGTATAAAATTTCTAAAACTTTCTTGTTTTTTAAAATTTTTATCATTATATTTTTACCCATAAATTTTGAATGCCAAGTTTTTAGAGCATAGAATTGGAGGGTTTCATGTTTAGATTGCTTGTTACAATCATACTTTTGGCAACTCTGTTGACTTTTACTTCGAGTTGGAGCCAGGAAAAAGCAGAGGAAAAGATTGAGTTATCAAAAAAAACATTTGGGATAAATTTAGGCACTGGTTTTTTTCAGCATGTTAAGCTGAATCTGGCAAATTTTAATCAAGAAGTTTTAGCGACATCTGAAAATTTAGTGCCAATAAATTTTAAAGCCAATTTTAATTATTACTTTACTCCCAATTTGGCGGTCCGCTTTTCGTCGGGATATGGATTCTATCAGCAGACGATGAATAGCGAAACTGATTTTGATAAAATACATACCAACGATACAATAGAAAAACATGAAGCTAATTTTTTAGTCACGGGTTTTCCGGCCGAGGCAGCCTTGATTTTTCAATCCCCGATAGATGCCAGAGCCACGATGTTTTTTCATTTTGGTTTTGGAATCGGCTATTATGCCTACAATTATGAAGCCGCAGGGACTTTAAAAGAATTTGACCTCCAAACGAACCAACCGACGCTGAATGAGAAGTATAAGAATCCTGAAATGACTTTATCCGGGGGAGCACAATTTTTTATTTTAGGATTCGATGTGAACATCACACCGAGAATCGTCGCTACACTGGAATTCTCCAAAGCAGGCTGGAGCATGATGAGATTATCGCGTGATGTTGTGACGCAGGAGATTGAGGCCGGGGAAATCTCATACGAAACAAAATATGGCTATGAGCAGGAGGATTATACGGTAAAAAATGGCTTGGACGATGTTGCTGTGTCTGTGGGAATCTTCTGGCAGTTATGATGCAATGAGTTTTAACTTGAACGAAAATATCTTTTGCTTTCAATTTGACTTGCTAATAGTGGCTGATCCAGAACGAACGGCACGAACACAGTAGCAGTGATGGAATTGGCTATAGCTGCAAATACCCCCGTGAAAAAAAACTACCCATGCCCCGGAATCGTCTTCCTCTGCCAAATCGGCTGTCCAGATCCAGCTTTGCCGATCATCGAATAAAGGATCGATGTAGAGTCCGTTATTTTCCTCGCTTTCCATCAAGCTCATGGCTTCTTCCAGCGCTGGCAAACGCCAATCGCTATATCCAGCATAACTTGTTTTATTTAGTTCAGCGATCCAGTTTGTCGCTTGTTCAAAATCCATCAGGTCATTTGATCCGCTTTGTTGCCACAGCAAACCCGTTACTTCATCAAATATGAATTTATCGCTTTGAATTTCTTTAACCTGATATTGATGATGAAAACCTTTGCCGCCGGGATTCCGAAATGTTTCATAAAAGCCATGGGTGATGATGATTGAAGTAACATCAGCCTGAGACAGTTTTTTCGGCGTGCTTCTCAATAAAAACATGCCCGGGCTGATAACCTGCAAAATTTTTTTCAGACCATTGTGGTATTCGTTGTCAGGGAATAAATCTATATAGTGGATATCCTTTATTTTTAATGAAGATTCACAGTCATCCAGTCGCGCTGGAATCATAAAAATATCATCTTCGGAACATTGCTCCAGCATTTCAAAAGCGAGCTTCATCTCTTTTTGAATAAAGCCGCGTTTGGTAACGGAGTTTGAGGATAATAACAACAAATAAAATTGGCTTTGGTTAATGGCTTTTTCAATCGTAACTTTCCAGTTCTGTCCTGGCAGCAGGCTTTCAAAATCGATCCAGATATTCAGGCCAAATCGCTTCAGATCGCTAGATAACCTTTTAGCCATGCCAATATCTTCATGGGCATATGAGAGAAAGACCTTTGGTTTTGTTTCATTCATTTCAGATACCTTTTTCTAATGCGGAGCGAAATACCTTCAGACATTTCACCGCGACACATAAACAAAGTGTTCATGGATTTAAAGCAGCGAACAATCGATCCGCTCCGCCAGGCGCGCTGGATTTTCAAATAACCGCGATCCACCACGACCAAATCCGCCTGCCTCGATAGTTCAGCCACACCAATTTCAGGCGACTGATGTCGGATCACCATTTTGATATTTCTCTCCTGCAGGGCAGTTTGAACTTCTTTCAATCCTTCCAGCATAAAATAATAGTGCCGCTCATTCGCCTCGGGAAAATGATCCATGATTCCGAAACACACGACCAGCGGCTTGTTCAATTCATTCGCCTGCTGGATGGCGTACTCCAGCGCATGGTTGTATTCGGTTCGCTGGGAGGCTTGCATCCAGTAGAGGACAAATTTTCGATGATGCAAAGATTTTTGGTTCAGTATTTTTATTCGTTGTGGCTGGATCATGTTGTTTACTATTTTTATCTTTAAATTTTAAAATTCTTAATTTTTTAACCTGCACTCTTTCTTTCAAAAAAATCCCCTCACCTCGACATCCCTTATAATCAAATGACTCAAATAATCAAATTACTCTGAAGATGATTGTACAGAACGAACCGCACGCACATAGCTGGCGGCTTTGAAGTAGTTAGCAGCGCAATTACCAAAGTTGAAATCGACTTGCCACGCTTCCCGCAACTCGACTTGGAACAGATCAGATGTCCAAATCCACCATTGTTTTTTATTAAATACTGGATCAATGTACAGATCATTATTCTTTGCTTCTGGCTCCATCAAGCTCATGGCTTCCTCTAAAGTGGGCAGACGCCAATCATGAAAGCCGCCATAGCCACGCTGATTGAGCTTTTCTATCCAAACATTTGCATCTTCAAAAACCATATTTTCTTCGGAGCCACTTTTTTGCCACAGCAAGCCTGTAGCTTCATCAAATACAAGTTTATCGCCTCGTATTGTTTGAAGCTGGTATTGATGGCTAAAGCCTTTGCCGCCAGGGTTTCGCTCGCTTGCATAAAAACCATGAACAATTATTAATTCGTTGACTTCGGCTGGTGATAACTCTTTCGGCTCACTTCTCAATAAAAACATCCCCGGGCTCACCACCTGCAATATTTTCTTAAAGCCGTTTTGATATTCGCTGTCAGGAAATAAATCAATATAATGAATAGCGCTTATTTTCAATGACGGCGCACACTTATTCAATCGCATCGGAATCAGGTAAATATCATCTTCAGAACATTGCTCCAGCATTTCATAAGCAAGTCTCATCTCTTTCTGAATAAAGCCTCGCTTGGTGATGGAGTGAGAAGATAATAACAGCAAATAATACTGGCTTTGCTTGATGGTTTTTTCAATGGTAATTTTCCAGTTCTGTCCGGGCAACAGGCTTTCACAATCGATCCAGACATCCAATCCATACCGTTTTAGATCGGTGTAAAGCTTTTTCGCCATTTCTATATCTTCGAGTGCATAACTGAGAAAAATTTTCGGCTTTGCTTTTTTCATTTTGATTCCAAATTATAGTTTATTCCTACTAATGATGATCAGCTTGTGAATAAAATTTATGCAATTCAGCTTTTTTGAGTGTACATTATTAGTGCAATTGCTTCATAGACATAATTAAAATAAGGCGATGTATCAATGAAACTCCCAGTTCATTTGAAAATATGTTTCGGCTTCACAGTGGTTTTTATATCATTTTTTTTATTACCCTTAATTTTTGAAATCGTAAAAGAAGAACCAATGTATTTTGCATTTCCTTTAGTCTCTGCAATCACTAAAAATAATACTGAGAATTACTGGTCAATATTAATGATAATCCTGGGAGCATTTTATCTTATTATTTCTCTAATCCCGACAATCATCGCATTAGAAAAGAATCGCTCTGCTCTTGGCTTTTTTCTTTTATCAATTTTTGTAAATCCGGTAGCTGCAATAATTACTGTACTAATCATTAAGCCTGATAAAGATAATCATTTTTAAATCCACTGCAACACAGAGACGGAGTCCATCTCCTGTCGCTTTGTCAAACAAACTTCAACATCGCCTTTTGATAATTTTCAAAAAGCGGAATATCATTCTGGAGATAGGCATAAACCTGTTCCATATTGATTTTCACATAGACATGAGTGAGAAGATTCCTGAACCGGACCATTTTGGTCATCTGCTCAACATAATCTTCATTTTCAAGATAGCCGTAATCAAATAATATCTTGAAAATTTCAATATTCGTTTCGGGACGTTTCAAACCATGCGCTGAAATAATGTGATTTCCCAAATCGATGCAGCACTCGGTCGCAATCTGGAATCTTCGGCATACCGCATCTTGAATGGTTTGATTCGATAAAAATTCCTCCCACGAAACAAGCCGATGCCCTTTTAATAATTTAATACAATAATCCAATTCTTCTAAGTGCCTGAGCATGGTTGCTTTATTTAACTCCATGAATGCCCTCCTCGAAATATGTCCGCTTCAATCTTTTTAATGAGCTGCTATCATATTCATCTTTTATTTTTTTGAAGTCCCAATACCTCGCGCATGTTCGTATTTCAAAATCAATGCGCTGATTGTTGTCATTGTTACAGATAACTTTTCCAGTTCGAATAATCTCAAACTGCAAAGTCAGAGGTGCCTGATTCAAAACCAGCAGATCGATTTCATCGGTTTGCAAAATAGCCGTCAATTTCTTCCATATTGATAATTCCAATTGATTCATCTGCTCTAGTGGGAACTCATGATGAAAAAGCAGGGCCATATCGACATCGCTCATTTGATCCTGTTTGTCTCTCGCATAAGAGCCAAATAAATAAGCTGAAATTAACTGAGGTACCTGCGATAAATGATTGGTGATGTCAGGGATTTTCGCCGTGACATTTTTTTTGATTTTCGAAAATTTATACATGCGACACCCTTTTTATATTCCATCTGGCTACTACTTAAAATCCGGATTCAACACCCGCACATCCTGTTGCCGAACCGTGAAGCCAATCGAATCAAAATAGCTTAATAACGGTACGGCGTATTTCCGGCTGGAAGCGATCATCTCCCTGAAATCTCCCACAGTCAATTGCTGCTGATGATTGAAATGCGCTTTGATCAACTGCATCGCTTCTTCAACTCGCTTCTGATGAAATACGATGCCCTCTTCGGCTTTAATCAATACCTCTGTTTCAAATAAAATTTGAAGGATGGCTTCCGCATCTTTTCCGCTGATCCCGATCCGTTCAGCGATGTTGAAAATATTTGGCGTGGTGAATCCCGCATCGAAATAAATCTTAGCAATGCGATCCATCAATTTCTGCTGGCGTTCCGTGAGCTGCAATTGATGGCTTGCCAGCGCCACCCGATTATCTGACACGATTATTTTGCCATCCCGAACCAACTCCTCCAAAATTTTATTGAACAGCAAAACATCAACTGGCAGAGCAATCAGAACTTTTAGCTCAGTTTTTGAGATACCCAATCGGGTAGGATTTTTCTGATGAAATATCTCCAATGATTGACCGATACCCTCTTTTAACTGTGAATAATAAGTCTGGTGAAGAAAGTAATCCTGACCTTTTTCAGCATACTTGAAACACAGTTTTCGCTCCATTAATTGGCTTACCACTTGCGCAACCATATCTATTGGGAGCGAAGACTGCTGGGCAATCTGGTTAATCGTGATCCCCTGAAATTTTTGGTTCCGCAGCAGTTGCTCGATAATCTTTTCGGGATCACCGCTTTCCAGCGTGGCAATTTTGGTTACGACTTCTTCGGAAAAACGTTTGTGGCGACGAGGATTGACATCCAGTACCGCGCCGCCGCCGATCGTATAAACTGGGGAATAGCTTCGAACAACATAGCGATCACCGACATCGGGGGTCACTGGGCTTTCCAGTCGGAATTGAATGAAGGCAGATTCGCCAGGTTTGATTTCTTCTTTATCAAGAATACTGATCCGACCGATGGCTTCGCTGGTGCCAATATTCAATCGAATTCTGGATGTATTTTTTAAATTTTTGGCCGCGCTTTCCAGTAGATAGAATTTGCCATCAAAAAATCGAGTCGGCCGAAATGCGTCAGGAGCAGCCAGAACATCACCTCGGTGGACAGCGTCTTTTTCAATGCCCGCCAGATTAACCGCAGCCCGATCGCCAATCTTGACCAGCTTCACATTTTGTTCGTGAATCTGCAATCCCCGCACCCGAAGCTTCTGGCGCTGGGGCAATAGCTCCACCATCTGATCCGGTGCAAGCGTGCCCGAAAGCACGGTGCCAGCGACTACAGTTCCAAATCCCTTCATTATAAAAACCCGGTCTATCGGCAGGCGAAAAATGCCGCGATCCTGACGATCTTCGGCGCGAGTTAGCAGCTCGAAAATCATTCGCTTCAAATCATCGATGCCTCTGCCAGTCGCATTGGAAATTGGCACCACTGGCGCATTTTCAAGGAAGGTTCCTTTGACCATATCCTTCACATCTTCGATCACCAGCTCGACCCAATCGTCCTCAACCAGATCAATCTTGGAAATGACAATGATGCCCTGCTTGATCTGCAGCAATTTGAGAATATCGAGATGCTCCCGCGTTTGCGGCATCACGCCATCGTCGGCGGCGATGACGAAGAGCACGAGATCAAGTGTGCTCACACCGGCCACCATGTTCCGCACGAATCGTTCATGGCCGGGCACGTCGATAATGGTGATGTCGTCGCCCAGAAAAGCAAAGCCGAGGTCGATGGTCATGCCGCGGGCGATTTCCTCGGGCAGCCAGTCCGTATCCTTGCCAGTCAACTGTTTGACCAGCGAGGTTTTGCCATGATCGATATGTCCCGCTGTACCGATCACATAATGGCGCTTCAGCTTCGTCATGTGGCACATCCTTCTCTGGCAATAGTTGTCACGGCGTGAACGATAAAATCGATTTCATCTTCTCTGATGGTTCGCATATCGAAAACAATTTTATTGTTTACGATTCGAGCTACAATCGGCGGATCACTCAATCGAAGCCGCCTTGCCAGTCCTTCAGGAGTGCAACTTTTTAGCGTCATTAAAACCAGATAGGTTGGCAAAGACTCCGTTGCCAGCGAGCCGCCTCCGACTTCGGACAGACCTTTTTCGATACTCACCTCACCCATATCGCCGATGATGATGTCCAGCTTATTCTGTAAATTGATTGCCTGCTGTTCTAATTCCGCTTCGGCTCTCAACATAAATTTTAAAACTGGGTGCTGCTCGAACAATTTTTCCTTATCTAAAAATAATCGCAGGGTGGCTTCCAGAGCGGCGAAGGTCAGCTTGCCGCAGCGCAAGGCTCGCGCCAGTTGATTCTTTTTGATCTGATCGATGTATTTTTTCTTGCCGACAATGATGCCAGCCTGGGGACCGCCCAATAATTTATCTCCACTGAAAGTGACAACATCAGCGCCAGCTTTGATGCTTTCACTGACTACTGGTTCTTTGGGCAAACCATAGCGGCTGAGATCGAACAACATGCCGCTGCCCAAATCATGCATCACTGGAACATTATGCTTTCGCCCCAATTCGACCAAATTTTCCAATAATACATCGGAAACAAAGCCGATGATTTTATAATTGCTAGTATGAACTTTCAGCAGCAAACCCGTCGCCTCGTTGATCGCCTGTTCGTATTCCCAGAGCTCGGTCTGGTTGGTCGTTCCCACTTCCATCATTTTTGCCCCGCTCTTTTTCATGACGTCGGGAATCCGATACGAGCCGCCAATAGTGACCAGTTCACCTCGTGAGACGATAGCTTCTTTTTCAAAAGCCATGGTATTCAGTGTCAACAAAGTCGCCGCCGCATTATTATTCACCACGGCCGCGGCTTCGGCGCCAGTCAATTTGATCAACAAATCTTCCACCAGCTTATGCCGATCACCGCGCTTGCCAGAATCCAGCTCGATCTCTACCGAAGAAAATCCTTCGCTCACCTCGATCAATGCCTGCTGCGCTGATTTCGGCAATGGCGCACGCCCCAAGCCAGTGTGAAGAATGATGCCCGTCGCGTTGATCACTCGCCTGACATTTGGTTTTAAAGCGAATTTGATTCCCTCGCAGATTCGATAAATAACTTGCTCCTGATCAATCGCGAAAGTCGAAAGCTCGTTATCACTTAGCTGATTGATTTGAGAGCGATACTTATCCAGTTGTTCTCGAATTTGATCAACGATCAGCTCCCGTGGATATTCTTTTAATAGCGACTGAATTTCAGATGCCTGCAACAGCTTATCGACCTGGGGTAATTGGGCAAGAATTTTTTGAAGTCTTGTTCTACTTGTTGATTTCAACTAAACCTCCTTTTTAAAATTCAATATGCTTTTTTGCTTCATTGAAATGACATTTTAATTTTTTAATACTATTTTCCATTATTCCAGCCTTTCATCACTCCGAGATGGCAATCTCGCTTCCTGGCAAACTGGCAAGGTTGAAATATCTCGACTAAAATTCGTACTGCAATTATGTTACACAAAATTTTGGAAAATATCAATGAAAATTTTCTGGTACAATATTGTAATTGCAATTTCAACAATGAAATTCGAGGTGGTTGAGAAATTCTGGTAACTGGTGAGTTGCCTGTGGATTACCTTTTGTAAATCAAGCATTAAAATCAGAGTTAAAAAGATATTATTTGTGGCATGTAAATTGTAGAAGATGTTTTTGAAAATAAATTAGAAAAAATCCCCTTCATTTAGATTTCCACTTTTATGCAATGAAAATGAAACGGGACTGGAAAAGATGCCTTACGGACTGGATACGGAAATGGATCTGGCTAGGCATGAATGAAATGAGTGGGACTGATGAATAAATGAAATGAGATTGAAATATAACTTTATAAGATACTTGCTCATATCCCTCACAAAGCCGACATTGCCCCCTAGGGTGTCGGCTTTTTTTATTATTTGACAAATTTTAGAAATAAAAATTTCTATTGACTTTCTATCCGATTATAATTAAATTAGCCCTCGTTAAAATCAATAAAATAATCCATATTGAGTTTTCATTGACCCTATACATTGCGCCGATGGTTAAATACAGCATCCTGTCGTGCACCTCTAAATTTCATTCACTTTTTAACCTAACCCAGAAAAAATTATGAAAATTTACACCAAAATTTCTATCGGACTTTTGGCTGGAATTATCTTCGGTCTAATCCTGGGCGAAAAAGCCATCTGGATCGAGCCAGTGGGAAAAGCTTTTATCCGATTGATCACGATGGTCGTGGTACCGTTGGTGTTCGCCTCGCTGGCAGTCGGCACTGCCAGTCTTGGCAGCATCAAACGACTGGGACGAATCGGGGTGAAGACGATTGCCTATTATATTCTCACCACGGCTATTGCGGTCACCATCGGTTTATCGCTGGCGAATGCAATTCAACCAGGTTCAGGACTGGATGCGACAGTGAAAACCAAATTGTTGCAGGATTACCAGGAGAGCTCGAAAGATCAGTTGGCAAAAGCGATGGCCAATAAGCCGAAGGTGATCGAGGTATTGCTCCAGATCATCCCGACCAATCCGATTCGAGCGATGGCTGACGGCGATATGTTGGGATTGATTTTCTTCGCTCTGGCGCTGGGCATCGCGTTGACCTATTTGCCTTCTGCTCGCTCCCAGCCTGTGATCAGCTTTCTGGATGGGTTGAATGAAGCCATCATTCAATTGGTTCATCTCATCATGAAAGTGGCGCCTTATGGCGTCTTTGCCTTGATGGCTGCGGTGACGGGACGATTCGGTTATTCTATTTTGATTACGTTGATAAAATATGCATTGGTCGTATTAATCGGGTTGGCAATTCATTTGGGAGGAACCTATAGCCTATCACTGCGCTTGTTAGGTAGAATGAATCCCCTAAAATTTTTTAGAGGCATGCGTGATGCACAATTGGTTGCTTTTAGCACCAGTTCGAGCAATGCCGCATTGCCAGTGAACATGAAATGCTGCCAGGAAAATTTGGGCGTGCCCAAAGAGATCACCAGCTTTGTGCTGCCATTGGGCGCCACGATTAACATGGACGGAACGGCTCTGTATCAAGGCGTGGCAGCCGTTTTTATTGCTCAAGTGTACGGTCTTCCATTAACCATGATTGATCAATTGATAGTTGTGCTGACCGCGACCCTGGCTTCCGTCGGTGCGGCTGGTGTCCCTGGCGCTGGGATTGTTACTTTAACGCTGGTGCTGCAGACCATCGGCATTCCGCTGGAAGGCATCGCCCTGATCCTGGGCGTAGATCGAATTCTGGATATGTGCCGCACCGTCGTCAACATGACGGGCGATGCGACCTGCGCTGTATTTATTGCTCGAACGGAAAAAAAACATTTGTCAGAAGCGGAGCCATGAGTTATTGAGTAGGGACAATGCAACCTGCATCGACATCATAAAAAGTTATGAGCATTTTAAAAGAGCTTACTAGAATTAAAAAATACAAATATTTTAAAATTTCTATTTGCCAATTAGAATTTAATTTTGTATCTTTTCAGATTAAAAATTGAGAAAATTATTCGAGACGGAATACTAAATTGATAGAAAAAAAATTATCTCGAATATTTGAGGTCATTATAGAATCAAGACTTTAGTGATCTTGATTTTTTTCAGGCACAAAGTATTTTTATTGAGTATAGCTGAAAATTTGAGGTTCAACCCTGCCGATTAAAATCGAAATGTTTTCAACGGCACTTTTTATTTGAGACATGAAATAAGACAATTTTATTTTGCTGTTTTGAAAAATATAACTCCAATCAAACAGGAAAGGCACCTTTTATGGAGAATCAATTTATTGACTTGTCGAGCATGTGGATAGGTTTGGTAGCTGCTATTCTCGGTTTGGGATATGTTGGGTATCTTGCCCATCGCGTTTTAAAAAAAGATCCCGGCAGTGAAAAAATGATTTCGATCTCAAAATTAATTCAACAAGGGGCAATGGCATTTTTAAAACGAGAATATAGGTCAATCGCAATTTTTGTGCTGCTATTGGCTATCATCTTATTTTTCAGTGTTTCTAAGTTGACAGCATTTGCGTATGTGATTGGCGCAATTTGTTCTGTTCTGGCAGGTTTTATCGGCATGAAAATCGCTACTTCTGCTAATGCCAGAACAGCCCAGGCAGCTACTACATCAATTGGGAATGCTATCGATATTGCCTTCCCTGGCGGCTCGGTAATGGGCATGTCCGTTGTTTCGCTGGGGCTTTTTGGGATAGCAATTGTTTACTTGATATTCACTTGGATAGGTTCCATTCAGCAGCTTGATCAATTCCATGCTATTGTTGAAGCGACAAAATTGATTGCAGGCTTTTCTATGGGGGCATCTTCGGTGGCATTGTTTGCCCGAGTTGGCGGTGGAATCTACACTAAGGCAGCAGATGTGGGCGCAGACCTGGTCGGGAAGGTGGAAGCTGGAATCCCTGAGGATGATCCCCGAAATCCGGCTGTTATTGCCGATAACGTTGGCGATAATGTCGGTGATGTCGCTGGCATGGGAGCTGACCTTTATGAATCTTACGTTGGTGCAGTGATTTCAGCCTGTGTCATTGCGGCAGCGCCGAATCCTACAATTGATATCAAGGGGATTATGCTTTCGCTCTTAGTTGCAGCCTGGGGTATCATTGCCTCTATTGTTGGCGTTCAGTTTGTCATTTGGAACAGAAAAAAGAGTGACCCACAAAAAGCTCTGAATAATGGAATGATGATAAGCGCAATTCTATTAGCAGCCGGAGCATTTTTCCTTTGTCGCACCTGGTATGGAAATGTTGGATTTTTCTGGGCAGTACTTTCAGGTTTGGTGGCGGGATTGATTACTGGTTTTATAGCGCAATTTTACACTTCGGGCAAACGAGTTCAATTAATTGCAGAGTCAGCCAGGACGGGTCCAGCAACGGCAATTATTCAGGGAATGGCAACAGCCATGAAATCCACCGTTATACCGCTGATCGCAATCGCCATCGCTACAATCGTCGCTTACGCCACTGCCGGAATTTTTGGTATTGCCCTGTCAGCCATTGGAATGTTGGCTCTGACAGGAATGACCGTCGCTGTAGATGCTTATGGACCGATCGCTGATAATGCTGCCGGCATTGCTGAAATGGCGCATTTAGGGATGGAAGCCCGGCAACGTTGTGAAAAGCTTGACGCTGTTGGTAATACAACAGCAGCGGTTGCCAAAGGCTTTGCCATCGGCTCGGCGGCGTTGACCGCTCTGGCGTTGTTCACTGCCTATTCACAAACGATCGGGCTTTCCATAATTGACGCCTTAAAATCGACCGTGGTCGCCGGTATGTTTATCGGTGGGATCGTGCCTTTCATTTTCTGTTCCGATACTATGCAGGCTGTTGGTCGGGCAGCATTCAATGTCGTCAATGAAGTCCGACGCCAATGGAAGGAGATCCCGGGATTATTAGAAGGTACTGCGACGCCAGACTCTGCCAGGATCGTGGATATCACAACAAAAGGAGCATTACGAGAGATGATAGTGCCTGGCGTGCTGGCGATTATTCTGCCGATTTTCATTGGAATCCTGCTCGGCAAAGAGGCGCTTGGCGGATTCCTCATTGGCTCGTTAATTACCGGGGTTCCCCTGGCGATCTTTTTGGCGAATGCTGGCGGCGCCTGGGATAATGCTAAAAAATATGTTGAAGAAGGCAACTTCGGCGGGAAAGGTTCGGACGTCCACAAAGCCACCGTCATTGGCGATACGGTTGGCGATCCTTTCAAAGACACTGCTGGACCTTCGTTGAATATTTTGCTGAAGCTTATGGCGGTAGTATCGCTGGTGTTTGCTATCTTGATTGACAAATTACACGTCTGGCTTGTGAATCTACTGAGCTTTCTGAAGTAGGCTATTTGTCTATTGGCATAACTCGAAAGGTATTTAAAAAATATAGATAACCGAAAATCCCACAGAAATAGAAAGAATGGAAATTCATTTCTGTGGGATTTCAATTCAGTGGAGCGATTGTTTTGCTTGTTGATACTTGTTTGTTTAATATGAGAGTTTTAAAAATACTCGTATTTAAAAAATTTTCCTTTGCCAATCAAGATTTAATTTAGTATCTTTGCAGCTCAGAAATCAAAAAAGGGAATGCGGGGTATTAGATTATTGAGTTTCTGAACAGAGCAATACTCCAAAACTCTCTCACTCCATAAGCTTTTCCGGCTACTTAAATAAGTCAATTCTATTATAGGCTTAAATTCAGAATTCTTTGGATAAAATTTCAGAGCTTGAATATGAGAACGATGAGTTAATTAAAAAATTGTTTGGACTGAACAAGGATTGAGATGAAAAAAGCGGAGACACAGCATTCTAAATTACAGCTCCTTCGCGTGCTTGGCCCAGTGGAAACCACTACCATTCTGGTAGGATCGGTCGTCGGTTCCGGCATTTTTTTAGTGCCTAACACGATCGCGGCTCAGGTCGGCAGCTTTGGATTGATTATCGCGGTCTGGCTGGTGTCGGGATTACTGACGCTGTTTGGCGCGCTCTCTTATGCTGAACTGGGGGGAATGATTCCTCATGCTGGCGGACAATACGCCTATCTGCGCGAAGCGTATGGCAAATTCCCGGCTTTCCTGTTCGGGTGGACTGAATTTTTGGTGATCAAAGCTGGCTCAATTGCAGCGGTGGCAGTAGCATTCGCGCTCTATCTCGGCTATTTCATCCCCGAATCGTTCCAGCCAATATTTCACCAGACCGTGACTTTGAATTTAGGATTTGCTTTTACCATCGAAGACATAGGCGTAAAATTAGTAGCTATCGCCTGTATTATCTTGCTCACGGCGGTCAATTATCTGGGTGTCAAATTAGGCGCCTGGGTGCAGAACATCTTTACATTTCTAAAAGTCGCGGCGCTGGCTGGATTGATCGTATTGACGTTCATTGCCGGTCATTCAGCACCAAACGCTTTCAAGCCCCTTTTCCCTGATCACTTCTCTTTCAATCTGCTCAGTGCGTTCGGGGTGGCGATGGTCGCAGCACTCTGGGCGTATGATGGCTGGAACAATACCACTTACGTCGCGGCCGAGGTTCGAGAGCCGCAAAAGAATATCCCGCTGGCGCTGTTCGTGGGCACGAGCTTGGTCGTTATTATTTATCTGGCAGCTAATTGGGCGTATGCCTATGTCCTGCCTATTGCTGCGATATCAGGATCGACCCTGGTAGCAGCCGATGCTATGAAAACATTTCTCGGTCCCATCGGCGGCGCTTTGATCTCTGCCGCGGTGATGATCTCGACCTTTGGCACCGTCAACGGCATGATTCTCTCCGGTCCCCGCGTGACCTATGCGATGGCTCAGGATAAGATTTTTTTTAACAGCATGGGTTTGGTGCATTCTCGTTTTCGTACACCCCATATTTCCTTGGTGGTGCAGGGCGTCTGGTCAGCGCTGCTCACGTTGTCGGGACGGTTCGATCAGCTATTTACTTATGTCGTTTTTGCAGCGTGGCTATTCTATGCCCTGACTACCAGCGGTGTCTTCGTGTTACGAAAAAAATGGCCAGATGTAGAACGCCCCTACAAAACCTGGGGCTATCCCTGGATTCCAATTCTATTTATTTTGGTTTCGATATTGTTTGTCATAAACACGCTAATTACGGATCCGCGAGACTCCTTATTCGGCTTAATCATTGTGGCATTGGGAGTGCCGGTGTATGTATATTGGAATTTCAAATCGAGGGAGGACTGACAGTTTATGGACGACCTTTCTAAATCTCATTCGCGCGAACTCTGGGCTTCTCGAATCGGACTCATTTTAGCTATGGCGGGTAATGCCATCGGATTGGGAAATTTCCTTCGCTTTCCGGTGCAGGCTGCCAAAAACGGCGGCGGCGCTTTTATGATTCCCTATTTTATCGCCCTTCTTTTATTAGGCATTCCGCTGATGTGGGTGGAATGGTCCATTGGTCGTCGTGGCGGACAATTTCGCTATGGCTCGGCCGCTGGCGCTTTCGGTGCGCTGGCTAAATCCCGTCGCGGTTCCATATTTGCCAACTATCTGGGCGCGCTGGGCATTGCTATTCCCATCGCCTTTGCCATTTATTATAATTATATTGAATCATGGACCCTGGCATTTAGCTCTTTTTCAATTACGGGCAAATATTTCGGCATCCTGGATCGAACCAGTATGCTGAACTTTTTGCAAAGCTTTCAGGGGATAGCTACCAGTTCGCACTTCTCTGGAATCACAGGTGAAGCCTTTGTTCTCCCCTATGTCGCTTTGATCTTTTTTTTTATTACCATTGGAATAAATGTTTGGGTTCTCTCGCGTGGTGTTGCCGAAGGTATCGAGCGACTGGCTAAAATTGCTATGCCCACGTTGTTCATCTTTGCCATCATTTTAGTCATTCGAGTTTTCACCCTCGGCACGCCCGATCCCGCCCAGCCAGACAGTAGCGTGATGAATGGCTTCGGCTATTTATGGAATCCCGACTTCAGCCAGATCACCAAGGCCAGGCCCTGGTTGGCTGCCGCCGGGCAAATCTTCTTTACATTGAGTATTGGCACTGGCTCGATTCTCACCTACGCTAGCTACATGAAACGTCGCGATGATATTGCATTGACTGGCTTGAGCACTTCTGTGACCAATGAATTTGCGGAAGTGGTTCTGGGCGGATCAATTGCAATTCCTGTTGCAGTGGCGTTTTTTGGCTTGACTGAAACCAGAGCAATTGCTGATGGAGGAGCGTTTAATCTGGGCTTCGCCGCCATGCCAATTATTTTTCAAAAGCTACCACTCGGCCAGGTCTTTGGATCGATGTGGTTCATCCTGCTGTTCTTTGCTGGCATCACCTCGTCGGTAGCTCTCTGCTCGCCGGCCATGGCTTTTTTGCAGGATCAACTAAAAATGAGCAGACGAAAAGCTGCGCTATCCGTTGGTGCGGTGTTGACGCTGTGTGGCCTCCCGGTCGTCATGTTTCTCGGTCATGGTTTTCTGGATGAGATGGATTTCTGGGCTGGCACGTTCGGCCTGGTGGTCTTTGCCATGATCGAAGTGATTCTGTTTGCCTGGATTTTCGGCATGAAGCGGGCCTGGGCTGAAATGAATGCCGGGGCGGATATTCGCATTCCTAAAATTTTCAAATTCATTATTCGATTTATCACGCCAGTTTATCTCATCGGCTTGTTGATATTCTGGGGTGTGCAGGATGGTATCCCAATTTTGTTAATGAAAGGAAAAGACGCAGCGCACATTCCATACTTGTGGGGAGCGCGCTTTATGATGCTTGGCTTGATTGTTGTGTGTATCATATTAATAGCTTATGCTTATAAAAGAGGCACGATTCGTCATGAAACAGCAGCGGAGTGAGGCAGGAAAAGTAGCTCTAAGTCGATGACACAACTTGTAGGCTCATTATACAAATCATTTTATTAAATGGAGACAAAAAACATGACAACTGGTTTGAATCTTGGTGGCTGGATTTTTCTTATCACTGCCTGGGGATCAATCCTATTTTTTACATTTTTTTGCTTTTATAAAGTGTTATTTAGCAAATCAAAAAAAGCAAAGTCAGAATAATCAATCAATGAGGTGAAATATTATCAAATCAATTTTAAAACATTTGCGCACCGTATTCCTGACCGGCCTTTTAGTGACGGTACCTATCATTGCCACCATTTTGGCGTTAAAATTTCTGTTCAAGTCGATCGATGGTCTGGTGGGTTCACTCCCGGAGCGATTATTTGGCTATCATGTACCAGGAATTGGGGTACTGGTGACGATTCTGGTGGTGTTAATCATGGGATTATTAGCAAGCAATTATTTCGGTAAGAAAATTATTGCAATTGGTGATAAGTTCTTCGCCAGAATTCCGCTCGTCAATATCGTCTATTCGGCTGCTAAAGAGTTCATGCAGGCGGTAGCGCTGCCCAGCCGCATGACTTTCAAAGAAGTGGTACTTGTCGAATATCCGAGCAAAGGTCGATTTGCTTATGGTTTTGTGACCAGCCGAATAGAACGCCGCAAATCTGAGGATTCGGAACGATTGGTGAATGTTTTTATTCCCACAACGCCAGTGGTCACGACTGGATTTCTGATTGCTTTTCCAGAGAGCGAAGTGATACCGATAAATATCTCTATTGAAAAAGCGATTAAGCTGGTGATGTCCGGAGGCATTGTCACACCAAAGTCATTTACAGAGGTCGCGCCCAAGGCTAATGCTAAAAATTCTTCATCTCCGTAAAAATTTTAACCGGGATGCGTCAGAATCGAAAAAATAAATCCTGCACACTGAATTGAACGGATTCAGAATGGAACTCTTCTGGTTTTCCGCAGGAGTTGTACGTGCCAAAGGCAGATGCGCCGGGGTGAATTTCAGTGACTTGAATTTTTGGGGGATTCTGGCTTCTTCAAGTGAAGCGCTATCAAATTTAATCAGGAATTGGATTTGTTTATGAAAAAAGTTATCTTGATTGTTAATATTTTCATTTTGCTGCTTATTTATCAATCTGGAATTAGTGCAACGATAAAACATACTTATCATTTTTCCTCACCAGTGATTCGCCAGCAACCGAATGGGATGAGCCTGCTTTATTTTCCTGGATGCTATCAGGCTGGCAAGATAGGTGAGCCAACGCTGCCAGTTCATTCGATTGCTCTGCTATTGCCGCCGGGACAGTCTGTTGATAATTTGAAGCTCAATTTTAAGGGCAAAAAGAAGCTGGCTCAATCGCTGAGCTTGTCATCGAAGCAACCGCCCCGAACATCCATAGATTCTTTTTCAAATCAGTATATAAATCAACAGATCTACGGCAGCGCCGAGGTGTACTCTGGTTTTACGCCGGAAGCTCAAACCCATTTTTTCTATGGCCATGCGATTGCCCTGGCTTGTTTCAGTCCGATCGAGTACATTCCTGCCGAAGGAACGATCTTTTATTATTCAGAAGTCGAAGTTGAAATAACGACCCAACCTGATGTCAGGGCGATGGAAGCACAGCAGAATTATCGCTCGTCCCAAAACGTCGTTCAAAGACTGAGGGAAATAGTCGATAACTTCGAGCAGATGATTGGCGCCTATCCGTATCAAACCAGTGAATCGAATTATGATTATTTGATTATAACGATCGATGACTTCGTTGATGATTATCAGCCGCTGGCTCAATTCTATAATAAGCGAGGCATAAAAACCCGGATCGCTACTGTGGCAGAAATCTATCAGGCAGCTTCAGGAAATGATGAACCGGAAAAAATCAGAAATTACATTATCGCTGAAGCTCAACAAAATGGCATCTCGTATGTATTGCTGGCTGGCGATGCTGATAATAGTCAATTCGGCGAAATGCAGGTCCCGATTCGAGGCTTTTATTGCAAAGTTATATCGGGCGTTTGGCCCGAAGAGGATAAAAATATTCCATCCGATTTATATTATGCTGCCCTGGATGGCAATTGGAACACCGACGGTGATGATCTCTGGGGCGAGCCGAGCGAGGATGATTTGTTGCCGGAATTAGCTGTTGGTCGGATTTGCGCAGACAAAAGCAGTGAAATCAGCGCCATATTGAATAAAATATTTTCTTATCAATCCAATCCGGTCATTGAAGATGCCACGAAGATGCTTATGATTGGCGAGAAGCTGTGGGATGACCCACTGTCTTATGGCGCTGATTATCTGAACTTATTAATCGGCAATCGAAACGATAATGGGTATGCCACGGTGGGGATGCCTGCTGATTTAAATTTCATCTATTTGTATGAAAATCTCACTGGAACGATAGTTTCAGAAGATGTAATTCAAAACACAAATAATGGCTGCAACATCATCCATCACGATGGGCATTCTTCAGAAAGCTCGAATATGCGCATGGCTCGATCGGATATTACGAACGAAAATTTTATCAACGTTGATGGAATTAAGCATTTGAATCCCATCATCTATTCCCATGGTTGCTTGTCTGGCGCAGTTGATAAGGCCAGCTATAGCGGGCAGGATTGCATCGCTGAAATGATGCTGGGAATCGATAATTTTGCATCAGCTTATATTGGCAATTCTCGCTACGGCTGGTTTAATGAAGGTCAAACCGAAGGGCCCAGTCTGCACCTGCATCGGGAGTTTATCAATGCGCTGTATGGGGATAGCGTGGTCGCTATTGGAGCCGCTCATACCCTGTCCCGCATCCGAACCGCTCCATTCGTCACGGCTCCAGATCAATGGGAGCCGGGTGCGCTACGATGGTGTTTCT
>JAEAME010000895.1_pt1 | contig 25018 bp, 26 predicted proteins | sample 8958731 | NCBI WGS metagenome assembly JAEAME01 (sample SAMN16933194, study PRJNA681113) | bioreactor sludge metagenome | isolation source: anerobic bioreactor sludge (Control) | place: India:Bengaluru | collected 2018-10-24 | reverse complement strand
CAACGTGTTTATTGTTGATTTTACAATGTTGTGTTTATATTTTCCTGTCGTTTTATTTTTATCCATGCCTTTACGGTCTTCTAATTACTTGTTTCTGTACATCGAAATTAATTCTCTCAAACACTAGATTATTTATATAAAATAATTTTTGATAATTTGTATTAAATATTATATAATTGCTATAGAAAATATTTTTATTATTTCATATAAGAGAGGGACTTAACATGAGAAATGAAAAAATAATTATTAAACGTTCTTTTAAATTACCGCGTATTTTGATAAAGCTATTAAGCTGTTTATTAATTATATCATCAATAATACTAATTATTGCAATTAAAACAAAACTTACAAAGCCCTTAGCTCATATAAAGCCAGATTATGATAAAGTATCTATAGTTAAAACATTAAAAAAAGAAATACTTAGTGAAGAGGATTATAAAGAAATCTTCTATCAAACTGGATTAGGAGCAAGTGCTGTTGATGCAATACTTGCTGATAAAGACCATGGTATTGAGAAAATTCTTAATTTTCAAGAAAATCTATTTAAAGATGTGAATATAAACTACCTTAAAATAACTCCAATTACCTATCAAGAAAGTATTGTTGATGAAGAGGGAAATTTAATGTATGGAACAGATTTTGCTCCTTATGAAAACGGATATATTTTAATTACAAGAGCTACATATTCAGCTGGATGGAGACATGGGCATGCAGCTATTATAACTGATTCAGAATATGGAAATGTTTTAGAAGCTGCAGTGTTGGGTGCAGATTCACAAATTGCAAGCATAGAAAGTTGGAAGTATTATCCAAATTTTATTATCTTAAAATTAAAAAATGTAGATCAAGACAAACTCGATGAAATTGCTGAGTTTGCAGTTAAGTCTCTATATAAAGTACCATATAAATTAACAGTTGGTATTTTTAGCTCTAAGTATAAGGATGGAATAGATCCAAGTGGAACTCACTGTTCTCATTTAGTTTGGTATCCCTTTAAAAAATATGGTTATGATTTAGATTCTAATGGTGGCTTAATAATCACCCCTAAAGATATTGCAAACAGCCCTTATCTCGAAGTGGTTCAAGTATATGGATTTAATCCAAAAGAATTATGGAAATAACATTTAAAAAAATTATAAAGCATTAATATTTAATAAAAAAACAGGAGATATCTCCTGTTTTAATTATTTTTCATCTTCAGTAGTATCTGTTGAAGCTATTTCTTCAACAACTTCATCATTTACCTTTACTTCTTTACCTTTTTTCTCAACACTACCTATAGCCCATTTAGACAAAGTAATTCTTTGCTTTGCATTATTTAGCTCTAATACCATAGTGTCATCACCAATCTTAATGATTTTTCCATGAATTCCTCCAATTGTTATGATATCATCGCCAACAGTTGCACTGTCTCTCATTTGTTTTACTTCTTTGTCTTTCTTTCTCTGAGGTTTGATAATTACGAAATAGAAAACAGCGAACATAGCAACAATCATTATTATGCTTGCATATGGTGATGCTGTAGTTGCAGTAGCTGCTGCTAAACTAAACATATTAAAATTATACATGGTATTTTTCTCCTCCTGTTTATTGTAGAGTTTTCTCTACTTATAACCATATTTGGAATAGAACTCTTTTTTATATTCCAAAAAATAATTTTCTCTAATACTCATTCTAATATTTTTCATGAGATTAATCAAGAAAAATAAATTATGAATTGTAGCTAACCTAGCTCCTAAAATCTCATTTTCTTTGAAAAGATGCCTAATATAAGCTTTTGAATAATTTTTACAAGTATAGCAATTACACTCTTTATCTATTGGTGAAAAATCATGGGTGTATTTGGCATTTTTTATAGTTACCTGCCCTGAGCTTGTCATGAATGCACCATTTCTAGCCATTCTTGTAGGCATAACGCAGTCAGCCATATCTATACCACTCTCAACAGCCTCAAACAAATAGTCTGGACTTCCTACTCCCATTAGATATCTTGGTTTATTATCTGGTAATTGTTCAACAGTATGGTCTAAAAGCTCAATCATTAAATCTTTAGGTTCTCCAACGCTTAATCCTCCTACAGCATATCCTGGAAAATCAAGTTCAACTAACTGATTTACACTTTCAGTTCTTAAATCCTTATACATTCCACCTTGAACTATCCCAAAAAGTGCTTGATTTTCAGTGTTTTTATGAAAATCCTTACATCTTTTTGCCCATCTTGTAGTCCTTTCCATAGATGCTTTAGTATAATCGTAAGTTGCAGGATAAGGAACACATTCATCAAATGCCATCATTATATCAGAACCAAGGCAATTTTGTATCTCCATTGATTTTTCTGGGCTTATAAAGTGTTTTGATCCATCAACATGTGATCTAAACTCCACTCCATCCTCTGAAATTTTTCTTAGATTACCTAAGCTAAAAACTTGAAAACCTCCACTATCAGTTAATATTGGTCTATCCCAATTCATAAAGCTATGTAATCCACCTGCTTCTTTTACAAGCTCATGTCCAGGTCTTAAGTATAAATGATATGTATTGCTTAGTATGATTTGCGCTTCAATGTCTTTTAATTCCTCGGGGGTCATTGCCTTAACTGTAGCCTTTGTTCCAACCGGCATGAAAATCGGCGTTTCTATATCTCCATGATTAGTATGAATTTTTCCTAGCCTAGCCTTACATTCATCAGATTTTTTTATTAATTCGAATTTAAACATTAATTATATTCCTTTCATATTTCCTTTACATTATTGTAAAAGAAATCAATTGAATTTTGCATAGTTATTTACGCTAAGCATCATATTATAAGCATTGCATCACCAAAGCTAAAGAATCTGTATTTTTGCTTAACAGCTTCTTCATATGCATTCATTGTACTTTCTTTGCCTGCAAGAGTACTCACTAACATAATTAGAGTAGATTCAGGTAAATGGAAATTTGTAATTAATCCATCTATTAATTTAAATTTATAACCTGGATAAATAAAAATATCTGTCCATCCACTAGAAGCTCTAACAATTCCATTTTGATCACTTATAGTTTCAAGTGTCCTTGTCGAAGTTGTACCTACTGCTATTACTCTTTTCCCTGCAAGCTTAGTAGCGTTAATTTTATTTGCTTCCTCTTCGCTTAAGTCATAATATTCTGAATGCATTACATGCTCTGATATATACTCAGCTTTAACTGGTCTAAAGGTTCCTAAACCAACGTGAAGGGTCAATCTTGCAATATTAACACCCTTAGCCTGTAATTTTTCAATTATATCATTTGTAAAATGAAGTCCCGCTGTTGGTGCAGCAGAAGAACCCACATGCTTAGCATATACTGTCTGATACCTGTTCTTGTCCTCTAGTTTTTCATGAATATAAGGTGGTAAAGGCATCTCTCCAAGTTCATCTAATATTTCTTCAAATATTCCTTCAAACTTAAATTCTATAATCCTATTACCAGATTCGAGAACATCAGTAATTTTTCCTTCAAGTAATCCTTCCTTAAATACAAGTTCTGTATTTTCCTTTGCTCTCTTACCTGGCTTTACAAGAGTCTCCCATTTCTTATCATCAATACGTTTTAATAAAAGAAGCTCAACAATCGATTTAGAGCCTTTTTTCGTTCCAAATAATCTTGCTGGTAATACCTTTGTTTCATTAATCACTATACAATCACCTGAATTCAAATAATCAACAATATCATAAAAATGCTTATGAGTTATGCTACCATCTAACTTATCCAATATCATAAGTCTTGAATTTGTCCTATCTTTTAAAGGAGACTGTGCTATCAGCTCTTCTGGTAAATCGTATTTAAAATCACTTGTTTTAAGTTCTGTTTTTATCATCTAATCTCTACTCCAGTATAATAATGCTTAATAATTTCCTCATATGTGTATCCTTGGTCTGCCATTTTCTTAGCTCCATACTGACTCAATCCTATCCCATGTCCATTACCTTTTCCATCAAAATAATAAGCTGTAGGAACAGTAGAAAGCTTTGATGTTCCTGTTGAGGATATTAAATTTAAAGAGCTATTATTAATATTAGACACTCCTGATGCAGATATAATATATTTATCATTTAACGAAACTCTCATATCATCAGGATTTGGCTTTTCTGTATTTGAAGTATTTTCTTCACTTTGATTAGAATCACCACCATTTGTATCTAAGATGCTATCATCTGAAGTGTTTGACGAGCTATCGAGTACTGAATCTCCACCACTAGAACCCTGTTCAGCTACAAAGCTGTTTTCACTTATTAAATAAACATCACTGTCACTAGTTAAACTAAACCAAGTACTTGGTAGTATTCTATATCCAAAGGTTGCAGTTATATTAGATTTTTTAAGTATAATATCCCCTACATCTGTTGATATTATACATTGAATAACTCTTCCGTTTTCTGATACATCTGTAATCACAATATTATAAACATCAGTTACGCTTGGTTTAATTTCCTTTGCACTCTTTATAGCATCCTCCTTTGTAACTGTTCTTTTCCAAGTTGAGAGAGGAGTGTCTAATGAAAATGAATCTTCTACAGCTTTCAAATATGGAACAGCTGTGACCCAAATATTTTCTGAATTCTCTGTTTTTCCTCCACTTGTTGAATGGAAATATGCAGTTATGACTTTCCCATCATAATAAATCATTTTGCCATCAGTACTATCAACAATAGCGTTTGTTATAGGGTTTTCAGCAGAGTATCCACCATATACCTGATCATTTTGATTGTCTTCAACATCATAACCAAGCTTTGCATTAGGTTTAAGACTTGCTACCGCATAGGATCTAGCCGCTAACGCCTGAGCCTTTATTGCTTCTTCTGGCCAAGTTGGGAAAATCTCTCTTGGCAATACACCGTATAAATAATATTTTAAATTAACCTTATTAATTGAAAGCAACCTTCCATCATTAAGACTAAAAGCTGCTTCTCCCTTGTATACCTTTCCATCTATCTTAATAGAATTATAATTAAAATCACTATTAAAGCTACTAAAATATACGCTATAATTATTTGCATACATTAATACAATTTTGTGATTAGAATTTAATACAAGTACAAATTTATTCAAACCATTTTCAACTTCTGAAATAATCCCATTTGAATTCAACTTATCTCTAAGGTTAACTGCTTCTGTTTCAGTTACATAATTTCCAGCATAAACATTAAAGCTTGTACCATTGTAAAACGGATAAAAAGCAATCGAGTAATCTGTTGTTAGTTTATCCGCTACAGCTAAAGCTTCATTATAGCTTGCATAATCTTTGTTTAATAATTTTATATGATATGGTCCAAATAAAGCTTCTGCACTTCCTGCATTTTGAACTATATAATTATTGCTATAATATGTGTCTAAAAAAATATTTAATTTTTGGTCTAAAACTGCTATAGGAGTTTCTTTGCTTACAAGAATATTAAATAAATTTATATTTCCGTATCCTTCTAAAACTACCTGTTCATTTGTTTGTCTTGGATCTCTTATTCTAACTCTAATTTCAATATCAGAATCAGTAATAGAAGCATAGCTCGTAGCTACGAGCATCATTGTGAATATAATAAAAAACAAAAGTATTTTATTTAATTTAATTCTCATAATCTAGTCACCTTTCCATTATTCACAGTAATTGTTTCATCTAAAGTCAAGTATATTTAATATCAAATTTCTATTTGAGATTTATCCATTTTTCTATTTAAATGTCTATAAGCATTTTCAGTTACTACACGTCCACGTGGAGTTCTACTTAAAAAACCAATCTGCATTAAGTATGGCTCATAGACATCCTCTATCGTTCCTCTTTCCTCACCTATAGAGGCTGCCAGAGTATCTACTCCAACAGGTCCACCCTTGTAAAAATCTATAATTGTATTAAGAATTCTTCTGTCAAGTTTATCTAAACCTAATGCATCTATTTCTAGCATTAACAAGGCTTTATCTGCTGTATCAATATCAATTACACCCTTACCCTTTACAATAGCATAATCTCTAACACGTTTCAGTAGTCTATTGGCTATTCTTGGCGTTCCCCTTGAACGTCTAGCAATTTCTTCTGCTCCAGCATTATCTATCTCAACTCCAATAATTCCTGCTGATCTTAAAATAATCTGCTTTAAATCCTCTGTTTTATAATAATCAAGATTGCACATTACTCCAAATCTGTCTCTAAGAGGTGAAGTTAATAGTCCTGCTCTTGTTGTTGCACCAATTAATGTAAACTTAGCTAAATCAAGCCTAATTGATCGTGCAGAGGGTCCTTTTCCTATAATAATGTCAAGTGCATAATCCTCCATCGCTGGATACATTACTTCCTCAACGCTTTTATTCAATCTATGGATTTCATCTATAAATAAAACATCATTTTCATTTAGATTAGTTAGTATTGCTGCTAAATCTCCTGGTCTTTCAATAGCAGGTCCTGAAGTAATTCTTATATTAACACCCATTTCATTAGATATAATATTTGCCATTGTAGTTTTTCCAAGGCCTGGAGGTCCAGATAAAAGAACATGATCTAAGGGTTCATTTCTCATCTTGGCAGACTCTATAAAAATATTCATTTTTTCTTTGAGCTTGTCCTGACCAATATACTGTGCAAGTTTCTGTGGTCTAAGGCTTAATTCAAGATCTTCTTCACCAGAATTTATAGTTGAAACTATAATATCATTTTCTCTGTCAAGCTTTTCCATTATAAACTACCCCCTTTTATTATCTGTTAAGCTTTTTTAAAGCTTCTTTTATAATTTGGTTTTCAGTTTTTCCAATTAAATCAATGCCCTCAAGAGCTTTCTTTGCTTCAGCTTGATTAAAGCCTAAGCTCATAAGAACTTCTGTTATATCATCAGTATCATTATGAGAGTCAGTTGCTACAGTCAATAAATCATTTACATTTAATGTGTCTAGCTCTTCAAGTTTTCCAATCTTATCCTTTAAGTCTAAAATTATTTTACTTGCTGTTTTCTTGCCAACACCCGGTACCTTTGACATGGCAACAACATCATCTTTTAGAATAAAAAGCTTAATACTATTTGTTTCATATGTTGATAATATGGCAAGTCCAGCTTTAGGTCCAATACCATTTACTGATAAAAGCTTTTTAAACATATCCAACTCATCCATTGTTGAAAAACCATACAATGCAATTAAGTCTTCTCTAACATACATATAAGTAAATACAGAGGATTTATCACCCTCTGACAAATTCTTTAAGGTATTAAAGGAAGTATTGATATAATAACCTATCCCGTTGTTTTCAATGACTAAATAATCGATTCCTTTTTTTGCAATTTCACCTTTAATATAACTAATCATGCTTATACTCATGTATCAAATATATAATTTGATATCTACTTTCTAATTTATTATTTATAATTAAACTAATATCCAATAATTCTAAAATCCTCACAAAATTTTAAAGAATGCGCATGACAGATAGCTACAGCTAGTCCATCAGCAGCATCATCTGGCTTTGGTATTTTTTCTAAGCCTAATATAAGCTTGACCATCTCTTGAACCTGCTTTTTTTCAGCTCTACCATAACCAACAATCCCTTGCTTTATCTGTAAAGGAGTATATTCATATAAAGGTATTTCCTTCATTTGACCTGCTAACAAATGAACGCCTCTTGCTTCTCCAATAGCTATTGCTGTTTTAGCGTTTTTATTATAAAACAACTCCTCAATAGCGATAGCATCCGGCTTAAACTTATCAATCATCTCAATATATGACTCATAAATATGCCTAAGTCTTTGTGGAAAAGGCATTGAAGGTTCACTTGTAACAGCACCATATTCTATCATTTTGAACTTATTACCCAGATACTCTAAAACTCCGTAACCAGAGATTGCAAGTCCTGGGTCCATTCCCAAAATAATCATTATTCTTCGTCTTCTTCTTCTGGCATATCCCAGTTATGGAACACTTCCTGAACGTCGTCATTATCATCTAAAGCATCAATTAGCTTATCAAGATTTTTTAAATTTTCTTCACCCTCTACTGTTACATAGTTTTGTGGTAAATATGCTATTTCACCCTTAGCATCTGTATATCCAGCTTGTTTTAAAGCATTTAATACAGTCATGAAGTTTTCTGGTGAAGTGGATATTTCATAAACTTCATCTACCTCAAAATCATCTGCTCCAGCATCAAGTGCAGCCATCATTAGTTCTTCTTCATTAATAGAATCTGATAATTCAATTGATATAATACCTTTTCTGTCAAATAAATAGCCAACACAGCCTGTAGAACCAAGATTTCCACCAAATTTAGAAAAATAGTGTCTTACATCAGCTGCGGTTCTGTTCTTATTATTAGTTAAGCACTGAACCATAAATGCTGTTCCACAAGGTCCATACGCTTCATATGTTATGTGATCAAACACTTCTCCGTTCAATCCACCCATACCTGTTTTTATAGCTCTATCTATGTTATCATTAGGCATATTTTCAGCCTTTGCCTTTTCGATAGCAGTTGCTAAGGAAGCATTATAAGCAGGATCTGCTCCACCTTCTCTTGTTGCGACAGTTATAGCTCTTGCTAATTTTGTAAATATTTTTGCTCTTTTAATATCTTGTTTACCTTTTCTATGCTTTGTATTTGCCCATTTTGAATGTCCTGACATGTTTTTTTCCTCCTAATATCAGAATAATCTCGTCAGCTGAGATTTCTGAAAATCAATACATATATTAATATTTAATAATAGTATCATCCGCAATAATTGCATGTGATATTTTATCATAAGTGTAATTACGTTTCAATATTTTTTTAATTTATCAATTTACCATCTTTGACAGAATAGTATGAGCTCTTTACTAGATCAATCTTGCATTTGGCGCTGCTTGCATTTAAAATCAATGACTTCAGCTTTTCTATATCCTCTTCTATACATAGTATACTAAGATTAACTTTTTCATTAAATGTCTTGTTTTTTATTAAATAGTTATTTTTTTGAAGCTCATTCTCTAATTTGCCAAGCAAAGTATAATCAATTTCAACATCAACATCACAATACAAAGTTTTATCGACTATAATTGCGCTATCAACAGCTATTTTAGCTGTCTTTGAATATGCTCTTGCAAGCCCACCTGCACCAAGTAAAATTCCACCAAAGTATCTTGTAACAACAACGACAACATTTTTCAAATCCTCTAGCTTTATTAGATTTAAAACTGGCATACCAGCTGTTCCAGATGGTTCTCCATCATCACTAAATCTTTGAATATTACTATTGTCTCCATAAACATAAGCATATACATTATGAGTAGCATCAGCGTGCTTTTTCCTAATTTGATTAATAAAATTAATAGCTTCATCTTCACTATTAATCGGACTAGCATAACCTATAAATTTAGATTTATTAATTATTATTTCATCACATCCAAAACTGTGAATCGTTTTATAACTATTCATTTATAATATAATCCTTGTACTTATATTTTTCATCTTCGTATATAAGTGCTTGTAATTTTACTCCATCAGCCTCATGTTCAACATTTTCTGTAAATCTATTCTCATATAAATAGTAAAATGATTTTAAATCATTGTTTGGTATTTTTAATAAATATTTGTTTTTATCCCCGTTAATTTTTTTATCAACATACTCTAATAAATGCTCAATGTTATTTTTCTCAACAGCTGAAATATATAATGTGTTTTCATTTTGCATAAATTTTATATGAGAATTCTCTTCATTATCAGCAGATACAATTTTATCAATTTTATTAAAAACTGTAACTACAGGTATCTCATTGTCAGTTATTTGACTAATTAGATCAATAGTAGTCTGTTTATGAGCTTCTATATTTTCATCATTTATATCTATAAGATGCATAATTAAATTAGCATACTTCAACTCTTCAAGAGTACCTCTAAAGGCTCTTACTATCTGTGTCGGAAGTTTCTTAATAAAACCAACAGTATCAGAAAAAATTGCATATCTTCCACCTGGCAGTCTAACTCTCCTATGTTCTGTATCAAGAGTGGCAAAAAGCATATCCTTAACAAAAACCTTTTTTTCCTCAAGCTCCTCATCAGCATAGCAGGTTTCAATTAAAGCATTTAAAAGGGTTGATTTACCAGCATTTGTATATCCTACTATTGAAACAACTGGTATCTCGTCTTTCATTCTTTTCTTTCTTTTCGTATCCCTTACCTGCTCATTTTTTTCTATCTGAGCTTCTAAATCCTCTATTCTAGATACTATATGTCTTCTATCCTTTTCAATTTTTTTCTCTCCAGGACCTCTTGTTCCTATTCCCCCACCTTGTCTTGATAATTCTTTACCTACACCTGCAAGCCTTGGTAATCTATACTTAAGCTGTGCAAGCTCAACCTGAAGTCTTCCTTCATTAGTAAGTGCTCTTCTTGCAAAAATATCAAGTATCAATGCAGTTCTATCAATAACTCTTGTTCCGATTATATCTTCTATGTTCTTAAGCTGTGAACCTGACAACTCATCATTAAATATCACTGTTTCAATATCAAGCTCTTTTGCATAATTTGCAATTTCCTCGAGTTTTCCGATACCTAAGTAATATCTATTATCAATACTATGTCTATTTTGAACAACAGAACCTAAAACCTCTCCTTCAGCAGCTTCTACAAGAAGTGCTAGTTCTTCCATATCATTTTCTTCTTCATTTCCGTTTAATTGTATTCCAACTAATAAGCATTTTTCCTTTTCCATATATACCTCCAATATCTCGTATTGACAAGATCATGCATAAATTATATATTATATCAAATTTAATATTAAAAATTCTTGTGATATAATATCCATAGATTGAAGCAAAGCTCAATCTATGGATATTATATCACAAAATAGGGAAATATAAAACCATGAAAAACATTTTTTTACAATTGCTTGATAATTACTTGATTGAAAATATTTAATTATTTCTATAGCTTGAATTTTAAGGATTTATTGCTAATTGCAATATTAAAACACTTGTGGTATAATATTTATTGTTTAAAATAAGCTTAGCACTAAACGTATTCAAAATTCGTGTGTTTTGCTTAATGCACTTTTTAAAAAGGAAAGGAATGTGTGTTATTATGACCAATGAGAATAATCAAAAGAATATAAATAATACTCAGAACAATAACGTTAAAAAGAAAAAAAGTAGAAAAAAGAAAATTAAAATATTTAGAATATTAATTTTGCTTATAATTTTAGCTATCGTAATCGCAGGTTTTATAGTATTAAAAATGGTACTTGATGTTATTAAGGATGCTCCAAAGATAGATCCTACAAATGTACTTGGTACCTTAACGCAAAACTCAACCATATACGATTTAAATGGAAATATGATAGAAAAAATTCAAGATCCAAATGAAAACCGTGAAATAGTTGAACTAAGCAGAATACCAAAGCATCTTCAGGAAGCATTTATTGCTATTGAAGATAAGCGCTTTATATCACACTTTGGAGTTGATATTAGAGGACTTATGGGAGCTCTTGTTGATAATATTCGTAACAGAAACATGACAGGTAGGGGTGCTAGTACCATCACTCAACAGCTTATTAAAAACCTTTACTTATCTGATGCAAAAGTATTAGAAAGAAAAATAATGGAAGCCTATCTTGCCATTCAGATGGAAAGAGTTTTAACAAAGGATCAAATATTAGAAAACTACTTAAATACTGTTCCTATGGGACCAACTCAGCATGGTGTTCAAGCAGCTGCTTATTCTTATTTTTCGAAGGATGTAAGTGAATTAACCATTGCTGAATCAGCACTTATAGCAGGTGTTGCTAAAGGTCCTAGAAGCTATACTCCATACAAAAGGTATGGAATGGAAGATTTAGAAGGTGTAGCTGAAGAAGATATTGTTGGTTATATATATGTTGGATCAATAAAATATGCTTGCGTATATAATCCATTATCAGTAGAAAGGCAAAAAATTGTTCTTGCTGAGATGCTTGCACAAGGAAAGATAACACAAGCAGAATACGATTCAGCTTTGCAAGAAAATATAAAAGAAGCATTAGAGCCTGGTGAAAGCAAAATAGAGGGTATTACATCAAATAACTTTGCCGATTATGTTAAAGAAGAAGTTATCAAAGATTTAATGGAAACTCTAAAAATGACATACGAGGAAGCTGAAAAATATCTATTTAATGGTGGCTTAAACATTTACACTACTATGGATATAAATATTCAAAAAACTATTGAAAGTCAATACGAAAAATTTGGAGAAATATTTCCTAAAAAAGCACCAAGTGAAGATAAACCACTTGCTCAGGACTGGAGTAATTTTAGATGGGTTGATGATGAATCATACGGAACTCTTGATAATTATAAAAATGTACTAAACGACACAGGACAAGTGCTATATTATATGCATGATAATATATTTAATGCAGAGCATATGCTTTATTTATCCCCTAAGGAATATTCATTTTCTGAAAATGGAGACCTTATTATAACTACAAATAAGTTAAATCTACATTCGTCAGTCATAGATATAGTTGATTGTTATACTATTGATGAAAAATTTCAAATGGTAACTCACAATATAGGAGGATTAAATATAGGAAAAGTTTATGATGTAGAAAATCAAAAGGGAAATAAAGGAACCTTAAAAATTCATAAGGAATTTTTAGAAAAAAATCCTAGCTTCTACACAATTAATGCTGAAGAAATCATGACTATAAGTAAGGAATTTTATAATTATGATGAAAAAGGAATTGTTCAACCTCAGTCAGCAACTGTAATAATCGATTATAAAACTGGACATATTAAAGCAATTTATGGCGGAAGAGATATTGTTGGTAATAAAACATTTAACAGAGCTGTCGATGCAGCTAGACAACCTGGTTCTACTATAAAACCTCTTAGTGTTTACATAGCAGCTCTTGATCGAGGATATTCTGCTGCCTCAGTATTTGATGATGTACCTATGTATTTAGAAGATGGTAAACGCTGGCCTAAAAACTGGTATGAGCCTGCAAATCGTAAATTCAAATATAAAGGTATTGTAAGCTTAAGATATGCTATTCAGCAGTCATTAAATACTGTTCCTGTAATGATATTCAATGATCTAGGACCTGATGTATTGGTTGAATATATGGCTAAGCTTGGAATGGTAGACCTAGAAAATCCAGAGAATGATACATTTGTAACTCCAGCAGAAAATTATAGAGTACATGATATGATTCCTGCAGCGCTTTCATTAGGAGGATTTTCAAAAGGCTTTTCTCCACTTGTTATGACAGCTGCCTATGGAGCTATAGCAAATGACGGTGTTTATATAGAGCCAATTTGTTATACTAAAGTTGAAGATAGCAAAGGAAAACTAATATTAGAAAAGATACCTAAGCAACAAGTAGTTGTAGCTCCTGATATTGCTTTCCTTTTAAAAGATATCTTAAGAAGCTCAGTAAGTAATACTACTGATGGTCTTGCTGGTCCTGCTGCTATAAAAATAAAAGATGTAAACATTGAAATGGCTGCAAAGACAGGAACAACACAAGATAATGGAGATTTTTGGTGTGTAGGATTTTCACCTTATTATGTTGGTGGAGTTTGGGTTGGTAATGATAATCCAACAACTAAGCTCTCAGAATCCAGTTCTGCAACAGCGAGACTCCTAGGTGCATTTATGACAGCAATACACGAAGGAAAAGAATCTGCATCATTTGAAATTTCTAATAATGTAACAAAGGTTGAGATATGTAAGCAATCAGGTAAGCTAGCGACAGAACTATGTGCTTTAGATCCTCGAGGTAAACAAATAAGAGAAGAATACTTCATAAAAGGAACTGAACCAAAGGATAGTTGTGATAAGCATGTTAAGGTAATTTTATGTAAAGATACTTTACTTCAAAAATCAGCATTTTGCCCTGACAGTGCTAATATGGAAAGCATATTAGTTATGAATGGAGAAACTCTATTTGATGCTGACTTATACCCTGAAGTAAAAGAAGAAAATTATCCTGCTTTATTGGAAGCAGTTAAAATTTATAAGCAAATTAAATTAGATATCGCTGCAGGTATGAAAGCCGAGGAAATCCTAGCATTATATGGAGAATCAGTTACTATGAATGTGACAGATTCTAAGACTATAGAGATATTAACAGTTAAAGGCTTTACTATAGAACAGCTTAATTACACGAGAATGTTACCAGAAGATTACTTATATCGTGTTCCTTCAGATACTTGTACATTCCATACTTATGAAAAATGGTATCAAGATATTATAAACAATGGTGGAAACCCTGATGATATTTTAGATCCTTCTGATGGAGAAAATGATGGTACAGGCGATAACGATGGTACAGGTGATGACGGTACAGGCGATGATGGCACAGGTGATGATGGTACAGGCGATGATGGTACAGATGATTCTGTAATTGAAAGTCCAAGCGATTCTGGCATAATTACAAATTAAATTATAATTTCAAAAGCAGGGATTTATTCCTTGCTTTTTTTATTTTTTGAAGTCTTACCATAATTTTTCATAAAAGATTTTACTATAAATACATTATTAATTAAAAACAACAAATAATAATATTAATTATAACTTATCTTGGAGGTAATTATGAAAAAAATATTATTTATTCTTTTATTAGTAAGTATTATATGTATTTCTTACTTTACCATTACTAATACAATTAATAAATCAATTAAAAAAATGCCTGAAAATGCGGTGTTAGTGTGAAAAAGAACATTCACACTATGGAAAAATCAAAAACGATTTTTCATTTATTTAATAATGCCACTACGTGGCATAACGAGAGGTAATTATGAAGCATACAAAGGAAACTTATAGTAAAATTGTTGATCAGTATACACCAAAAAATAAAATATTTAAAAATTGTATTCTAGCATTTATTTTTGGTGGAGTTATTTGCACATTTGGAGAATTAATAAAAAACATATTAATTAATAATTCTTTTACAGAAGACGACGCTGGTGCTATGACCTTAGTTATTTTGATTGCTTTAACAGCTCTTTTAACAGGCATAGGTGTATATGATAAACTAGGTAAATATGCTGGCGCAGGTATGATAGTTCCTATTACAGGATTTGCAAACTCAGTAGTTGCACCTACTTTGGAATTTAAAAAAGAAGGATATGTTTTAGGCTCTGCCGCTAAAATATTTACGCTTGCAGGTCCTGTCCTATTATTTGGCTATAGTAGTTCAATGCTAGTAGGCTTAATTAGTTATATAATAGAATTATTTAAGGTTTAGGAGGATTTTGTGAAAAAGATAGGTAAACAAACTTATAATATGGCTAAAGAGGTCTATATACGTGATGTGTATACCTTAGCTGGTACAAAGGAAGCCGAAGGGCCTTTAGCGAAGGATATTGATTTTTTATTAAGTGATAGCATTTGGGGTGAAGATACTTGGGAAAAATGTGAAGCTAAAATGCAGCAATATGCAGTAGAAAATCTAATCAAAAAAAATAATCTAAAAAAGTCTGATATTGATATTATGGCTGCAGGAGATCTGTTGAATCAAATAGTATCATCATCGTATGCTGCAAGGAGTTTAGAAATTCCGTTTATAGGTTTATATGGCGCTTGCTCTACAATGGCTCTTAGCATGGGTATAGGAGCAATACTTATTGATGGAGGCTTTGCATCTAATGTCATATGTGTAACCTCAAGTCACTTTTGCTGTGCAGAACGTCAATATAGAACGCCTTTAGAATCTGGAGGTCAAAGACATATGTGCGCTCAGTGGACAGTAACAGGAGCTGGTGCTGTGTGGTTATCTAATAAAAATGATAATCAGGATTGCCCTAAAATCAAGAATGTTACATTTGGTAAAATAATAGATTTAGGAGTAACAGATTCAAATAACATGGGAGCTGCAATGGCACCTGCATTTGCTGATACAGTAAAGCAAAATATATTAGATACTAATACTGACATTAATTATGATTTAATTGTTTCAGGAGATTTGGGAACAGTAGGCAAGCAAATAGCTATAAAGCTATTAAAGGATGAAAACATTAATATAGAAAATAAATATGACGATTGCGGCACAATAATATTTGATATAAATAAGCAGGACGTACATGCAGGGGGAAGTGGATGTGGCTGTTCAGCAGTAGTATTCGGTTCATTTTTATACAAAAAGCTTATCAAGAAAGAGATAAATAGTTTACTATTCACTGCTACTGGAGCATTACACTCACCCACTGTATCACTACAAGGCGAAAGCGTTCCTGGAATAGCTCACTCTATTGGGATATCAAATTAAATATAATCTTAGGAAGGAAATAATATGAATTATTTAATGAGCTTTATTGTAGGCGGATTAATCTGTGTAATTGGACAGCTAATTTTAGATATAAAAAAGGTCAATCCCGCTTACATATTAGTAACATTTGTAGTATCTGGCGTAATACTAGGATACCTTGGGATATATGAAAAAATAATTGAATTTGGATATTCAGGAGCAACAGTAACACTTCCAGGCTTTGGTTATACTCTTGCCAAAGGTGTAGTTGAAGAGACAGCTAAAAATGGTTTATTAGGGATTCTTAGTGGTGGGATCAAAAGAACTGCAGCTGGAGTTGGAGCCGCCTTAGTTTTTGGTTATATAGTTTCTTTGATTTTTGATGCCAAAGCCAAATAGAACATTGGCTCAAAGCCGAATAGAACATTGGCTCAAAGCCAAATTTGCGTTGGCTCAAAGACTTAAAATTAAAAAAGGTATTTCTCAGGAAATACCTTTTTGCTTATTATAATTTATTATATATTTTTTCAGAATTATTGCTAATCTTCTTTCTTAAGATAATTTTTGTACCAATGTCTTTTTCTGATAATACAACAAGCTCATCCATAAAACTTTCCATTACAGTAAATCCCATACCTGAACGTTCAAGCTCTGGCTTTGATGTGAATAATGGTTCCTTTGCTTTCTCAACATTTGGAATACCACAACCAAAATCCTCAATTATTATTTCAACTAATTGTCCCTTTATTCTGCATTCTATTACTATATCTCCTAGCTTATTATCATATCCATGAATTATTGCATTGGTTACAGCCTCTGAAACTGCTGTTTTAATATCTGATATTTCCTCAATAGTCGGATTAAGACTTGCACAAAATGCAGCAACAGCACTTCTTGCAAAGGATTCATTTGTAGATAAGCTTGGAATTTTTATATATACATAATTATTTTGCATAATATCCCCCCTATTTTATATTAATTATTTTTCCAACACCACTCATATCAAGAATTCTTCTAATTTTATGAGAAGCATTAATAATTTCTAATTTTCCATCACTCTTCTTCACTATCTTATATCTTCCGATTATAAATCCAATTGCTGAGCTATCAATGAAATCAAGCTTTTCCATATCAAATATCAGGTTCTTAACTTGTCCACTATTAAGCCTTTGATCAATTTTATCTCTATACTCAGTAGCAAAATGATGATCTAAATCCCCCTTAAGCTTTACAATTAGGTCTTGTCCATTTTCATTATACAAAATATTCACTTATCAATCCATCCCCCTGTTATAATATGAGCTCTTTTTATGAGCCATTAATAGTATATTATACTAATTATTATATAGCTGCAAGATGTTTTCTTTATCTTCTTTTGACAAGTTTTGTCGTTTATAAGTGTTTTGTGTGTATTATTTATAGCTTGTACTAATATCAATGTTTTGCACTAATGATACATTATGACTATAATTTTCATTATAAATATTATAAATAAGGCAGTAATATAGTAAATTCAGCTCCCTCACCTAAGTTGCTCTTTACTTTTATTTTTCCCTTATGACCAATAATAATTATTTTTGCAATTGATAAACCAAGTCCATGTCCTCCAATTTGCCTGTTTCTTGATTCCTCTGCTCTATAAAGCCTATCAAAAATCTTTGGTAAATCTTTTTTATCAATTCCTATACCTGAATCCTTTATCCTTATAGCATAGAATCCATCAGCTAAAAATCCATACACAGAAATTTTACCTTTTTCTGGAGTAAACTTAATTGCATTTTCAATAAATATTCGTACAGCTTGCTTTATCCAATTTTTATCTGCATAAACATGTGCGTCTTGCATAAATCTAAATTCAAATTCATGCTTATTATCTATCATCAATGTTTCTTTTTCAATTTCAAACAATATTTCACTTATATTGAAATCTTCTTTTGTAAAATTTAAAGTCTGCTTATCACTTCTAGCTATGAATAAAAGCTTTTCAACTAAATCCTGCATATTGTCTGTTTCATTTTTTACTGCAGCTATAGCTTCTTCAAGAATTGCTTTGTCATTTTTACCCCATCTATCAAGCATATTAATATAGCCTTTCATAACAGCTATAGGTGTTCTAAGTTCATGTGATGCATCAGATACAAACTGTTGTTGCGTTTTATAACCATTTTCAATTCTATCCATCATATCGTTAAAGGTCATAGAAAGTTCCTTTAGCTCATCCTGAGTTCCTTTAACATCTAATCTTGTATTGATATTACTAACAGTAATGGTTTTTGCTATTTGCGTCATATTTTTGATAGGCTTAATAATCTTAGTACTGGTTTTTGAAACTATTGGAATAAAAAGCAAAATCCCCACGGTACTCGATAAAAATATAAGTACTGCAATGTAAAAGGTTTGTGATACTAAAGAACTAACATTGTAATATATATTTACATAATAGGTTTGACTATTTTCATACAGTTCTTCTGAATAAATATATACTGAATTAGTTACTATTTCTTCAAGTATAGATATTAAATTATTTGTATATTTTTTATTATTCTCACTAAAAGAATAAAGCTTAATATAATCTGAATCATATATGTTAAGATCCATAATTCCATCATTACTTATATTATGCTCAATACTATCTAGATTTTCTAAATTATCAACAATTATAACAATATCCTTGTCTACAGTTGAGTTTTTAAAATCATTCAATAAAAACACAAAATATCCTATAGAACTAGTAACAGTAACTATCATGACTATAATAATATACAATAAAAAGTAAGAAGCAGAAATTTTAAATGCGATTGAAAATCTAAGCCTCTTTAATATAGCCACAAAAAAATTCTTTATTATTTTAAAAGGAAATGAAATTATTGATAACAATATGCTGAAAATTATAGATAATACCGATTTTCTTTTTTTAGCCATTATTTACCTCTTATCGTATAACCCACACCTCTAACTGTTTCAATTAGATTAATATTATATTTTTGGTCTATTTTACTTCTAAGATACCTAATGTATACATCTATAACATTTGTATCCCCAAAATAATCATATCCCCAAACCTTATCCAATATCTTTTCTCTTGATAAAACTAAATCCTTGTTTTCAAGCATAAATTCTAAAAGTTCAAATTCTTTTTTAGTTAAATCTATAATGTCATTATCATATTCAACCTTGTAATTATCCTTATAGAGACTTAATAATCCCCATTTTATTATATTACCTTCATTAACACTCTTTGTGACATATTTTCTCTTTAGCAAAACTCTAATTCTTGCAAGAAGCTCTTCAACAGCAAAGGGTTTAGTCATATAATCATCTGCACCTATATCAAGTCCAGTAATTTTATCAGATATGTCGTCCTTAGCAGTCAGCATGATTATTGGCACATCTGAAGTTTGACGTATGCGCCTACAAACCTCAATTCCACTAAGCTCAGGAAGCATCAAATCAAGAACAATTAAATCAATATCTTTATTTTTACCCTTTTCAAAGCCTTCCCTACCATTAACAGCTATCTCAACATCATAACCCTCATATTTAAGCTCAAGCTCTAAAAACCTAGCAATTTTTTGCTCATCTTCAACAATTAAAATTTTCTTTTTAGCTTCCATATTTTCCTCCTAAAGTTTCAAAACAATTCAAAACTCTTGATTAATATATTATAAGTTTAAAAAATTAGATAGTCTTTAGTTTTATATTAAAATATCATTAGAATTTTTTGTTTATTTATTTTTACATATAATACCATAAACATATTTCTATTACAAGTAAAGATATTAAGGATATTTAATGCATTAAACATTATACTTCTTCTTTTATAAGCAATTTATCATATGTTAATTCTATTGCAAAAGCACCTAGAGGAGCAGTAATCAATATTGCGAGGACAGCTACTGTAAGAACAATATTCCCACAAGGCAAGCCCATTGCAAGTGGTATTGATCCAATTGCAGCTTGAACTGTAGCCTTTGGAATATATGCAATCATGCAAAAAACTATTTCTTTCATAGAAAGCTTTGTCTTTACCATACATAATAATACACCGAACATACGAAATACTAAAGAAGCAAATATTACAATCACAACTGAAAATCCAGAAGATAATGCATAGTTTATATCAACAGTTGCACCTACAAGCGCAAATAACAACAATTCTGCAGCTAACCAAAGCTTTGAAAATTTTGATGATAAGTGCCTTGCAGTTTCAATATTCTTTTTATATATAGTCGCTCCCATACTCATAACTGCAAGCAAACCTGAAAATGGAATTATAGAATTTTTTTCTATAGCTACAAGTAAAAATGAAATGCTTAATAAAATAATTACCTTCATAGTATTACGCATTTGTATCTTTTCAAAAATTAATGATATAACAATTCCCATTATAAGTCCATATAATAAACCAGTTGTAATCGAAATAGGTATTTGCATAAAACTAGTCAGTGTTATACTCTCTCCCTTTGCTAAACCAGTAAATGCTGTAAACATTACAATAACAAAAACATCATCAACAGAAGCACCAGCTAAAATCATTTGTGGTATACTTTTATTTGTACCATACCTATTTTTCATCAAATGAAGCATTTTAGGAACTATTACTGCAGGAGAAACAGCACCAACCACAGCACCCATGATAGCTGCATCTAATATAGAAATGCCTAAGAGCTTTGGTGCAATCACAATCATGCCAACAATTTCAAAACAAGCTGGAACAAAACACATCAAAATAGCAGGTCTCCCTACCTTTTTTAAGTCATTAATATCTAACGATAAACCTGCACGTATAAGAATAATAATTAAGGCGAATTGTCTTAATTCTGCTGAAACACCCAATATAGAATCATCTAATAAATTCAAGGCATAAGGACCTAGTATAATTCCGGTTATTAACATTCCCAAAAGCTTTGGCAGCTTTAGTTTGTTGAAAATACTACCAAGAATAATTCCTAAAATAAATATGTAAGATAAACTTGTTAACATAAAAAAATCTCCTTCCTGTGGAGCAAAAATCAAAAAAACTGATAGCTCCACGATAAAATAATCATAGAAGTCATCAGCATTAAATGCGGTTTAAGTCATCACCAAGGGAGAACTTCATTCCCTAACAAACAATAGTTTACTATTTGTTATATGATTTGTCAAATACTTTTTTCTGTTCTGGTTTCTAGTTGATACTAAAGATAGAACAGTTCAATTAATACAAATTATCAAATAAACTAATTTGTTTATTCTCGTTTTTATCTTCAAATTCATGTAAATATGCAAATACCTTGTCTACCCTATATTCAATATTATTTTTCTTGCATATATCATTAAATAAGGTCATTAATTCATTATTATTATCACTATTAATTTCATATGAATATCCATATTTCTTTTGATATTTCTCTTTTAATCCTGGAAAATGCTCATCTAGTTTTTTATAAAAATATTCCCTATTTCCTTCTCTTAGTGTCAAGCCCATGCCAAAGCACAGTATGCCATGAACCTTTGCCTCTACACAATAATTTAATATTCCCAATATATTTTCTTTTGTATCATTAATAAAAGGCAATATAGGATCTAACCATACTACTGTAGGTATACCATTATCTCTCATTATTTTTAACACTTCAAAACGCCTGTGTGTAGTACAAACATTAGGCTCTAAGATTTTACACAACTCTTCATCATATGTAGTCAAGGTTATCTGAACAACACACTTTGTTTTTTCATTAATCTTTTTAAGTAAATCAAGATCACGCAAAATTCTATCAGATTTAGTTTGAATGCTGAGTCCAAATCCATATTTTTCAATAATTTCTAGACATCTACGAGTATGTCCTAACTTTTCTTCTAAATGAATATATGAATCAGACATGCTTCCAGTACCAATCATACATTTCTTTCTTTTTCGCTTCAATGTATCCTCTAATAATACTAAAGCATTAGACTTAATCTCTATATCTTCAAAATCATGGTCCATATTGTAGCACTTACTTCTAGAATCACAATATATGCAGCCATGAGTACAACCTCTATACAGGTTCATTCCATTCTGTGCTGATAATATTCCTTTAACTTCTTTATAGTGCATAGTTACCTCTTAATATTTTCATTTTGTTGTTATAAGTTTAAATAAACCTCTTAAATTATTAAAACAAATTTTTTCTAAAGCTTCATTGTTATAACCTCTATCTTTTAAAGCCTTAACGATATTTGGTATTTCCTCAGCACTATTTATACCAAGTGTAGTAGAAAGCTCTCCAGTATTAAAACTGGAAACAGTAGTGTCATCTAAAAAATCAGTGAAATCAAATCCAAATGCTACATGGTCTATACCTGCTAAATTTACTAAATAGTCAACATGATTGACTAGTTTATCTAAACTCGGATTTTCTCTATCAACAAATTCATACCAAGAATTTATTCCAATTATACCACCTGAATTAGCTATAGCTCTTATTTGCTCATCTTTTAAATTTCTGTCTACTGGACACAAATTATATACATTTGAGTGAGAAGCAATTATTGGTTTACTTGTAATGTCTACTATGTCCCAAAACGTTCTCTCATCTGCATGTGAAACATCTATTATTATACCAAGCTCTTCCATAATTTTTACTGCTCTTTTTCCAGCTGAAGTAAGCCCTTTTATTTCAGAGCTTGATCTTATACCAGTTGCAAAATCATTAGCTTCATTCCATGTCAAGGATGCATGCCTTAGACCAAGCTTATATAAAAAATACAATACTTCCGGGTCTTTTTCCAAACCTGATAAGCCTTCCATACCAAGTAGGATACCAATTTTATTATTTTTTATCGCTAAGTCTAGTTCATAAACATTTTTTACTGGAAATACAATATCATCGCAATTATATAGCTCAGCATATCCGTTTTTTATTATTTCTATCATTCTCGATGAAGGATTAGAGTCATATGGAGGATCAATCCAAACCACAGCTATTAGCGAATTGACACCGCCTTTTATTAACCTTGGATAGTGCCTAGTCATAAAAATATTTCTCTCGCCATTGTTTCGCCTCAATGTTATATCTGTAAGCAAGTCCGAATGTCCATCAAAAATTAACATATGTGCCTCCATAAAAATAATAATCATTCTCAATAAACATATCATAATTTCCCATTTTTTTCAAGGTAATAAATAATTAAAGAAACAAAAACTATCCTCATGTTTCTATACAGCCTCCACATCCATTATTTTCTTTATTTCCTATTAAAAAATATTTTTAGCAATTTGTTTTATCTCATCTTTTAGCTCCTGTGGCTCAAGCACTGTCACCTTATCTCCAAAACCAAGTATCCAGTTTATATCCATCCATAATTGATATACCGCCATTGTTTCCTTGAGATGTTACAATTGGTATACCAGCTAGTGAGAGTGAATCAATATCGCGTAATATAGTTCTATGTGATACCTCAAATTTTTGTGCAAGCTCTTGTGCAGTAAGCTTTTCATTTTGTAAAAGACAAGTAATTATACTAATAAGTCGGTCTATTTTCAAATAAGTTTCCTCCTATAAAGTTTACTCACTTAAAATAAAGACTCGGTGCATAAGCACCCAGTCTTTATTCTATAATTATTTCATTATCTTCATCTTTTTTATCATCTTCTGATGTTACTTTAAAGTCATCTTCTTTAAATATTTTTTCTGTAGTGTTTTTCATTTTATTAACACCTTGCTTTATGCTTTCCTTGATGTCATTTACATTTGAATACTTATTAGCCTTATAAATTCTTATCTTGCAAGAATACACTATAGCAATTACTAAGCATACAGCAACTACCCAAAATGCCATTAGAAATACTAAGCCAGCTAACACAAGTGGAACATTTAACAAAACCTCATTGTCTTTACTTCTTACATTTAATCTAAGCTGTAAAGCTTTGTCAATAAAGCTTTCAAAGCTATCCTTTTGACTTACTTTCACTGTTCCAGCTGATTTAGCACCTTTTTTTGCTTCTAATTCAATTATAGATTTAACTAAATCTCCGTCATTTTTCTCCAATGTACTTTTTGCTTCTTCATATGTCACATTAACCCTACTCCTAAGCTCATCAATTAATTCAATAGTTACTTTCATTTTTGTTCTCCTTTTATATTAATAAATATTTTATTTATGATTATGAGCTTATTATAATGTAGTAAAATTAAATAGTCTTTAGTGTTAAATTAAAATTTAATTAGAATTTGCTATAATTATATAATAATAAAGTGAATTATACAATTAAAACATTTATTAACTTCTTCTAGGATTTTCAAACGAAACTGGCGTAGGATTAGGGTTTTGATGTTCTGGTCCTGGAGTAGAAAGATAAAAATATAATTTTGAATCTTCTGTAACACCAAAGTCTTTATTTGAACCAGAATTTTGAACCTTGTTTAATGCTTCTCTAAACAAAGCATTGTGCGCTTCTTCTCTATTTAATAAAAAATCAATACCTAGTATGACGTGACTTTGTATTTCCCCGGCATCAACAGCTTTATAATTAACATCATGACCATTTAAGAGATTTATAGTTGTTGCAACCATTTCCATATGGCTTAATTCTTCTGCTGCTATATCTAAAAACAAATCCTTTATCTCTTGATCTTTAATTCTAAAGCTTTGAGACATATATTGCATAGCAGCTTTTAATTCTCCATTACCGCCGCCTAATTGCTCCTGTAATAACACTGCATATTGTGGGTTTGGTCTTTCTATTTTTACATCATGCAATAATTGTTTCTTATGCTCAAACAATATTATACCTCCTTTAAATATTAATGATTAGGCGTTTGCTAAACGCCATAACCCATGAAATCATGGGATTTTTTGTGTAAA